>Ga0207693_10000946_pt1 | contig 26051 bp, 22 predicted proteins | sample LARL81metaG_FD_184347 | JGI IMG/M metagenome (GOLD analysis project Ga0207693, IMG submission 184347) | Corn, switchgrass and miscanthus rhizosphere microbial communities from Kellogg Biological Station, Michigan, USA - LAR L8-1 metaG... | ecosystem: Host-associated > Plants > Roots >... | reverse complement strand
AGGCGCAGGGACTCGATCGCGCGGTAGCCGCCGGGCGTGACACCGTCGACGCACAACGTGTCCCACAGGGTCGCGCCGTACTCGGCCGGGCAGTACAGCTCCCATCCGAGCTCCCCGACGTAAGTCACACGGGACGCGATGCACGGCACGTTCCCGACCGTGACCTCCCGCGCCTGCATGTACCGGTGGTCGAAGCTCACGATGTCGCGGGCTCTCGGCCCCCAGAGGCAGAGGCACGCGAACGCGGACGTGACGTCGTTCACGTAGACGGTGCCGTCGCGCGGCATGTTCCGCTCGAGCCACGCTCGGTCGTGCGTCCCGAACGCCGTTCCCGTGACGAGCAGGAAACGGTCCTCGTCGCGCCGCAGCACCGAAAGGTCGGCCTCGATGCCGCCGCGGTGGTTGAGCAGCTGCGTGTAGACGACTGTGCCGACGGGACGGTCGACGCGGTTCGCGCACATCCGCTCGAGGAAAGCGAGCGCACCCGGGCCCAGCACCTCGAGCTTCGAGAACGACGACTGGTCGAACAATGCGACGGCCTCGCGCGCTGCGCGCGCCTCGACCTCGATGGCCGCCGACCAGTTCTCGCCCGCCCAGCCGCGCGGCCGGAGCGACTCGTCCCCGCCCGGCGCGTTGGACTCGTACCAGTTGACCCGCTCCCAGCCGCCCTTCTCCCCGAAGGACGCGTCCAGCGCGACGTGCCGCTCGTACGCCGGCGAGACGCGAAGCGGACGCCCGGACTTCCGCTCCTCGCCGGGATACTTGACGTCGTAGTACTGCGACAGCGCCTCGTACGTGCGCGCCAGCGTGTACTCGCGGCTGCGGTACTGCCGGCCGAAGCGGCGCCAGTCGAGCGGCCAGACGTCCCACTCGGGACGGCCGTCGACGATCCACTCGCTCATGATCTTGCCGACGCCGCCCGCGCCGGCGAGGCCGTGCGCGCAGCCGCCGGCCGCGATCCAGAAACCCGGCACGTCCGTCTCGCCCAGCAGGAAGTCGGCGTCGGGCGTGAACGCCTCGGGCCCGTTGAAGAACGCCTTCACCTGGGCATCCTCCATGGCCGGCACGCGGCGGATCGCGTTCGTGAACAGCTCCTCCATCCGCTCCCACTCCTCCGGCAGGAGCCTCGCCTCGAAGCCGTCGGGGATGCCGTCGATCGCCCACGAGGCCGGCTTTCGCTCGTAGCCGCCCATCACGAGGCCGCCGACCTCGGTGCGGAAGTAGACGAGGTTGTCGGGGTCGCGCAGCGTCGGAAGCGGCTCGAGCGGGGGGTCGAGCGGCTCGGTGATCAGGTACTGGTGGCCGAACGGGACGAGCGGCACATCGACGCCGGTAAGCGCGGCGACCTGGCGCGCGTACATGCCTGCCGCGTCGACGATGACCTCGCACTCGATCCGTCCCTTGTCGGTCTCGACGGCGGAGACCGCGCCGTCGCGCGTCTCGATTCCCGTCACCTTCGTGCGCACCTCGATCTCCGCGCCGAGGCGGCGGGCGCCGTCGGCCAGCGCGAAGGTGAGCTGCGACGGGTCGAGGTAGCCGTCGTCGGGGATGAACGCGGCGCCGAGTACGCCGTCCGTCGAGATGGGCGGGAAGAGCCGCTGGGCCTCCTCCGCCGAGACGATCTCCATCGGCAGCCCGAACGTCTTCGCCCACGACGCCTGCCGGTGAATCTCCTCGAGGCGTGGTTTCGACGACGCCAGGCGCAGTCCGCCGAGCTGGTGCCAGCCTGGGTCGTTGCCGGTGAGCTCCTTCAGCTCCGCGTAGAGGCCGACGGAGTACTGCATCATCCGCGTCAGCGAGATCGACGAGCGCAGCTGGCCGACGAGGCCGGCCGAGTGCCAGGTCGAGCCGTGTGTCAATTGGAACTGCTCGACGAGAACCGAGTCCGTCCACCCCTGCTTCGCGAGGTGGTAGAGACACGAGCAGCCGATGACGCCGCCGCCGATCACGACGGCGCGGGCACGTTCCGTGGGCATGGTGCGAGCCTAAATAGGATCGTCCGGTGCCAATCGAAGAAGTGCTGGCGGCCGTTCCGGAGCTGAGCGCCGCGGAGTCGGTCGAGCCGCTCACCGGCGGCCTGACGAACAAGAACTACAAGGTCACGAGCCCGGACGGCTGCTTCGTCGTTCGGATCTCCGGCAAGGACACGAGCCTGCTCGCGATCGACCGCGAGAACGAGGTGCACAACACGATCGCGGCGGCGGAGACCGGGGTCGGCGCGCCGTTCGTCGCAGCGCTCCCGGAGCACGATGCCCTCGTCCTCGGCTATCTCGAGGGCGAGGTGATGGACGCCGGGAAGCTGCGCCGAGGCGACCGCCTCGCACCGATCGCCGACTCATGCCGCCGCCTGCACGCCGGCCGGCGCTTCCTGCACGACTTCGACATGTTCGAGATCCAGCCGCGCTACCTCGCCATCGTGCTCGAGCGGGGGTTCCGTCTCCCGGCCCGCTACGAGGAGTTCGAGCCGCAGATCCGCGAGCTCGAGCGCGCTATGCGTGTCCATCCCGAGCCGACGGTGCCGTGCAACAACGACCTGCTCGCGGAGAACTTCATCGACGTCGGCGGCGAGATGCGTCTCATCGACTACGAGTACTCCGGCAACAACGAGCCGTCCTTCGAGCTCGGCAACGTGTGGAGCGAGTCGAACCTGTCGCCCGAGCAGCTCGAGGAGCTCGTCGCCCACTACTACGGCAGCCCGCTGCGCAACAAGGTCGCGCGTGCGCGGCTCTGGGGTCTGATGTCGAAGTACGGCTGGACGCTGTGGGGGTCGATCCAGGATGGGATCTCCGACCTCGATTTCGACTTCTGGGGCTGGGCGATGGAGAAGTACGAGCGCGCCGTCGAGGAGCTCGACGGTCCTGAGTTCCGGCGGTTGCTGAGCGACGTGCAGCGCGAGGACTGATGCCGGCTATCTCGGCCGTTTTCGACTTCAACGGGACTCTCTCGGACGACGAGCCGATCCTGTGCGAGATCTTCATGCGGCTGTTCGCCGAGCACGGCAAGCCGATGTCGGCGCAGGAGTACTTCGACCGGCTGGCCGGCCTGTCGGATCCGGAGATCGTCCGGGCCTGGCTGGGAGACGAGCACCCGGATGTCGACGCCGTGATCGAGGAGCGAATCGTCCTCTACCGCGACGCCGTCGCCGACGGCTCGACCGTGCACGAGCACGTGCGCGAGGCGGTCCGCTTCGCAGCGGACCTGGTTCCGCTCGCGATCTGCTCCGGCGCCGCACGGGCCGAGATCGAGCCCGTGGTCGAGGCTGCCGGCCTGGCCGGCTGCTTCCGCCTGATCGTCAGCTCCGACGACGTCGTCCACGGCAAACCCGACCCGGAGGGCTACCTGAAGGCGTTCGGAGAACTCGGCGTCGATCCCGGTGACTCCGTCGTGGTTGAGGACACCGAGGCGGGCATCGCCTCCGCCCGCGCCGCCGGCGTCGGCTGCGTCCTCGCGCTGCAGACGACGCTCGATCCGCATCGGCTCGCGGAAGCGGACGAACTGATCAACCGGCTCGACGCCGACGTGATGCGCCGTTACTTGCTCTAGATTCCGAGCATGGCGATGAAATACGAACGGCTGACGACGCCGCTCGTGCGAGACGGCGGGCAGCTGCGGGCTGCGAGCTGGGACGAGGCGCTCGACCGTGCCGCGACCGGCTTCCGCAAGGCACTCGACGAAGGCGCGCTGACGGGCGTCTTCAGCTGCTCCAAGGCGACGAACGAGCTGAACTTCGCCACCCAGAAGTTCGCCCGCGTCGCGCTCGGCACGAACAACGTCGACAGCTGCAACCGAACCTGACACGCGCCCAGCGTCGTCGGTCTGGCGACGGTGTTCGGTGCGGGCGGCGGAACGAGCTCCTACGAGGAGACGCGCGCCGCCGATCTCGTCGTGCTCTGGGGCTCGAACGCCCGTGAGGCGCACCCCATCTTCTTCCACCACGTCCTCAAGGCCGTGAACAACGGGGCGACGTTGATGGTCGTCGATCCGCGGCGTACGCCGTCCGCGCAGTGGGCCGACCTCTGGCTCGGGCTCGACGTGGGGACGGACATCCCGCTCGCGAACGCGGTGGCGCGCGAGATCCTCGAGGCGGGGCTCGCCGACATGGAGTTCGTCGAACGGGCGACGACCGGGTTCGAGGAGTTCCGCGAATCTGTCGAGCCGTGGACGCTCGAGGAGGCCGAGCGCGTCACCGGCGTTCCGGCTGACGCGATCCGCGAGCTCGCCCACGCGTACGGCAGCGCGGAGAACGCGCAGCTGTGCTGGACGCTCGGGATCACCGAGCACCACAACGCCGTCGACAACGTTTTTGCCCTGATCAATCTCGCGCTGCTGACCGGGAAGGTCGGCAAGTGGGGCTCGGGCTTGCAGCCGCTCCGCGGCCAGAACAACGTGCAGGGTGGGGGAGACATGGGCGCGATCCCGAACCGGCTGCCCGGCTTCCAGGAGATCCTCGACGACGGGATCCGCGCGAAGTTCGACTCCGCGTGGGGCTCGTCGATCCCGCCGCGGTACGGCCTGCATCTCTCCGGCATGTTCGAGGCGATGGAGCACGGCGAGCTGAAGGCCGTGTACGTCGTCGGCGAGAACCCCGCGCAGGGAGAGGCTGACCAGCAGCGCGCGCAGCGGTTGCTCGAAGGGCTCGACCATCTCGTCGTCCAGGACCTCTTCCTCACGCGCACCGCCGAGCTCGCCGACGTCGTTCTGCCCGCGGCGGCGACGCTGGGCGAGGTGGAAGGCACGGTGACCTCGAGCGAGCGGCGCGTGCAGCGGGTGCGCAGGGCGTACGACGCGCCGGGCGAGGCGCGCGACGACATCGAGATCGTGTACGAGCTCGGTCGCCGTCTCGGCCACGAGCTCGGCTCCTCCGCGGCCGAGGACGTGTGGAACGAGCTGCGCTCGCTCTCGCCGATGCACGCGGGGATGAGCTACGCGCGGCTCGAGGAGCTCGGCGGGATCCAGTGGCCGTGCGTGGACGAGGACGATCCGGGCGCGCTCTTCATCCACGGCCGGCTCTGGGACGACGTGGTCGAGGACCCCGCACCCTTCCAGCCGGTGGAGCACGATCCGCCCGTGGACAAGCTCGACGACGACTTTCCGCTGCGGCTCACGACCGGCCGGCGGCTCGAGTCGTTCAACACGGGCGTCCAGACCGGCGGCTACGAGTCGCCGCTCCACGTCGGCGGCGAGGCGATCCTGCTCGCGCCGGAGGACGGCGCGCGCTACGGCGTCGCCGACGGCGCGCGGGTGCGGATCGTCTCGCGGCGCGGTTACGTCGAGGCGCCGGCCAGGTACGACGCGAACCTGCGGCCCGGCCTCGCGTTCATGAACCTCCACTTCCCCGACGAGGTGGCGACGAACGTGCTCACGATCGACGCCACGGACCCGAAGTCGGGCACGGCGGAGTTCAAGGCGACGGCGATCAGGCTGGAGCCGGTTGCCTGACCTGAAGCTCATCGACGCCGAGCCTACCGAGGACGAGCGCGAGGCGATCGACGCGGTGGTCGGGGTCGAGGCGACGAACGGGAACCGCGTCTTCCGCCGCGACCGGACGCGGAGACATCTGCTCCTTCCGGCGCTGCGGGCCGCGCAGCGGCGCGTGGGGTGGGTGACGCCGGGCGCGCTCGGCTACGCATGCCGCCGCCTCGACGTGCCGCCGGCCGAGGCGTACGGAGTTGCGACCTTCTACGCGATGCTGGCGCTCGAAGAGCGTCCGGTGGAGGTGCTCCACGTCTGCGACGACCTCTCCTGCCGCCTTGCCGGGGCCGAGGTGCCCGACGGGGCGGTCGCCTCGCCGTGTCTCGGGCTGTGCGAGCGGGCGCCCGCCGCGCTGCGGACGGTCGCCGGGCCGGAGCCACGCGAGGAGCAGATACCGCCGACGTCCCCGCCGCTGCCACAGAGCTCGGGGTTGAAGCTCCTTCGCCGCATCGCCCAGGGCCTCGACCCGGAGTCGCCTCCGGCGTTCGCGGCGCTCGAGCGCGCGCGCGAGCTTGGGCCGGAGCGCGTGATCGAGCTCGTGAAGGAGTCGCCGCTGCTCGGCCGCGGCGGCGCAGCGTTCCCAACCGGAACCAAATGGGAGGCGGTCGCGGGCCAGCAGGCGAAGCCGCACTACCTCGTCTGCAACGCCGACGAGTCCGAGCCCGGGACGTTCAAGGATCGCGTCCTCATGGAGCAGGATCCCTTCGGGCTGATCGAGGCGATGGGAATCGCCGCGTACGCGACGGGGTGCGAGAAGGCGTTCATCTACGTGCGCGCGGAGTACCCGCTCGCGCACGAGCGGCTGCAGAACGCGATCGACAACTCCGACGTCGGGGTCGAGATCGAGCTCCGGATCGGCGCGGGCGCGTATGTGTGCGGGGAGGAGACGGCGCTGTTCCAGTCGATCGAGGGCTACCGCGGCGAGCCGCGCAACAAGCCGCCGTTCCCGGTCGAGGTCGGGCTATACGGCAAGCCGACCGTGGTCAACAACGTCGAGACGCTGCTCAACGTGCCGCACATCCTGCTCGCGGACGATGCCCGCGATACGCGCCTCTTCTGCGTCTCCGGCAACGTCGCGCGGCCGGGGCTGTACGAGCTCGAGCTCGGCACACCGCTCTCCGAGCTGCTCGAGCTCGCGGGCGCCGAGCCGCCGAAGGCGGTCCTGCTCGGCGGCGCCGCGGGCTCGTTCCTCCGGCCCGATCAGCTCGACCTGCCGCTCTCGTTCGAGGGCGCCCGCGACGCCGGCGCCACGCTCGGCTCGGGCGTCGTGATCGTCTACGGCGAGCAGGCGGATCTCGTCGACGCGGTGCTGCGTATCGCCGAGTTCTTCCGCGACGAGTCGTGCGGCCAGTGCGTCCCCTGCCGCATCGGGACGGTTCGCCAGGAGGAGGCGCTGCACCGGCTCGCCTCCGGCAAGGCGAACGGCGACGAGATCGCGGTGCTCGCCGACCTGACACAGGTGATGCGCGACGCGTCCATTTGTGGGCTCGGCCAGACTGCGGCGAACGCCGTCGACTCGGCGATCCACAACCTCGGAGTGCTCGCGTGAAGATCACCATCGACGATGTCACCACGGAGGTCGAGGGCGGCACGATCCTCGACGCCGCCAGGCAGATGGGGATCGACACGCCGACGCTCTGCTACGGCGACACGCTCACGCCGGTCAACGTCTGCCGCGTCTGCGTCGTCGAGGTCGAGAACGCACGCGTCCTCGTCCCGGCTTGCTCGCGCAAGGTCGAGGACGGGATGGTCGTGCGTACCGACTCGGAGCGCGTGCGGACGAGCCGGCGGCTCGTGATGGAGTTGCTCGGCTCGGCCTGCGATCTCTCCACTGCGCCCGAGGCGCTCGGGTACATCGAGCGCTACGAGGCGCAGCCGGGGCGGTTCGGCTCGGACTCGCTCACGGTCGCGCAGGCGGTGAAGGAGGACAACGAGCTCTACGTCCGCGACTACTCCAAGTGCATCCTCTGTTACAAGTGCGTCGAGGCCTGCGGCGTCGACTGGCAGAACACGTTCGCGATCACGGTCGCCGGGCGCGGCTTCGGCGCGCACATCTCGACCGAGCTCGACGTGCCACTGCCCGAGTCGGCGTGCGTCTACTGCGGCAACTGCGTCGCGGTCTGCCCCACCGGCGCGCTGATGTCGAAGAGCGAGTTCGACCTGCGGGCGGCGGGCGACTGGCGCGAGGAGGAGCAGGCCGAGGTCGAGACGGTGTGCCCGTACTGCGGCGTCGGGTGCAATCTCACGCTGCACGTGCAGGACGACGCAATCGTCAACGTGACCTCCCCCGACGACCACGACGTGACGCGCGGCAACCTCTGCATCAAGGGCCGCTTCGGCTACCGCTACGTCCAGAACCGCAGGCGCCCATGACGGTCGAGCTCGGCTCGCTCGCCGAGCTCGAGCCGGCGCTCGCGGACGAGGAGTTCGACGTAGCGCGGGTCTTCGTCGGCTACGGCGCGAGCGCTCCCTCCGCGCCCGAGCCGTGCCGGCTGCCGAAGGTGGCGTACTCGCTCGAGGCGCCGGCGCAGGCGACCGGCGCCTTCCGCACCGGGGACTGGCAAACGACGTGGAGCCCGGCGGAATACGCGTCTGCGATCGAGACGGTGCGGGAAGCGATCCACGAGGGCGACGTCTACCAGGTGAACGTCGTCCAGCATCTGCGGGCGGACTTCGAGGGGGATCCGCTCGCACTCGCGGCGGCGCTCGCCCCGCTCCGTCCGCTCGAGGGCGCTGCGCTGCAGGGCGGCGGCTGGACGATCGTCTCCGCCTCGCCGGAGCTGCTGTTGCAAAAGCGCGGCCGGATCGTGCGGACCTCGCCGATCAAGGGAACGCGTCCCGCGGGCGTTCCCGTCCTCTCGGAGAAGGACGCGGCCGAGCACGTAATGATCGTCGACCTCGAGCGCAACGACCTCTCCCGCGTCTGCGTGCCGGGCACCGTCCGTTGGCCCGAGCTGCTCGCCGAGCGGCAGCTGGCAGGCGTCAGCCACCTCGTCGCGACGGTGGAGGGCGAGCTACGACCGGATGTGACGCTGACCGATCTGCTGGAAGCCGTGCTGCCCGGCGGCTCGGTCACGGGCTGCCCGAAGAGCAGCGCGCTCGAGCTGATCGCCGAGCTCGAGCCGGTGGGTCGCGGCGCATCGATGGGAGCTCTGGGCCGCATCCACGCCAACGGCGACCTCGACCTCGCGCTCACTATCCGCACGTTCGCGGTCGTGGACGACGAGATCCACCTCTGGGTCGGCGGCGGCATCGTCTGGGACTCGCGGCCGGAGGACGAGATCGAGGAGTCATGGGTGAAGGCACGCCCGCTGCTCGCGCTCCTGGAAGACGCCTCTTCGAGCCACGCCGGGTGTCTGATACCAGACGCGGCGGTGGCGGCCATGTCCTCCTAATGGAGGTGCTCGCCGTCGCTGTGGCAGGGCGGGGACTGGTCGAACCGCGGGAGCCGGTCTTCGCCGCGGACGACGAGGCGTTGTTGCGCGGGCGCTCCGTGTTCGAGACCACGCGCGTGTACGGCGGCCGGCCGTTTCTGCTCGACAGGCACCTCGCTCGCTTCGCCGTCTCGGCCGGGCGCGTCCGGCTCGCCCCGCCCGACGCCGCCGAGTGCCAGCGGCTCGCCGAGCTCGTGATCGGCGCCTGCGAGGAGAAGGACCTCGCTCTCCGGCTCTACTGGACCGGCCGCACGCTCGTGGCGACCGCCGGATCGATCGACCCGGAGCTCGAGACGCTGCGCACGCGCGGGCTGCGCCTCTCGGTGGTCGGATGGTCGACCGGCGCGCTCGCCAGCGCGAAGTCCATGAGCTACGCCGAGAACATCGGCGCGCAGGACACCGCGATCGCGGCCGGCGCCGACGACGCCCTGCTCGTCGCGTTCGACGGCACCGTGCTCGAGTTGCCCACGGCGAACGTTTTCTGGCGGGAGGGCGACCGGCTCCTCACGCCGTCCCTCGACCTGCCGATCCTCGCCGGAGTGACCCGGGGGGTTCTCCTGGAGCTCGCGGAGCAGGAGACGATCGAAGGAGTGTTCCCGCTCGCCCGGCTGCTCGAAGCGGATGAGGTCTTCATCTGCGCCTCGATCCGCGAGGTCATGCCCATCGCGTCGGTCGACGACAAGGCGTTCACTCTCGGGCCCGCTGCGCACGAGCTGCAGCAGGCGTTGCGCAGCCGAGCTACGTCGTCGTGACGGCCGCGCGCTCGAACGCAGCGCGCTCCTCGTCGGAGATGACGCGCGAGCCGCCGTTCTCCGTGTCGCGTGCGACGAGCACGGCCTTCGCCTCGGCCGCCGTCTCGCCGTCGCGGGTGGCCACCGACTCGTTCGTCGTGACGCTCTTCGTCCCGAGGCGCTCGAGCGAACAGCGCGCCACGATAACGTCGTCCTCGAGCGTCAGCTCGCGCCGGTAGTCGATCTCGACCCGCGCGATCACGTAGCCCCAGACGAGGCCGGGGTCGCCGAGCACGCGGCCGAGCCACTCGTCCCGGACCTCCTCGAGGTACGTCAGGAAGACGATGTGGTTGACGTGCTCGAAGGCATCGAGGTCGCGCCAGCGGATCTCGATCTCCTTCTCGTGCGTCATGTCAGCTCTCGCCGAAGTCGGCTGCGGCGTCGCGTGCTGCCTGCGTCTGCGAGAGGGCCGCGTACGCAAGCCGCTCGATCAGGAGAGCCGCGTCGCGCGGCGATGTGCTGGCGGCGTCGATCGCCTGCTTCGTCACGGCGACGGCCTCCCGCGGGAGCGCCGCGAGGCGGACTGCTACCTCGAGCGCCCGTTCGAGCGCCTTCCCCTCCTCGACGACCTCGGTGATGACCCCTGCCCGCCGTGCATCGTCGGCGCCGAACCGTTCTGCGAGGAGGAACAGCTCCTTCGCGCGCGCCGGCCCGAGCAGCCGCGTCACCCGGTGTAGGCCGCCGGAGCTCGCCAGGATGCCGAGCGAGACCTCGGGGAACCCGAAGACCGCGATCTCGTCGGCGATGCGGAAGTCGAGGGCGAGTGCGAGCTCGAGCGCGCCGCCGAGGCAGTAGCCGTGGATCGCTGCGACAGAGGCCTGCGGCAACGCCGCGAGCTCCTCGTAGACGCCGCCCGTCTCGTGGTAGTAGCGGAGCACGTCCTCGGGGGAGCGGCCCTCGAATTCGGTGATGTCGGCGCCGGCGGAGAACGCGCGGCCCTCGCCGGTGACGACGAGGGCGCCGCTCGACCGGACCTCTTCCGACACCAGCGCCCTGTGCAGCGCGCGCTCGACCTCGGATGAGATCGCGTTCAGCTTCTCCGGCCGGTTGAGCCGGATGACGGCAACTTCGCCGTCCCGCCCGACCTCGACAACGCTCACCGGAGCAACTCTTTCAGCTCCTGTGCCGCCTCGACCGTTCGGCGTCCCACCTCCGGCAGCCGCTCGCGCGGCAGGCGGTGCTCGGTCCCCCAGACGCTGACGATTGCCACCGGTCGCCCCTGCTCGGACAGCACAGGTGCCGACGCGCCGAACAGCGACTCCTCCAGCTCGCCCACGCACACGGCATAGCCGTCGCGACGGACGGCCTCGAGCTCCTGCGCGAGCCGGCGGCGGTCGGTCACCGTCGTCCCCGTGTAACGGTCGAGCCGTCGCGGGAGCACCGCCTCCTGCTCCTCGGCGGGGAGGAACGCGAGGTAGGCCTTCCCGGTGGAGGTCGCGTGCAGCGGCACCGTCCGCCCGTACCAGTTCGGCGCCATCACGTGGGGCGGGTCGACCTGGTCGACGTAGACGAGGCTGAAGCGCCGGGCGACTGCGAGGTTCGTCGCCTCGCCGGTGTCCTGCGCGAGCTGTTCGAGGACGGGCCGCCCGCGGCGCACGAGCGGGTCGACGTCCGCGCCGGCCGCGATGCGGAGGAACGCGTAGCCGAGGCTGTAGCGCTGGCTGACCGGGTCGCGCTCGATCAGGCCGTGGCCGTCCAGGGTCGCGAGCAGCCGCCACGTCGTGCTGCGGTTGAGGCCGCATGCGGTCGCGAGCTCGTTGACCGTCGGGGCATGCGGGCTGTCCGCGATCGCCTTGATCAGGGCGGCGGCGCGGTCGACGGACTGGATCGTCTTGGCGCGGGACTCGGTCGCGCTCATCGCACCTGCACCTCTTCCTCGAGCGGCAACAGCTCGACCACCTCGCGGCGGTACGGGACGGCGTCGCCGGGCGGGTCGCCGTCGAGCTCCTCGGCGTAGCGGCGGCCGTCCCAGACGGCGGTGGCGATCGTGCCGGGCGCGTACGCGTCGCCGATCGCGGTCGCTCCGAGCTCCAGGGCGAGCGCGTCGTTCGGGAGCCGGGCCGTCACGAGGACGAGCCCGTCAAGCAGGAGCTCCCGGTCGGCGTCCGTGTAGACGTCGACTATGCGCGCCGTGCCACCTTCGACTGCGGCAAGCGCCTGCGCGGTCACGAGCTCGACGCCGGCCTCGACGAGCCGGCGGTGGATCCGCTCCTGCTCCATCGTGTTCACGCTCCACTCCGAGACGCGCGCCGCCGGCGTGACCAGCGTGACCCGCTTCCCCTTGGTCGCGAGCAGCTCGGCCAGGACGCCCCCGAGGTAATAGTGGTCGTCGTCGAAGAGGACGATCCGCTCGCCCGCCGGTAGACGGCCGGCCATGAGATCGTCGGGCGTGAGCGTCTCGACGGCGGAGTCGAAGCCGGGCGGATGCGTGTGCCAGCGGCCGATGCCGTCCGCGCGCCAGCGCGCGCCGGTCGCTACTGCCACGTGGTCGAAGCCGTAGTCGCGTACCTCCTCCGCGGTGACTTCGCTCTCGAGCGCGAGCTCTACGTTCGGGAGCTTCGCGAGTTGGGCGCGGCGATAGTCCACGACGCGAATCCAGGCGGCCAGACCAGGCAATCGGGCTTCGCACAGCACGCGCCCGCCGAGCTCGCGGCCCGCCTCCGCGAGCACGACCTCGTAGCCGCGCTTGCCGAGCGCCATCGCGGCCTCGAGTCCCGCCGGGCCGGCGCCGACCACGAGCACCTTCGAGTTGGATCCTGCGGGCCGGAACCGCTCGGGATGCCACCCGCGCCGCCACTCCTCGCCCATCGACGGGTTCTGGGTGCACCGGATCGGCGTCATCGTCCAGTCGCCCGTCACGCAGACGTTGCACCCGATGCACTCGCGGATGTCCTCGAGCCGGCCCTCCTCGATCTTCAGCGGCAGGAACGGGTCGGCGATCGAGGGACGCGCGGCGCCGATCAGGTCGATCACGCCGCCCTGAACGAGCCGCACCATCGTGTCCGGCGAGGTCAACCAGCCGATGCCGACGACCGGCTTCGACGTGAGCTGCTTGATCCCGCGGAAGTGCTCCTCCGTCCACGCCTCGTGGGCGAACCGCGACGTGCGCGAGTCGTCGGGCCAGAAGCCGACCATCACGTCCCAGAGGTCGGGCAGCTCGCCGACGAGCTCGAACAGCTGCTCGATCTCGGGACGCTCGATTCCCTCCTCGCCGAGCAGCTCGTCGACGACGACCCGGCACGCGACGGCCGCGCGGCCGTCGCACTCCTCGAGCGTGTCCTCGAGCACCTCGCGCAGGAGGCGCGCGCGGTTCTCGAGCGTGCCGCCGTACTCGTCGTCGCGGAGGTTGTAGCGGCGGGAGAGGAAGTGCTGGAGCGTCGAGAGCCCGTGCGCCGCGTAGACGTAGACGAGGTCGTAGCCCGCGCGCAGCGAGCGCTGCACCGCCTGCCGGTGGCGCCGGCGGAGATCGCCGACGTCGTCGCGGCTCATCGCGCGCGCCTGGATCGGCTCATGGCCCGGCACTGGCAGGTGCGAGGGGCCGAGCGGCGGGATCCGCCCGTAGAGGTTCGCGCTCGCCATCCCGTTGTGCACGAACTCGATCCCGGCGAGCGAGCCGTATGCATGCACCTGCTCGACGAGCCGTTCGTGCGCGGGGATGTCCGCGTCGTCCCAGAGGCGGCCCTCGATGAAGCCGCCTGTGTCGGAGGTGGGATGGATCTCGACCTCCTCGGTACAGACGACTGCCCAGCCTCCCTCCGCCTTGACGCCACGCATTACCGCGTGGGCGGTCGGGTCACGGTGGCCCATGCCGTTGCAGTGCGGCACCTGGAAGAAGCGGTTGCGCGCGGTCACCGGCCCGAGCCGGACCGGCTCGAAAAGGACGTCATAGCGCGGGTCACGGGTCACGCGAACAGGCTACGGGCGATGAGCAGCCGCATGATGTCGCTCGTCCCGTCCCAGATCTCGTCGAGCTTGGCGTCGCGGTACCACTTCTGCGCGAGCGAGTCGCGGATGTAGCCAGCGCCTCCGAGCGTCATCACGGCTGCGGAGGCAGCAAAGACGGACGACTCCGACGCCGCGAGCTTGGCCATTGCGGCCTCGGTGGAGAAGGGCTCGCCCGCGTCGGCGAGTTCGGCGGCGCGGTGCGTCATCAGGCGTGCCTGGTCGAGCTTCAGCTTCGCGTCGGCGAGCCGGAAGGACACGGCCTGGTACTCGTGGATCGGATGGCCGAAGGCCTCGCGCTCCTTCGCGTATTCGACTGCCAGCTCCAGCGCGGCGCGGCCCAGCCCGACCGAGCCCGCGGCAAGCTGGACGCGGGCGACGTCGAACACCCACATCAGGCCACGGAAGCCCTCGCCCTCGGCGCCGAGACGCCTGTCCTCGGGGACGAAGCAGTCCTCGAACGCGATCTCAGCGGCGGGGAAGCAGCGGCTGCCCATTTTCGGCAGGCGCGGGCCGCGGGCGAAGCCGGCGTCTCCCGCTTCCACGACGAACGCGGTGATCCCGCGAGAGCGGCTGCCCGGATCCACCGTCGCGAAGACGACGCAGAGGTTGGCGACGTCGCCGTTGCCGATGAATTTCTTGCGCCCGTTGAGCACGTAGCCGCCCTCGCGGCGAACGGCAGTCGTCTCGATCGCGGCGGCGTCGGAGCCGTGCCCCGGCTCGGTGATCGCGACGGCGCACGCGGGCGGGTCGGCGCCGGAGAGCGGCGGCAGCCAGCGCCGCTTCTGCTCCTCGGAGCCGAGCGCGAGCAACGGCCCCGCGAAGAAGCCGACCTGCGCGATCACCCAGAAGATGGGGGAGTCGCCCCACGCCAGCTCCTCGATTACCTCGCAGCGGTCGCGCAGGCGCTCGAGCCCGCCGCCGCCGTACGCGGCCGGCAGGTCGTAACAGGTCAGCCCGAGCTCCGCGGCGCGCCGCAGGACGTCGAGTGGGTACTCCTCGGACTCGTCGTAGCGGAGTGCCACCGGCCGCATCTCGTCCCGCGCGAACGCCTGGGCCGCCGTGCGCAGGGAATCGAGGTCGAGCGGGCTCGTGGGGGCGCTTTGCACCATCGGATTCCGGTCGATTATGGTACGTCCATCGCAGGATGTGCAACGGCAGTTCGCATTTCGAACGGAGGATGCCGTGAATTGGGAAGTTTTCGTCACTTGCGCGGTCACGGGAGCGGGGGACACCGTGGGGCGCAGCGGGCACGTCCCGGTGACGCCCGGGCAGATCGCCGACGCTGCGATCGACGCCGCCCGCGCGGGCGCCGCGGTGGCGCACATCCACGTCCGCGACCCCGACACGGGCCGCGGCGCACGGGATCCCGCGCTCTACCGCGCGGTCGTCGAGCAGATTCGGGCGTCGGACGTCGACGTCGTCCTCAACCTCACCGCCGGGATGGGCGGCGACCTCGTCCTGGGCGGCGAAGACGCGCCGCTCCCTCCGGACCCCGCCGGCACGGACATGGCCGGTGCGGCCGAGCGGCTCGCCCACGTCGAGGAGCTGCGCCCGGAGATCTGCACCCTCGACTGCGGGACGATGAACTTCGCTGCCGGCGGCGACTACGTCATGGTCAACACGCCTGCGATGTTGCGCGCGATGGCGGCGCGGATCCGCGAGCTCGGCGTGCGACCCGAGCTCGAGGTCTTCGACACCGGCCACCTGGTCTTCGTGCACGAGCTGATGCGCGACGGGCTGATCGACGACCCGCCGCTGATCCAACTCTGCACGGGCATCCCGTACGGCGCGCCCGACGACCTCGGGACGCTGCTGGCGATGGTCAACCAGCTGCCTGAGAACGCCGTCTACTCCGCGTTCTCGATCGGGCGGATGGAGCTGCCGTTCGTCGCGGTCGCGCCGCTCGTTGGGGCGAACGTACGCGTCGGCCTCGAGGACAACCTCTATCTCTCGCGCGGGCGACTCGCGACGAACGGCGAGCTCGTTGCGCGTGCGGTCGAGATCCTCGAGCGAATGAACGTTCGCGTGCTCGGGCCGGAGGAGGTGCGGGAGAAGCTCGCGCTGCGGGTCGGTGTCCACTAGGCCGCAGTCGGTCGCTCTGCTCGGCGGTGGCGTGATCGGCGCCGGCTGGGCCGCGCGCTTCGTACTCAACGGCTGCGACGTCCGGCTCTACGACCCGGCGCCGGAGGCCGGCGTCCGCGCCCTCGGTGTTCTCGCGGACGCCCGGAAGGCGTTCGAGCAGTTGACTCTTGCGCCGCTGCCGCCGGAGGGAGAGCTCTGGATCGTCCGGTCGGTCGAGGACGCGGTCGCAGGTGTGGAGCTCGTGCAGGAGTCGGCGCCCGAGCGCGTCGGGCTGAAGCGCGGGCTGCTCGCCGAGGCGGACCGCGCGGCGCCGCCGGAGGCGCTCTTCTGCTCCTCCACGTCCGGGCTGCGGCCCAGCGAGCTGCAGGCCGAGATGGCGCGGCCGGAGCGATTCTGCGTCGCGCATCCGTTCAACCCGGTCTACCTGTTGCCGCTCGTCGAGCTCTGCGCGGGTGAGTGGACGGCGCCAGAGACCGTGGAGCGGGCGGCCGAGCTGTTCCGCTCGGTCGGCATGCAGCCGCTCGTCGTCCGCAGCGAGATCGACGGCTTCATCGCCGACCGGCTGCTCGAGGCGCTGTGGCGAGAAGCGCTCTGGCTCGTCAACGACGGCGTCGCCACGGTGGAGGAGGTCGACGATGCGATCCGCTACGGCGCCGGCCTGCGCTGGGCCTTCATGGGCACCTTCCTCACGTACCGGATCGCCGGCGGCGAGCAGGGGATGCGCCACTTCCTGCGGCAATTCGGCCCGGCGCTCGAGTGGCCGTGGACACACCTGACCGACGTCCCCGAGCTGACCGACGAGCTCGTGGAGACGATCGCCGCCCAGTCCGACGAGCAGACGAACGGGGTGCCCGCCCGCGAGCTCGAGCGGCTGCGCGACCAGGTGCTCGTCCGCATCCTCCAGGCGCTGCGCGCCGAGGAGACCGGCGCGGGCGCGACGCTCGCGGCATGGGAGCGCGGGCTGCTCGGTTCGGCCCCGCCGCTCGCCGTCGACGGCAACGGCGCGCCGCTCCGCCTACCCGCGCGACTGGTGCCGCCCGACTGGCTCGACTACAACGGCCACGTCCACGAGAGCCGCTACCTCGAGCTCTTCGCCGACGCGACGGACGTCTTGCTCGGCGCCGTCGGGGTCGATGCCGGCTATCTCGCGGCGGGCGGCAGCTACTTCAGCGTCGAGACGCACCTCTCCCACCTCCGGCAGCTCGCAGCGGGAGATCGCGTGTACGTGACGACCCAGGTGCTCGACTCGGACGAGAAGCGCCTCCACATCTTCCACGTCCTCCTTCGCGACGGCGAGGCGGAGCCGCTTGCGACCGCCGAGCAGATGCTCCTCCACGTCGACACCGAGAGCGGACACGCGGCGCCGTCCGCCGAACCCGTGTGCGATCGGGTCGCTGAGCTCACGCGGCGGCATGCCGAACTCCCGCGGCCCGAGCGCGCGGGTCGCTCGATCGGCGCCCGGTGACCCGCGACCTGAGGCCGCTCTTCGAGCCGGAGACTCTCGCCATCGTCGGCGTCTCCTCCGATCCCGCCAAGTGGGGCTACTGGTTCGCGCGGGACGCGGCCCGGGGCGCGCACCGCAGGCGCGTCTATCTCGTCGGCCGGAACGGCGGCGAGGTGCACGGGATGCGCGTCCATCGCTCGCTCGACGAGCTGCCGGAGGCGCCCGAGCTCGTCGTCCTCAGCGTGCCAGCGAACGGGCTCGAGGAGGCGGTCGACGACTCGCTGGCGGCCGGCGCGCGGGCGCTCGTAGCGATCGCTGCGGGCTTCGCCGAGCTCGGGGAGGAAGGAGCCGCTCGCGAGCGGGCGCTCGTGGAGCGGGTGCGCGGAGCGGGAGCGGTGCTCGTGGGGCCGAACTGCCTCGGCGTCTTCGACGGCCCGGGCGAGCTCCAGCTCGCGTCGACACCGCTGCCGGCCGGGCCGGTCGGGCTCGTCTCGCAGAGCGGCAACGTCCTGCTCGAGATCGGACTCCTGCTCGAGGACTACGGACTCGGCTTCTCGCGGGCGGTCTCGATCGGCAACCAGGCGGACGTCGGCGTCACCGAGCTCGTCGCCGCGCTCGCCGAGCACGAGGCGACGCGCGTGATCGGCGTCTACTGCGAGGACTTCCGAGATGGCCGCGCCTTTGTCGAGGCGGCGAGGACGGCCGGGAAGCCAGTCGTGCTGCTCACGGTCGGCAGCTCCGCCGCGGGCAGCCGCGCCGCGCGCTCGCACACCGGCGCGCTCACCAGCCCGCGCGACGCGGTCGAGGCGGCGTGCCTCGCTGGGGGTGTCCACCTCGTCGACACGCCGCGAGAGCTGGTTGACGCGGCCCAGGCCCTGCTCGCTCCGCTCCGCCCTCGCGGCCCGCGCGTGGCGGTGCTCGGCGACGGGGGTGGCTACGGCGCGATCGCGAGCGACCTCCTCGAGCGGAAGGGGATCGCGCTGCCGGTGCTCTCGGAGAAGACGCAAGCGGTACTGCGGGAGCTGCTGCCGCCGACCGCAGCCACGGCCAACCCGGTCGACCTCGCAGGCGCCGGCGAACAGGATGTGTTCACCTTCGCCCGCTCAGCGCGTGCGCTTCTCGACGCCGAGGACGTCGACGCCGTTCTCTTCACCGCGTATTTCGGCGGCTACTCGACGCTCGCCGAGGAGCTGCGCGAGCCGGAGATGAGAGCGGCCCGGTTGCTCGCGGCGGCGATGACGGAGAGCGGCAAGCCGCTCGTCGTCCACACGATGCACGAGAGCGCTCCGCCGGCGGACGTGCTGCGCGAGGCCGGAGTGCCGGTCTACCGCGTGATCGAGTCCGCGGTCGACGCGGTCGTCGCGTTGGTCGCTGATGGTGCCCCGACGCCGTCGCGGATGCCGCCGCTGCCGGCTGCCGCGGCGCCGCTGGCGAGCGCGAGTTACGCGGCCGCTCGGGCGGTCCTCGCCGAGGCTGCTGTTCCGTTCGGCGCATCCCGGACGGTCGTTAGTCGCGAGGCGGCGCTTGCTGCCGCCGCGGAGATCGGCTACCCGGTCGTGCTCAAGGCGCTGGGGCGCGTGCACAAATCCGAGGAGGGCGGCGTCGTGCTCGGCCTCCGAGACGAGGCCGACCTGGCCGCTGCCTTCGACGACGTTGCCGCGCGGCTCGCTCCCGAGTCGTTCTCGATCGAGGCAGCCGAGGACGTGGCGGCGGGATTCGAGCTACTCGCCGGCGCCCGCTGGGACGCGCGCTTCGGGCCGCTCGTCCTCGTAGCTGCCGGCGGCATCCAGGCCGAGGTGCTTCGCGACACGGCCGTCGCCCTGGCGCCCGTCGACGAAGAAGGCGCCGAGGCGCTGATCCGCTCGCTCGCCGCCAAACCGCTTCTCACGGGAACCCGCGGCCGTCCGCCCCTGGACGTGGCCGCCGCGGCCCGCGCGGTCGCGTCGCTGTCTCGCTTCGCAGCGGCGCACCCGGAGATCGCGGAGGTCGAGGTGAACCCGCTTCTCGTTCGCCGAGTTGGCGAGGGCGCAGTCGGGCTCGACGCCCGCGTCGTCCTCGCCAACCCGTCGAGTTAGCCGTGCGTTATGACGCGAGTGCCTTGGCCTTGAGCTGGTCGAACTCGGCCTGCGTGATCGCGCCGGAGTCGAGGAGCTGCTTGCCCTTGGCGATCTGATCCGCGCTCGAGTCCGAGGAGGCGACGGAGCGGATGTAGTCGTCCGCCTGCGCCTGCTGGGACTGCGCCCGCGCCGCGGCCCTCTCGCCCATGCTCTTGCCGTTGGCGATGAAGTAGACGAGGACGCCCAGGTAGGGCAGGACGATGACGAAGATGATCCACGCGGCCTTCCCCCAGCCGCTGATGTCGTGCCGGCTGAACAAGTCGCTGAACACGATGATGAGCAGCCAGAACCAGATGACGAACGCGAAGATGACCAGCACGTCCCACAGGAAGCTGGCGAAGTTGTAGTTGCTGGCGAGAATCAATACGTCCTCCTAGCTCGTATGCGCGGTGTATTCGTAGTGGCTGGGTGAGTAGTCAACCACGCGAACAGGCTCAGGGTCCTTCTAGCTGGCCGGAACCTCGACCGCCGGGGTGTCGAGCGCCACGTCCTGGGGTGTCGGCACGTCACCGCCGGCCGGGCCCGGGGGCAGGACGCGAAGTGCTTCGGCCGGGAGGTGCACCTGCACGGCCGTGCCCTGCACCCAGTCGCGAGAGGTGCCGTCGCGGACGAAGAGCGCCTGCACAAGGTCGCCGGTCGCGAGCCGCACCACCAGCTGATCCGACGCCCCGTGGTAGACGACGCGCTCGATCATCCCCGGCACGCGGTTCTCGCCGGACGACTCGTACGGCTCGATCACGACCCGCTCGGGGCGGATCACGACGTGCGTCTCGCCCTGCCGGCTGATTTCGCCGCAGCCTGCCCGCAACGCAAAGTCCCCGAGCCGGGTCCGGCACGCGCCGCCCTCGGCGCCTTCCGCACTCACCTTCATCAGGTTCGAGACGCCGAGGAAGTCGGCGACGAAGACCGTCTCGGGCTCCTCGTACATCTGCTCAGGCGACGCGATCTGCTCGACGTGGCCGCCGGACATCACGGCGATCCGGTCGGACATCGTCAGCGCTTCCTCCTGGTCGTGCGTGACATAGACGAAGGTGATCCCGAAGCCCTCCTGGATCCCCTTCAGCTCGAGCTGGAGTGCCTTGCGGAGCTTCGCGTCGAGCGCGCCGAGCGGCTCGTCGAGCAGCAGCACCTTCGGCTCGAGGACGAGCGCCCGCGCGAGCGCGACCCGCTGCTGCTGGCCGCCCGAGAGCTGCCCCGGCTTCCGCTTCTCGTAGCCGCCGAGGCGCACGGCCTCGAGCACGTTGAGGACGCGCGTGCGGACAGCCGCCTTCTTCACGCGGGCGCGCCGGAGCCCGAAGGCAACGTTGTCGAAGACATCGAGGTGGGGGAAAAGCGCGTAGCTCTGGAAGACGGTGTTGACCTTGCGGCGGTGTGGCGGCGTGGCCGCCATGTCGACGTCGTCGAGCAGGATCTTTCCCTCGTCGGGGCGCTCGAAGCCGGCGATCAGCCGCAGGGTCGTCGTCTTGCCGCAACCCGAGGGGCCAAGCAGCGAGAAGAACTCACCCGCCTCGATCGAGACGTCGATCCCGTCGACGGCCGTGACCTCACCGAACTGCTTACGAAGCTGGACGAGGTCGACGGCGCCGGTGCTCACCTCACACCTCCAGCGCCGCGATCTCGTTGAGGGCCCTGCCGGAGGTCCCGGGCTGCGAACGCGCCGCCCAGCGGTACACGAAGTAGGCGAGGCCGACGGCGAGCAGCGTCACGACCACCATCACCGTCGCGAGCGCGTTGAGCGCCGGTGTCGTGGTGCCGCCGCGCGCATTGGAGTAGATCGCAATCGGAACGGTCTGCGTCGGTGAACCCGCCGAAAGGTAGTCGGTGACCACGAAGTCGTCGATCGAGAGCGCGAAGACGACGATGAAGCTCGCGAAGACAGCGGGGGCCAGCAGGGGAACGAGGACGAGCCGGAACGCGGCGAACTGCGACGCGCCGAGGTCTCGCGCCGCCTCCTCGTACTCGGGCCCGATCGAGAGCAGCCGCCCCCGCACGATGATCACGACGTACGAGATCGAGAAGGTGACCTGGCCGAGGACCTGCGCCTCCGTACCGAGCGGGATGCTGTAGAGGAGCACGAACACGAGCAGCAGCGAGACACCCATCACGATCTCGGGCGTCACGAGCGGGAAGAGCATCAGATAGTTCACCGGCTTCGCGCCGTACCCCCGCCACCGCGTCAGGCCGATCGCGAGCCCGACGCCGAGTGGGACCGCGATCAGCATGTCAAGCCCCGCGAGCCTGAGGCTCTGCTCGAGCGCGCTCCTCGCCGCCGGATCGTGGAACACCGACAGGTTCGGGTCGCCCCAGTACCAGCGTGTGGAGAACCCCTGCCAGACGCTGCGCGAGCGGCCGTCGTTGAAGGAGAAGAGGATCGCGATCAGCACGGGCACGATCGACCACGCCATGTAGAGCCACGTGATCGTGCCCAGCGCTCGCGGCTGTCCCCACGGGTTCGCGAACCAGTCCCGTACCCGTTTCAAAGGAGCGACTCCTTCGTCGCCGCCGAAGCTCGCACCGTGGCCCACAGGTAGTACGACATGAGCAGCGCGAGGAAGACCGAGAGCACGATCACGAGGCACGCGCCCACGGTCTTCTGCGTGCCTCCCTGGAAATAGAGGTTGATCTGGTTGCCGATCATCGAGGTGTGCGGCGAGCCCGAGATGACGTCGTTCGTGTAGTAGTCGCCGAACATCGGGAGCGTGATCAGCACGCTCGCGGCGAGGATCCCGTTGCGGCTCAGCGGTAGCGTGACGTGGAAGAAGGTGCGGATCGGGCTGGCCCCGAGATCGCGGCCCGCCTCGAGCACGCTCCGGTCGATCCGGTCGAGCACCGCGTACAGCGGCAGGATCAGATACGGGACGTAGCCGTAGATCAGGGCGAGGATGACCGACGTGGGGCGACCGTCGAGCCAGCCGACCGGCTGCGAGATGACCCCGAGGTGGATCAGCGACCGGTTCACGAGCCCATCCGGCAGGAGCAGCCCGATCCAGGCGAGCATCCGCATCAGGTAGCTGACCCAGAACGGGACGATGAGCAGCACGAGCAGGATCCCCTTCGTGCGCCGTGCGTGGCGGGCGAGGTAGTACGCGACCGGATAGCCGATCAGCAGGCAGCCCGCGAGCGAGATTGCGACGTACGCGAGCGTCCGCACCGAGACGGTCCAGAACGTGTGGCCGGGCTCGAACTCGGCGAGTACCGACCGCATCGTGTGGAACTGCCAGTCGAGCGGGTTCCAGGCGGGAACCGGGTTCTGGAAGATCGGGTCGACAGTCCCGAACGCGACCGCGACCACCGCGTACGTCGGAACGAGGAAGAGGAGGACGAGCCAGACAGCGCCGGGGAGGGCGAACGACGGCCAGAACCAGCGCCGCGTCATCTGCGGCTCCCGGCGCCGGCGCTGCTCACCCGGCCTTGAAGGTCGACCACGCGTTCTGCCAGAGCGCCTGTCCCTCCGTCGTCAGCGCGTCGATCGTCACGCCCTTCGCGAAGTCCGACTGGCGAACGATCGTCGAGCTCAGGTTCGCCGGAATGTATCCCTGGGAGACGAGCTTGTCCGGGTCGATCGAGTTGAGCGGCGGGATGTAGCCGTTCCAGGTGAAGTTCTCGAGCCCGTTCTGGTTGTCGAGCATGAAGTTGAGGAACGTGTGGGCGAGCACCGGATGCTTCGCCCCGCGGAGGATCGCGATCATGTCGTTCTGAGTCTCGGCGTGGACGTCGGGGCGCCAGTAGCCGAGCACGGTCGGCTTGACTCCCTTCGGCAGGTACTCGGGTGCGCCGGCCATGTCGCCCGACCACGACTGCGAGATGTAGGTCGAGCCCGAGGGGATGTCGGTGTAGTCGTTCGTGTTGACCTTGACGTTCGCGATCGACGTGAGCTGGGAGAGGTCCTTCTGCGCCCGGTTGACCAGCGCCGGATCCTCGGTGTTGACGTCGAGGATCCCGCGCCGCAGCAGCGCCATCGCGAGCGCCTCCCGCGGGTCGTCGAGGACAGCGACCTTGCCGGCGTACTGGTGCGAGTCCCAGAGAATGTCGTACGGGTTGGCGTAGTCGGCCGGAGCCTTCTTCACCTTGTCCGTCCGCCACGCGATGCCTGTCGTGTAGACGGTGTACGGAACCGTGTAACGCGAGTGCTGGTCGTAATACGGGTTCTGCAGCGCCGGCCAGACGTTCTTCAGGTTCGCCAGGTAGGAGTGGTTGAGCGGCTGGATCAACTTCCCCGCGACGGCGCGTGAGACGAGGTCGACCGTCGTCCACCAGACGTCGAAAGTCCCGTTGCCGGAAGTGAGCTTGGCGATCGCCTCGTCCTCGTTCTCGAAGGTCGTGATCGAGATCTGGACGTTGTGCTCCTTCTCGAACTTCTTCACGGTCGCCGGGTTGATGTAGGCGGCCCAGTTGAAGAGCTGGAGCGGCCCTTTCTCCGCGTCCATGCCGGCGGCGATGGCCTCGTTGTCGGAGTAGAGCGGCAGCGTCACCGGATGGTCGCGGCGCGCGAGCGGGATTCCGCCGGGCCCCATGAGCACTCCGTTCGTCCCGGTGGTTGTCGCGGCGGACTTCGCTGAGCCCCCGCACGCGCTCAGCAGCAGGTCGGCGCCGGCGAGCGTGCCCACGACCGTCCCGGCCCGGATCAGGAACTGGCGCCTTGTCGTCGGCCGTTCACGCGGATGCAATGGCCCTCCCTCCTGGCTCGGGATGATCGCACAATGCAAACCGACAGCGCACCATGTGTCAAGGCTCGCACGGCGATCAAAGGGTGCCTGTGGTTACATATCGGCCATGACGAGCGCCGGGCGGCCAACCCTCCCCGGACGCGACTACCACGCGTCGGACGTGTTCGACCTGGAGCGGGAGAAGGTCTTCTTCCGCGAGTGGTTCTACGCGGGGCGCGCCGACCACGCGCCCGAGCCCGGCGACTTCTTCACGGTCGACGTCGTCGGCGAGAGCGTTCTCGTCGTTCGCGGCAAGGACGGCGAGCTCCGCGGTTTCTACAACGTCTGCCGCCATCGCGGCTCACGCATCTGCGACCCCGAGACGCGCGGCCACGCGAAGGGCGCGATCAAGTGCCCGTACCACGCGTGGAGCTACTCGTACGACGGGAACCTGATCGGCACGCCCCTCGTCGGCGAGGACGAGATCGACCGCTCGTCGCTCTCGCTCTGGCGGGTTCACGTCGACACGTGGCAGGGCTTCGTCTTCGTCCACCTCGGCGAGCCCGAGGCGGACGTGCGCACGTCGTTCGAGCGCCAGAGCGACCTGCCGCTCCAGTACGAGCCCTGGCGGATGGACGAGCTGCGCACCGCCCACCAGACGGTGAGCGAGGTGCAGGCGAACTGGAAGATCATCGTCGAGAACTACAACGAGTGCCTCCACTGCCCGACCGTCCATCCTGAGCTCTCGGCGGTGGCGCCCACATTCCGCAAGGGCCTCGTGTTCGAGGAGGGTCGCGACGACTGGGGCGTGACGATCGAGGGCGCCGGCTACACGGCCACCGGCACGACCACGATCCCGGTCATGCCGGGGCTGACCGAGCAGCAAGCGAACGCGATGCACGGGGCCGCCGTCTTCCCGAACATGTTCATCGACCTGACGGGCACGGTGGTGATCGCGGCGCGGATCCAGCCCCGCGGGCCGGAGCACACGACGATGATCACCGACTATCTGTTCCGGCCCGAGGTCATGGCCGAGCCGGGCTTCGACCCAGGCGACACGGTGGAGTTCTCCGAGCTGGTCGCCCACCAGGACTACGTCATCTGCGAGCGAGCGCAGCAGGGCGTCAGGTCGCGCGCGTTCACGCACGGCACGTACGCGGAGAAGGACGAGCTGCCGTACCGGTTCAACGAGACGTACCTGGCAGCACGTAACCGGCCCTGAGCAGGGTCGTCGTCGTCGGCGCCGGCTTCGCCGGGCTTGCGGCGGCTGGGGGTCTTGCCGCCGATGGCGCCGAGGTGACGGTGTTCGAGGCACGCGACCGCGTCGGTGGGCGTGTCCACTCGCAGCGCCTCGACAACGGCGCGGTCGTCGAGCTCGGCGCGGAGTTCGTCCTCCCCGGCTACGACGTGTTGCGCAAGATGGCGTCGCTATTGGGCCTCGAGCTGTACGAGAAGGGGACGCTGTACGGCGACCGAGAGCCGCGGGACGGCCCGCCCGTCTCGCGCGACGAGCTCGTCGCGGCCTGGGCGGCGCTGCGTAAGCCGGGCACCGGCTCGGTCGCCGACGCTATCGACCGTCTCGTTCCGTCGCCGGGCGCGCGCGCCGCTGTGGCCTCACGCCTCGCCGTTTCCTCCGGCTACGAGCTCGACGACCAGGACGCGGCTGCGCTCGCCGACGGCGCGGCCGGATTCGGCGACTTCCCGAGTCACAGTGTCGTGGGCGGCAACGACCGGATCGCCCTCGCGCTGGCAGCTCGTCTCGACGTGCGTACGTCATCGCCCGTCTCGCGCGTCTCCTGGTCGGATAGCGGCGTGGTCGTCGGCGTCGGGAACGACGAGTTCGCCGCCGATGCCTGTGTGATCGCAACGCCCGCGCCGCACGCGCTCGAGCTCGAGTGGGACCCGGCGCTGCCCGGCTGGAAGCGCGACGCGCTGTCCGCCGTCCGCTACGGCCAGGCGGCGAAGCTGTTCCTCCCGCTCGCCTCGGAGGCGGCACCGAGCCAGACGCTCTCGGTGCCGTTGCGCTTCTGGACCTGGACCCAGCACGGGGCTCCGGTCGCGTCGTCGTTCGCCGGGACGCCGTCGGCGCTCGACCGGCTCGAGGTCGATCGGGGGCCCGA
>Ga0207693_10000945_pt1 | contig 26054 bp, 29 predicted proteins | sample LARL81metaG_FD_184347 | JGI IMG/M metagenome (GOLD analysis project Ga0207693, IMG submission 184347) | Corn, switchgrass and miscanthus rhizosphere microbial communities from Kellogg Biological Station, Michigan, USA - LAR L8-1 metaG... | ecosystem: Host-associated > Plants > Roots >... | reverse complement strand
CGGTGGTCGACGGGTATGACCTCGCAGCGGTGCACCGGCTCAAGACGGGGCGGCTCTTCTACGCCTCGGTGACGATGGCGCTCTGGGCGGCCGAGCTGCCCGAGCAGGAACAGGCGCCGTGGCGCGCCTTCGCGGCGGAGCTGGGGCTCCTGTTCCAGATCGTCGACGACATCCTCGACGCCGACGGCTACGTGCGCGAGCACGGCGCCGAGGCGGCCCGCGGCTACGCCGACGAGGCCGCAGAACGGGCGCGGGCGCGGCTTGCCGAGGTCGAGGCGGACACGTCCGTCCTGCGCGACATCGTCGACGGTCTCGCCGTCCGCACGGCATGAAGATCGTCGCCGTCGCCAGCGGCAAGGGTGGCGTCGGCAAGTCGACGGTGAGCCTGGGCCTTGCGCGCGCTCTCGCGGCTCGCGGCTTCCAGGTCGGGTTGCTGGACGCGGACGTGTACGGCCCCGACATCCCGCTGATGCTCGGGCTCAAGCAGACGCGTGATCTCAGGCGCTGGGCGCTCGGTCGAAACCCGGAGTTCGGGCGCATGCGACTCGAACCGGTCGAGGCGCTCGGCCTGAAGGTCATGTCCGTCGGCTTCCTCGTCTCCGAGCGGCAGTCGTTCGCCCTGCCCGCACCGCTGACAGCGCACGTCTGGAAGCAGTTCGTGGACGACGTCGACTGGGGCGAGCTGGGCTACCTCGTCGTCGACCTGCCTCCCGGTACGGCTGATCTTCAGCAGCACGTGTTCACCGCCGGAGAGCTCGCCGGCGCGCTCATCGTCCTCGGCCCGCAGGACGCGGCCCACCTCGACGCGCGGAAGCTCCTCGACACGCTCCGCGAGGCTCAGGTTCCCGTCCTCGGCGCCGTCGAGAACATGCGCGGCCTGCACTGCCCGCACTGCGGCGAGACGATCGAAGTCTTTCCCCCCGTGGCGCCGGAGCGGTCCCTGCTTCGAGAGGTCGAACTACTGGCATCGATCCCGCTCGACCCGGCGTACGCGCGCGTCAACGGTGTCGCGCCCGTCTTCACGGAGCTTGCCGATCGCGTCGTCGAGCTTCTCACCGGGTGAAGTTCGAGGAGCTGCTCGAGGTCGCCGGCTCCCGCGAGGAGATCGTCGGGTTGTACGTCTTCGGCTCGCGTGGGCGGGACTTCATGGTCGATGAGCGCTCGGACTGGGACGTCTGCGTCGTGCTCGCCGACCGCGAGGCGAGCGAGGCGTTCGATCGCGAGTTCCCGTACGCCCATGGCGCTCCGGTGGAGATCGTGAGCGCGACACTCGCCGAGCTCCGCGGCAACGAGTCGGAGCACGGACGGTATGCGGCCGCTCACGCCGACGTCGTTCTCGACAAGACCGGCGGGGAGCTGACCCGCGTCGTCGCCGAGCAGGAGTCGCTGCCCGCCGGCAGTAGGGACGCGATCGTCCGCGATGCGCTCGACGGCTACGTCAACCAGACCTACCGCTCGCTCCGATACGGGACACGGCTCGATGCCGTGGAGGCGATCCCGCACGCCCTGCGGACGATCTTCGCGCTCGCGGGTCGCGTCCGTCCATACAACAAGTACCTCGAGTGGGAGCTCCGCCGGCATCCGCTCGAGGACTGGAACGCCGACGACCTCCTCCCGTTGCTCGATCGAGTGCTCACGGGCGAGCCCGACGCGCAGCACGAGCTCTTCAGGCGGATCGAGGACCCCGCGCGGCGCGAGGGCTTCGGCGACGTGATCGACGGCTGGGAGCCGGATGTCGAGTGGCTCCGCGGCAGCGGCGGTTATCGAGAGCCGTGAAGAAGCGACTCGACGTCCTCCTCGTCGAGCGCGGGCTCGCGGAGTCGCGCGCGCAGGCACAGGCGCTCGTGCTCGCCGGCCTCGTCCACGGCTACGACAAGCCCGGGCACCAGGTGGACGACGACGCGGAACTCTCGGTCGAGAGCCCGCCGCCGTACGTCTCGCGCGGGGGCGAGAAGCTCGCACATGGGCTGGACGGGCTCGGCGTCGACCCCGCCGGCCTGGAGTGCGTCGACGTCGGCGCGTCGACCGGCGGCTTCACGGATGTCCTCCTCCAGCGCGGCGCGACGCGCGTGATCGCGCTCGACGTCGGCTACGGGCAGCTGCATCCGCGTCTCCGTGCCGATCCTCGCGTCACGGTGCTGGAGCGGACGAACGCGCGCACCCTCAAGGAGCTCCCGTTCGCGCCCCAGCTTGCGGTCTGCGACGTGTCGTTCATCTCTGTGCGCCTCGCGCTCCCTCCCGTGCTGCGCCTCTGCGCACCGGGCTGGCAGGCGATCGTGCTCGTGAAGCCGCAATTCGAGGCCGGCCGTGCCGACGTCGGGAAAGGAGGCGTCGTCCGCGACGACGAGGTGCGGCGTCGCGTCGTGCACGAGGTCGCCGAGGCGGCGCCGTCGTGGGGAGCGAGCGTGCCCGGCGTCGTAGACTCGGGGCTCCCGGGGCCGAAGGGGAACCGGGAGATCTTCCTCCACCTCGCGCACTCCGAGCACCCGACGCTTCCCGATGACCTCGACGAGCGGATCGAGCATGCACTCGCCGGTTGAGACCACGGCGCTCGTTGCCCACGGCCGCGTAGACGTCCGCGACGCCGTCGAGCGCGTGCGGGCGGTCGCCGAGAGCGCCGGCGTGCAACTCGTGGACGATCCTGCCCGCGCGCAGCTCGCGGTGGCGGTCGGGGGCGACGGGACGATCCTCCGCACGCTCGCACGGCTGCTCGGCACCGGCGTTCCCGTGATCGGCATCAACTTCGGCCGGGTCGGCTTCCTGGCCTCGATCGAGCCGGACCGGCTCGAGGCCGACCTCGCGCGCGTCTTCGCGGGCGAGTACCGGACGATCGAGCAGCCGACGCTCGAGGCGCAGCTCGACGGCACGAAGTTCGTCGCCGTCAACGACGTCGTGGCGGCAAGTTCGAGGATCGGCCGGATGATCGAGCTCGGCTGGTCGATTGCGGACGAGGATCTCGGCGTCGTCTCCTGCGACGGGATGATCTGTTCCACGCCGTCGGGCTCGACCGCGTACAACCTCTCGAACGGCGGTCCCGTCCTCGTCCGCGGGCTCGACGCGATGGCGATCACGTTCATCGCGCCGCACTCGCTCGATGCGCGGCCGCTGGTCGTACCGCGCGGGGCGGAGCTGACGGTGCGCAACGCCACGCCCGACGTGGGAGCCGTCGTGCTCGCCGACGGGCACGAGAGCGGCGATCTCGTGCCCGAGCGGATGCTCTCGATCAGGCTCGGCGAGCAGCGGAGCCTGCTCGCCACGCTCCCCGAGACGACCTTCTTCGGGCGCTATCGCGAAACGTTCACGTCCTGAAGAGCGAGTGGGCGGCGTCGGCCCGCGGGACTACGATCGCTGCGTGCTCCGGCGGCTCCGCATCGAGAACCTCGTCCTCATCCGCGAGGCCGAGCTCGAGCTCGGGCCCGGCCTGAACGCGATCACCGGGGAGACGGGTGCCGGGAAGACGATCCTTGCGCAGGCGCTCGGCCTCCTGCTCGGCGCGAAGGGCGACGACTCCTACGTCGGCGCCGCCGGCGAGGAGGCCTACGTCGAGGCGGAGCTCGACCTTCCAGAGGAGCTCGAGGAGCTCGCCGAACTGCGACCGGAAGACGAGGACGCCCTCGTCGTCTCCCGTCGTGTCTTCGCCGACGGCCGAACGCGTGCCTACGCGTGGGGACGCGCCGCGGCTCGGGAGGACGTCGCGGCGGCCGTCGAGCGCGCCGTGGCGATGTCGGGCCAGTTCGAGCAGCGTCGGCTGGCGAAGCCGTCCTATCAGCTCGAGGTGCTCGACCGCTTCTGCGGAGAAGAGCAGCTCGCCCGGCGCAGCGCGGCGCGGACGGCGTGGCGAGAGCTGCAGACCGCGCGCCGCCGGCACGACGAGCTGACCGCGAACGCCGCGCTGGCGGAGGCTCGGCTCACGGAGCTGCGCGCGCTCGTGGAGGACACCGACGGCATGGAGCCCGGGGAGGAGGAGCAGCTCCGAACCGAGCGCGAGCGGCACCGGCACGTCGCCGAGCTCGCCGACGGGGCGGCTGCGGCTGCAGCGGCGCTCGCGCCCGACGACGGAGACGGAGCAAGCGACCTCGTCGCGCTTGCCGAGCGGTCGGTGGCTCCGCTCGAGGGGCTGGCGCCCGAGCTGCAGCGGGCCGGCGAGGAGCTGCGCGACGTCGAGCTTCGGCTGCGCGAGACCGCGTCCGATCTCCACGCCTTTCTGGCCTCGCTCGAGGCGGAGCCGGGCCGGCTCGAGCAGCTCGAGGCCGGGCTCGACCGGATCGCAGAAACGAAACGGCGCTTCCGGTGCACGACATATGACGAGCTGCTGACGCAGCGTGAGGAGGCGCGGGCCGAGCTCGCGGCGCTCGAAGACGGCTCCGATCCCGCCGAGGTCGCCGCGCGCGAGCTCGCGGCCGCCGAGGAACGTGTCCACGCGCTCGCCCTCGAGCTCCGAGCCGAGCGAAACGCGGGGGCGCCCGCGTTCGCCGAGGCAGTCGCCGCCGAGCTGCGCGGCGTCGGCATGGGCGAAGGCGAGTTCGTCTGCGAGCTGCGGGAGCGCGACGAGCCGGGCTCGACCGGAGGCGACGAGGCCGTCTTCCTCGTCCGTCCGAACGCGGGACTGCCGTTCGCCCCGGTCGCGGAGACCGCCTCCGGAGGAGAGCTCTCGCGGATCGCGCTTGCCATCGCGGCCGTGGCCGGCGGCGACACGCTCGTGTTCGACGAGATCGACGCCGGGATCGGCGGCGAGACGGCCCACGCCGTCGGCGGATTGCTCCAGCGGCTCGCCGAGCACGCTCAGGTCGTGACGATCACCCACCTCCCTCAGATCGCCGCGCTCGCCGATCGCCACTTCCGGGTCGAGAAGACGCCCGGCGATCCGACGCACACGCGAATCGAGCAGCTCGGCGACGACGACCGGAAGGCCGAGCTCGAGCGGATGCTCGGTGGTCAGGAGTTCCTTGCCGCGGTACGAGGCTAGACGCACGCTGCCGGCGTCGGTCGAGGAGGTCTGGGCGGTGCTCGCCGACCCGGCGCGCTGGCCCGATTGGTGGCCCGGCCTCGTGGAAGTGGCGCCGAGCGTGCGGCGAGCGCTCGCTCCCGGTGCGCACTGGCGCCTCGAGGGCACGAACCGACCGAGCTTCCGGCCGCGCCCGCAGCTCGGAGGGTCCCTGGTCGTCCTCGACGTGGTGCCTCTGGAGCACCTCTCGTTCCAGTTGACCAGCGAGCATGCGCGAGTCGAGCTCGACCTCACGCCCGTGGAAGACGGCGAGACGCAGGCGACGCTCGCCGTCGAAGCCCCGCGGTTCGGCGGCATGGGGCGGACCGTCCCCTCGCAGGCGCTTGCGGGGCTCGCGGCGCTCGTCCGGCCGGCCCCCTAGGTTCCAGCCGTTCCCGCTGCTACCCTGAAATCCCGTGAGCACACGGGCCCCGAAGTACGTCTTTGTGACAGGGGGCGTCGTGTCGGCTCTGGGGAAGGGAATCGTCGCCGCCTCGCTCGGTCGCCTGCTCAAGGCACGAGGGCTGCGCGTCCAGCTGCAGAAGTTCGATCCGTACCTCAACGTCGACCCGGGGACGATGAGCCCGTTCCAGCACGGCGAGGTCTTCGTCACGGAGGACGGCGCGGAGACCGACCTCGACATCGGCCACTACGAGCGCTTCGTCGACGAGAACTTCCTGCGGAGCGCAAGCCACAGCGCCGGCGCGATCTGGGACACCGTCCTGCGCAAGGAGCGCAAGGGCGACTTCCTCGGCGCGACCGTGCAGGTGATCCCGCACATCACGAACGAGATCAAGGCGCGCATCCGCCGCGCGGCCGAGGCGACCCCGGCGGACGTGGTCATCTCCGAGATCGGCGGCACCGTCGGGGACATCGAGTCGCTGCCGTTCCTCGAGGCGATCCGCCAGTTCCGGCGGGAGGTCGGCTCCGAGAACGTGGTGTACGTCCACGTCACGCTGGTCCCGTTCATCGAGGCTGCGGGCGAGCTGAAGACGAAACCGACGCAACACTCGGTCAACGAGCTGCGCCGCATCGGCATCCACCCCGACGTTGTCGTCTGCCGCTCGCACGAGGAGCTCTCGCGCGACATCCGGGACAAGATCGCGCTCTTCGCCGACGTCGACCCCGGCGCGGTCGTCGCCAGCCCCGACGTCCCGGACGTGTACGAGGTGCCGCGCGTCCTCCATGGCGAGGGGCTCGACCGGCTCGTCGGCGAGCGGCTCGGCCTCGAGCTCGGCGAGCCGGACCTGTCCGACTGGGACGCACTGCTCGAGCGGATCCACAGTCGGCGTGACGTGGTCGAGATCGCGCTGGTCGGCAAGTACGTGAAGCTCCAGGACGCCTACCTCTCCGTCCACGAGGCGCTCAAGCACGCCGGGCTGGAGCACGGCAGCGCCGTCCGGGTGCGCTGGGTGGACGCCGAGGACATGTCCTACGACGAGGCGGCCGAGTTGCTCGAGAGCGTCGACGGCGTGCTCGTGCCGGGCGGCTTCGGCTCGCGCGGCTGGGAGGGCAAGATCCTCGCGTGCCAGGTCGCGCGCGAGCGGCGCATCCCGTACCTCGGCATCTGCCTCGGCATGCACGTCGCCGTCTCCGAGTTCGCACGCCACGTCGTCGGCCTCGAGGGCGCGAACTCGACCGAGATGGACCCGGAGACGCCCTACCCGGTCATCGACCTCCTGCCGGAGCAGAAGGGGATCGAGGATCTCGGCGGCACGATGCGGCTCGGCGCACAGGCGGTCGAGCTCCCGGAGGGCACGCGCACCCGCGAGCTCTACAGCGACGACACGATCCACGAGCGCCACCGGCACCGCTACGAGGTCAACAACACGTTCCGCGACCGACTCGTCGAGGCCGGGCTCGTCGTGAGCGGCACGTTCCAGGAGGGCCGGCTCGTGGAGATCGTCGAGCTGCCCGACCATCCCTGGTTCGTCGCGAGCCAGTTCCACCCGGAGTTCAAGTCTCGGCCGACACGGGCGGCACCGCTGTTCCGTGGTTTCGTCGGCGCCGCGCTCGACCGCGCGCGTACGCGGGCCGGCGAGCGCGTCGCCGCCTGAGCGTTCGCCTCTAGGATCGGCGCGTGTCCGAGGCGGCCGATCTCTTCCTCGAGCTCGCCGCGATCCCGAGCCCGCCGGGCGAGGAGCGCGGCGTCGCCGACGCGGTGCTGCGCTATCTGGGCGGTCTCGGCCTCGAGCCGGACGAAGATGCCTGCGGCCCGCAGATCGGCTCCACCGCCGGCAACGTGTATGCGCGCCTCGAGCCGACGGCGGAGGGCACGCCGCTCTTCCTCTGCGCGCACATGGACACCGTCCCTCCTGACGGAACGCTCGAACCGGTGGTGGAGGACGGCGTCCTGCGCAATGCGGGAGGCACGATCCTCGGCGCGGACAACAAGGCGGCGGTCACGGCGATGCTCGAGGGCGTGCGGCGCGTGCTCGCCGAGAACCTCCCACACGCCGGAATCGAGCTCGTGCTCACGCCGATGGAGGAGGTGGGGCTCATCGGCGCGGGCGCGTTCGACCACGAACGGCTTCACGCGCAGGTCGGGTACGTCTACGACCAGGAAGGACCGGTGGGCGAGGTCGTCCTCGGTGCGCCGTGGTCGCGGGCGCTGGACGTGCGCTTCCACGGCCGTTCCGCGCACGCCGGCATGGCGCCGGAGGAGGGGCGTTCGGCCATCCAGGCGGCGGCCAAGGCGATCGCCGACCTGCGGCTCGGCCGCGTCGACGAGCTGACCACGGCGAACGTCGGGACGATCACCGGCGGCACCGCGGGCAACGTGGTTCCCGAGTGGTGCGCGTTCAGCGCCGAGGCGCGGAGTCACGACGAGGCGACACTCGCGGAGGTCGTGCAGGAGATGCTCGACGCCTTTTCCTTCGCCGCCACCGAGACGGAATGCGACGTGGAAACGACGCTGCGGAAAAGTTACGACGGCTACCGGCTGAAGCGGGACGAGCCGGCCGTCGCGCTGGCGGCGACGGCGTTCACCCGTTGCGGCTTCGAGCCGCGCTACGGGCTCTCGGGCGGCGGTGCCGATGCAAACGTCTTCAACGGCCGCGGGCTCCGCTGCGTGAACCTGTCGCACGGCGTATTCGGCTTCCACACGCCGGACGAGCACGTCTCGGTCGCCGATCTCGAGGCGATGGTCGACGTGACCGTCGCGCTCGTGGAGGCCGCGAGGGCGTGAGCCTCCAGCCGGACTCCTCTCGGAGCGTGTACGAAGGACGCCTCCTCGGCGTGACGGTCGAGCACTGGGGAGAGAACGAGCGCGAGATCGTCGAGCATCCCGGGGCGGTCGCGATGGTTGCGGTGGACACCGAGGGATACGTCACGCTCGTCCGCCAGCTACGCGAAGCCACCCGGAAGCGTCTGCTCGAGATCCCTGCCGGGACCGCGGAACCGGGCGAGCAGCCCCTCGAGACCGCGAGGCGGGAGCTGCAGGAGGAGTGCGGCCTGACCGGCGGCGAGTGGCGCGAGCTGGCCGCGTTCTGGACGACGCCGGGCTTCTGTCGCGAACGGATGCACGTGTTCGCCGTGGACGGCGCCGAGCGCGGGGAAGCGGCTCCGGCCGACGACGAGGAACTGGAGCTCGTCCGCTGGCCGGTCGCCGAGATCGGGCAACGGCTACATGAGATAGAGGACGCAAAGACGCTCGCCGGCTTGTTGCTCTACCTCAGCACGCCACGGGGGCGGCCCGGCCCGAGTTAGCGAGCGATCCACGCCCCCGCCCAGGGTGGGGGCCGATCCCGCCGACCCTCGAGACCGACGCTACCCGCGAAAGCGCGCCGAAGCCGTGCTTTCGCGTCGTGAGTCCCGAGCAACTCCCTCGTGGCTTCGTCGCGCGGCGTCGGCGAGATAGTGTCTCCGGGCCTTGCGTATCGGTGTTCCGAAGGAGATCAAGACCGACGAGTATCGGGTGGCGCTCACCCCGGCGGGCGCGCGCGAGCTGATCCAGCGCGGGCACGAGGTCCTCGTCGAGTCGACCGCGGGAGAGGGGAGTGCGTTCCCCGACGAGCAGTACGAGCGGGCGGGGGCCCGGGTGGTCTCGGTCGACGACGCCTGGAGCCAGGCCGACCTTCTGCTCAAGGTCAAGGAGCCGATCGAGCTCGAGTACTCGCGGCTGCGGGAAGGGCTCGTGCTCTTCACATACCTCCACATCGCCGCAGACGAGCCGCTCACGCGAGCGCTGGCGGACAGTGGCATCGCCGCGGTCGCCTACGAAACGGTGGAGACCGACGACCGCCGGCTGCCCCTGCTCGCCCCGATGAGCGAGATTGCCGGCCGGCTCGCACCGCAGGCCGCGGCGCACTTCCTCGAGAAGCCACTCGGCGGGCGGGGAGTCCTCCTCGCTGGGACTCCCGGTGTGCAGCCCGGCCACGTCGTCGTCCTCGGCGGTGGAATCGTTGGCTACAACTCGGCGATCATCGCTCTCGGCCTCGGTGCGCGGGTCACGGTTCTCGAGCGCTCGATCGACCGGATGCGGCACCTCGACGAGATCCTCTCGGGCCGCGTCAGCCTGCTGATGTCGTCGAGCCTCGAGATCGACCAGAACATCGCGCAGGCGGACGTCGTGATCGGTGCCGTCCTCATTCCGGGCGCGCGCGCTCCGAAGCTCATCAGCCGCGAGATGCTCTCCGACATGCAGCCCGGCGCCGTCATCGTCGACGTCGCGATCGACCAGGGCGGCTGTATCGAGACGGCGCACCCGACCACGCACTCGGATCCGGTCTACGAGGTCGACGGGATCGTCCACTACTGCGTCGCGAACATGCCCGGTGGGGTCCCGGTCACCTCCACGAAGTCGCTCACGAACGCGACGCTGCCGTACGTCGAGGCGATCGCCGACCACGGGCTCGCCGACGCAGTGTCGAGCGATCCGTCACTCGGGCGGGGCGTGAACGTCCTCGACGGGAAGATCACGTACGAGGCGGTCGCGGAGGCGCATGGGCTCGACTACACGCCGCTCGCCGACGTGCTGCCGCTCGCGCCGGTCTAGCTGCCCGTCTAGCTGCCCGCCGGGCTGCCCGGCTTCGGCTTCTTCTGGGGCGGGGTCCACTTCACGACGATCCAGGTCACGCCCGCAGCGACCCCGATGATCGAGGCGACGTAGAGGACGAAACCGATGAGGCCGAGGACGTTGGACACGGGCTACCTAGAATAGCCCGATGCCCAGGGCGTGCGTCATCGTGCTCGATGCCGTCGGTGCCGGCGAGCTGCCGGACGCCGCGCAGTACGGAGACGAGGGGTCGAACACACTCGGCAACGTCGCGGCAGCAGTCGGCGGCCTCGACCTGCCGAGCCTCGAAGCGCTCGGTCTCGGCAACGTCGAGCCGCTCGAGGGGTGCCCGCCACAGCCGGGCGCACCGGCGGTCGCGGGCCGGCTCTTCGAGCGTTCGAAGGGCAAGGACACGACGACGGGCCACTGGGAGCACATGGGGATCGTCACAGCACAGCCGTTCCCCACCTACCCGCACGGCTTCCCGCACGACGTGATCGACCCGTTCATGCACAAGACCGGCCGCGGGGTACTGGGCAACCAGGCGGCGTCGGGGACGGAGATCATCCAGGAACTCGGGGAGGAGCATCAGCGCACCGGGAAGTGGATCGTCTACACGTCTGCGGACTCCGTCTTCCAGATCGCAGCCCACGAGGACACGATCCCATTGGAGGAGCTCTACGACGGCTGCCGGGCGGCGCGCGAGATTCTCACGGGCAAGCACGCAGTCGGCCGGGTCATCGCCAGGCCGTTCACGGGCGAGCCGGGCAACTACGTCCGGACGCCGAACCGGCACGACTTCTCGCTCGAGCCGCGCCGGCCGAACTACCTGACGCTCGTACGCGAGGCCGGCAAGATCGTGTACGGCGTCGGCAAGATCGGCGACATCTTCGCGGGCTGCGACATCGACGAGTCGCACCCGACGAAGTCGAACATCGAGGGGATCCAGCAGACCGAGAAGCTTCTCCGAGAGATCGACGAGGGCCTCGTCTTCGTCAACCTCGTCGAGACGGACATGCTCTGGGGCCACCGCAACGACCCGGTCAACTTCCACCGCTGCCTGCAGGACTTCGACTACCGGCTTCCCGACCTGCTCGACGCGCTCCGGTCGGGTGACCTGCTGATCATCACCTCGGACCACGGGTGCGACCCGACGACGCCGTCGACGGATCACTCCCGCGAATACGCGATGCTGCTCGCGTACGTCGAGGGACGAAACGCAGCCGGCCAGATCCACGAAGGCGAGTTCTCGGACGTCGGCGCGACCGTGAATGCCTGGCTCGGCGGCAAGGCGCCGTCGCGCGGGATTCCCGGACAGCCGATCGTGACGCCGTAGGGCTCTCGCGGCCCTCGGGCACACGACTACGCTGGCCACATGCCGGAGCTGCCGGAGGTCGAGAGCGTCCGCAGGCAGCTCGAGCCCGCGCTCGTCGGGCGGCGCTTCGAGCGGGTGAGAATCGACGACCCGCGCCTCGTGCGCCCATACGAGCCGGCCGAGGTGGCGGCCGAACTGGAAGGGGAGAGAGTCGCAGTGGTCGAGCGGCGCGGCAAGTATCTGGTTGTTCGGTTCGAGAGCGGCCGAGCTCTCCTGATTCACCTCCGGATGACGGGAAGTCTTTTGAGCGCTCCGAGCGGGTCGCTCCCGGACGATCCGCATCGTCGAGCTGTTGTCAACCTAGACGACGGCTCGGACGTTGCGTACCGAGACGTGCGCCGCTTCGGCACGTGGCTCCTGCTCGAGCCCGGCGAGGTGGAGCCGTACATCGCGGCCCGCGTCGGCGACGAGCCGCTCGACGCGCTCTTCACGGCCGCCCGGCTCGGAGAGCGTCTCGCGGGCCGCCGCACCTCGCTCAAGGCGGCGCTGCTGGATCAGCGCACCCTCGCGGGGATGGGGAACATCTACGTCGACGAGGCGCTGTGGCGCGCGCGGCTCAACCCGCTGCGTCCCGCCGCCGGCCTCGACCGCAGCGAGCTGCGGCGGCTGCACCGCGCGATCCGCGCTGCGCTGGAGCGCGGCCTCGCCCGGCAGGGATCGACTCTTCGCGACTACCGCCTGCCCGACGGCGGCGGAGGCTCGATGCAGGACGAGTTCCGCGTCTACGGACGGCGTGACGAGCCCTGCGACCGCTGCGGAACGCTGATCGCCCGCACCCAGGTCGCCGGCCGCACGACGTGGTTCTGTCCCACGTGCCAGCCGGCGGAGCCGGATCAGGCGGCGAGGAGCTCGTCGAGGCGGCCCTCACGATCGAGGCGCCAGAGCTCGGTATAGCCGCCGATCGGCCGGCCGTCGATGAGGATCTGAGGCACCGTCCAGCCGCCGGTCGCATCGAACACTGTCTGCCGGAAGGCGGGGTCGTCGTCGAGAGAGATCTCCTCGTAGGCGAGCCCAAGCGAGTCGAGGAGTGTCTTCGCGCGCACGCAGAAGCCGCACCAGCGCGTCGTATACATCTGGATCCTGGGCATTCCCTTTTACAACGCATAAGCCGCGCAAGCTGTTCCTGCCGGTGCCGTCCCTAGACTCCGGACATGGCCGGACGGGCGTACAGCACAGAAGCCGTCGTGCTCCGGTCGATGCGGCTCGGAGAGGCCGATCGCGTGCTTCACCTCTACACCGAGGCGCACGGCCGGGTCGGCGCGGTGGCAAAGGGCGTGCGCAAGACGATGTCGCGCTTCGGCGCGCGGCTCGAGCCGCTCTCGCACGTCGACCTCGTCCTCCATCGCGGCCGCGGCGAGCTCCAGACGGTGACCGCGGCGCAGCTCGTCCGGTCGCACCGGGAGACGCGCGAGGATTACTACCGTTTCTCGATCGGGACGATCGGCGCCGAAGCGATGCTGCGCCTGTTCAGCGAGGAGGAGGCGAACGAGCGCGCGTTCACCGCGCTGACGCGCTTCCTCGACCTTCTCGATGCCAACTCGCATACCGCCGACCGCCCGACCCTCGACCCGCTCGGGCTCGCGTTCCAGCTCAAGCTTCTCTGGCTGGCCGGCTACTTGCCCCACGTCACCGCCTGCTCCGAGTGCGGCGCGGAACGGGAGCCGCTCGTCGGCTACTCGCCGCGCGCCGGAGGCGCCGTTTGCGGGCATTGCGCGCCGGCCACCGAAGCGCTCGCACTCGCCTCCGACGGGGTCGCGGGGATCGAGGCGCTCCTCGCGCGGCCGCTCGCCGACGCCTCGCAACTCGGCCTCTCGGAGCGGGCGCAGCGCGACGTCCTACGGGTGATCACCGCTTCGTACGAGTACCACGGCGGCTTCCGGCTGCGGACGCTGAGCGCCTAGCCGGCGTAATCGAAGGCTTCGAAGTTCAGCGTGCCCTGCTCGCACACGCTCGTGGGCGGCTTGATCGGCGCCTCGGTCACGCCCCCGCCGTCGCCTGTCAGCTGGAACGTGTGCGCCTCGGGCTGGCAGGAGCCCGACTGCGAGTCTCCCTCCCCGGCCACGTCCGGAGAGAAGCGCGCCTGGGCGATCGCCGAAGCGCCCGGCGGGAGCACGATCAGCTTGCCTCGCGATCCCGACGCCTTGATGTGCGTCGGCAGAGCTGTGCCGGTCGTACCGAGAAGTGTTCCCTGGGGAACGCCGTGCAGGGAACACGGGCCCGAAGAGGTGTTCTTGGCCGTGAGCGCGTAGGCGATCTGGCCGGCTCCCGAGCTGTTCGCGATCTCGGCGAACGTCGCCCCGAGCTGTGTTCCCAGACACGGCTTGGCCGACGACACGGATCCCGTCGTCGTCACCGTCCGAGTGGAGGTGATCGTCTGCGTATGCGCGACCGTGACGGTCTTCGTCGCGCTGCCGAGGCAACCGGCAGCGATCAGTCCGACTGCGGCGAGGACCAGTCCCGCTCCAGCGCGTCGTCCAGCCACGCGCGAACGCCGCTGATCGGGAGCCGCTCCTGCGCGAGCGTGTCCCGGTCTCGCACGGTGACCGTCTCGTCCTCGAGCGTCTGTTCGTCCACGGTGAATGCCCACGGCGTCCCTATTTCGTCCTGGCGACGATAACGCCTGCCGATCTGGCCGCCCTCGTCATGCTCGACGACGTGGTGCCGGCGGAGCTCCTCGTAGAGAGAGCGCGCGCGGGTGGCCATGCCTTCGTCTCTCGGGATGAGCGGAAGAATCGCTGCCTTCACGGGCGCAACCTTCGGATGGAGGCGGAGGACGACGCGCTCACGGTCGCCCACGACCTCCTCGTGGTATGCGTCGCAGAGGAGCGCGACGAAGATCCGCTCGATGCTCACGGCGGGCTCGATCACGTACGGCGTGTAGCGGTTGCCGTCGGGGTCGATCCACTCGAGCTTCGTGCCCGAATGCTGAGTGTGCTGCGTGAGGTCGTACTCTCCGCGGTTCGCCACGCCTTCGAGCTCTCCCCAGCCGATCGGGTAGAGGTACTCGATGTCGCTCGTCGCGCTCGAGTAGTGAGAGCGCTCGTTCTCGTCGTGTTCGCGCACGCGAAGGTTCTCGTCGCGGAGCCCAAGGCCACGATGCCAGCCGAGCCGCTGCTCGATCCAGTACTCGTGCCACTTCGGTGCGTCGGGGGGAGGGACGAAGAACTCCACCTCCATCAACTCGAACTCGCGCACGCGGAAGAGGAAGTTGCCCGGAGTGATCTCGTTGCGGAACGCCTTCCCGAACTGGGCAATCCCGAACGGCGGCTTGCGTCGCGCGAGCTGGGCGACGTTCTTGAAGTTGATGAAGATCCCCTGGGCAGTCTCCGGGCGGAGGTAGGCCGCCGAGCTCTCTTCCTGGAGCGCGCCGACATGCGTCTCGAACATGAGGTTGAACTGGCGTGCCTCGGTGAGGTCGCAGTCGGGCGTCTCGCCGGGTCGCTTGCTCGGTTTGCGGCCGCAGCTCGCCTGGTCGAGCTGGTCGGCGCGGAAACGGAGCTTGCACGTGCGGCAGTCGACGAGCGGGTCGGTGAAGCCGGCGACATGGCCGGATGCCTCCCAGACGCGGGGGTTGAGGATGATCGCCGAGTCGAGGGCGACGATGTCGTCTCGCTCCTGCACCATCGTGCGGAACCAGAGCGAGCGGATGTTGTTCTTCGTGAGGACGCCGTAGTGGCCGTAGTCGTACGTCGAGCCGAGGCCACCGTAGATCTCGGAGGACGGGAAGACGAAGCCGCGTCGGCGGCAGAGGGAGACGATCGTCTCCATCGTCACCGGTTGCGTCGTCTCGGCCATGGGCGGAGGTTACCCGGGCGGTTCGCGACGAACTTGGCACGAACTCTCCACGTCGGCGCCGCGGGCGCCGACGTAACCTGGCTTCCCCGGGGTGGGTGGGGGTTTGGGATGGTGAGAGAGACAGCACCGCCCGGGCTAGGCTGACCGCCGATGCCGAACCCGCCGGTCGAGCTCCATGTCGTCTCCGACGCCACCGGCGAGACCGCGGCGCGCCTCGTCCAGGCGCTCGAGGCGCAGTTCCCCGAGCAGGACTTCGTCGAGATCCGCCATCCGCGCGTCGAGTCCCAGGACGACCTCCAGCTCGCGGTCAACCGCATGCGCGGCCGGCCCGCCGTCGTCGTCTACACGCTCGTCCAGCCGCAGCTCCGCGAGGCGATGCGCACGCTCTGCCGCCGGGCCCGCCTCCACTACTGCGACCTGCTCGGCCAGCCGATCGACGCCGTCGCCCGAGTCTCGGGTCAGGCAGCCACGATGACTCCGGGCTCGCGGCCGCCGCTCAACTCCGCCTACTTCAAGCGGATGGAGGCGATCGAGTTCGCGGTCCGTTACGACGACGGGGTCGCGCACGGCCTGCACGACGCGGATGTCGTCCTCGTCGGCGTCTCCCGCACCTCGAAGACGCCGCTCTCGATCTACCTCGGCTACCTCGGCCACAAGGCCGCGAACGTCCCGGTCGTCAAGGGGATCGCGCCGCCGGCCGAGCTGTTCGAGGTCGACCGGGCCAGGGTGGTCGGGCTGACGATCGACCCGAACCGGCTCGCCGAGATCCGCCGCGCACGCGTCAAGGCGATGGGCGCGCCCGGCCGCAACCGCCAGTACGCCGAGCTCGCCGAGATCTACGACGAGCTCGAGCAGGCGAAGAAGCTCCACCGCCGGCTGCGCTGCCCGGTGATCGACATCTCCGAGCTGTCGATCGAGGAGACGGCGTACCGCATCCTCCGCGTCGTCGAGGAGCGTGCCGAAGAGACGAAGGCGCCGGCCGCGTCGTGAGCCCGAAACCCCGTATCCCGCTCTGGCGTTGGGGAGTCTGGTGGCTCGCCCTCTTGATCGGGGACTTCCTGTTCTACGTCGTGCTCACGCCCGTGTGGATCGGGCTGCGAACACTTGCGTGGGTCGCGGAGTTCCGTGCCAGGCGCCGTTGACCGGGACAAGCTGCCTGCATATGACAACATCTGCGGCCCTATGACCCGCTACGTCTACGGCTTCGACGAGCCCTCGGAAGGCGGCCGCGAGCTCCTCGGCGGCAAGGGGACCGGGCTGGCCGAGATGACGCAGCTCGGCGTCCCTGTTCCGGCCGGCTTCACCATCACGACCGACGCCTGCCGCGCCTTCATGGCCTCCGGCGGCGAGGTCGAGGGTCTCGAGGAGGAGGTCGACGAGCATCTCGCGCGGCTCGAGGAGCAGACCGGAAAGCGCTTCGGAGATCCCGAGGATCCGCTGCTCGTCTCCGTCCGCTCCGGAGCGGCGATCTCGATGCCCGGGATGATGGACACGATCCTCAACGTCGGTCTCAACGACGAGTCGGTCGCGGGGCTCGCACGCTCGACCGGCAACGACGAGTTCGCCCGGGACTGCTACCGCCGGCTGATCCAGATGTTCGGCGAGACCGTCGACGACATCCCGCACGAGAGCTTCAGCGTCGACGACTCCGTCGAGCGCGCCAGGGAGATCTACGAGCACGAGACCGGGCACGGCTTTCCGCAGGACGCGCGCGAGCAGCTGCGACGGGCGATCACGGCCGTCTTCGACTCCTGGAACTCGTCGCGGGCGCAGGTCTACCGGCGCATGTACGCGATCCCCGACGACCTCGGCACGGCGGTCAACGTCGTGCAGATGGTCTTCGGGAACAAGGGCGACGACTCGGCGACCGGCGTGTGCTTCACGCGCGACCCGTCGACCGGCGAGCAAGGCGTCTACGGCGAGTACCTCGTCAACGCACAGGGCGAGGACGTCGTCGCCGGGACTCGCACGCCGCAACCGCTCGCCGAGCTGCGTGCACGCATGCCCGACGCGTACGACCAGCTCCTCGAGACGATGGGTGCGCTCGAGCACCACTACCGCGACATGCAGGACATCGAGTTCACCGTCGAGCAGGGGCACCTCTACCTCCTCCAGACGCGCACTGCGAAGCGGACGGCGGCGGCCGCGATCAGGTGCGCGGTCGACATGACGGCCGAGGGGCTCATCGAGCGTGACGAGGCGGTCGGGCGAATCGACCCGACGCAGCTCGACCAGCTCCTGCACCCGCGCCTCGACCCCGACGCCGAGTTCGATGTCGCCGCGCAGGGCCTGAACGCCTCTCCCGGCGCGGCCTCCGGGAAGATCGTCCTCGACGCCGACACCGCCGAGGAGCACGGCAAGGCCGGCGAGTCGGTGATCCTCGTCCGCTGGGAGACGACGCCCGACGACATCCACGGTCTCATCCAGGCGCAGGGAGTCCTCACCGCGCACGGCGGGATGACCTCGCACGCGGCTGTCGTGGCACGCGGCATGGGCAAGCCGTGCGTCGCCGGCACGGAGGGCCTCGAGATCGACACGGGCGCGAAGACAGTCCGGATCGGCGGCCACAAGCTGAAGGAAGGCGACGTGATCACGATCGACGGCGGCACCGGCCGCGTCATCGTCGGCGAGGTCCCGCTCGTCCCGCCCGCGATCAACGAGGACTTCGAGACGATCCTCGAGTGGGCCGACGACCTGCGGCGGCTCAAGGTGCGTGCGAACGCCGACAACGCCGACGACGCCGCGAAGGCCCGCGAGTTCGGCGCGCAGGGCATCGGGCTCTGCCGCACCGAGCACATGTTCTTCGGCGAGGAGCGGCTGCCCGTCGTGCAGGAGATGATCCTCGCGGCCGACGAGACAGGGCGCCGCGACGCGCTCGACCGGCTCCTCCCGTTCCAGCAGTCCGACTTCGAGGCGATCTTCGAGGCGATGGCCGGACTGCCGGTGACGATCCGCCTCCTCGACCCGCCGCTGCACGAGTTCCTGCCACCGCTCGAGGAGGCGCGCGACGCGCGGATGCGCCAGCGGATCAAGGCGCTGACCGAGTCGAACCCCATGCTCGGCACGCGCGGCTGCCGGCTCGGCATCCAGTGGCCGGAGGTCTACGAGATGCAGGTGCGCGCGATCGCCCGCGCGGCGACGGCGGTGCAGGAGCGCGCCGGCGACACGCCCCTTGTCGAGATCATGCACCCGCTCGTCGGGTTCCGTGAGGAGCTGCGCCGACTGCGTGAGTTGACCGAGCACGTGATGGAGGAGGAGGCGCCGGGGCTCGAGTACCTCTGCGGGACGATGATCGAGCTGCCGCGTGCCGCCCTCCGCGCGGACGAGATCGCCGAGGTCGCCGACTTCTTCTCCTTCGGCACGAACGACCTCACCCAGACGGCGCTCGGCATGTCGCGCGACGACGCCGAGGGGAAGTTCCTCACGTTCTACCTCGAGGACGGCGTGCTCGAGCGCAACCCGTTCGAGGTGCTCGACCAGGACGGTGTCGGCGAGCTGATGCGAATCGCGGTCGAGCGGGGGAGAGGGTCGAAGCCCGACCTCAAGCTCGGCATCTGCGGCGAGCACGGCGGCGAGCCGAGCTCGGTCGGGTTCTGTCACCGCATCGGGCTCGATTACGTGAGCTGCTCGCCGTACCGCGTCCCGCTGGCCCGTCTCGCGGCCGCGCAGGCCGTGCTGCAGGAGGCGCAGCGCGCCGAGTACGTCCAGGCCGGGGGGTGACGAACGGCGCCCCGGCGCCGTGTAACGGAGGGATGAAGCGCGCAAGCCTGTGCGCGACGTTTGCCGCGGCGGAGCGGCCGCCAGCCCGCTTCACACCGTCACCAGGGCCGAAGCGAGAGCGGCTTCCGCCTCGATGCGTCTCGCACCAGGCGGCTGCTCGGGGCGCTCACGGGCGCCGGACCGAGACGCGGCTGCACGAAGCAGCGCACATTCGCCGTCATCAACGAAAGCCCCGGTTCGGTAGTGCAGGTCGAGCTCGGCGGCTGCTGGCGGGTCGAGTGGCCCGATCGCCTGGCCGGCACGGCGAATCCCGCCGTGGCCAGGCCGATCCTCGGGAGGCCTAGGCCAGGCCGCGCACGCGGAAATAGGCGATCGCGACGCTGCCGACCCCGACCACGACCAGCCCGACCACGCCGCCGAGGCCGAGTTGCCCGTACTGGGCACGTCCTCGCGTTCCCCAGTGGCCGTAGGCGAGCATGATCAGGATTCCGCCGATCAGGCCGCCGACGTGACCGCCCCACGAGATGCCCGGAATCACGAACGACAGGCCGAGGTTGATCGCGACCAGCGCAGCCGCCTGTCCCGCGAGGCTGCCGGTGACCTGCCATTCGAGAATCATCATGGCGCCGAGGATCCCGAAGATCGCACCGGACGCTCCCAGAACGGGCGTGAACGGCGACTGCAGGAGCGCGCCTGCGGAGCCTGCGAGCCCCGAGACGAAATAGAGCCCGACGTAGCGCGCCGTGCCGAGGTACTGCTCGACCGGCCTTCCGATCACCCAGAGCGCGTACATGTTGAACGCGATGTGCAGGATCGAGGCGTGCAGGAACGTCGCGGTCACGAGCCGATACCACTGGTGATCGTGGGCGAGGTCGCCGTACGGCACGAAGAACCTGCCGTGGAGATTCGAGCCGACGAGGATGAACCTGTTGAGCAGCGCTCCGCCCGGGCTGTTGAGGCCGGCCCCCTGGACGGCGGTGACGAGGTAGATCGCGAGGTTGATCGCGATCAGGGCCTTCGTGATCGGCGCATTCCCCGTGGCGAGCGCCATACCCGGCGCGCGGCGCACGGGCCGCGGCTTCACGCGTGTCGCCGGGCCGCTGCGGACACCGGAGTGGTCCGGGCAGCGGATGCCGACGGGAGCAAAGGTCGCGCAGTCGGCGCAGATCGGCCGGCCGCACTCCGAGCAGGCCAGCCCGGTCTCACGATCGGGATGCCGGTAGCAGTAGCGCGTCTCGACCGTCGACATCCGGGCTAGCGTAGCCCCCGCTGTGCGTGTTCACGTGGCCTTCACTCCCGGTGAGCTGACGCCCGCTCCGGTCGGAGTCGTGGTCGACGTCCTCCGCGCCACCTCCACGATCTGCCAGGCGGTTGCATCCGGCTACAAGCGCGTCCTGTGCTGTGCCGAGATCGACGAGGCTCGCGCGCTCGCGGAGGGCGAAGGGCCGGCGAAGCTGGCCGGCGAGCGACGGCTGGAGCACATCGAGGGCTTCGACTTCGGCAACTCGCCGCGCGAGCTCGAAGGCGAGCCTGCGGCCGAGACCCTGATCCTCACGACGACGAACGGGACGCGGCTCCTCGTGGCGGCGGCGGAGCGCTTCGAGCGTGTCTACGTCGGCTCGCTCCTCAACCTCGACGCTGTGGCAGCGGCCGCGAGCGAGAGCGGGGAGGACGTCGCGGTGCTCTGTGCCGGCGTGCTCGGCGAGCTCGCGCTCGACGACGCCTACTGCGCCGGCCGCATCGCCGAGGCCCTCGGTGGTGAGCCGGCGGACTCCGCCCGCGCGGCGATCCTCCTCGCGCAGAGCTTCCCGAGCGCGCTCGAAGGGCTCGCCGCGAGCCGGAGCGCCTCCAATCTGCGCCGGCACGGCCTCGAGGCCGACGTCGAGCGGTGTGCGCGGGAGAACGCCCTCGACGTCGTCCCGCGCTACGTCCGCCGCGTCGGCCCCGCAGCCGAGGTGACCCTCTAGCCCATCGCGCGGACTGCGACCTCGTGCTTCGTCACCGAGGTCCGCCTGCCCGGCGTGTCCGAGGTGGGCATCGCGCTGAGGAACTCGTCGCCGGTCCGGTAGTCGTCCTCGTTGTCGAAGAAGACGATCGCCATGGCGCTCTGTGCCTCCGGATCGTGGAGGATCATCATCTCCGTCGCAGGAAGACCCTCGGGACGCTCACTGTTCTCGATCTCGTTCTTCAGCGACGCGATCCGGTCCGCGTCGATGCCCTCGAACGTAACGACACGTGCCAGTGCCATCGAATTCTCCTCTCGCTTGGGTACGAGCGTGAGCCTACGCCTAGGCGGCGAGCTCGGCCAGCGCGACGACCGTGCGCCAGTTCCGGAGGGTGGCGGCGACGCCCAGCAGCGACTCGATGCGCGCGTTCGAGAGGCGGGATCCGTGCACGCCGCGCGGCAGCCTGAGATAGAGCTCCGCGCCCGCGAGAACCGCGTCGGGATCGAACTCCTGGAGCCGCGCAGCCGCGGTCTTGACGGGTCGCTCGGCGAGGAACGCGACGTGCGTCTCCGAGGGATCGTCGAACGGATGAGCCTCGACCGCCGCAGCGAGCTCCTGTGGCTTGCGCAGAATCACTGTCGTCGTCACGTCGAAGGCGTCCAGGACGAGGCGTTCCAGATCCGAGCCGAGCCTCTTCCGGGCGGCAGGCCCGTCGAGGAGGACGTTGCCGCTTGCGATGTACGTCCGGACGTCGCCGTAACCGGCGCTCGCGAGCAGCGCTCGCAGCTCGGCCATCGGAACCTTGTTGCGTGCGCCCAGGTTGACGCCGCGCAGGAGCGCGACCCATCTCATCGCCGACGCTGCCCCCGCCGCAGCGCGTCGAGCCGGCGCCGCTCCTGCTTCGTCGGACGTGCCCCGAGATCGGCACCGAGCGGCCGTGCCAGCCGCCGCTCGAGCGCGAGCCGCTCACGCTCCTCGCGCGACTCGGGAGTCTCCTCGTAGAGCGTCGCCGCCACCTTCGCCGATCCGCGACGCTCGGCCACACCGGTAACGACGACGGTGCGGCGGGACGCCCCGAGCCGGATCTCGAGCATGTCGCCGGCGCCGACCTCCCGGGCCGGCTTCACCCGCTCGCCGCCGACCTTGACATGTCCGGCGAGGACGAGGTCCGTCGCGGCGCTCCGCGTCTTGGCGAAGCGAGCCGCCCAGAGCCACTTGTCCACGCGCACACGGTCCACGTTGGAATCTTGACAGGAGAACACCTGTTCGTATAGAACATACGTTCCTGTGATCGCCTGTCTCGCCATTCCCGGTCTCGAGCTCAAGGCAGCCCTGCGGCGGACGCCGTCGCTCGCGTTGCGCCCGGCGGCGCTGGCTCCCGAGCCGCAGGGAGAACCGCTGCTCGGACCGGTGACGGTGGCCGCCGAGGCGGCGGGCGTGCGGCCCGGAATGCGGTTGGGCGAGGGGCTCGCCACCTGCCCGTCGCTCGTGCTCGTCGAGCCCGACGCGGCAGGCGCCGAGCGTGTCTGGGAGGAGATCCTCCACGCGCTCGAGGACACGGGCTTCTCCGTCGAGCCGGCCTCGCTCGGGGTTGCGTATTTCGAGACGCGCGGGGTCGAGCGGCTCTACGGCGGCCTCGAGCCGGCGCTCCGGCGCGCGCTCGCGGCGATCGGGACGGAGTGGGACGCCTGCATCGGCGCCGCCGGACGGCGTTTTGCCGCACTCGCCGCAGCTTCGGTCGCGCGGCCGGGTCAGGTGGTCGTGGTCGCGGACGAGGAGCTGCCGCAGTTCCTCGCGCCGCTGCCGCTCACGCTCCTGCCGCTCGAGCGCCGCCGCTACGAAGAGCTCGAAGCACTCGGAGTTCGCAAGCTGGGCCAGCTTGCCGGGCTCCCGGGAGGCGCCGTCGCCGAACGTTTGGGGCCGGACGGCCGGCGCGCCTGGAGCCTGGCGAGAGGCGGGACGGCCGCGCGGGTGCGCGGCCGTCGCCCGCCCGCTCTCGTCGCCGCCTCGCTCGAGTTCCCCGAGGCGGTGGGCAACGAGCTGACGTTGAGACGCGCACTGGCAGGGCTCGTCGAGGCTGCGCTCGCGCGACCCGAGCGGCGCGATCGCTTCGTCCGCAAGCTCGCGCTCGCCGCCCGGCTCGAAAGCGGAGGCTCGTGGCGTCGGACGTTGACCCTGCGCGAGCCGAGCGGAGACGCCGACCGGATCCGCGTCGCGGTCTCGCCGCGGCTCGCCGAGCTGCCGGCTCCGGTCTCCGAGCTCCGCCTCGAGCTCGTGGAGCTGACCGAGCCGACCGGACACCAGCTCGAGCTGCTCGCAGCCGGTGCCGAAGACCGCTCCCGCCTGCGGGACGGGCTGCGGCAGGTGCGGGCGAGCACCGGATCCGGCTCCGTCTGCACCGTCGTGGAGGTGGCACCTTGGTCACGCGTGCCGGAGAGTCGCGCGCTGCTCGTGCCGAAGGACGAGTAGCCGCACGCTTCAACGCGCCGCGCGCAGCGCGCGTCGAGGCCGACCCGAACGGGAGGCCGCTGGAGGTGAATCACCGCGCGGTCGCGCTCGTCCGCGAGGAATGGCGCGTCGTCGATCGCTGGTGGACGGAGGATCCCGTCGTCCGCGGCTACTTCGAGCTCGTCCTCGAGAGCGGCGAGAACACCGTCGTGTTCCACGACGGCGCGAGTGGAGGCTGGTATACCCAGCGCGGGGCATGAGCGAGTTCACGGAAGTCGAGCGGGACGAGATCGCGGTGCAGTTCGTCCGCGTCCCCGACGGGATCGAGCACATCCGACGTGCCTGGGACGAGCTGGAGGCGGTCGTCGCGCTGCGCGGGCGCCGCTTCTACGGTGCATTCGACCCGGTCGCCGAGGACTACCGCGCGTGTGTCGAGATGCGCGACGGAGACGAGCTCGTGCCCGGTCTCGAATCCGGGACGCTGCCCGGCGGCCGCTACCTCCGCGCCCGGCTGCGAGGCGACCCGCCCGGTGTCTACGAGCGGATCGGACCGACCTTCGAGGAGCTGACGCGCGAGCGGAAACCGGACCTGAGCCGGCCGAGCCTCGAGCATTACCGCCGTTACGACGAGATCGACCTACTCCTGCCGATCTAGGACGGCCCCCAGCGCTCGCGCCGCCGCTTCCGGATCGGAGGCGTCCCTGATGGCGCGAACAACCGCAACACCGGACGCGCCGGCAGCGACGACCTCGTCGGCGTTGGAGAGGTCGATGCCGCCGATCGCGAACCACGGGACCGTCAGGCTCGCGGCCGCTGCGCGAAGCAGCTCCGGACCACCCGCGACCGCATCCTCCTTCGTCGGCGTGGTAAACGCGGCCACCCCGGCGTAGTCGGCACCGCCGACGTCGCCCAGCTCCTCGAGTGTCGAGACCGAGAGCCCGAGCAGCCGATCGGACCCGACGAGCGACCGCGCCTCGGCGACCGGCACGTCGTTCCGACCGACGTGAACGCCGTCGGCACCGCAGGCCTCGACGAGATCCGGCCGGTCGTTGAGGACGAAGAGCGCGCCGTGCTCCACGCACGCGGCTCGGAACGGCGCCGCAGCGGCGACGAGCGCGTCGTCGTCGAGCGCCTTGTCCCGCAGCTGCACGATGTCCACGCCACCCCGCAGCGCCGGTTCGAGGACGCAAGCGTCGGCGCCGGCGAGAACGAGATAGAGGCGGGAGTGGGCGAGGCGGTGGCGGCGAGCGGATCCATCCATTGCCGGCGCTTCACCCGTACACGGCGCGACGGAACTCCGCGCGAAACGTTCGGTCACGAACCGCCGTGAGCGAGACGTGCTCCAGCCGGAAGTCGAGAGGCGGGTTTACACGAACGTATGTTCGCTTAGACTCCAGAGATGACACTAACCGTCCCGCAGCCGTCCGATGAAGCCGACGTTCGGCGTGTGCAGGTTGAGCAGGCGGAAGTCGACGCCGCAAGGACGGAAGCCGTGCTCGACGTTCGGCGGCACCGAGAGGAAGGTGCCCGGGCCGACGCGGTGCCAGTCCCCGTCCTGGAGGAACTCGACCTCGCCCTCGAGCACGTAGAACGAGTCGGTGTGGTCGGAGTGGGTGTGCGGGTCGACGCCCTCGAAGTCGGCCGGGAAGAAGAGCTCGAGCGCTTCGATGTGCGGCAGCTCGGTGAGGACACGGTGTCCGTACCGCCCGACCTGCTCGCCCTCACCGGGCCGGATGAAGAACGGCTCCTCCATCGCGTCGCATCATGACCTACGTCGAGCTGCACGCGCACAGCGCCTACTCGTTCCTCGACGGGGCGTCGCAGCCGGAGGAGCTCGCGGCCCGCGCGGCCGAGCTCGGCTACGAGGCGCTCGCGCTCACCGACCACGACGGCGTCTACGGCTCGCTCGAGTTCGCGCACGCGGCGAAGCACCTCGGCGTGCGGCCGATCACCGGCGCGGAGGTCACGCTCGCGGACGACTCCCACGTCACGCTCTTGGTGGAGAGCGCACGCGGCTACGCGAACCTCTGCCGACTGCTGACGGCCGCGCACGCGCATACGCGCGACACGACCAACCGCGAGCCGCTGCCGCCGCGGCTCGACCAGGCGCTGCTCGAGGAGCTGAGCAGTGAGGTCGACCATGGGCTCGTCTGCCTCTCCGGCTGTGCGCGCGCCGGGCTCGCCGTCCGCGCTCCGAACGCGGCGGTACGACTCGCGCGCATCTTCGGGCGCGACCGCTTCTACGTCGAGCTGCAGCGTCCGTACGAGCGCGGCGACACGCGCCGCAACGCGCACCTGCGCGACCTCGCCGCCTCGCTCGGCGTCCGGACGGTCACGACGGGAGACGTCCACGCCCACGACCGCCGCCGCGCCGCGCTCCAGGACGTCCTCGTCGCCGTCCGCTGCCGCACCTCGCTCGAGGGCTGCGAGCAGGAGCGGCGCGGCAACCACGAGGCAGTCCTCCTGTCGCCTCGGGAGATGCTCGACCGCTTCGTCGACGACCGCGACGCCGTCCACCGAACCGCCGAGCTCGCGCAGCGGCTCGAGTTCGACCTGACCGAGGAGCTCGGCTACCGCTACCCGGACTTCTCGGACGGCGAGGAGCCGGCGATCGTCCAGCTCCGCCGCGTGTGCGAGAAGGCGTTCGCGGAGCGCTACAACCGCCTCAACGGCCACAAGCGCCGCGTGCGGCGGCGGCTCGAGGAGGAGCTCGCGCTGATCGACGAGCTCGGCCTCGCCGGCTTCTTCCTGCTCCACTGGGAGGTGCTCGAGCTCGCGCGCGAGGTCGCG
>Ga0207693_10000942_pt1 | contig 26110 bp, 26 predicted proteins | sample LARL81metaG_FD_184347 | JGI IMG/M metagenome (GOLD analysis project Ga0207693, IMG submission 184347) | Corn, switchgrass and miscanthus rhizosphere microbial communities from Kellogg Biological Station, Michigan, USA - LAR L8-1 metaG... | ecosystem: Host-associated > Plants > Roots >... | reverse complement strand
GCCGCCGTGCGTGCGATCACGCCCTGCAACCCGGCACCGAGCCGCGCCCGCTCTCCGGTCGTCCCGGTCACCGACACCGTGTAGACGAACCCGCGCGCGCGCGCACCGATCGCCGCCAGCCGCGCCTCCGGCGTGGTCGGCGCCACGAGCGGCACCAGCGCCAGACCCCGAGCGTCACACGCAGTGAGCACGTCGGGGGCCTCCTCGTAGGGCAGGTCGGGCACGATCAGGCCGCTCACGCCGGCCGCGTCCAGGCTGTCGAGGAAGCGCTCGAGGCCGCGGGCAAGGATCGGGTTCGAATAGCACATGACCACGACCGGCACATGCGCGGCGATCTCCGCCGCCACCTCGAGCACGGCGGGCAGGGTCGCTCCGCCCCGCAGCGCCTTGGTTCCGGCGGCGTGGATCACGGGGCCATCGGCGAGCGGATCTGAGAACGGGACGCCAAGCTCGATCAGGTCCGCCCCGGACTCGGCATAGGCGACGCCGATCCGGCAAGAGGTATCGAGATCGGGGAACCCTCCCATCAGATACGGCATCAGCGCGGCCCTGCGCCCGTCGGCCCGAGCCGACGCGAACGCTTCTGCGATGCGTTCGACGCCGGTCGGCGCCGACCGATCCGGCGCCGCGCTCATCGCGAGCGGCCGAGCAGCTGCAGCGCTTCGGCAAGGTCCTTGTCGCCCCTGCCCGACAGGCACACGAGGTCGAGCTCAGCCGGACCGTTGGCAAGCGTCCAGGCGATCGCGTGGGCGCTCTCGAGCGCGGGAATGATTCCTTCCAGCCGCGTCAGGCGCGCGAACGCGTCAAGCGCCTGCGCGTCGGTGATCGCCTCATAGCGGGCCCGCCCTGAGTCGCGAAGCCAGGCGTGCTCCGGGCCGCTGCCCGGATAGTCGAGCCCGGCGGAGATCGAGTGCGCCTCGAGGATCTGGCCGTCCTCGTCCTGCATGATCGCCGAGTAGGCGCCGTGCAGGACGCCGGGAAGACCGCCTGCGCTGAGCGGTGCGCCGTGGCGCCCGGTCTCGATCCCCTCGCCCGCGGCCTCGACGCCGACGATCTCGATCTCGGCGTCGTCGACGAACGGCACGAACATCCCGATCGAGTTGGAGCCGCCGCCGACGCAGGCGATCACCCGTCGCGGCAGCCGGCCCTCGCGCTCGAGAATCTGCGCGCGTGCCTCGTCGCCGATCACGCGCTGCAGATCGCGCACGAGCGCCGGGTACGGCGCGGGGCCGACGCAGGACCCGATGATGTAGTGCGTCGCGCCGACGTTCGTGACCCAGTCCCGGATCGCCGCCGAGACCGCCTCCTTCAGCGTCCTGGCGCCCGCCTCAACCGGCTCGACCGTCGCCCCCAGCAACTCCATGCGCTCGACGTTGGGCTTCTGCCGGCGCATGTCCTCGGTCCCCATATAGACGACGCACTCGAGATCGAGCAGAGCGCACGCGGTCGCCGTGGCGACGCCGTGCTGGCCGGCGCCGGTCTCGGCGATGATCCGCGTCTTGCCCATGCGCTGGGCCAGCAGCGCCTGGCCGATGGCGTTGTTGATCTTGTGGGCGCCGGTGTGGTTGAGGTCCTCGCGCTTGAGATACACGCGGTTACCGACGACCTCGCTGAGGCGCGATGCCAGGTACAGCGGCGACGGCCGGCCCACGTAGTCGCGCAGCAGCGCATCGAGGCGCGCGCGGAATTCGGGGTCCTCGCGCGCCTGCAGCCATGCGTCCTCGAGCTCGGACAGAGCCGGCATCAGCGTCTCGGGGACGTATTGCCCCCCATACGGGCCGAACCGGTGCTCGATCGCGCTCACCGTGCGGTCAGCTCCGGCGTCGCGGTCGAGGCGACCGCCGCTGCGAACGCACGCAGCTTGTCGGGGTCCTTGCGGCCTGGCTTGAGCTCGACCCCGCTGGCCACATCGACCGCGAACGGTCGCACCACGCCGATCGCCTCGGCCACGTTGTCGGGGTTCAAGCCGCCACTGAGGATCACGGGCACCGAGCCGCGGTGATGGCGCGCGATCTCCCACTGAAACGTCTCGCCGGTGCCACCCGGAACTCCGCGGGTGTAGCTGTCGAGCAGGTGGTAGTCGGTGTGAAATTGAGCCAGCGCCTGGATGTCGGCGCCGCTGCGCACGCGCGCGGCCTTGATCACCTTGCAGCCGGTCCGCCGGCCGACCTCGGAACAGAACGCCGGCCCCTCCTCCCCATGCAGCTGCAGCATCGTCAGACCTACCGCATCCGCCGTGCGAGCGACCTCGTCGAGCGTCGGATTGACGAACACCCCGACGATCTCGGTCTGGCGTTTGAGCACCGCGGCGATCTCAACGGCGTCCTGCAGCTCACAGCGGCGCGGCGAGCGCGGCCAGAAGATCAGGCCGATTGCCCACGCTCCCGCCTGCACGGCAAGGCTGGCGTCTGGCAGCGACGTAAGCCCGCAGAACTTGATTTTCGGCGCGTCCGGCATCCCGACAATCGTAGGGCCATGACGGCCCGGTACGCCCTATTGCGGCGCGCTGACCGTACGGCTGCCCAGCTTCACACCGAACGTGTGCACGTGACCTTGCTGGCGGGCGCGGATCGACACCGTCTGCCCCGGCAGGTGCGCCTCGACGATCTGCAGCACGTCACCCATGCTCGACACCTTGATGCCCGCGACCGACACGATCACGTCGCCGGCGCCGAGGCCGGCCTCCGCCGCCGGGCTGCCATCCGGAGCGCTGCGGATGACCGCGCCGTGCCTGGAGCCGGTGGCCGCCACGCCAGTGGCGCCGAGATCCGCGATCTCGACCTTGCCGTCGTGCTTGAGGCGCGGGATGAACTCCCGCGCGGTGTTGACGGGGATCGCGAAGCCGATACCCACAGCGCCCTGACCGCCTTCGCCCGTGGCGATCTGCGAGTTGATCCCGATCACCCGGCCGGCGGCGTCGAGCAACGGCCCGCCGGAGTTTCCGGGGTTGATCGGCGCGTCGGTCTGGATGACGTTGTCGATGCTGAACCCGCTCGGCCCTTGGATCTGGCGCTGGAGTGCCGAGACGATCCCGCTGGTGAGCGTCCGATCGAGTCCGAACGGGTTGCCGATCGCAAGCGTCGGGTCGCCGACCTGGACGGTCGTCGAATCGCCCAGCGCCAGGGGGTGCACCTCGGGCACGCCCGCGAGGTTGACCTTCAGCAAAGCGAGGTCGTTGTTGGCGTCCTGGTCGACCACTACCGCGGTGCGGGTGACGTTGTCCTCGAACTGCACGCTGACCCCGTTGGTGCGGTTGGCACCCTCGATCACGTGATAGTTGGTGAGGACGTCGCCCGTGCCATCGATCAGGAAGCCCGATCCCGTCGAGATGCTGCGTTCCTGCGAGGGGAACAGGTCGAACGGATCCTGCACCTGCTGAATGATCTGCGCGCGAACGAACACCACGCCGGGCGCGTCACGCTCGTAGATCGAGTGCGCGGTCAGTCTCGTGCTGCCGGTGGCGGCCGGCTGTGCGGCGAACGGCGAGCCCTCGATGATCGTCTCGGTGGTCCCGTGCCCGGCCACGCCCAGGACCAGAAGCGTCCCGGCCACCACGGCCCCGCCCACGAGGGAGGCCGCGAAATGCGAGCGCGTCGGCGATTTCATCCGCGCCCAGTGTGGGAGCCTGCGTTGAATTGGAGCTAAAGGAAGGTCTTGGCTTGGCCTGTCAGAGCCCGGCAGGCAGCTTCGATGTCGGCGGACCGCATCAGCGCCTCGCCGATCAGCACGGCGTCTACCCCCGCGCCCTCGAGCTCAGCCAGATCCGACGCGGTGCGCAGGCCGGATTCCGCCACGACCGTAGCCCCGTCCGGGACGCCGGGCAGCAAGTCGAACGTCCGCCGAATGTCTACGTTCAACGTCGTCAGGTCGCGGTTGTTGATCCCGATCAGCTGGGCGCCGAGCGCGGCCGCGCGCTCGAGCTCTGACTCGTCGTGGACCTCGACCAGCGCCGCGAGCCCGAGCGACAGGGCGGTCTCGTGCAGCCGCTCGAGCTCGGCCGGCTGCAGCGCGGCCACGATCAGCAGGATCGCATCGGCGCCCGCCGCCAGCGCCTCGTGGAGCTGGTAGGCGTCGACGATGAAGTCCTTTCGCAGAATCGGCAGCGCCGACGCTGCGCGCGCCGCCCGGAGGTCGTCAAGCGATCCCCCGAAGCTCGGCCCCTCGGTGAGGATCGACAGCGCCGCCGCGCCGCCGCGCTCGTAGGCGCCGACGACGTCCTCGAGCGGGAGCTCAGCACGGATCACGCCGGCAGAGGGCGAGCGCCGCTTGTGCTCGGCGATCACCGACAGCCCAGGTTTGACGAGCGCCTGCGCGAACGGGCGCAGCTCGCCGGCGCGCCGCGCCGCCTCGCGCTCGAGTTCGGCCTCGGGCACGCGATCGCGCCGCCTGGCGAGCTCCTCGCGCGTGGACGCGATGATCGGCTCGAGTGCGTTCACGAGCTGGCCAGCTGCCTCGTGTGCGCGACGAAGCGCTCGAGCGCGGCGGTGGCGGCGCCACCGTCGACGGCCTGCTCGGCCACCCGCACCCCCAGCTCCAGCGAGTCGGCTCGGCCACCCACGTAGATCGCGGCTCCGGCGTTGAGCACGGCGAGGTCGCGTGCCGCGCCGGGATCGCCTCCGAAGATGCTGCGCGCGGTATTGGCGTTCTGCTCGGGGTTGCCCCCCGGCACGGCCTCGGGCGCGGCGCGCTGCAGACCCACGTCCTCCGGGGACACCGTGTACTTGTGAAGCTCGCCGCAGGCGACCTCGACCACGATTGTGGGCGCCGAGATGCTCAGCTCGTCGACGCCGTCCGCGCCGCTGACGAGCAGGGCATGCCGGGTCCCCAGGCGCGCGAGCGCACCGGCCATCGTCTCGAGATAGCCCGGATCAGACACGCCGACGAGCTGGCGCGTGGCACCGGCGGGGTTAGTCAGCGGGCCCAGGAAGTTGAAGATCGTGCGCACCGCCAGCTCACGTCGAACCGGGATCACGTAACGCGTCGCCTGGTGATGGGCGGGCGCGAACATGAAGCCGAAGCCGACCTCGTCGATGCAGCGGGCGACGTCGTCGGGGCTGAGGTCGATGCGCGCGCCGAGGGCTTCGAGCACGTCCGCCGAGCCCGACAGGCCGGTCGCGGAGCGGTTGCCGTGCTTGGCGACCGAGCAGCCGGCTCCGGCCGCGATCAGTGCCGCGGTGGTCGAGACGTTAAAGGTCCGGCGGCCGCCGCCGGTTCCGGCGGTGTCCAGCAGCTCCTCGCTGGACGGCCGCACCCGCACCGCGTGGGCCCGCATCGTCCGCGCCAGCCCGGCGAGCTCGTCGACCGTTTCGCCCTTGGTCCGCAGCGCGATCAGGAACGCGGCGATCTGGATCTCCGAGGCGTTCCCGGCCATGATCTCCGACAGCACCGCCGCGGCGTCCTCGAGCGAGAGATCCTCCCCCGACGCGAGCGCGTCGATCGAGCTTGTCATCAGATCCGGGCCGGGGCTCATCGCGTGCGCTGGAGGAAGTTGCTTAGTAGCTCGCGGCCCTGCTCGGTGAGCACGGACTCGGGATGGAACTGGATTCCCTCGGCCGGCAGCTCGCGGTGGCGAACGGCCATCACGACGTCGCCGGCGGCCGCGCTGCGTTCGAGCGTGTCGGGGAGCGCGGGATGAGCCACAAGCGAGTGGTAGCGCCCCACCTCCAGCGGCGCGCGCAGCCCGCGGAAGATGGTCTTGCCGTCGTGGTCGATCTTCGTAGTGCGTCCGTGCACCGGCTGATGGCGGACGACCTTGCCGCCCCAGGCCTGCACGAGTGCCTGGTGGCCCAGGCACACGCCGAGGGTCGGCACCGATGCCATCGGGAAGCGTCGCACCGCCTCCAGCGAGATCCCCGCCTCGTCGGGGGTGCACGGGCCCGGGGACACGATCACACGGTCATAGCCGCGGATCAGCAGGTCGTCGACGGTCGCGTGGTCGTTGCGGACGACCTCGATCTCCGAGCCCAGCTCGCCGAGGTACTGCACCAGGTTGTAGGTAAAGCTGTCGTAGTTGTCCAGGACGAGGACTCTCACGCGCACCAACGGTAACGATGGTCGCCGCCCCTGGTGCCCAGCCATGAAAAACCTAAGGGTGCCGGCCACAAAAATGCAGGTGCGCCACCCGATTGTCGGCAACGGCTCAGGCCGCGACGCTTGCGCGTCAAAACGCCAAAGGAGCCGTGATGAGTCATACAGGTTGGTTGCAGTTCAGGAGGAGTGCCGGGGTCATCCTGGCGACTGCCGGTCTTGCGGCGGCGCTCGCCGCCTGCGGCGGCTCAAGCTCCTCGTCGAGCTCGCAGGCAGCCGCGTCGCCCGCGCCGTCCGCGTCGACGCCGCCCGCCGCCAAGGCGGATCCTGCCAAGTCGTCCGGAGGTGCGCTTGCCCCGGGCACCAAGCTGACCGTCGGCGCCTCGGCCACGGTGCGTTACACGCCGCTGAGCCACTCCACGCCTTCAAACCTGAAGGTCACGGTGCAGTCACTGCAGAAGGGCACGCTCGACGATTTCAAGGGCATCGACCTCGATGCCTCCCAGAAGGCCGCAACCCCCGTTTACGTCAAGGTCAAGGTCACAAACCTGGGACCGGGAACGATCGACGTCGACGCCACGTCGGCCGCGATCGAGGGGCTCGACAGCACCGGCAACACCGCCCAGAGCGTCACGTTCATCGGGACGTTCCCGCGCTGTCCCGACCATCAGTCCACCACCCAGATGCGCGCTGGCAGCAGCTACAGCAACTGCCTGACATTCCTGGTGCCCGGTGGGATAGACAAGGTCGCGTACACCGGCACCGACGCGTACATCAACTCGCCGGTTACCTGGGGAGTCGGGTAGCCGACGACTAGGGCCACTCGGGCTGTGCGACGGCGAGCTCGATCGCCTTCAGCACGGCCCGAGCCTTGGCCTCGGACTCGCGGAACTCGTAGTCGGGCTTGGCATCGGCGACCGTGCCGCCTCCAGCCTGCACGTGCGCGATTCCGTCCTTGACGACGACCGTGCGGATGTGGATGCAGGTGTCGAGATCGCCTGTGTAGCTGACGTAGCCGATGGCGCCACCGTAGCCCCCGCGCTTGACCGGCTCGAGCTCGTCGATGATCTGCATCGCCCGGACCTTCGGAGCGCCTGACAGCGTGCCGGCGGGGAGCACCGACCGCAGGGCGTCGAGCGCGCCGACCTCGTCGCGCAGCTTGCCGGTGACGCTCGAGACGATGTGCATCACGTGGCTGTAGTTCTCGACCGCCATGAAGTCCTCGACCGCGACGCTGCCGTACGTGCAGACCCGGCCCAGGTCGTTGCGGCCGAGGTCGACGAGCATCACGTGCTCGGCGCGTTCCTTGGGGTCGGCCAGCAGCTCCTGCGCGATGCGAAGGTCCTCTTCCGCGTTGGTTCCGCGGGGCCGGGTGCCGGCGATCGGGCGGGTAGCGACCCGGCGCCCGGTGACCGTGATCAGCGGCTCGGGGCTGGCGCCGGCGATCTCGAAGTCCCCGAAGTCGAGGAAATACATGTAGGGGCTCGGGTTGACCGCGCGCAGGCCCCGGTAGATCGAGAACGCCTCGACCGGCACCGGCGCCGACCACCGTTGCGACGGGACGACCTGGTAGGCGTCGCCGGCGAAGATGTACTCGATGATCCGCGAGACGTTCGATTCGAACTGCTCGCGCGACATGTTGGACTGAAACGCGGGCGCCACGCGCTCGGCCTCGAGCGGCTCCTTGGGGCGCGGCAACGGCCCGCTCAGGCACCACCGGATGTCCGCGATCGTCTGCGCCGCCGCTGCGTAGGACGCGTCCAGGTCGTCGTCGGCGTGCGCGTTGGCGAGCACGGTGACGGTGCGCTTGAGGTGATCGAACACGACGAGCGCGTCGGTCATCATCAACGCGAGGTCGGGCACACCGATCGTGTCGGGGTTCGGTACACCCAGGGGCTCGACTGTGCGCACGAGGTCGTAAGCGAACACGCCCACCGCCCCGCCAGCGAACGGCGGCAGCCCTTCGACGGGCGCCGGCCGGAAGCGCTCGAGTTCCGCGGCCGCCAGTGCGTAAGGGTCGCCGACGTCGCCCAGTGACCAGCGCAGCACCTTGCGCGGCCGGACGCCGATAAACGAGTAGCGCCCGACGCGCCCATGGTCGGCCGATTCGAGCAGGAACGAGGGTCCCCGGTGACCTCGGGCACCCTGGGCTGAGCGTGTGACCTGCCAGTTAGCAGGTTCCTGTCTGAGCTTGAGGTATGCCGACACGGGTGTCTGGCAGTCGTCGATGAACGTCTGGTGCAGCGGGATCAGGTTGTGGTCGCGCGCCAGCGTCCGCGCCGTCTCGAGCGACGGCTGGATCCCGGTCAGGGCTGCGTCAGGGCTTGCGACGGCCATCGAGAACACGTTCGGCATCGGCGAGCGTCAGCCCTCGCCCCCGTAATAGCACCGCCAGGTGATACACGACGTCCGCCGCCTCCTCCGCGACGCGGTCGTCGGATTCCTCCCGGACCGCGCGCACGACCTCTTCGGCCTCTTCCTGAACCTTGGCTCCGGCAAGGGCCGGATCGGCCAGCAGCGTCGTCGTGTACGAACCCTCCGGACGGCTCTCGGCACGCTGGGCGATCGTGCGCTCGAGCGTCGGAAGCGCCTCGTATGGCGCCGCCGGCTCGAGGTCGCCGCGGTGAAAGCATGTCCGCTCGCCCGTGTGGCACGCGGGACCGACGGGCTCGACGATCGCGAGCAGCGCATCGCCGTCGCAGTCATAGCGAATCGACCTGACGCGCTGGATGTGGCCCGAGGTCGCGCCCTTGTGCCACAGCTGGAGCCGAGACCGGCTGTAGAAGTGGATCTCGCCGGTCTGGCGAGTGAGCGCCAGCGACTCGGCGTTCATGTAGGCGAGCGTCAGCACCTCGCCGCTGTGCCAGTCCTGGACGATGCACGGCACGAGCCCGCGCTCGTCGAATGCGATTTGGGAGTCGTCCACGGGGCCGTCGATTCTAGGGCGAGCGGTCTACTCGATCCCCAGGCGGTCCAGGAGCCGCTCGTCGGTGCGCCAGTGCCGACGGACCTTCACCGACAGTTCCAGGTGAACTCGCGACCCGAGCTCGCGCTCGATCGCACGGCGCGCCGCGACGCCGATCGACTTGACCATCTGCCCGCGCGCCCCGATCAAGATGCCCTTCTGGGACTCGGTCTCGACCAGGATCACCGCCTCGATGCGCACGAACTCCTCGCGCCGGCGGTCGATGTCCTCGATCTCGACCTCCACCGCATGCGGCACTTCCTCGCGGGTGCGTGCCAGCACCTGTTCGCGCACGAGCTCTGAGAGGATCACGCCCTCGGACTGATCGGACCGTTGCCGGGGTTCGAAGTAGAACGGGCCGGCGGGCAGCAGCGCGGCGAGGTGGTCGGTGAGCGGTCGCACGCCCGCGCCGGTTCGTGCCGATACCGGGAAGATCTCATCAGCGATCCCGAGCTCCTCGGCTGCCTGCAGCAGGGCCGCCGTCTTGGCGCGCTCGGCGCGATCGATCTTGTTGACCGCAATCACGACCGGCACGGGCGACGAAGCAAGCAGGCCGGCGATGAACCGGTCACCGGGCCCGATGCCCTGTTGTGCGTTGAGCACGAGCAGGCACCCATCGGCGTCGGCGAGCTCTGACTCGACGCGCCGCTGCATGCGCTCGGTGAGCGCATCGCGGGGACGCTGGACACCGGGCAGGTCGACCAGCACCAGCTGCCAGTCGGGGCCTGTGGCGACGCCGCGGATCGCCCGACGGGTCGTCTGCGGCTTGTCGGAGACGATCGCGATCTTGGCGCCGACGATCGCGTTGGCGAGCGTCGACTTGCCGACGTTCGGCCGCCCGGCCAATGCGATGAAGCCGGAGCGCGTGGCGGTCGGGCTGTTGGCGCCTGAGCTCAATTGACCCAGCGCATGAGCTCGGCCTGCAGCGCGAGCATCTCGCCGTCGTCGGTCTCGTGATCCATGCCGCTCAGGTGCAGCGCCCCGTGCACGATCGCCTCGCGCAGATCCTCGGTGTGCGCAGGGCAGATCACGATGTCGCCGAGCTCCCTGGGTCCTGCCGACGCTCCGTCCTCGTCGACGCCGAACGACAGCACGTCGGTGGGTTCGTCGATCCGGCGATAGTCGCGGTTGAGCTCGCGGATCCGGTCCTCGTCGACGAACTCGACCGCCATGTGCCCGTCCGCGATGCCAGCCGACGACATCGCCAGCGAGCACAGCTCCTCGATCTCGGTGATGGTCGGGTCGGCGGGAGCGATCGACTCGATCCCGATCACCTCGACGTCGAGGCCCATGCTCAGGCTCGCTTACGCGGTCGGAGTTCGGGCGCCAGACGTGTCTGGTGGTCGTTGTACGCGGCGACGATCCGCTGCACGAGCTTATGGCGCACGACGTCCTCGCCTCCGAAGCGGACGAACTCGATCCCCTCGACCTTTTCGAGGATGTCGGCGACCACGACCAACCCGGACTCGTGCTCGCGCGGCAGGTCGATCTGAGTGATGTCCCCGGTGACCACCATCTTGGAGTTGAAGCCAAGCCGGGTCAGGAACATCTTCATCTGCTCGGGCGTGGTGTTCTGGGCCTCGTCGAGGATGATGAAACTGTCATTCAGCGTGCGCCCACGCATGAAAGCCAGGGGCGCCACTTCGATAACGCCGCGCTCGAGGTACTGGGTGACCTTCTCTGCCTCGAGCATGTCGTGCAGCGCGTCGAACAGCGGACGCAGGTACGGGTCGACCTTCGCCATCAGGTCGCCAGGCAGGAAGCCCAAGCGCTCTCCGGCCTCGACCGCGGGGCGCGTGAGGATGATCCGATTGACCTCGCGGCGGCTGAGCGCGGCCGCGGCGAGCGCAACCGCCAGGAACGTCTTGCCGGTGCCGGCCGGGCCGATCCCGAACGTGATCGTGTTGTGGCGGATCGAGTCGACGTAGCGCTTCTGGTTGACGGTCTTGGGCGCGACCTTGGTCGTGCGGTGGCGCCAGACGACGTCCTCGAGGATCGCCGAGGCGGACTCGTGCTGGTCAAGCGCGTTGGTCACCGCCTCAATCGTCCCGGCCGCGATCTCGTGTCCCTGCGAGATCAGCTCTGAGAGCTCACGCACGACGGCCGTGGCTGTGTCGACGGCTTCGGCGTCCCCCTCGAGCGTGAGCACGTTGCCGCGCAAATACACGTCGCAGTCCAGGTGGCCCTCAAGCGCGCGAAGGACCGCGTCCTCGCTGCCCGCCAACTCGGCGGCGACAGCGTTGTCGAGCTCGAGCTGCCTGCGCAATGGGCTAGGCCAGTGCCTCTCGTACTCGCGCGGAGGCGCGCTTACCGTCGGCGCGGCCTCCCGACTTGGCCATCACGACCTTCATCACCTGTCCCATGTCCTTCGGGGATGAGGCGCCGGTCTCGGCGACCGCCGCGGTGACGATCGAGTCGAGCTCCTCGTCCGACAGCTCCGCGGGCATGTACCCCGCGATCAGCTCCGCCTCGGCTTCCTCCTGGACGGCGAGCTCGGGGCGTCCTCCGTCGCGGAACTGCGACGCGGCCTCCAGGCGGCGCTTGCGCTCACGGCGAAGCACAGCCAGCTCGTCGTCGCTGCCCTCCTTGACCGCCTTCTGAAGCTCAGAAAGCACCAGGCGCAGCGCGCCAACACGCTCCTTCTCGTGTGCCTTCATCGCGGTCGTGATGTCGGCACGAACCTGCTCTGCAACTGTCACACCGTTCAGGATAGCCCTGCCGAGGTCGTCAGCTGGCAAGCGATTCCGTCGGCGTGCAGCTCCACGCACCGCACGTCAACGACCTCTCCCCGGTCTCCGGCGCCGGCCGGCAGGTAGCAGCGCGTGTAATCGGCGGTGTACCCCGAGCATTGGGTGCTTGCGACCTTGTCGATCAGCACGCGCTCACCGCCCCCGAGCTTGGCGACGCGATGGTGGCGGGAGCGAACCTCGGCGTGGCCGCGCAGCTCGCGTGAGCGGCGCTTCTTGTCCTCCGGAGACACGCGATCGCCGAGCTCGGCGGCGACCGTGCCTGGACGCGGCGAGTAGGAGAACGCATGAACGCGGGTGATGCGCGCGTCGTCAATCGCCTGGAGCGTGCGCCCCAACGCATCGTCGTCCTCCGTCGGAAAGCCGACGATCACGTCGGTCGTGACGTTCACGTGGGGCACCGCGGTCCGCAGTGCCTTGATCTGGTCGACATACTCGGCGGCGTCGTAGTGGCGGCCCATGTCGCGCAGCACGCGGTCGTCGCCGGACTGCATCGGCACGTGCAGGTGCGGGCAGACCTTGGGCTCGCTCGCCAGCGCGTCGAGCAGCGAGTCCTTGACGTGGATCACCTCGACGCTCGACAGCCGCACGCGCTCCACGCCGGGCACCTGCGCGACCTCCACCATCAGCTCGCCAAGCTCGAGTCCGTTCTCCGGATCCCGGTAGTCGCCGACGCTGATCCCCGTCATCACCATCTCGGGCTGGCCCTGCGTCACGCGGCGCCGGACCTCGCCGAGCACTGCGCTCGCCGGGCGCGATCGCGCCGAGCCCCGCACCGTGGGGATGATGCAGTAGGCGCAGTGGCAGTCGCAGCCGTCCTGCACCTTGACGAAGCCGCGCGTGCGAGCGGCCTGCTGGAGCTGCTCGCGCGCGAGCACGTCGTGGTCTAGGTCGACGCACGCGCCGAGATCGCCGGCCATCGCCGCCGCGACGTCCTCGGCCGTACCCACGAACGGACGCACCCTTGGATCGATCTCGGCGAACTGCCCGGAGCGGAGGTTCGTCGCGCATCCGGAGACGAACACCTGCTGTGTGTCGCCGCGGAGCGAGCGCCTCACCGACTGGCGCGACTTGGCCTCGGCCTCGCTGGTGATGCAGCACGTGTTGATGACATGCAGCTCGGCCTGATCCTCGGGCGCCTCGGTATGACCCGCCTCGAGCAGCGCGCTGCGCGCGAGCATCGCGTCGGCCTGTGAGACCTTGCAACCGAGGAACTTGACCGCGAACGTGGCCATCTGCGCGCACCGTAGCGCGGGGACTGCGCGCGGGTACGCTCGGTCCGCGGGCTCACCCCCGAGCCCGCGGACCCCAGCGCACCGGGCTACCCGCGATGGGACGACGTTCGTACTCCCCGGCCGACGCCTTTGGGTGTCCTCGGGGCGGCGCGGGTTGAGAGGAGAGAGGGTTCGTCAAACGCAAGTCCAGCCCGAGGCTTGGGCCTCGGGGCGACGACGTCGAGGAGCAGGCCACCGACAGTCACTCCGATCGCGAGCGGGTTGAGCATTGGTCCACCTCCTTTCGTGTGCCCCCACTTTCAGGGTGAGCACAGGATCCGCGTTGGGCGCGGCGCGGGCATGGGCCGTGTGGACAAGATTCGGCGGCCGCGAGTTGTCCACGGTGCTGAAAAACTGTTCTGTGAGAACAGAAACTCAGCAGGCTCGCTCGAGCAGCAGCGCTCCCCACTCCCCCGCTTCGCGGCGAGCCACCTCGCGCAGCCCGGCCGCGGCGAACGCCTCGGCGACCCCGTCGGCCTCGGCGACCAGCAGGCCGCTCGCGATCAGCCGCTCCGGGACGGCCACGCCTGGCCCCGTGAGCCGCGGCGCCCACGTCTGCAGCAGCGGCCCCAGCAGGTTCGCGGTCACCGCCTTCGCCGCCGGCACCTCCTCGGAGCGCAAGTCAAAGCGCCGCACCTCGACCTCAGCCCCGTTGGCGGCCGCATTGTCGGCCGTGGCCTGCACGCTTGCCGGATCGTTGTCGAGCGCCAGCACCGGGTCGTAGCCCAGGCGCGCTGCCGCGATCGCGAGCACGCCCGACCCGCACCCGAGGTCGACGAACGCCCCGCCGGGTTCCGGTAGCGCTAGCAGCATCTCCAGGCATAGCCGGGTCGTCGCGTGCGCCCCGGTACCGAACGCCTGACCCGGATCAATTACCAAATCGATCGAATTAGTGCCGGGCGGCTCCCAAGGTGGTCGCACCGTCAGCGAATCCCCGATCACGACCGGTCGATGGAACTCGCGCCACCGCTCCGACCAGTCGTCCGCGATCTCCGTCGTGACCACCTCGACCAGCGCCCCGCCGGCCGACGCCTCGAGATCCGGCAGCGCCGGCAACTCCCCGGGCGCGCCGTACACGGCGTACTCGACGACGTCGTCGCCGATAGCGACCTCTTCGACTCCCCCGGGCGCCAGCTCGAGCAGCTCCGCGAGCACCAGTTCCGCCTGATCGCGGCGGACCCGGACCGCGAGGCGGATCAATGGCCGCCGAAGGCGCGCTTGAGCTTGCCGAACACGCCCTCGTCGGTGCGGAGGTTGTGCTCGGTCATCGATTCGGCCAGTTGCTCGAGCAGCTCGCGCTGCTGGCGGTTCAGGTGGCGAGGGACGACGACGTTTACGACCACGCGCAGGTCTCCCGTGCGGCGGCCGCGTAGTGCGGGCATGCCCGCACCGCGGATCACGAGCGTCTCGTGCGGCTGCGTGCCCGCGGGGATCTCGAGCTCGGTCTCGCCGTCGACGGTGGGCACGTTGACAGTCGTGCCGAGCGCGGCCTGCGGCGCGGCGACGTCGACCGCGGTCACGAGGTCATCGCCGTCGCGTAGGAAGCGCGAGTCCTCACGGACGCGAACCAGCACGTACAGGTCTCCGGCCGGTCCGCCGCGCTCACCGGCGTGACCGCGCCCGGTGACGCGGACCCGCTGGCCGTCGGCGATCCCGGCTGGGATGTCGATCGACACCTTGGGGCGTTCGACCTTGCGGCCCCGCCCGTGGCACACCTCGCAGGGCTCCTTGGGCACGCGCCCGTCGCCGTGGCACGTGTCGCACACGGCGGTGCGCATGACCTGGCCGAACGGCGTGCGCTGGACCGCGCGCAGCTGCCCGGACCCCTGACAGCGCGGGCAGGTCTCGATCGGCGTCCCGGGCTCGGCGCCGTTTCCGCGGCAGTGCTCGCACACAGCCACGACCTCGTAGCTGACCTCGGCGGTGGTCCCGTGGAGCGCGTCCGACAACGAGATCTCGGCCGAGACTGCCACGTCGCCGCCCTGCACGGCGCCGCCGGCCGAGCGGCCGCCGAACAGGTCGCCGAACGGGCTGGAACCGCCGAAGAACGCCTCGAAGATGTCCGATACCGAGCCGAAGGACTCGTAGTTGGGAGCCCAACCGCCGCTGCGCAATCCCTCGTGGCCGTAACGGTCATACGTCGCGCGGCGCTCGGGGTCCGACAGCACCTCGTAGGCCTCGGCGGCCTCCTTGAATTTGTCCTCGGCCTCCGGGTCGTGGCTGTTGACGTCGGGATGCAGCTCCCGAGCGAGCCGGCGGAAGGCCTTCTTGATCGTGGCGTCGTCCGCATCGCGGGAGACGCCCAGCACCTCGTAGTAGTCGCGTGTCGCGCTCATCGCCACGTGTATACCCCGGGCTCGCTCATCTCTGGTCGTAGACGTCGGCGATGAAGCTCGACAGCTGGCTGGCCGCCTCGCGCACGGACCGGATCGCCCGACCGTAATCCATGCGCAGCGGCCCGATCACCGACACCGCCCCGAGGTGACGCTGCGGCAGGCCGTAGCCGGCCGCGACGAGCGCCAGCGACCGCAGCGCGGGCGCATCGTTCTCGGTCCCGATCCGCACGAGCACGTCGCGCTCGGACAGCGCCGAGCGAAGCACGCCGAGCAGCGTGAACCGGCGCTCGAGCATGTCCATCAGCGAGTTGAGCTCGGACACCTCGGTGAACCGATCGCCGCTCAGCAGGCGCGACGTGCCTTCGACGTACAGCCCCTCCTGGGCACTCTCCTCGAGGTCGGTGAAGACCGGTGAGAGCGCGTCGAGGAACGCGCGCTCGGCGGCCGACAGCGACGGATCGTGCAGCCGCTGGTGGAGCATCCGCGCCCCGAGTCCAAGGCCGACCAGCCGCTCGTTCAGATAGCTCGAGGTCCAGTCGGCGAGCCCTGGGTCGATCGGGCGCGAGAACGTGAACAGCCGCTTGGTGACGCCGCCCGTCGAGGTGATCACCACGACCATCAACACCTGTGGCTGCAGCAGCAGCACCTCGATGTGACGGATCGTCGAGGTCTCGATCGGCGGAGCGGTCACGATCGCCAGCAGGTTGGTGACCTGCGACAGCGTCTCGGTGGTCACGCGCATCGCCTCGTCGAGCTCGCGACGTACCAGCGAGAGCGCCAGCGGCGGGTCCGTGTGCTCGGTCGGCAGCAGGCGGTCGACGAAGTAGCGGTAGCCGGCCTCGGTCGGGATGCGGCCGGCGGATGTGTGCGGATGCGCGAGCAGGCCCGCGTCCTCGAGGCTCGCGAGCTCGTGGCGGATCGTCGACGGGCCCCACTGGACCTCGGCCGACAGCGCCTTGGAACCCACGGGCGCGCCGCCCTCGAGGTAGCCATCGACGACCATGCGAAGTACCAGCTCTTGCCGTTCGGTCAGCACGCGGTTGATTGTAGGAGGGGGCCCCGCGACCCCCTTAGAGATGTCGAGCTAGAGCGCGATCTCCGCCACGCCGCGGCGGATGATGCGCTGTCCGGCCTGCTCGGCTTCCGAGTCGACGATCGCGATCCCGTCATCGGCTTCGCGCACAGTGCCCTTGACGACGATCTCCTCCCCCATTTGTCCCATGCCGCGGAACTGGACGCCCAGCGACCTGAGCTTGTCGGGGCCGCCCGCGGCGTCGGTGTGCGCCCGCGCCACCTGCGCCATCGTCCACAGCCCGTGCAGGATCCGCCCCGGAAGGCCGACGCTCGTGGCGAATTCCTCGTCGATGTGGATCGGGTTGAAGTCGCCCGAGGCGCCCGCGTAGCGCACGGTCACATACGGGTCGGGCGTCACCTTGAGCTCGATCGAGTCGCCCTGGCCGAGGCTCACGACACTCCCCTGACGATGTTGGTCCAGGTGCCGGTGCAGACGGTCTCGCCGCGCTGGTTGGTCGAGACGGATTCGAACACGTAGAAGCCCATCTCGCCGCGCTGGGAGATGTCCTTCACGGTCACCGTGGTGTCGATCTCGTCGCCGGCGACGACGAGCGGTCCCCAGCGGAACTCCTGGCCCCCGTGGACGAGCATCGCGAAGTTGATCGCGACCTCCGGGTCGAATACGGCCTGACCCATCGCCCTCCAGCTGTAGACGACCGCAAACATCGGCGGCGCGACGACATCCGCGTGGCCGGCCGCGCGCGCCGCGTCGACGTCGAAGTACAGCGGGTTGGTCTCGCCGACGGCGGCGGCGAACTCGCGAACCTTCTCGCGGCCGACGGCGTAGTTGACGGCGGGAAATGACTTACCGGTCGCGCTGGTCTCGATCGCCATGGGCGGCCACTCTAAATGATCACGGGCACGGCGCCGCCGTCCGCCGACCAGGCAGCGCCCGCGACGTTCGACGCAGCCTCCGAGCAGAGGAACGTGATCACGGCGGCGATCTCCTCCTCGGTGCTGAAGCGGCCCAGCGGGCTGCGCCCCGCGGTCGCCTCGAGCACCTCCTCGCGGCTCTTGCCCTGCGCCCGCGCCGCCTGGTCGGCCATGCCGCCCGGCGCCATCCACAGATCCGTTTGCACCGGCCCCGGCGCGACCGCGTTGATCAGCACGCCCTTGCCGGCGTACAGCTCCGCGAACGCCCGCGACAGCGACAGCTCGGCGGCCTTGGCGACCGAGTAGGCCATGTTCGTGCTCGACGGCCGCTTGCCCGACGACGAGCACACGTTGACGATCCTGCCCCAGCCCCGGCTGGCCATCTCCGGCGCGGCGGCGCGCATCAGCCGCATCGGCCCGATCACGTTGAGCTCCCACTGGGTCTGCCAGTCGTCATCGGTGAGCTGGTCGAGCGTGCGGATCGCGCTCGTGCCGGCGTTGTTGACGAGCACGTCGATTCGCTCGAAATTGCCCAGCAGCGCCTCGACGACGCGGTCGCCGGCGTCGGCGGCGGTCACGTCGACCGCGAGCGTCTCCACACGCGCGCCTGCTTGCCGGCACTCCTGCGCGACCTCGGCCAGCGGCTGCTCGCGCCGGCCGACGAGCAGGATCGCGGCCCCCTCGCGCGCCAGCGACAACGCCGTCGCGCGGCCGATGCCGCTCGACGCTCCCGTGACCGCACACGCGCGGCCCTCCAAACCGAGGTCCATGGCCCCGATTCTTACACGGCTATCTCGAGCGCCCGTCGCAGCTCCGGGACGCCCGTTCGATCGCGCCGGGCGACAGGTTCGCGAAGGCAACTGCGCCGGCGGCTGCCTAAACGTCCGAAACTCTTGTGACGGGATCGGCGCATCTGTACCCTGGTATGCGTGGCACGTAGGGCATCACTGAGGGCATCAGATGCAGATCGTGAGGCAATCGCCGAGCGTCTCCGTCGCGCGATGGGCGAAGGACGGCTGCTGGCCGAGGAGCTCGAGGAGCGCCTCGAGGCCGTGTTCACGGCGCGAACCTATGGCGAGCTCGACGCCGTTGTCGCCGATCTACCGGCGCCGCGACCGCGACGTCAGCCCGCACGCCGTCAGCTGAGCGTCGCGCACTTGCTCGTCGGCGGCGCCGTGGTGATGTTCGCGATGCCGTTGCTCATCGCGCTCGTCGTCGCCGCCGTGGTGCTCGCGTTCACCGGCTTCGCCGCGATGTGGGTCCTATGGCTGGCGGTGGCCTGGTTCGTCTTCGGGCACCGGCGGATGCGCTATCCATCGCGCCGCGGTCCCCACTGGACCCGCTTCTAGCTCTTCTCGCCTAGCTCGAGCACCGCCAGGAACGCCTCCTGGGGAACCTCGATGCGCCCGACCTGCTTCATCCGCTGCTTGCCGCGCTTCTGCTGCTCGAGCAGCTTGCGCTTGCGCGTGATGTCGCCGCCGTAGCACTTGGCGATCACGTCCTTGCGGTACGCCTTGATCGTCTCGCGAGCGATGATGTGCGAACCGATCGCCGCCTGGATCGGGACGTCGTATTGCTGGCGCGGGATCTTCTTGCGCAGCTTCTCGGTGAGGGTGCGCCCGGCGTCGTATGCCTTGCTCTTGTGCACGAGCATCGACAGCGCGTCCACCGGATCTCCGGCGAGCAGGATGTCGAGCTTGACGAGGTCTGACTCGCGCATCCCGATCAGCTCGTAGTCCAGCGAGGCGTAGCCGCGGGTGCGCGACTTCAGCTGGTCGAAGAAATCGAGCACGATCTCGGCCAGTGGCAGGTCGTAGGTCAGCTGCAGGCGCTCGGACGACAGGTAGTGCATCCCCGCATGCTCGCCGCGGCGCTCCTGGCAGAGCTCCATGATCTGCCCGACGAACTCCTTGGGCGTCAGGATCGACGCACGGATGTAGGGCTCCCGCACCTCGGCGACGACACTCGCGTCGGGAAAGTCATTCGGGCTGTGTACCGGCAGCACGCTGCCGTCGGTCAGCGTCACCTCGTACTCGACGCTTGGCATCGTCGCCAGCAGCTCGAGATCGTACTCGCGCTCCAGGCGCTCGCGCACGATGTCCATGTGCAGCAGGCCGAGGAACCCGCACCGAAAACCGAACCCGAGCGCGTCCGAAGTCTCCGGCTCCCAGCTCAGGGCGGCGTCGTTGAGCGTCAGCTTCTCGAGCGCGTCGCGCAGATCCGGATAATCATCGGAGTTGATCGGAAACAGCCCGCAGAAAACCATCGGCTTGACCTCGCGGTAGCCGGGCAGCGGCGCCGTGGCGCGGTTGTGCTTGGCGGTCAGCGTGTCGCCGACTCGAAGCCTGGTGACGTCCTTGATGCCCGTGATCAGGAATCCGACCTCGCCTGCGTGCAGCGAATCGGCGGACGTCATCTGCGGCGTGAAGAAGCCGATGTCGTCGATGTCGGCCTCGGTGCCGGCCTGCATCGCGACGATCGCGTCGCCCTTGGTGAACGTGCCGTCGACCACGCGGATGTAGGCGATCACCCCGCGGTACTGGTCGAACTCGGAGTCGAAGATCAACGCCCGCGGCGCCGCATCGGGGTCGCCCTCGGGAGGCGGCACTCGCGCAATCAGCTCGTCGAGCACGTCGGTGACGCCCTCGCCGGTCTTGGCGCTGATTCGGCGCACCTGGTCGGCCGGCTCCCCGAGCAGCTCGGCGATCTCCTCGGCGACGCGCTCGGGCTCGGCTCCCGGCAGGTCGACCTTGTTCAGGCACGGGATCAGCTCGAGTCCGGCGTCGACCGCGAGGTAGGTGTTGGCGACCGTCTGCGCCTCGACGCCCTGAGACGCGTCGACCACCAGCAGCGCCCCCTCACACGCAGCCAGCGAGCGAGAGACCTCGTAGGTGAAGTCGACGTGGCCAGGCGTGTCGATCAGGTGCAGCTGGTAAGTCTGCCCGTCGTGCGCAGACTCGTAGAAGACCCGCACCGCCTGCGCCTTGATCGTGATCCCGCGCTCGCGCTCGAGGTCCATCGAGTCGAGCAGCTGCGCACGCATCGACCGCGGGTCGACGGTGTGCGTGAGCTCGAGGATCCGGTCGGCGAGCGTCGACTTGCCGTGATCGATGTGAGCGATGATCGAGAAGTTGCGGATGTGCGCCTGATCAGCCATGTGTCCTACATACAAGGGTATTTCGCCCGCGGCTATCGACTGCGCAGACGTCCCACCACGAGATCCTGGATCTGCCGGGCCTCCGGGATCCGCATGGCCAGCACCATCTTGGCGTAGAGCGCCAGCGACGCACCCACCGCGACCCCCACGGAGATCAGCTCCCCGGGCAGCGATTCTCCGAGCAGGCTTCGCAGCACCTCCCAGATCAGCCGTGCGATCACGGCGATGATCGCCGACGCGACCAGGATCCGCACGGTGATCATCACCGTCTGCGCGCCTTCCAGGCGCCCGTTGAAGCCGATCCGCAGGCGACGCCATTGCAGCGCGGTCATCACCGCGTTGGCCGCGGCGGTACCGATCACCAGTCCGCTGATCCCCAGCGGCCTGTACAGGGCGATGCTGACGATGATGTCGACGACCATGTTGATCGCCGCGTAGAGCGTCGGGATCCACGGCCGCTTGAGCGCAAAGAAGGTACGCGTCAGCAGCAGGTTGACCCCGCCGAACGGAAGGCTGAACGCAAACCAGAACAGAGCCACCGAGACCAGATGGGTGGACTCCGTGTTGAACTCGCCGCGCTGGTAGACGAGACGCGTGATCGGCACGGCCAGCACGAGGATCAGCGCCGCCGACGGGATCAGCAGCAGGTTGATCTGGCGAAGCCCGTTGGCCACGGTGCGGCGCATCTCCGCGACCGCCCGACGCGCCGCCTGCCGGCTGAGCGTCGGAAACAGGACGGTCGCGACCGCCACGCTGAACACCCCCTGCGGCAGCATGTAGATCCGAAAGGCCTGGTCGATCGCGCGCGGGGCCGCGGTCGACACGAAGCTACCGAACGTCGCGTTCAGCAGCTGGTCGAGGTTGACGATCCCGAGGCCGATGGTCACCGGCAGCATCAGCAGGAAGACCTGGCGCACGCGAGGATCGCGCCAATCGACCGTGTACGCCAGCCGGAAGTCGATCTTCCGAAGCGCCCACGCGACAAGCAGCATCTGCACCACGGTGGCCACCAGCCACGCGACTGCGTACGCGTAGATCGACTGCGAGAACTGGTGGCGCAGCGCGATCAGCAGCACCAGGATCACCACGTTCCACACGGCAGGCGCGATCGCGGCTACCGTGAACTGGTCGTAGGACTGCAGGATCCCGACCATCAGGCCGGTCAGTCCGAGCAGCAGCACGACCGGGAACAGCACCTGTGCCAGACCCGCCGCCAGCGCGTTGTCGGACGCGTTGAAGCTAGTCCCCGTGAACAGCGGCATGATCACGCCGGCGAGCAGGATCCCCAGCGCCGTCAGCGCGCCCAGGACGATCAGGATGATCCAGAACAGCGTCGATGCGAGCTTGAACGCCTCGCGCTTGCGACCCTGCTGAAGCAGGTCCGTGAACACCGGCACGAACGCCGCCGACAGCGCCGCCTGGGCGAACAGGTTCGACATCAGGTTCGGGATCTGCGAGGCGATCGTGAACGCCGATGCAGCTACTGTCGTGCCGAAGAAGCTCGCCGCAACGACCTCGCGCGCGAGCCCGGCGATGCGGGACAGACCCGTCGCCAGAGCGAAGATCGCCGTGTTGACGCCAATGCGACGCCGGGTCGGAGCGGCGTTCACCGCCGTGGTCTCGGAGGACACGCGGATCGCTATAGTAGGGCGCTGCCGCGGCGGAATGCCCGCGGCTTCTCTCTGCTCTATGGCGAACATCCACTCACAGAAGAAGCGCATCCAGCGCGCCGCCCGCGAGCGCCTCGAGAACCGGCGCTACACCTCGCGCATCAAGACCTACTTTCATCGCCTCGAAGCGGCCGTGGCCGGTGGCGACGACGAGACCGCCGAGTCAGAGCACCGCGCGCTCGTTGCGACGATCGACAAGGCCGTCAAGCGGGGTGCCCTGCATCGCAACACCGGCGCCCGCAAGAAATCCCGCGCCGCCCGGGTCCGCCGGGGCGCGTAGACCCCAGCGGCTCGCCTCCATCGTTTTTGCACCGGTCGGGAGGTCGGGCTTGCACGCTCGCCCCCGCGTGTGTACCGATTCGCCGATACGGGGTAGGGAGTTGGTGATGGCGCAGGCTGTCGAGCCAGAACGCGACGCTGGGAGCGTCAGCTTCGAGGTTGAGCGGTTCGAGCCCCGCGGTCGCGACCAGCTGGTGCTGTCGGGCCGGTGGTTCGGCCTACGCGGGCGCAGGTTCGTGCGCCCCACGCTTACGCTGGGCACCGGCGACAGTTGTCAGCGCGCGCTCGCCGACCTCGAGCACAAGCCCTGGGCCGCGGACGAAGGCGAGCTGTGGGAGGCGGCGTTCCCGATCGAACGTAACGGCGCGGACCCAGGCAGGATCGAGCTCACTGTCGCGCCCGACATCACCGTCGCGCTGCCGACACCCGGGTCTGGGGCGCGCGAGCAACGGATCAGGGCACGCCCCAGGCGCGACGACCTTCTGGACAACTTGCGAGGGGCCCGTCGAGAAGGCCGTTCGTCAACCGGATCGGGCAACGGCCGCGATCCGAGGCGAAACGGCCGTTCCGCGACAGGGTGGGAGGAAGGCCTCGAGGCGCAGCGGGAGGCGCCTCGGGTGCCGGATGCCAATGCCACCGTCCCGGCCTCCGGCGATGGGGACGCGCCGGCGCTGCGTCTCTCCCAGGCCCAACGGGAGATCGAGCGCCTGCGCGCCGAGCTCGCCCGGCACGAGGGCGCAAAGGTCGAGACGGCCTCGGCACTGAGCCGCCGCGACGCCGCCGTCGGCCGCCTCACCGACGCGCTTGCCGCGCGCGACCAGGCCGCGCGAGCCTACGAGCAGGCCGTCAAAGCACGAGATCAGGCGTTGCGCGAGCGTGACCGCATGCGCAAGGAGCTCGATCGCACGGCCAAGGACCGCGACCAGGCGCTGCGCGACCGCGATCGCGCGATCGCCAAGGCGAACAAGGCTGCGGACGCGGCGGCGGCTCGCGTCGACCACCGCCCCGCGGTGGGCCATACGACCGTCGCGGTCGCGCGTACGAGGACGTCGCCTTGGGTCGTCTGGACTCAGCGTGTGCTTGCGGTCAGCGTGCTCGTGATCACGGTGCTCGCGTTTGCGATAACGGCGCGCCTGCTTTAGCCGGCGATCTCCTGGATCGCCCTGACGGCGGCGGTGTCCTCGCTCGTCGCGCCCGAGCCCCCGCCTCGCGACGCGAGCTCGAGGTCGGCGATCTGCTCGAGCGCGTGCTGAAGCTGCGCCGAGCCACTCGAGCGCGCATCGGCGATCAAGCGGTCAGCCGCGCGTGACGGCATCCGCAGTCGGCGCTTGATCTGGGCCGGTGGCTCACCACGATCGAGACCCTGGGCGATGTCGAGAGCCGTGCGCACGCGCTGGGCCATCCAGTAGAGGAGCCCCGGCACCCGCTCGCCCTGGGCGCGAAGCGTCAGGTAGACCCTTGTCGCGGCCTGCGTGTCGCCCGCGACCAACGCGTCGGCCAGCGTCCAAACCCGGCGCTCGGCCGACGGCGCGGCGAGTTCCTCGACCTCGGCAGGGCCGAGCTGTGCCCCAGGACCCGCCCACAGCACGAGCTTCTCAAGCTCGCGCAGCAACCGCTGCTGGCGGTCGCCGACGCTTGAGATCAGTGCGCGTGCAGCATCCGGATCGAGCTGCAAACCCAGCTCGCGGGCCTGACCGATCACCCATTTGGGCAGCTCCCACGACTTGACGCTCTGCTCGGCCCTGATGTCTCCACCGGCGGTTTTGACCGCGTCGTGGAGACCGGTCGGCGCCTTCTTACGGCTGTCCTCCCGGGCGAAGAACGCAACTGTCGTGTCGGGCGCGATCGCCGCCATCGCCGCCTTCAGCGGCTCGAGCTCACGCTCCTTCCAGCCCTCCACGCCGTCGACGACGACGAACCGGCGCCCGATCGCGAACGTCATCGCGTTCAGGGCGCCCGCCACCGCTTCCGGGGTTGCGGCATCACCTTCCAGCACCTCAACCCCGTTGGCGCCGCTTTCTGCCTCGGCCAGCGTCCGCAGGTTTGCGCGGCGCTCGGCGATCCGGCCGTGGTCGTCGCCGTGGATTAGGTATGCGGCCTTGAACGTGGGCATCGAGCTATCGCCGGACGACCACGTTAACCAGCTTGTCGGGCACGACGATCACCTTGGCGACCTCGTGCCCGTCGACGTGCGCGTGCACCCCACGCGTCGCCAGGCACAGGCGCTCGAGCTCCTCTCGCGGCGCGCCGCTCGGGGCGGTCACGCGATCGCGGACCTTGCCGTTGACCTGGCAGACGAGCTCGAACGAGTCGGACTGCAGCATGCTCGGGTCGGCGTCGGGCCAGGGCTCCTCCCAGACTCGACGGCCCGTGACCATCTCGTAGACCTCGGATCCCAGGTGAGGCGCAAACGGGAACAGCAGCGACGCGGCGGTCGCAACCGCGAAGCGCCGCGCGCCGATCTCGGCATCGAGGTGGTGGTAGATCTCGTTGACCAGCTCCATGATCGCCGCGATCGCGGTGTTGAACGTGAACCGGCCGGTCATGCCGGTGGTGACCTTGTCGATCGCCCAGTTGGCCTTGCGCACGAGCGCCAGCGCATCACCCTCGGCATCGACCGGCTGCTCGGCCGGCCCCGCCTCACCCGACAGCCCGTCGCCAAGGCGCCACAACCTGCTCAGGAACTTGTGCACGCCCGCCAGCGAGCTCTCAGACCAGGCGGCATCCTGATCGGGGGGCCCGATGAACAGGATGTAGCAGCGCGCGGCGTCGGCGCCATAGCGGTCGACGATCGGCATCGGGCTGATCACGTTGCCCGCGGACTTGGACATCTTCACGCCGTCGGGGCCGAGGATCATGCCCTGCGTAAACAGCGCCTTGAACGGCTCCTGGAAGCCCAGCAGGTCCATGTCGGCCAGCGCCTTGACGAAGAAGCGCGAGTACATCAGGTGCAAGATCGCGTGCTCGACGCCGCCGATGTACTGGTCGACCGGCATCCAGCTGTCCAGAACGTGGCGATCCCACGGCGCCTTGTCGTTATGGGGATCGCAGTAGCGCATGTAGTACCAACTGGAGTCAACGAAGGTGTCCATCGTGTCGGTCTCGCGCCGCGCCGGGCCCTTGCAGTTGGGGCACTTGACGTTGACCCAGTCCTCGGCGGCGGCCAGCGGCGAGCGGCCCTTGGGCTTGTAGTCGTCGACGTCGGGCAGCCGGACCGGCAGGTCGCTCTCGGGCACCGGCACCATCCCGCAGCCATCGCAGTAGATGATCGGGATCGGACAGCCCCAGTAGCGCTGGCGCGACACGAGCCAGTCACGCAGCCGGTAGTTGACCGACGCGTGGCCCTTGCCCTCGCGGTCGAGCCAGTCGATGATCGCCTGCTGCCCGGCGACGGCGTCCATGCCGCTGAACTGCCCGGAGTTGACCAGCCGCTCGTGCTCTGAGTGCGACACGAACGCCTCGCCGTCGGGGACCTCGCCGTCGACCGGCTCGACGACCTGGCGGATCTCGAGCCCGAAAGCGACCGCGAAGTCGTAGTCGCGCTGGTCGTGGGCGGGGACGCCCATGATCGCGCCGGTCCCGTACTCCATCAGCACGTAGTCGGCGACGAACATCGGGATCTGCTCTCCGGTCACCGGGTTGGTAACGGTCCGACCCAGCGGCACGCCGGTCTTGGGCTTGTCTGCCGCCCCCCGCACCTCGACCGAC
>Ga0207693_10000940_pt1 | contig 26145 bp, 25 predicted proteins | sample LARL81metaG_FD_184347 | JGI IMG/M metagenome (GOLD analysis project Ga0207693, IMG submission 184347) | Corn, switchgrass and miscanthus rhizosphere microbial communities from Kellogg Biological Station, Michigan, USA - LAR L8-1 metaG... | ecosystem: Host-associated > Plants > Roots >... | reverse complement strand
CTTTCTCCGTTAGGACGTATACGGTATTAGCTGAAGTTTCCCTCAGTTGTTCCGTACCGAAAGGTATATTCCCACGTGTTACGCACCCGTCCGCCGGTGACGTATTGCTACGCCCCCTAGACTTGCATGTTTGAGGCCTGCCGCCAGCGTTCGTTCTGAGCCAGGATCAAACTCTCAAGTTATGATCCTGAACTCTCGCTGACTCATTTCTCGCGTTTGTTCGCAAAACTGATTGACTAGGGTTTGGTCATTTCGGCGCCGTCACAGCTCCGAAACAACCGAACATTCAACAATTTTGTCTTGCAGAAGAACGCGAGCTTCATCAACGAAAGCTCGATTCGTTAGCCTCGAGATACAAGATCTCAAGGCGTGGCAAAGCCGAGCCGCCGCCCACGTTCCCCTTCCTTAATCACAATGTCAAAGAGCCCCGCCGGAAGGCGGAATAACCATCTTCCGTCAGAAACAACGCCGACCGCAAGCTCGTCGCCTGCGTTCGGCGTGGGCGCGGTGTATAGGCGGGTGACAGGGACGTGTCAAACGATAAAACGCCTTGAAATCAAGGAATTTTCAGGGTCGCTGTGGATGGAATCGATCAGACGAAGAGGCCCGCCGCACAGGCAAAATCCTCACAATATATAGATCGCGTTTCCGCGGAGCCCCCCAAGCTGCGGAATGGCTGGCCTATCGCGGCCAACTTGCTTCAAATGCGGCGGGGACAGGGTTTGAGGGCAACTCGCATGAACAGCGTCGCCGGGACGGTTGAACGGGGCTATGAGGCGGTGCGCGAAGCGTTCGCCGAAGCGCAAAAGGCGGACGAAGGCGGCGCGCAGCTCTGCGTCTATCGCCACGGCAAAAAGGTCGTCGATCTGTGGTGCGGCCGCGACAAGGTCAAGAACCGTCCGTATACGGATGAGACCATCACGGTCCTGATGTCGTGCAGCAAGGGCGCGGTGGCGACGGCGGCGCACATGCTCGCGGAGCGTGGTCTGCTCGATCTCGATGCGCCGGTGACGAAATACTGGCCCGAGTTCGGCCAGGCAGGAAAAGAAGACGTGCCGGTTTCCTATCTGCTGTCGCATCGCGTCGGCCTCAACGGCTTCGAACCGCAGAGCGGCGTCGGCCCGCGCGAGTTGCTCGATTGGCAGCGCTGCACGTCGGCGCTGGCCGCGATGGCGCCGCTGTGGAAACCGGGCACGGCTTATATGTATCACGCGGTGACCTACGGCTATCTCGTGGGCGAAGTGATCCGGCGCGTCTCAGGCAAGATGCCGGGCAAGTTCATCGCCGACGAAATCGCCAAGCCACTCGGCCTCGATCTGTGGATCGGATTGCCACAAAGCCAGGAGCATCGCGTCGCGCCGCATTTCAGCGACCGGCCGGTCATGTCGCTCGAACAGTGGAAGGCTCTCTTTGCCAGTGTCGGCATCGAAGTGAATAACCGCGTGGCGCAGGCGATGATGCACATGATCATCGGCGTCGAAGAGGCGATCCAGATGATCAACACGCCCGAAGGCCACGTGGCGGAAATCCCCGCCGCCAACATGATCGGCAACGCGGCGTCGCTGGCCAAGATGTATGCCGCGACCATCGGCGAGGTCGACGGCGTACGGCTGATGAAACGCGAGACGATGGAGCGCGCGCGCCAGCCGCAGACCGACGGACTGAAAGGTCCCGGCGAGTTCGCCAAGCTCCCCAATGTCGATCCACAACGCCTGGCGCTTGGCTACGAACTCAATCGCAAAATCGAACCGATGCTGGGCGACGGCTCGTTCGGTCATGCCGGCGCCGGTGGGCGAATGGGTTTCGCCCATCCCGAAACCGGCACCGCCGTCGGCTATGTCTGCAACAACATGCTGTGGGACGGTATCCGCGGGCCCGACGAGCGCTGGTTGCCATGGACCAAGGCGCTCAGCGAGATCGTCGCGAAATGAAAAAAAGCCGGCGCATTGCGGCGCCGGCTCTTCCTCTCAAATGATTATTCTTACGTACCGTAGTTGCGCATCCGTGACAGACGGTCGACCTGATCGCTCGACAGATCGATCAAGATCACGCGGCTCTGCGGATCGTAGCGAACATCGTCCGCATAGACCCAGGCGCTGCGGTGGTTACGCACTTCTATGGCGAGACGACGAACCTGGCCGTTGGCGGCATAGTCCACGTCACGGATCCGACCGAGACGATCGCCACTGCGCGTCCTGACTGTCAGCCCGACCAGCTCGGTCGAACGCAGCGAATAAACATCGTGATAGCGGCCGGTGTCGTGAAAGGCGCTCCAGCGCAGGCTGCGCTCGCGGTCATAGTTGCCGCGCTCGGCATCGTAGCGTGCGCGGTCATTGTCGTAGTTCGTCTGGCGGTCGCGATAGTCGTTGAGGCTGCGCTCATAGGCGGCGCGCGCCTCATCATAGTCGCCTTGCGCGGCCACGTTGGCGTTGGTGTCGCCGCGGGCACGATCGCCGGCGTCCTTGTTGAGGTCATTGGTGGCAGCGCGTTCTGCCGGAGTAGAATTCTGATTGTAATTTGTCTCATCCGCGAAGGCGGGAGCCCCGGCGAACGACAAAAGTGCTGCGGCTGCGCCGCATAGAAGGCGCGTCCTGATAGTCATTTCAATCTCCTGATTGCCGCGAAGGCGGAGATATCCGCTTCGTGCACTGCAACAACGCGCCACGCAGCCGAAGGTTCCGTCCGGGCGCGCCACACCGTCCGATAACAAAAAGAGGCCGATGCTCACGCACCGGCCTCTTCCATCGCGAAATCGTTTGTTGGCTTATGAACCGTACGAAACCGTCAAGCGATAAATCTGATCGCGTGACAAGTCGATCATCGCCATGCGCGTGTACGGGTCATAGCGGATATCGTCCGCATAGATCCACACCGTGCGGTTATAGCCCATGCGGATCGCAACGCGGTTGACACGGCCCGACGGCGTGAAGTCAACGTCGCGGATGCGCCCGATGCGTTCGCCAGACGGCGACACGACGGTCAAGCCGATCAACTCGTCGCTATCGAAACGATAGACGACATTGAAGCGGTCATAGTGGGTGAAGTGCCGCCAGCGCCAGACGCGATCGCGATCGTAGGCGGCGCGCAGAACTTCGTAGTTCGCGCGGTCATTGTCGTAGGCAGCGCGGTTGGCGCGATAGTCCTGCAGACTGCGTTCGTAGCGATCGCGGTCCGCATCGAAGTCGCTTTGCGCGTTTGCAGCGGCATCCGCATCGTTGTGGGCGCGTGCAGCCGCATCGGTATTCAGATTGTTCGTCTGCACACGTTCTTCGGGCGTCGGCTCATGCGTGTAGATGCTCTGCGCGTATACCGGCGCCGACAGCATCACACAGGCCGCGCCCCCCAGCATCAGGTTCCTGAGTTTCATGGCAAACTCCTTTTCTCTCGCGAGGGCATGCCCCCGCCAGTCGCACTAGAAAACGCGCGCTGAGAGCCATGGTTCCGATTGTTCCGCCCGTGTGTACGAACCTTAGATTCGCACCACCATTTCGAGGCCGCCTTCGAAGGGAAGCGTCATTGTCACGAGGCGGTTTGCCGGATCGGCGATGGCGTCGAACAACGCCTTGTAACCGGCGCGCGAGCGCTCACCGGCGGTGTTGTCGGCGCAAATCACCGAGCCTTTGCGCAGGTGCGGCAGAATATGCGCGAGCGCAGGGCCGACCGCGTCGGTCCAGATGTCAAAAAGAACGAAGTCGATCGGGCCTTCGATGCCCTTCAGCGTGACGGCGAGATCGCCTTCGCGCAGATCGATGAACTTCGATAGTCCCGCAGCCGCGAAATTGGCACGCGCAGCCAGAACCTTCTTGGACTCGTATTCCGTGCCGACTATCAAACCACCGCCATTGTCCCGCACGGCGGCTGCCAAATAGAGCGTGGAGACGCCAAAGGACGTGCCGCATTCCACGATCCGCCGCGCACCGATCGCGCGGCAAAGTGCGTAGCAGAACTCGGCCTTGTCGCGCTCGAGCGCCACGAACTTGTCGGCATAGTGGGCATGGTCGCGCGCTTCCATGCCGTGCCAGTCGCCTTCGCGCGTTTGCCAGTATGTTGCGGTCTGAGGTTCCTGTGCCTTGCTCGCTGCATGCAGTGTGTCGAGCAAGGCCTCGAGCTTGGGATCATTCAGAACGCTCATCACGTCTCCCGAACCGAGTCGAGATAGAAGACGTTTCCGTCCGGATCGGCGAACATCGCCATGTAACCGCCCCAGGGCTGCTTGGACGGATTCATGGTGAAGCGCACACCCTTGGCCGCGAGTTCACGGTGCGCAGAGTCGACGTCGGCCACGCAGAATGCGATGCCGGTGTGGAAGTCGCCGCCTCTCGCCTCACGCATCTTTTTCGAGTCCGGGCCGCCGACGACAGCGAAGCGCACCGCACCGGCGCTGAATGCCGCGAATTGGAATTTGTCATCGACGAAGAGAAGTGGCAGGCCCAGCACGTCGCGATAGAAGGTGAGCGCGCGATTAAAGTCGGTCACCGCCAGGTTGATGTAGCCGATGGTTACGTCTTTCATGATCCCCCTCCCCAAGTCGGGGACCAAGATACCGGGAAGCGTCCTTCTGCGTCAGGCCGCGGTGATATACTGGCGCAGCGAAGCTGCTTCCTGCACCGTCTCGGCGATGCGCGTCTTAACGACGTCGCCGATCGAGACGATGCCGGTGATGAGACCGTTGTCGACGACCGGCATGTGGCGGAAGCGGCCGCTCGTCATCATCTCCATCAGTTCCTCGATCGAGTCCGTTTCCGAACACGTCGCGACCGCACGCGTCATGTAGAGGCTGACGGGTCTGGCCAGCGCGGTGACGCTTTCGTCCGCGACGGCGCGCACGACATCGCGTTCAGAAAGGATGCCCGCGAGCGCGCCGGCTTCGTCGCGCACCACGACCGCGCCGATACGGCGGCGGGAAAGTAGACGCGTCGCTTCCGACAGCGTGACATCGCTGGTGATGGAAATGACTTCGCGGCCCTTGTCGCCGAGGATGTTCTTGACCAGCATGCGTCGCTCCTCCGTTGCGGTTGTGGCTAACCGTTCCGGTCTTGCGTCCGCGCCGCCCCACCCTTTTGCCGGATTTCATCCGGTCGGCATTTCGCGGCGGGGCACGAAGCCCGTCTGGGTCAGCCCCCGCTGTGACGTAATGCTGCGCCTCTTCGGGGGGCGTGACAAGAGAAGCACTGGGCGCCCGAGGATTCCTGGTAACCTTGTCCGAAGGACATGGCTCTCGGCGGCGGGCGGGTCCGGTTTTCTGATCCAAGTATTGGAATTGACTGATTAAATCGCGCTTTTCGTTGATCGAAATCAAAGCCGATCGTTACTGGGCGCGCGATGATCATTCAAAGGATTTATCGGCGCCAAACTGGTTTGCGAAAGCTCTCGGCGCACGAAGCGCTTGTTGGTCAAGGTCTAAGTGTGCGTAGTAAATTGAGTAAAAGGCAAAATCGAATCAAAATACGAGCGAAAGGGAGCTCAAGGGATGCCGAGTGATAGTTCAAAATTCATGCCTGCAGGAACGGGTACAGACCTGTCGCGTCGCGGAGTGCTTCGCGATGTAACGCTCGGCGCCGCGGTGCTGGTTGCCACGGCGTTCAGCACACAACCGGCCGCCGCGGGAAACATGACCCAGCAAGCGGCCGGCTATCAGAAGACCCCGAAGGATGGAAAACGCTGCGACGGCTGTTCGCTGTTTCAAGCGCCATCGTCCTGTAAGCTCGTCGCCGGCACTATCGATCCGGCCGGTTGGTGCAGGTTCTGGGTGAAGAAGTGACGTAGCGCTAACGCCCGTCCGGGCGTTCGAGGGGGGAAGTATGGCCTGTCATCGCGCAAAACTCGTGCGGTACGTAAAGTGTTTCGGACTACTCGCGATCATAGGCATGGCGTTGCCGCTGCCCGCTCTCGCCGTGCCGAGCTATGCGCGCCAGACCGGACTTGCCTGCGAAGCCTGCCACACCGTGTTTCCCCAGCTGACGCCGTTCGGGCGAACATTCAAGGCGAGCGGCTATACGCTCTTCAACACGCTCAAGGTCCAGGACATCGACAAGCTCAAGCACAGCACCTTGTCGCTCAGCGATTTGCCGCCCATCTCTGCGATGGTGATGGCTTCGCAAAGCTTGGCCGCCAAGGCGAACGATGACAATTCGAGCAAGGCGTCGACCGACTTTCCGCAACAGGCGAGCTTGTTCTATGCCGGGCGCATCTCGGACAATATCGGCGCCTTCATCCAGATCACCTATGACGATCAAAGCGGCAGTTTCGGCATCGACAACACCGACATTCGTTTCGCCGATGTCGCGACAGTTGACGGTCACAACGTCATCTATGGCGTGAGTTTGAACAACAATCCGACGGTGCAGGATCTGTGGAACAGCACGCCGGCATGGAGCGAACCTTTCATCGCTTCGCCGGCGCTTCAGGCGCCCGCGGCCGGGGCACAGATTCAGGGCGCGATGGCTGGCGCTGTCGCCGGACTTTCGGTCTACGCCTTCATCGACCAGGCCTTCTATGCCGAGATCGGCGGCTATCGCTCGGCGCTGCAAGGCGCCTCCGTCGCCAACAACGGCGACACCACCAACAACATCATCTCCGGCGCTGCGCCCTATTGGCGGCTGGCCTATGAATACGACTTCGGCAACAATTCGCTGGAGATCGGAACGTCGGGCATCTATGCGCAATTGCAGAATCCATCGACGCCGGCGGGCGCGGCGATCAACGGATCGCTGCAGCATGCGCTAACCGACAACTTCACCGACTACGGCATCGACGGCCAGTATCAGTACATCACCGACGAACACCAGCTGACCGTGACGGCCGCCTGGACGCATGAGCGCGAGCGCTTGAACGCGAGCTTCCTCTCGTTCAACGCCAGCAATCCGAACGACAATCTCGACAGCTACAATGCGGTGGCCAGCTACTACTGGCATCGCAAGTTCGGCGCCAGCTTCGGCATCTTCGGCGTCAATGGAACGACCGATCCGTTGTATTTCGGCACGCTGAGCGGCAATCCGAACAGCACCTGGGGCGTCGCCGAAATCGACTATGTGCCCTGGCTGAACGTGAAGCTCGGGCTGCAATACACGCTCTACACCAAGTTCAACGGCGCGACGTCGAACTATGACGGGCTCGGCCGCAACGCGTCCGACAACGACATGCTGTTCGGCTATCTGTGGGTCACGTTCTAGGCGGCCGGCCACGAAGGGAGCACCTGATGAAAAGATTTGTTGCCGGGTTCGCCGCGCTTTCCTGCGTGCTGGGAAGTGTCGCCTTTGCCGAGAGCGCCAATCCGCAGGTCGCGGCCAAGGCCCAAGCGACGGCGACATCGACCTGCCAGAATTGCCACGGACCGCTCGGCAATAGCGTGGCGGCGACATTTCCGCGCCTCAACGGCCAGCAGTCCGACTACATCGCGGCCCAGCTCAAGAATTTCCGCGATCACAGCCGCTCCGATCCGCATGCCCGCGCCTATATGTGGGGCATGGCTTCGCAACTCGACGATGCGATGATCGAAGCGCTGGCACAGTATTATACGACCCAGAAGCCGACCTTGCCGCAAACCGGCGGCACGCTGGCGGAGCAAGGCGCGGCGATCTTCAAAAATGGTGTTGAGGCGCAAGCCATTCCCGCCTGCCAGTCCTGTCACGGCGAGCATGGCGAAGGTGCCGGCATCTTTCCGCGCCTAGCGGGCCAGCACGCCGATTATCTGAGGAAGCAGCTGGAAGCCTTCCGCTCGTCGCTGCGCGAAAGCGACGTAATGCATGTCGAGTCCAAGGACATGACCGACAGCCAGATCGAAGCGCTGGTGTCCTATCTCGGCAACGATTGAGCGCCGCGTGACGGATCGAGCCCGGCGTCATAGGGTGACGCGATGTGCAGAGAAAGCGTGACGATGCTGCGCCTGTTGCTGATCGGAACGGCGCTGATCGTTGCCGGCTGCGCGGTGTCGTTCACCCAGATTCGCGGTCCCGACGGCCGCCATCTCTATGTGATGAACTGTTCGGGCTTTGAAGTCGACCGGACGGACTGCGCCCATCTCGCCCGCAAGCTTTGCCCGCGCGGCTATCGCGTGATCGATCCCAACGCGTTGGCGAACGGCCCGGACGGCCGGCGCTACCGTGCGATCGGGCAGAAGAACTATGCGCTGGTTTCGTGCACCTGAAGCGGTGGCGTCGTGCCTAGGGCAGGCGCGAGCTTGATTGTTTGCCCCCTCGCCCGTTACAACGCCTCTCGGACTCGGACAGGCGTTCCGCTTTGGTTCGCCCGATCTTGACGTCGACTGAGCGGCGCTTAGCAAACGCCGAACGAGACGCGGGAGCTGTGGCCGAGAGGCTGAAGGCGGCGGTTTGCTAAACCGTTATACGGTTGAAAAGCCGTATCGAGGGTTCGAATCCCTCCGGCTCCGCCACATATTCCATCTAAATTATTGAAATAGTTATGTTAGCTACGCAGACAAAGAATTGTACCCACAAATTGTCCCATGAACTCGACTCGCACCATGCGGCCAATAACGGACACCGACAAATAGCCACGCGGGAACACGTTGGAAAAATCTGAACAAGCCGACAGCGTACGTCGCCAATGAGGGACGGTCATTGAAGTTCTTGGCGTAGGATCGCCGGAACCAATCGCTCTAACCTTTGAAGACAAGCTGACCTGCCATTTCGATCACCGGATCCGCGCCAATCGCGGGAAGACCGAACACTTCCCGCAATTTGTTGTTCGCATCGGTCAGCACTTGGATTTGTTCTGCTGGCGAAAAGTCCCGGATGGTTCCGCTGCACTCAAAATCCGCATCGATCGCATCTCGATTGAAGGATGAGATCACGGTGTCGCTAAGACTGGTCATGCCAATCCGAACATGTATCGGTGCGCGAGCGCCGAAGTGCTTGTAGAGCGCCAAACCACGTCCCAGAAACCAACCCCAACGTTCCATGAGAAAGGCGCTTGGAACCCAACGGACGGAGTTGTGCAGTTCCGTGGCGGCGCCGTCGATCCCCCATATTTCGCCTGTATCGCGAAACCATTGCGCCAAACTCGTGGTGGTTCGCGGCGACGCTTTCGCTTCCGAGAGTGCATAGATCAGCGTGCCATCCGCCGTCAGGCCGCGATCAGCTGAAGGCGCGCGTCCGAGCGGATATAGCATTACTCGGTCGGGTGCCTGATGCACCTGGTCCCGCGTTGGCAGTCCCTTTGACCACCCCGACGGCAACAGACGTAAGTAACTGCGCGGTGTCGCATTCAGAGTCACTGTGTTCGCCGCACCGCCATGAAATCCTTGGTGCTTGAGAACCACACCTTGTTCGAACCACGTCGATTTGTCGGTTACAAGCGCTGCACGCCACGGAGGGCCCGAAACAGCGGGTCTTCCGACAGTCTTGAGACATGCACTCAGGCGAAGGGCCAATTCATCGACCAACTTGGCCCTGGCATCGGCGCGCGTGTTCTCAACCGCTTCCTTGGTCAACTTATACGCGGCCGGCCCGCGCTTGTGACGCAGGTTAAATGGTAGCGTTTCGGGCTTGGAGGCGCCAAACGCGGTATTGGCCACCAGCACGATCTGCCCGTCGCCCTTGGCATGCAGGGCATATCCAAGCTCGATGAGCACGTTGGGATTTGCGACCTCTTTTCCGGCGTCGCTTTTGGCGACCGGCGTTATGTCGCCGACAAATACCGCGCAGCCTGCGATCTTGCTCAGAATCGTGTTGGTAATGTCGATCGTTCCGCCGACATCCTTGGTGTCGTGATCGATTTCCGGTCGATCGCTCTCATCCAACTGCGAGTCGGCATGCACGCGCGCGAGCGCTGCTTCGATCGCCTCCTTGATGAACGTCCTGCACACCGATTGGGGCCGATCTGACTGCCACGAATAGAAGATCTTCATTGGGCACCAAGCCAGTTCTCTTTAAGCGACAGGAGTTCGCGGCTGTAATAGTCCGTCTTCTGCGCGATCCACTTATGCGTTTTTTCGTCTGTCGCTTGAGTTTGCTTTGCGTGGGCGACCCAATCAGCGCCGCTGCGTGCTAGACGAGCAGCCAAGTATCGCGGGACATCGCGCTGCACCACTTTAAGGGCCTGCGGATAGACGCCCATCATCAAATAAGGTCGACGTCCAGACGTGCCAAACGCGTCGCGTTGGGACGCCCACAACGCTTCGGGGAGACACTCGCCAAGTCGCGTGCCCAACACCACGTTGGTTACCGCTTCGGCCTCGCTCGTCAGAACGGGAAACAGCGTACCCAGATAGGCGCGCGCGCCGGAAAACGCGAAGGTCTGGGCGAGCTTGTGCCAGGAACAGCAGGCGTTATTCAAGATCGTCGGATTGCCATCATCTGCTATGGACCGCGGCAGCGCCAGATAGTTATGGTCACGCATGCGCAGGGCGGCCGAGCCGATGACGCGGGCGATCGGTTCTTTCTTTGTGGGCTCCATCGGCGGCTTGGCGCGAATCCGTTCCATAAACGCCGTCATAGCTGTTCCGACGTAAAGATGTTCCTTTTTCTCGGGATCATTCCAATCGACCCCATCCAAGGTCACAAAGCGCATATATTGCGTGACATTCAACATGTCCTTGTCATCGGTATCGGCGACGCCGATTGCGATGTCGACGACAAGAGTTCGATTGATCCCTTCATCGTCGGTATACTCATAGGTCCATTGGCTCCCCGACACGTCACCGCAGTGGGTGGCAAAGACCAGAAGGTCATACGGGTACATCTCGACCATCTCCGTAATATTGCGGACGGTGGCGCCCCCACCCTCATAGCAGCGCAGGAAGATTCCTTGTGCCGGCAACAACTGCTCAGCCGCCCGCATTTCCGGTGCCTCGGTTGTCTTCGGATCGACGAGAACGGCGACGTCGAGACCCCGTGCCCGGGGCTGTTGCGATGCAAAGCCGTTCGCAATCACAACGCCGAGGTCGGGATAGTCAAACAAATGAGTTGATGGATGTTCGGGAAACGCAAATCCGTACGGCAAGCCGCTTCCAATAAAGGTCAGCGAGCTGTTGTCGGCGAGCGGCAATCCATCGCAGCGTTTGCGAATCTCAGGTCGGAATTCTTCCAACGCTTGCGACGCGGAACGCGTGCGGTCCTCTTGCACACTGTAGAAGCGCTCTAACACCTCCTCTGCGGCGTTCCGATCAACGTTGGGAATTAGAAAGAGGCCGGCGCCGATCGAGAAAGCGTAGTTCGCCGCGATAACCTGGACGAGCTCGTCGCCTTCTTCGCATACAACCATATGTCCGGATAGCGAAGTAATGTTTTCGATGGATGATGCGCGATCCGTGAATTTGATCGCGCTGCCGCGGCGGAGTGCTTTGAGAAGGCCGATGCCAATTCTCGTTTGGCCCCAGGAAATCACTTCGGAAAGAGCGGGCTGCTCCAGCGAACCAGTGTCCTGCCAATCGCGGACGATCGTGAGCCGCGTCCGCCGTCGTTCTCCCGCATGGGTCCGCAGGGCCTCGACAGACTCGTCCGCAAGCCCGGCTAACACGATCCGCTGCGAGCGGGCCCGCGCCGTGGCATTGAGGCGTCGGATAACTTCTGCATCGGCATCGTGCCGTCCGAGGCGCGGGCCATCGAAAACAGGCAGATAAGCGTCAGGACGGGCAAGCAGGCACGAGAGCCGTGCTGCCAGTTTTGGCTGGTCACTGATGATGGCGTGCGAAGAGAGTACCGGGCACTTCACCGCTTGCCCCCCCCTTTGTCGTCACCGCGATGTACTACCCGTGCCAATCGGAGCGCTCCGCGTCTTCATCATGCGAGCGGGCGTCTTCCTCGTAGCTTCTGGCGATCCGCTCCAAGCTGGCCGATGTGCGCGGCCATTCCAGCGCCGTCGCCTTCGCAAAGTCACGATATCGAGCTACCAAGTCACGCTCTTGCGCACCGCCATCGCTCGGAAGGCGCGTGGTCACTCCGCGACGGTTGTGCAGACCAATCTGAAATCCTGATTCGAGATGCTTGCTGCGGGTGATCTCGATCACGTCACGCACGGGAGCTGCCGGCCAAATGCCATCGGCGTCCACGGGCGATGCAGACAGCGCTTCACCAATCTTTTGATCGGCGATATCGGCACGGCCTACAGCAGCCGCGAGTTTGCGAGCCTTCTTGACCCAGCTTTCCAGCGCAGCGCCATCGATGTGGCCATCCGGCATTGTGCCGGGCACACGGTTCCAAACACGCAGTAGATCAAACGCACGCGACGCGACAGCTTGCGCTTGTTCGGGATTGTCAGATGGCGGCTCAACCATCCCGCTCTCTTCGCTTGGCTTGAAAAGCGCGCTGAGCACTTCAATGAAAAAGGCGGGCCGCTCCGCCAGCGCTTTGAGCAAGACTTTCGCCGGACGCGGCGAATATTCCAACGCCGGCAGATAGGTCCACTCAAGGTGAAGCATTTCGTCATCGGCAACGCCGGCCTCATCGAGGGCCTTCAAAATTTCTGCAACATAGTGCTGAAACATGGTCGCTTCATTGTGATCATCTTCGTTCTTGTCCCAAGGCTGCCGGATGGCTTGCTCCAAAACGCGAACGAGGAGTTCGCTGGGCAGTTTTTTTGGAAGATGATGACCAACAAAGTGCAGCGCTGGACGTGCCCGACCCGCTTCGATCAGCTTGTTGGCCATGAAGACAACATCGTCGACATCGCCTTCCATCCACAGAGCCGGTGCGCGCTTCCAGTAAAGGTCTTCGATGTCCCGACCAGCAAGATGTGCCTGATCCCACGTCCACCGCGTGATTGGTAGCGCCCGCAGAATTGTCAGAATGGAGTCTGTACCCCAATTTCCGTGTTTGGCGCGCTGTAGGAGCGCTAGGGCCCAAGGCTCCTTGGCTTGCGCGAATGTCGAGTAGATCAAACCGTGTGCAACATCGCGCTCTCGCAGACTGTCGCTGCGCAGCGCGCGTATCAGAATCTCATCACGCACAGTGGCGTCGATTTTCAGTTCGGTCAGTGTGGCACCGACATAGCCAGCCAACTCGACATTGCGCGCGAGCGCGAAGATGCCGTCGATACCCTGTTGTCTCAGCAGATCATTCGCCGCGCGCTGGCGCGCGATTGGAATATTCGCTTGGTTGGATTTCCACCCGTCCACACCGGGATCCGGCAAATCGACGCCTGGCTTGAACAGCCATGCGATGCGAGCGATCAGGTCTGCCGGTTCAAACTTGTGATAGAGTGTTTCGATCTCAGCCAGAATGTCTTCCTTGAGCGACCACGCCGCATCAGGAAACTGGCGGTGATGGTGCAAAATTCCACGGAGGACTTCCCACATACGCGTGCGGTCCCCGGAGGAGATAATCTGCGGCTCGATCTCTGCGAGCTTTTGGATGACGACCGCCGGGTCCGGCGCCAGATGGCTGATACGCCCCAGCACTTTCTTCCACCGCTCCGGATCATGGCCGACGTCCTGCAACAAGCGCGCGGTGACTTCCTCTGTCCCTTTGCCGAGCAACCCGTAGGTGACGATCTCGATCGTGTCTTGCGCGTCGTCGCGCCATCGCGGATGTGGTGATGGCGTTACGCTGCCATGACCACTGGGAAGAATGGCAAGCATCAGCTTCCAAGACGAAGCCGGTTCGGTTTTCCGCAAATGATCAAGGACGCGCAGACGCTCCGCAAGCGTGGCGTAGGTTTGCGGCAGCCACAGCAAGAAGATCTTGGCCAAGCTGTTGCCGGGACGGTTCATAAACCTGCCGCCGGGATCGAGGGAGTCGAGTTTGGCCAGCGTTTCGGAAACGCGGCCCAGATTGTGAGGCGCCCACGCAAGCGATTCCAGCGCCCACAGCAGGTCCGAAATGTGCTCGCCGCCGAAGGGACCGCCGTCCGCGCCAAACAAGCTGAGAATGGGTTTGTCGTTGCGCAAAAGACTTTCGTCTATTGCATCCAAGAAGGTCGTCGGCGCGGCTTCCGCAAGGAGTTGGAAGTCGCGTGACAACGACCACCAGCGTTCTCGCGACGCTCCATCCAGGAGCCTTTGCACGACGTATTCCACACGGCGGCGGACGCCGGGCACGCTTTGTGCGCGATCGCCGAACAGCGAAAGCAGGATCAGAACCTCTCCCAACCCATGTCGCAGATAACCGGAATATTCCGGTCTGACCCCTTTCGTTGCCGCCATCCAGCGTTCCTCCGGATCGACGTCATAGCGTGGATCATGCGCGCCCAAGACATCCAACGCGACGGCCTCGAAGCGTTCGATGTCCGCCGGGGACAGATGGTTGGCCAATAGCGACCACGAATCCTGTGGCGATGCGATCTTCCAAGCCGTCCCTACTTTGCGGAGAGGCCCTTCGAGCGCGCTCGCGAGCGGAGCAAGATCGGCGACAACCTCGGCATAAGAGACGTTGCCGAGCCGCGCCAAGACCTCTTTGTCGGAGTCGAAACGCTCGTCCCAACCCCCGGCCATCAACGCCGCGAGCAATCCGCGGCTAGGACGCTCTTCAGCCCATTTGGGAAGCCGCCCCGGCGCTGCCGGGATCAGCCTTCGCAGGATGGCGAGACTGCGCGATGAATCGCGGGCCAAGCTTTTTGCCCTTGGCTCTGCAATGCCGGCGTCGGCAAGCGCACGCTCAATAGCGCCGCGTGACGGGCGGGCAAGGCGGCGATAGTCGCCACGCCGATCTGTATTGCCGCCGTATGCGAGCAAAACGTGATGACCGCGTTGGGCAAGTCGTCCAGCAAGTCCAGGTTCGGGATCCAACAACACGATGATGAGGGGCGTGATGCTGTCAGCCAATACGCGCGCGGCTTCCGCGTCGGTCGCAACCAGACAACGCGTCAGATAGTGCTGGGCAGCATCAGACGGCAATTGACTGATCGCCGCAAAGACAAACGCGACCGCCTCTTCGGCGGACTCGGCTTGGAGCGAAAGCAGTGCCGCACTGGAGCGCAGCCATTGCAGAACCGCGATGGCGTCATCATCACGATCAGCGAGGATCAGATCCTGCGTCAGAGGTGTTTGGGCGGCCAAGGACCATTCAAGCCAAACCTCTTCAAGTTGACGAACGCCGGTCGGGCGTTTTCCCAGAAGCGTTGCGAGCCATTGGCCGACTGATGGATAAAGTTCGATCCAGTGGACGAGATCGCTCGCATCATAGGCGCGCACATCGTGCCATATGTTTAGGGCGCGCTTTTCTTGCGCCCATTGCTCATGCTTGGGCCAATGCCGAGGCGTGACGAATACGTAGGTGGTATCGGCTGGCCGAAGCTCGCCGGACGAAGCAGACCGCTTTTCAAAATCGTCATTGGCTTTGGCGGCGATCGCTTGTCTTTGGGTTCCGATCTCCCAGCCCGTGGTGCCTTCCGGCAGGTAGCGGCTCGCTTGGTCGGACCGAGTGATGCCGTCCCAGCCGGCATGTTGAATACCTTCGTCGGACGAGAAACGGATTTCGACCGCTGGACCATGCGCAGCACGCACAAGCTTGGCGATCAGAGTGGGCATGGTGCCTTGCCCGTCCCGGCGGTCAGCCCATTGCCCAAGATCCGTCGCATCGACCCAACGAATCGGCGCCCCAGATGTGTTGCTAGCGGCCAGCGTGGGCAGCTGGGGGCCGATCACTGCGCCCCCGGGTAGGAAGCGGACGCCGGCGCTCTCCAGGGCTGTCCGCATGGCCTCGGCATTGTTGGGAACGGGGGTTCGGTGTCCTCGCTCGAAATCTGCCACCGTTGAGCCCGCCACCCCGGCTTTTTTGGCCAGTTCCTGCTGGGACCAGGCCAAAAGAGCCCGAGCCGCCCGGATTTGCTTGGGCGAAAGATCGCTAGGTGTCGTTTCTTGAACTTTCATGTCATACTATTTATATGACGTGCTGTGAATTATTCAAGAACAAACGGGTTCTACTTCCAGATTGTTATTTTTTGAAGGCTTCTATTTTAATATGACGACGATATATAACAAGCCATGTCCAAGGTCATAGAATCCCTAGCCGACCGTGCCCTCGCGCTTGCCGAGGAACGCGGCATGGCCCGCGCTCGCGACTTCGAAGCTGCCGGCATTCCGCTGGTCTACCTCAAAAGGCTCTGCGACGACGGGCGCCTCATCAAGCTCGCGCGCGGGCTTTACCAGATTCCGAACTTGGCCGGCACTGACGCGTCCCACAGCCTCGCCGAAGCCACCCGGCTGATGCCGCGCGGCGTTATCTCGCTGCTTTCTGCGCTACGACAGCACGGCCTGACAACACAGCTGCCGCGCGCAGTCTGGGTGACGCTGCCGCGAAAATCGCGCGTCCCCAAATCGTCGCCAGTCCCACTAGAAATAGTCTACAGCACCGAACCAGCACTCTCTGCGCTCATTCATCATGTCACGATCGAAGGTGTGTCGGTCCCGATCTACGACGTGGCGAAGACCGTCGCCGATTGTTTCAAACACCGCCGCCGAGTCGGGCACGACGTCGCCATCGAGGCGCTGCGCGACGCGATCAACCAGCGCAAGACAACCACCGGCAAGATCATGGAAGCCGCTTCGATCGATCGCATCGCCAATGTCATCCGGCCTTATGTCGAGGCCCTGTCGTGAAAGAGATCAAAAATCTTTCGGCGTCTATTCGCGCCAAGCTCCTCAATCACGCCAAGGCCAATGGCGACAACTTCGATCGCATTCTTGTCCGCTTTGGTGTCGAGCGCTTCCTATATCGCCTTTCCCAGCACCATCAGCGGGATCACCTCATCCTTAAAGGCGCGATGCTCTTCATCACTTGGCCGGAAGGAACCCATCGCCCTACCGGGGATCTCGATTTGCTTGCTTATGGTCCACCCGAACCAGCCGCGATCAAGCAGGTCATCGCGGACATCTGCTCCATACCGGAGCCAGGTGACGGCCTCGTGTTCGATCTCGACAGCATCACCGTGGACGCCATGCGCGAAGACGATAAGTATCGCGGCGTGCGCGTGAACATGGTGGCCAGATTGGAGAACGCCAAGATCAATTTGCAAATCGACGTCGGATTTGGCGATGCCGTTCACCCCGAACCCAAGCGAATCACCTTTCCTTGTTTGCTGCCGGATATGCTGGTCCCAGAGATCCTGGCTTATCCGCCAGAAACCGTCATCGCCGAGAAGTTCGAAGCCATGGTCCGTTTCGGTGAGGCCGATGGCCGACTCAAGGACTTTAACGACATCTGGGTCATCACCAGGACCTTCGAATTCGACATGGCGACTCTGGTCGAGACGGTCATCGGGACGTTTCGCCGCCGCGAGACCGCGCTCCCGACGGCGATCCCCGTCGCACTCACGGACGCATTCGCTGCGTTGCCGGCCAAGCGTGTCGGCTGGACAAGTTTTCTCAATAGGAATCCGCCGGCCATGATGCCCCCGCCCTTCGAAGAACTTCTGGCGGAGCTCAGACGATTCTTGGGGCCCGTCCTGATCGCTGCCGCCACGCCGGTCACAGCGCGCGGAACGTGGGATCCGAAGCGGGGCTGGGGAGCTTAGCAGTACGGCGCCACTACACGACGCCACGATCCTGAAGTTCTGAAGTTGATGCCCTCATGGTGGACGGCGCTCGCTTCAAAATTGCAATTTTTATTTCAACGACTTGGAACAGATGTATCCTCCGCCCTTCCTTCGCTCTGCAGCGATTTCTCGCTTTGGTAGACCCCGGCTGGTCGGGTAATTTTGACTTGGCCGTGAACCTTTGACCTCCCGGTACGCCTCGACACGAGAGTAAAGTTGCCAAGGTTAGGGTCGGGCGTTCGATTCGCCTCGCCCGCTCCAAGTTCTCTCAATAAACCATAAGGTTATGGTGTCACACTATTGGCACGAATAGCGGAGCGGGATTTTAGGTCTCATCAAGGTCACAACCCGACACGCCTGTTCCTAACTTGGGAGGGCTTGGCGGATCTGTTTCGCCCTCACTGATTCACATCCAGGTCTTTCCTCAGATTGGATAACGGGCCAGTCGCCTGTTACAAGAAAAGACTATACTTCGTCTGGAACGCACTGGTCTTTGTCGCGCACGCTGACGGAGGTGCTGCGCATCGTCGAAGAACAGTCGGATAGCGAAGTTGTCACCACCATTGAAAAATTCGCCGAATGGCACGCTACATCCCTCGCGTGGCGCGTGACTCGAGTGGCAGCACTTGGTCAGTCCAAGACTCGGCGGGAACTGGTGTCTGTCTCTGGAAATCGTCGAATAAGAAGAGTCATCGGGGAACAGCATCCCGACGTTCAAGCTTTCGCCGACGGACGTTCCTTCATTCGTCCAAACCATGCAAAGATACTCTTACATTCGGGATTGAGCGGTTGACCAACCTGATTGCCAAAATCAAGAAAACAGTAAAGTAGAATGTCGGCGAGTGTTATTCGCTTGCCCGCAACAAACTCCTTGCCAATCATCTGAATATCAAGCCATTTGATGCGGTCCTGAGCAATTCGCTTTAAGCCATCAGCTGCTTCCGGCACAGAGACAATGCGATCCCGGAAGATAGGCAAGCCCTGGCTAAAGCGAAATCCATTGGCAAGCGGCTCGCAGATGTTGAGGTCTATCCTCCGCGTCCACATTCTCGTTTCAGCCTTCTCCTCCAGTGTCGAACCGATTAGCGCAGGCTTGGGGCTCTTGTCTTCGAGATACTCACAAATGGCGGTGACTTCGGAGAGAAATTCACCAGTGTCCAACTCAAGTGCGGGCATCTGCCCATGTGGGTTTCGCTTCAGATGCGCCGCTTGGCGATTTTCGCCCGCCATTATGTCCACTTCATGCAGGGGCAGCGAAATGGTCTTCTCCGCCATAAACATTCGAACGACGCGTGGATTCGGTCCAATGGAATTGTAAAGCTTCATCTCACATCTTCCTGACTGCCATTGAGCAAGCGGCAGAGCGCCCTCTTCAAATTCCTTCGGCGGCTAGAAATCTTGCTGCGAATGGAGATTTCAATAGAGGTAGAAACCGTTTCTTGTCAATCACCTGCTTTACTGTTTGGTCGCGGTCAAAGCCATGTTGGCTAAGCGCATTCTGACGTCGTAAAATCAACCGATTGTTTGACAGTTTCCGGGTGGACGCGTAGCGTTCGCACTCCTTTTCCGACGGACAGGTGAGACGAACGTTCAACTAGGACTACGATATGGCAAGGGAACTATTTCAGAACGCCTTTTTAGTGGACGACCTCAGTGAGGGCATCAAAAGGTGGTCCAGAGTATTTGGTGCGGGACCGTTCCAGATCGTGCCTCATCATAAGACCGAGAAGTTCTTGTACCGGGGCAGCAATATCGAGGCGGACGTTTCCTATGCATTTGGCTACTTGGGCGACTTGATGATCCAATTGATCGAACAGCACGACGATCGCCCTTCTATATACCGTGAGATGTTTCCAAAGGGACATGAGGGATTCCATCACATTGCGTATCTCGTCAGCGATTTTGCAGCCGAGCGCTCTCGCCTTTTGAACCTTGGGTATTCGTTAGCTTGCGAGCTGTTTGCAGATGGGGTCAACGCTGCCTATTTCGATGCTCGGCGCGATTTGGGCGCGTTCATCGAAATTCACGAAAACCCGCCCCACATCCTTGCGATCTTCGACAAATGGCGGCGTCAGCACATTGAGAGCGTCAATGCCTCAATAAGCGCCAATATGGATGTGGTGTGACGAGTATTTCTCCACTGTCTCGAGACGACTCATTTCAAATTCCTACGTCGTCTAATCCAAGCGTACCTGTAGTGCACTTGGATGCTGAAATAAGAATCCGCGTATCTGTGGGGGCGGGTGGTCAGGGTTCCGTCGGAGGTTTGGAAACTCATCGAGAATCTTGTTTATTGCCACCCTGACCTCCATGCGCGCCAAATGCATGCCAATGCATGTGTGGGGGCCCTGGCCAAAGGACAGGTGTGGTCGAGGCTGCCGGGTCGGATCCCAGGTGTCTGGGTTTGCCCAATAGCCTGAGTGTCGGTTCGCTGTCGTTTCGCAGGTGAACACAGGCGTTTCCTTAGGAATATGAACACCCTGTATGTCAGTGTCCCGAAGCGCGACTCGCAATTCGAAATTGCCGCCCGAAGGACAAACTCGCAACGTTTCCTCAACCGCTCTGGGCACAAGATCCCTGTCCGAACGAACCTGCGCCAACCTTTCAGGCTGGTTTAGAAAGAAGCAGAAAGCGTTTGCTAGAAGGTTTGCGGTTGTATCTACCCCGCCGGTCACCAACAGCTGTAACGTAGCGACGGCCTCGTCTTCGGAGAGTCGGTCATCACCGTCAGCTGCTATCGCCATCAAACTAAGAAGATCCTTTCGACCGGCAAGCTCCTCTCTGGATTGCAAGCGCCGAGTACGGAAGTGTTGACGCACATATTCTCCAAGCTCGACTGTGTATTCGTGCGCTTCTGGCGATGCTGATGCCGCAATCTGCAGAATTCCTAGAGCATGAACTTTGTCTGTGTCCTCCTCGGGGAGGTCCATAATTCGCCGAAACACCCTCACTGGATAGGGTTTGCAAAACTCGGTTAGGAGGTCGGCTGATTTTCGTTGACGCAATGGCGCCAAGAGCGCGTCCACTACCTCACCGACAAACTGTTCCTCCCAGACTCGGACCGCTTTTGGTCCCAATGTCGGCACGAGAATTCGTCGAAGTCGCTGATGCGGTTCTCCGTTGACATGAATAAGCGTGTCGCCAGTGGTTTGAGCATAGCCCTCTTGGATAAAGGACTCATCGTCCCGCAGAACACGGCTCACGTCATCGAAGTCCATAACGAGGGCTGTGCGCCGCCCGTCAATTCCTTGAAACACCGGCGGGACCGTGAGGTCGCCGAAGGTATGTCCGATACCCCAAACCACCGGCCCCTGTTTTCGAAGTTCGCGGAGCTGCGGGAGCGGGTCTATCATGCTGCCATTTAAGGCTTCGTCATAGATGCGCGAAGCGAACGCGAGCAAATCTTGCACATTCTTTATCTTAGCCGCCGTCACTAATCCTCTCCGAGCTCGGCAGACTGCCCGTTCTTTCTCATGGACGGTAGGGCTTCAGGCCTTACATTGTCAATCATCCGATTGATATCGGATGAGCCGAGACCCCGCCTTGCAGCGGATAGAAAGGAGGCAATCTCGACGCATGACTTCAATTGACCAAGAGTTAGACCGAGTTTGGTGATCTCTACCGTTTCTTTTGACCGAGACGGCACCCGCTCGTCTGGTTCGATTTCTTCTCGCATTGACCACCCCACCTGGACAGACTGGCCGGAGCCAGGGCTTGTCCCCCACTCCTGGCTCAACGAAACTATCCCAGGCTTCATGCTGGAATCAGAACGAACAAAAGCTATCAGCTGGCCTTGCCGCGTTTTTACTCTGACACCGTCTTCCTTCCCGATTCCGACGCGATACATGTCTTCAGGGTGCATACAGAGCTGATACGCACTATGGCAACCTTGCGAAATCTGTGTGACCTGAAAAATGCGCCCGGTTCTCATGGAAGTGTGCTCCGCATCGTCTTCAGTCAATCATAACAATCAACCGATTGACATGTATTGGTCAAGGTGGCTAGCATTTACACCAACGCGGATCACATACAAAAATCCACACTTTCCCCTGCCCGTATATAGGCAGGAAACGAGAGACTGCTAAATCTGAGCCGGCTAGCTAGAAATTGAGGTTCGAAATGCAGAGGCTGGAAGGAAGGTCGGCTCTCATTACTGGGGGCGCCAGTGGAATTGGTGCTGGGATCGCACGTCTGTTCGTAGGAGAAGGGGCCAGCGTTGCGATCTGTGATCTGAACGATACTCTGGGCAGCGCCCTTGCTAGAGAACTTGGCCCAAAGGCCGTTTTTGTGCATCTCGACGTATCGAGTGAACAAGAATGGATGAGTGTCATTCCGCAAGTTGTTCGCGCGTTCGGCCAACTCAACATAGTCATGAATAACGCCGGCATCGCTCCAGTCGGAGACATCGAAACTACTAGTTTTGACGAATGGAAACGGCAATTTGCAGTGCACGCGCATGGCGCATTCCTTGGTGCCAAATATGGCTTCCCGGAGATGCTCAAAGCGGGCTACGGACGCATAATCAATACTTCGTCTAGCGGAGCAGTAGTTGGTTATTCCAACGTTTTAGCATATGCCGCCGCAAAAAGTGCCCAGCACGGATTGACACGTTCAATTGCCGCCCACTGCCGCGAAAACGGCTATCCAATTACCTGCAATGCGATCTTACCTGGAGGAATTCTTACTCCGATGGTTCGAGACAGTATTAAGCAGCACATGCAAATTAGTCCCGAGGATCTGGATGCATATGCGAAGCGCATTGGCACACCTCAAGACATTGCACATTTGGCTGTGTTTCTGGCATCCGAAGAGGGGCGCTATATGTCCGGCCAATGCATTCTTTGCGATGGTGGAATGACATATTCCGTCAACCCACGATATGATGACCGCATTGGACCAAGTGCGAAAATAGTCAGGGGTTAGTTGCTCTCACAGCAGCGTGCGTCCCCCTTCAGCGACCGCTGCGCCACGGCCGCCACAACAGCATGGAGAAAATCGGAATGACCCTCAACCAATCAATCGCAAGGCTAGGCGAGATCATGCAACTCTCTTTCGTGCCTCGTGACCTCGACGCGACCGTTCGATATTGGACAAAGCAGATCGGAGCGGGCCCGTTCTTTCTTATGCGAAACGTCCAAGTAGGGTCACCACGCTACAGGGGACAGCCCTCCTCGCTCACTTTCGATGTTGCGATCGGCTACTGGGGCGACATCCAGATTGAACTCTTCCGCCAAACCAACGATGCGCCCTCCATCTACAAAGCCAATCGCGATGCGGGAAACGAAGCACTTCACCATGTCTGCATCCTGGTGGACGACATTGAAAAGGCGCTGCGTCTCGCTGCCGATTCGAGCGGAGAGGTCGTCTACGAAGGAGTTACACTTCCTGGCAACAGTCCCTTTTGTTATATCGACATGAAAGGAAGCCCGGGCGCGCCACTGATCGAAGTTTTGCAGCCTGGCGACGGAATCCGTCGGTACTTTGAGATGATGCGCAACGCGGCTCGGGATTGGGATGGAACAAGCCCACTTCGAGTGGTGAGTTAGCTCTACCACGCCTTGATTGCCGCAAGTGTGGCCACACCCCTGGCAATATCGCTTTGGCCTAGATTGTATAATTACAATTACACACAGACGCTGCTTAATACCTTAAGTCGTCGCTGAATGTTGACGAGGCGAGAGCCCAAGACGCGCAATTTTTCCGATTAGCGTGAGCTATTTTCCATCGCTGGAGGCGCCGCTTCGGCGCGCATGTCGAAAATACGATAGGTTCTTGAGGCGAACAACCATTGACCATCGATCCTAACATACTCGTCAGCGTAACTACCGATCACGGTCACGCGGCTGCGGTCCTTGCGAATCAATATCTCCAACTGCCACCATCTTCCGCGTGCCTTATTTCCCTCAATGATGATCGGCCCAGGTGATGCGAAGAAACCCACAAACTCGAATGCCGTCATAATTTCGTTCCAAGCTTTAAGGATTGCAATTCGGCCGCGCTCCAGTTCTCGACCCGGCAACGACCAACTACTCTCCTCCGCCCACGTTCGCGACCACGCTGTGCCGTCGAATCTCATGACTGCGTCGTTGTAAGCCTCCACAAGCTCACGAATCGCCTGCCGCTCTTCTACGGCTCCATTTCCACTCACCGCATGGCCTCCTATTTCGGGCGCTGCTGTTCGGCTCGGCGGCTGCTGAGATCTGCCTTTCCGCGCGCTCCGCGAAGCACCGTAGGAACGCGACAAAAAAAGTCATCGGACGCGGGATCTGTTCGAGCCCAATCGACAACCTCAGACCGAAAGCTAATTTTCCATACGCCGTTCCGACGTTCGTAGCGATCGATGTACCTGCCACAAATGAGAAGATCGAGGGGACGCTCGTCTTGGATGATGCGATGATATGCCAGCGTGTAGATTTCACCGAATGCGATATCACCTTCAATTTCGATATCAGCTTGTCCAAACAGATGCTGATTGCTTTGGTGCTTCGTCAGTACGCCCTGTGCAAAGGCGACAAACTCGTCGGGCCCGCCTTTGAAGTACCCATAATCCAAATAGGCGTCATCGTGAAACACCGAGCGCTGCATTTCGGCGTCGAGCCGATCCTGTCCGCGCATATACTTGCAACATAGAGTGTAAATTTCATCGCGGTCGAGCAACCTTCGAATTCGCGCTAACATCGCCGAGTCCATCACTTCCTCCTACAATCGGGAACACGCTGGGACTGAGCGGTCTTCGAAACTCTCATTGTCAGCAAAACTTCAAAGTCGCGTCAAAACCGCCCTCGGACTTAATCGATCCCAATCTGTCCCAACTTCAAGCCCACCTTGCGGAATTGATATTCTCCCTCTTCATGATCCCAATAGTCACGCCACCGAACAATTTTGCCGCCGACAACGTCCATTGAGCCCACAACACGGAGTTCCATCCACTGCTCGTTCAGCTTAAATCGGTCGACGCGCTCAGTGAATACGGTGCCATTATCGGCTTCGGCAATGTTGAGCACCCGCCAACTCACTTCGCTCGCCAAATCATTGAAAACCGTTTGGGCATCTACAATTGCGTTCCTGCCCTTCAAATTCAGTATTCCTCCGTGCAGGCCGGAGCTTTCGAGTTCGCGCTGAACCATCTGCACGAATTCAGCGCGCTCATGAAGGAAACTGGCGAAGGCTTGCATGTCCTTGGCGTTAATTGCGGCAATCATATCCAGAACCACTTGCTTGTTGTGACTCAGCTTTGCCTCCAATGCGGAAGAAACCATCGGGCCAGGACCTGTGCCAAGCAAGAGTATGACGCGAGCCTATCATACATCATGTGCTTGATTAATAATGGGGAGAAGTTAGAGTTTCCGTCGGTGTGCGCCTGGGATTGCTGAGTGGCTCGAACCGCTTGGCGGCTTAGGGCGAGCTTCCGGATTCAATGAGGTGAAGACGAAATGACCAACCAGGAAACCATCCTGAAGGTGTATTGGAATACGCCTGAAAGCATTCTGGCGATCAGCCACGGTGAACAGATTCCTATGGATATGATCCCCCCAGGCATCACAAGTTTGAAAGGAACGCCGATCGCAAACCAACTCGTCGTGATGGCCAAAGTCCATGATGCTTCGGGAAAGGAAATTGGCATACACACCGAAATTGAGGTATTTCCCCCGGCCGGGCCGGAATTCGACGTTTATCTCACCGTCGTACTTCCGGGACGTGGCGCGCTTGTGGTGTACGAACGCAAAAGCTACACCCTGCCGGGTTTGGCAGAGGTCTTCCAGAAAGCAATTGAGACCAATACTCCGTGGCAAGGCCAGCTCGACGTTGTCCAAACCGCTGGCCCCGCTGCGGGCAGGAAGGGCGTCGTAATCGCCGCGACGGGCGAATTTGAAGGGTTTTCTGGTTATCAACAGCAAACAGCGACATTTACCTACATAGACGCTCGTCGCCAAACGGCGGCTGTGACCGAAACGTTCTGGCTGAGCCCAAGAAAGTAACCGCCATTTGCAAAAGTACAGTCTGCAAGCTCTAGCGCTTCAAAACAGCGTCATTTGTTGACACAGCGACATCCAATCGCCTGTTCGAAAGTCTAATCATCTGATTGATTTTCGACTGGGGAATCGGCGCGGACTTTTTGTCAGTCGGGCCACATGCGCTATAACCGTTGGGAGTTTGCTTCGATTCGCGCCGATTGCCGCTGGGACGACATTGACCGTTTGCGCCAGAAGGGGGGCTCCGCAGGAATGAAGGCACGCCAGCGTTTGAACACAGATGGGGTGAATAGGAAGCGACGTCGGCTCCCCGCAGAAGCACGTCGAGCCGAGCTTCTCAAAGCGGCGCGGGCAGTGTTCTCGCGGCATGGACTCGAGGGTGCGCGGGTACGCGATATAGCCAGGGAAGCGAACGCCAATATCGCCACGCTGTTTCACTATTTCAAAACGAAAGAAGACCTTTTTGAAGCAGCCGTCCTGCAGCCTCTAGACGATTTCATCAGCAAGCAATCGATACAACAAAAGGAATTCGTAAAGGGATCCATCTCTCGCCGCCGAGCGGTCAGCGAGCTAAGCAATGAGCACGAGCTTTCCCTTATACTGGATCTGTTTCCTCTCCTTTCGGCAGCGCTATTCTCAAATCGAAAGCGCAGCACAGTTTTTTACAACGAACGCCTATTCCCCAAGCTCAATAAACTTGGGCGCCTTGCTATTAGTGGACTTCCCTACCTGAAGAAACGCG
>Ga0207693_10000939_pt1 | contig 26161 bp, 28 predicted proteins | sample LARL81metaG_FD_184347 | JGI IMG/M metagenome (GOLD analysis project Ga0207693, IMG submission 184347) | Corn, switchgrass and miscanthus rhizosphere microbial communities from Kellogg Biological Station, Michigan, USA - LAR L8-1 metaG... | ecosystem: Host-associated > Plants > Roots >... | reverse complement strand
GGGACCGCCTCGAAAGCGGTTAGGGGCCTAATCCGTCCCTCGCGTGTTCAAATCACGCCGCCTCCGCTAGATGGCCTCTGACCAGGGCCGGTGGGCACAGGTGGGCACCGCGACCCGCCACCACCGGCCCGTCGGAGGCAAGTCGTGGCCTGGATCGAACCCCGCAAGGACAGCAAGTTCACGGTGCGCTACCGCGATGGGTACGGGCGCGCCGCGAAGAAGCGCTGGCGCGTATTCGCGACAGAGACAGAAGCGCGCGAGTTCAAGCGTCGTGCCGACGCGATTGAGATGCACGTCCGGCGACCGCCGGGCGGCTCGTTTCACGTCTGCGGCTTGCGCCGCGTCGGCTTGCGTGACGGTGGGGGCTTGCCCGGAGGGACGGTGCGGACGAGCTAGAGGGGCAGCGGCGTCGCCGTCGCGGCACTGTTCGGCGCGGTGCCCGCCAGTCCGTACTCCTGCCAGATGCCGGCGCAGAACCCGTAATGGTCGTACCGCGTGCCGTCCTTGCTCCCGGCGGTGACGCTCGGGCCAATCTCGGCCGCGTAGAGCAGCTGCCCGGTGGAGTCCGTACTTTCGTCGAACGTCACGAAGACGGTGACCGACGGGTCTGCGGCGGTGATGACCCCCGCCACGTGGGCGACCCACTGGTCCGCGAGGTTGATCTGGCTCGTCCCATGGTTGGTGCCGAAGTAGGCCGGGCAGTCGCCCCCGGACGGGTACGTGTGGGCGTTGTCGCAGTTGTTCGGCACGATGTAGCTGAAGGAGGGCAGGGACTGGAGCTGGGCATCCGAGGTGAGCGGGACGTCGTTGGCATTGCACGTCGTGTTCCCCCTGTACGCGTGCGCGGGATCGTGCCCCCGGGCGTAGAGCTTGTCGTCGGACCCCGGCACGGTGTTCGGGGAAGGGTTCACGCCGCAGTTGCCACCCATGGACTCCTCGAGGTTCACCCAGCTCACACCTTCGGCGTCGAACTGGTGGTAGAGGTTGTTCGTCAGGGGCTTCGTTACTACCTGCTGTCCGGCGATCATGGCGTGGTAGTCGTGCGCCGAGCCCTTGAAGCCGTGGTAGTCCGTGAACTCCTTGCCCTGCGCGATGAGGCTGTTCATGAACGGCGCCACGTCCTTGCCCACGATGGCGCTGCGCTGCGTGTTCTCGAGCACGATGACCACGACCTTCGGCGTGGGCGAGGTGAGCGCCTGAGCTTGTATCGGCAACAGCGCGGACGCGATCCCCAAGGCGACTACCGCCATCATGATCTTCCGCATGTGCCGCTCCCTGGGTGCTCCGAAAGGTATCCGGGGATGGCATACCCTGCGGTGGCATCCGAACGCAATCAGACGGCACTTCTCGAAGCAGCCCGAGCGCCTGATCGGGCCCGACGGTGATCGCGTAGGGGTAGGGACGTCCCTGATGTGATGGGGCTCGAACGCCTTTGGGTTGTTCAGCCGTGGGCTCGCGGCAAGGGAACCGTGGGCGTGTGGGCCGCGGGGCCGGAGTCGGAAGGGTTGGTCGCTCTTCTAGTGTTCCCCACCAGCAACACGAGTTGAAGTACGGACTAGTAGCCCGGCGAATCGAGCGCGCGCAAGACGGCCCTGCGGAGCCGATCTCGTTGGAAGAACTCTCGTTCTGGGAACGGAAGGCCGGGGAGGTTGTCGAACTGCGCGGGAACACGTCGTCGCGTTGGGTGGCCGGGGGCGTGAAGCGGGCGCGCGTCGCACGATTAGGAGGCGGTCGGGGAGGTGGGCACAGGTGGGCACCGGCGGTGAGGAGAACGTGCAGCTCAGAGGGGTTGTCTAAATCACGCCGCCTCCGCGTTCGAACGGGCGGGTCCGTCATGGGCCCGCCCGTGCGCGTTCTGTCCCCCATACGACTGGTTCAAGCTTGACCGGGTCGACACCCGATACCTCCGAGGTCATGAAGCGAACGCTGCTCGCCCTTGTCGTCGTCGGTCTGGCCGCCCAGGCGTTCGTCGTTCCGTCCGCCAACGCGGGGTCGCCCCCGTACCGGCCCGACGCGTGGATCAAGCTCTGCGGACAGAGCACCGGGTGCACGATCAACCCACCGCCGCACCCGTGGAAGGGCAACAACATCTACAACTCGAACGCCAAGGGCCAGACGATCTATCAGCGGATCGATAACGGCGAGGGCGTCTGGTACTGGCTCACATTCCAGAACGACGGCACGACGAAAGACACGTTCGACCTGACCGGCTGCACGGGCAACAAGAACTTCCAGATCCTTCGGGTGCTGATCGGCAAGTACAAGGTCCCCGTCGGCGTGAGCGCGGTGCACATCACGCGGCAGTTCATCCACAGCAACTACAAGTTCGTGTTGGACGCGGGCGCGCACGTCGCGATCACACTCAACATGGTGACGGTCAAACCGAACCTGCACTACCGGTGCCCGGTGTCGATCACGTCCGAAGGGGACTCGTCCAAGAGCGACACCGTCGCGGTTGTGATCAACTCGTTCTAGGCGACACAACCGGCCTCAGCTCGACAACTCAGCGTGCATCTGCGATAGCCCCGGTGTTAGGAGCGACCGAAGAGCCGCTTGTACCAGGGACGGTGCGACGGATCGTTCTTCTCAACTTCCCTCGCGATCCGGTCGGCTTCGATCTCCTTGGCCGCTTCTTCGTGGCGTCGTTCGAGCTCTCCCATCTTGTCCTCGGGCGTGCCGAAGCCACCGCCGCGAGAGAAGTCTGGAGTACCCATGAACGGATGGTACCTCCGAGGGCCGGTATTCAGGTGAGATCGAGGCGAAGGAGCACTTCGTTGTCGAAGATGATGTCGCCCGTCCGGACGAAGCCGTAGCGCTCGTAGAACGGGATCGGGCTGCCTTCGCCCTGGCCGGCACTCGTCCACATCTCTGTGTTGCCTCGGTCTCGGAAGTGCGTCGAGACGAGGTCGAGGGCGGCTGTTCCGTACCCGCGGCGTTGGTTGTCGCGGTCGATCAGAAGCTTCCACAAGTAGTGCGCGATGTAGCCGGGTCCGTCGACCTCGTCGCTGATCATCACGAACCCGACGGGCGTGTCGTCGTCGTACAGGCCGAACTGGATCGCGCGTCCGCCGGGTTCGTCCTTCGCTTCCTGCAGCGCCTCGGACACGTTGTTCACGAACTGCTCCTGGAACGGCTCGATCCGGAGCGCCTCGAGGGCGGCGCGGTTGTCGACGGTGAGCGGCCGCAATGTGATCACGGCTGAAGCCTACGTGGTCCGTATCGGCCGCTGGCCGTAAGGTGCGTGGATGCGTCGAACCTTCCTTGCCAGCACGCTCGCCCTGTCGCTGCTCGCGGCCGCAGCTCCTGCGCTTGCGGCAGGCATCCCAGCTGGTCGCTACGCGATCGGTGACTCCGTGATGCTGGGCGCGAAGCCGCAGCTGCAGGCTCACGGCTTCGTCGTCGACGCCGTGAAGTCGCGGCAGTTCTACCAGGCGGTTTCGATCGTGAAGCGGAAGAAGGCTCACGGGCTGCTGCGCCAGAAGATCGTGATCCACCTCGGCACCAACGGGGTCCTGATCCGAGCCGGCGACTGCGACAAGATCGCTCGCCTGGCCGGCTCGGCGCGGCGCGTCTACCTCGTGACCGTGACGGGTGCAACCAGCCATCCCGAGATCATGAAGGCCCAGAACACGCGGCTGCGCGCGTGCGCCCAACGCCACGCCAACACGTATCTGATCGACTGGTACAAGCACTCGCGCGGTCACGCGAACTGGTTCTACGACAAGATGCACCTGACGCCGAAGGGCCGGAAGGCCTACGCGTCGTTCCTGTATCTCAAGAGCTCCTAGGCGGCCGCGGCGGTTCCGTAGACTCCTGCCCGGTGGCCTGCCCGAGCGGCCGAAGGGACACGCCTGGAAAGCGTGTGGAGGGGAAACTCTCCCGAGGGTTCGAATCCCTCGGCCACCGCCAAGCGCGCTAGAGATCGACCGCCCAGTTGGTGAACGATCGCGTCACGCGCATGCCGACGCGTTCATAGAGCGTGAGCGCGCCGGTGCGCGAGTCTGTCGACAGCGACGTGTGGTCGTACCTGCGCTCGAACGAACGGCGGAACGCCGTGCCCAGGAGCGCCCGAGCGATCCCGCGGTGCCGGTGGGTCGCCGCGACCGCGAGCTTGTCGATCCAGATCTCCTCGCTGTCGATCAGGAAGGCGCCGCCGACGACACGCTCGCCGTCGACCGCGACGACCAAGTCGTCCGGAACGAAGCCTTCGCGCCCCGTCACGCTCGCGCGCCAGTCCTCGAGCGGTGTCGGGAGCCGGTCGTCGAACTCCGAGAACGCCGTCTCGAACATCTCGAGGGTCTGGTCTCCCTCGTCAGGCATATGGATCGCCCGGATCTCGATGCCGCTGGGAGGCGTGGCGGTTGGCGGTTCTGTCGCGTGATCCATCTGCAGGATCCACGAGGTGTGCCGTGGAGTGAAGCCCGCTAGGCGAAGCATCGTCGCGACATCCGCCCGGCTGTCCTCGATGGTCTGGCCGACCCGGTCGTTTCCCCGCTCACGTGCTCGAGCGATCGCCCATCGCCGCAGCGACGTCCCGATCCCGCGTCCGCGCATGTCTGGAGCGACGTCGAGCCAGAGTCGGCGTGGGCCTTGCAGGAATGCCCACGCCACGATCCGGGTCCCATCGAAGACGCCGAGCCAGTCCTTCTCCGGGTCGAAGCCGTCGAGTGAGATGTCCGAGAGCAGGTCGGCGCGTTCCCACATCAGTTCGCCGGTGTCGATCAGCTCGCAGGTGTTGACCATCGCGATCGTGTCGTCGACGTCGTCGAGGGTAAGCGGCCGCGATGTGAGGCCGGCGGGCGGGATCATGCGGTGTGCCAGCCGGGGCAGCGTTCCGGCGCGACGGCCCCCGGCAACGTCTCCACGACCTCGAGCGCCCCACGCACGTCGTCGAAGTTCTCGTACGGAACGAACGGGACGCCGTCGTCACGGCAGATCTGCACGAGTGCGTCCTTGGCGAACACGATGTCGGCGTACAGGGCTCCGTAGCGGTCGGAGTGCCCCTCGCCGACGAACGCGACGGGACCTTCGGCTCGCTGGACCGCCAGCATCTTGCAGGTCCCGCACCAGTCGCACACGGGGTGGCCGTTCGGGAACGCCATCGCGCCTCCGGCCCAGTCGTTCGTGATGATCGGGACGTCGGTGACGCCCGCGGCCGCCAGGATCGGCTCGATGTAGAGGCCGAGCCCGTCCGAGACGATCGCGGTTGCGACGTCGTTGTCCCGGCACCAGGAAACGAACGAGGGGAACGTCGGGTCGAGCGGGCAGTGCTCGACGGCGAAGGCGATGAGCTCGTCTTCGCGCGCCGCGAACGGCGCAACCTGTCCGCGGATCGCGGTCCGCGTGTCGACCTCGCGTCGGATCCACCGCTCGTCCCACTCGCGCCAGCCGGGCTCGCCGAACCGGTCCATCAGATGCTCGGCGACATCGTGGGTGCACGCGGTGCCATCGAAGTCGACCAAGACAGCGCGAACGGGGAGCATGCTCCCGAGGCTACCGAAGGCCCTCGCGCAGTTACTTGGCGCCGTCGACGATGCTTCGGCCGGCGACCGCTTGATCCAGCGCCACGGTCACCTGCTTCAGCACCGCGAGGTCCGGACAGGCGACCATCCCGGCACTTGGGTCCGAACCCTCGAACAACGTGACGGTCACGGTGTCGGTTCCGTAGGCCACGTCCACGTGGTCAAGGACCGAGCACGGCTCGACGCCGCTCCAGAACTGCACGTCGACGGTGCGGTCATCGGGTCCAACCGTGGCAGAGGTGAACGAGGTCGGACGAACGTCCGCCATCCCGGAGCGCGGCACGACGATCAGCGGCTGGGGCTTGCGCTCAGGCCCGGGGATGCACGGGAGCGTCGCGACGGTGCCGTCCGGGCCGGATACCGACCCGTTCGTCGTCGGACCGCAGGTGGGCACGGGGGCGATGGTGGGCGGCGCCGTGCCATCGCCGGAGCCCGATGAACCCGGTTCGCTCCCGCCCGCGCCGAACCCCATGTCGTTGCAGTCCGGATGCTGGATGACGCATGTGGCGCCCACCCCCGGGGTCGAGGGCGTGTGCCCGGAGGTGCTCGGGGGTGCCGCGGTCGGAGGCGTTGCGGCGGAAGAGCTTGCGGCCGCGGCGATCAGGATGGCGGCGACCGCGACGACGGTGGCGAGGAGGGCGCGGATCGGCTGGCGCATGGGCGTCCTTCCGGTTGGGTACCCTGGGGAGGAGGGCATCTGGTCCCGTTAGGACGCCGGCCGGGCGCATGCGGTTCCCGGTCAAGGATGGTGGCGAGCCGGCCGATGCCTCCTCAGACGGCGCTTCCCAGCAGGAGGTCCTGCCATGACCGTCCGATCACTCACCCAGCGCACTGGTCTCCCAGTCGGGATGGCGGTGCTCGGCATCCTCGTCATCGCGACCGGCTGGCTCCTGATCGAGGGGCTCCCGTTCGTCCTCGGCTGCCTGATCATGTGTGCGGCCGCCGCAGGGGCGATCGCCCTGGCGACATCGCACCTCCGCGACCGCTGACAAGCGTCGCCGGCCCCCGGAAGACGTGTCTTCGACCGCCCGTATACTCGGCTGCGGCCGTGCTAGGCGGGGAGCTAGCGGTGCCCTGTACCCGAGATCCGCTTCATGCGGGGCTGAATCCCCGCCTGAGGCCCGTGAGGTCCGAGGCAGCCTTTGCGCGGGGCGTTGAGGGTCGGGTCCTACGCGACGTCGGACCGCGAACCGGGTCAGGGCGGGAACGCAGCAGCCCTAAGCGGTTTCCGGCGGGTGCCGTAGGTTCGCCTGGCCGGAGCCTGCCGTGCGGAGTAGCGATCGAGTCTTTCGGTGTCGAAGGCGGGTGCACGGCCGTTCATCGTTGTCGAGGGGGTTGGAGTGGCTGAGGACACGCAGCACCAGGCGCTCTACCGTCGCTACCGTCCGCAAACGCCCTCGGACCTCCTCGGGCAGGATCACGTCGTCCGCGCGCTGACCGGCGCCGTGCGGGAGGGCAAGCTGCATCACGCCTTCCTCTTCTGTGGTCCCCGCGGGACGGGCAAGACATCCACCGCCCGGATCCTTGCGAAGATGGTCAATTGCGAGCACGGGCCGACCGCGGAGCCGTGCGGCGAGTGCGCCCAGTGCATCGCGATCCGCGACGGCGCGCATGTCGACGTCGTCGAGATCGACGCGGCGTCGCACGGCGGCGTCGACGACGCCCGCGACCTCCGGGAGAAAGCGCCGACCGCACCGATGGTCGGCCGCGAGAAGGTCTACATCATCGACGAGGCGCAGCGGCTCTCGCGAGAGGCGTTCGACGCCCTGTTGAAGCTGTTCGAAGAGCCGCCCCCCGGCGTCCGGTTCGTGCTGGCGACCACGGAGCCGCACAAGATGCCCCCGACGATCGTCGGCCGGTGCCAGCGGTTCGATTTCCGCAGGCTGACGATGGACGGGCTCGCGGAGCTGCTGCAGAAGATCGCGGGCTCTGAGGGTGTGCAACTCGATCCGGGCGCGGCGTTCGCGATCGCGCGGCAGGCCGAGGGGTCGGCGCGTGACGCGGTGTCCCTGCTCGACCAGGCGAGCGTGGTCGGCGGCGAGCGCATCGACGAAGAGGTCGTGCGGTCGCTGCTCGGCGTGCCGCAGGGCGAGATCCGTGTCGAGGTCGCCGATGTGGTCGCGGTCGGAGACCTGCGAGGCGCGTTCGAGGCCATCGACCGGCTGGTCCAGGCGGGCCATGACCTGCGCAACGTGACGGGTGATCTGCTCGCCCATTTCCGGAACCTGCTGTTGGTGCAGACAGCCCCCGACCAGGAGGACCTGCTCGACGTGCCGTCCGACGCGTACGCGTCGCTGCGCGCGCAGGCCGACAAGTTCACGCCGGGGGAGCTCTCGCGCGTGCTCGAGTTGTTGCTCGCGGCGCAGACCGACATGCGCTGGACCACGTCGCCTCGGCTGACGCTCGAGCTCGCGCTCGTGCGCGCCTGCGCGCCCGAGACCGATCCGACGCCGGCGGGCGTGGTCGCGCGGTTGGAGCGGCTCGAGCGGCTCGCGAACGTGTCCGCGGGCGCGCTGGCGCCGAGCGCCGACGCGGTTGCGCAGGCGCCGGTACCTGCTGAGGCGCCGGCACCTCCGCCCGCACCTGCGCCCGTACCGAAGGCCAAGCCGAAGGCGTCGTCTAAGAACGATGAAGCGCCGAAGCCGGCGGCAGACACGGTCGCCGTCGTGGAGGAGACGCCCGTCGCCGTTCCTGATGCGGGGGCCGACGGCACCCAGCTCCCGGTTCCGCACGCCGCCGATGCCGCGAGCGTCGACGTGGCGATGCTCCGCCGGTCGTGGGGCTCGGTGATCCAGCACCTCGGCCAGCGCAAGCAGGCGGTGCTCCGCGCGCTCATGGAGAGCGCCACGCCGACCTCCTACGACGGCACGACACTCGAGATCGCGTTCCCGCCGACCTTCAAGAACACGGTCAAGCAGGTGGAGAGCCGGCAGGCCGCCTTCCAAGAGGTCCTGCAGGAACTGTTCGGCATCTCCCCCGAGATCTCGTGCGTGGTGCGCGAGTCCAGGGCGGGCGACGACGGCACCCACGTCGAGCCGGTGGAAGAGGACGATGCACCGGGCGACGACGCCGAGGCGCTGAGGCGCGTGCAGGAGATGCTCGGCGCCCAGCCTGTGACGGACGACAAGGCCTGACATGTACGAAGGCCCGATCCAGGCGCTGATCGACGAGCTATCCCGGCTTCCCGGGATCGGCCCGAAGTCTGCGCAACGGCTCGCGTTCTGGCTGATCAAGGCGCCGGCCGACGACGCCGAGCGGCTCGCCGACGCGATCGTGCAGGCTAAGCGGCGCATCGTGTTCTGCCGCGAGTGCGGCAACGTCGCTGAGGGCGACCTCTGCCGGATCTGCCGGGACGAGAGCCGCGACCGCACCGTCCTGTGCATCGTTGAGGAGCCGAAGGACGCCGCATCGATCGAGAAGAGCGCGCTCCACAAGGGCCGGTATCACATCCTCGGCGGTGCGATCAGCCCGCTCGACGGCATCGGCCCCGAGGACCTTCGCGTGCAGGAGCTGCTCGAGCGTGTCGAGCGCGACCACGTGACCGAGTGCATCCTCGCGACGAACCCCAACCTCGAGGGGAACGCCACCGCGATGTACGTGGCGGCCTTGATCAAGCCACTCGGCGTGCGCGTTACTCGGCTCGCGAGCGGCCTGCCGGTCGGCGGCGACCTCGAGTACGCCGATGAGATCACGCTGTCTCAAGCGCTCGAGGGCAGGAGAGAGATGTGAGCGAGCGCCCGTCGGCGCGCGATGTCGCCGACCGGGCGCTCGTCCTGTACGCGATGGTTCGTCGCGCATCGATCGAACTGATCGTTGCCGAGACACGCGATCAGATGCGCCGGCGTCAGGCCGAGGGCGCCCGGCACGAGACCGAGGCGTGGTTCGAGCGTGAGTCGCTCACCGGCGCGATCACCGACACCGAGCGAACGCTGTTCGACGCGCCCACCGCCGCCTGGCCGCCAGAGGCGATCGCCGACGGGATGTGGCGCAAGGAAGGTCTCGGCGTGTTGCTCTGGGCTCTGCGGATGCTCGACGCGATGCCGCCGATCGATCGTGAGTTCGCCGTCGAGGACCTCAACGCCACGATCGAAGCGCCGGGCTCCGTGTCGGTGTTCCGCGCGACCGCGCGCCTCCGCGACCCGGGCGAGATCGAAGCGGCGTGGCGCGAGGCCGACACATGGTTCGGCGCGACGGAGGGTTCTGTGGGTGCAGACAGCACCCTCGCGTCGATCAGCGCGGAACGATCGCGCGCGCTCGGATGGTTGCGCGCGTCGGACGCGCCCCCGCCCTAGACCTCGTCTGCCGCGACGCGACGCCGGCGGACGAACCGCACGACGAGGAGCACGATCCCGGCAACGATCAGCAGCGGCAGCAGGTACCCCAGGCCGATCAACGTCGCCGCGATCACATTCAGGAGCCCTTGCACCGCACGGTCCCACGCGTGACCCAAGCTCGGGTTGTCGACCGTGTCGGGGCTCTGTGCCACGGCCGCGCCGGGCTCGTGCATGTCGACCTTGATCGTCGACTCCGCCGTCTGCTTGTTGATGTAGTTGATCTGCCCCTGGATCTGATCGATCTTCAGTTGCACCTGATCGAGCTGGTTCTGAAGCGTGAGTGACTGCCCGATCGTCGTCGCCTTGTCCATCAGGCCGAAGAGCACGTGGCGCCGCGAGAGGTAGATCTTCATGTGCGCCTTGAGATCGACGTACTGCGCGGTGACGTCTTGACCCTGGCTCGCGGATGAGTCGACGCTGCCGAGCTGAGCCAACTGCAGCATCGCCTTGTCGAAGTTCGCAGCGGGAACACGCAGGGTGAACGAGCCGCTGTCTCCGCCTTCGGTCGAGGACGACAGGATCGAACCGCCGTTCACCGCCGCGATGTGCGCGACCGAGCCAGCCTTCGCCTTGAAGGTGCCGGTATCGATCGTCACCGCGATCTGCCCGTCTTTGATGATCTTCGAGAGGTCGGTCTGGCTACCGGCGGCCGAGGAACCACTCGACCCATGCTGCTGGTCGGTCGGTTGGCCACCCGTTGTTGCGCCCAGATCCGCGCTCGTGCCCGCGGACCCATTCGCGGCCGGAACCGGAGCTCCCTGGGCCAGCTGATACCCCCCGATGTTCCTCGTACCGTTCGCACGCACAGACGTACCCGGCTCCGAAACGGCTCCAGGTGGTGCTGCAACTGCGCCGCTCGATGCTGAACTTCTGCTCGCGGAGAAGCCACCGCCCGTGGCGAGGATGCCGATAAGGAAGGACACCGCCAGCAACCCCGCGGCAGCGGCGATCCACGGCCGCCACCGGTGGGGGTACGTGCGGGCCTCCGGTGATGCCTCGCGGTGCGCGTCCGCCTGAGCGCGCGTCGACAACTCACTCTCGAACCGACGGAGGAACTCGATCTCGGTGTCCATCACTCCACCTCCGTCGCGAGGCTGAGCCCGCGTTCCTGCAGCACCAGCGCGATCCGCCGTAGCCCGCGGCTCACCCGCTGTCGGGCCGCCGCCTCGGCGCACCCGAGTCGCTTCGCCACTTCTTCGTAGCCGAGCCCGTCGATCACTCGGAGCTGGAGTGCGTCTCGTTGGTCCTCGCGGAGCGTCTCGAGCGCGTCGATCAAGGCCTCACGGATCGGCGCGAGATCCACCAGCTCCTCGATCCGCTCGTAGTCGTCGCCGGGCAACGCCTCTCGCGAGAGTCCGATCCGCCGGCGAGCGGCGGCGTCGATCGTTCCGGTTCGGAAGAACCGGCCGAGCTGATGCCGAGCGATCCCGTAGAGCCACGCCACGCCGTTCGTCCCCGTGTCTCGGTAGTTCCGCCTCGACGCGTACGCCTCGGCGAAGGTCTCCGCCGTCAGCTCGGCAGCGGCCTCGGGGTCCAGGGTCCGGCGCGCGAAGTACCGGAGCACGTCCTCGGCATGGCGCCGATACAGCTCGACGAACGCCACAGGCTCAGCCCGCGACGCGAGGAGCAGCTCGGTGTCGCTGCGCTCGTCCACCTGACCTCCGACGCCCGCCGCCGTCCGGGCGGTTCCGTCAGCGGTTCATGCCACGAGGGCCCCTGCGTGTGACAGCGGGCTCAGACCGAGGCCGGGGCGTCCACGGTCGGCGTCACGAAGTGGCACTTCGTCGGCCGTCCGGTGCCCCGCTCGATCAGCTCGGGCTCCTCGTCGACGCACTTCTGCTGGGCCATCCAGCACCGGGTGTTGAACCGGCAGCCGGACGGCGGGTCCGCCGGGCTCGGGAGGTCGCCCGACAGCACGATCCGCTTGCCGGTCACGTTCCCCTGTGCGTCGGCGGTCGGGAGGGCCGAGACGAGCGCCTGCGTGTACGGATGGGAGGGGTGGAGGAGTACCTCCTCCTCCTCGCCGATCTCCTGCACCTGACCCAGGTACATCACGGCGACGCGGTCGGCGATCTGGCGCACCACCGACAGGTCGTGCGCCACGAAGACGTAGGAGAGGCCGAACTCGTCGCGGAGATCCTTCAGCAGGTTCACGACCTGGGCCTGCACCGAGACGTCGAGCGCCGAGACCGGCTCGTCGCACACGAGCACCTTCGGGTCGAGGGCGAGCGCGCGCGCGATGCAGATGCGCTGCCGCTGGCCGCCCGAGAACTCGTGCGGATACCGGTTCGCGTGGTCGGGGTCGAGCCCGACCAGCTTCAGCAACGCTCGCACCTTGTCCGGCCACGCGTCCTTCGGCAGGACATCGCGGTGGATCGTGAAGGGTTCGGTCAAGACGTCGGTGATCGTCATCCGTGGGTCGAGCGACCCGAACGTGTCCTGGAAGACCATCTGCACCTCGCGCCGGTAGGTCTTCAGGTCGTCCTTCTCGAACGTCGAGATATCGCGCCCGAGGTACTCGATCGTGCCCGAGGTCGGCTCCTCGAGCCGCATGATCAGGTTGGCGAGCGTCGACTTGCCGCAGCCGGACTCGCCGACCAGGCCGAGCACCTCGCCTGGATACAGCTCGACCGACACGTCGTCGACGGCATGGATCACGCCGCTGGAGCCGAACACCTTGTCGTTCAGCGGGAAATGCTTCACGACGTGATCGACACGGATGAGCGGTTGCGGGTCGCTCATCGTTCCACCTCGTCCCAGTGGTAGCACGCGCTCAGGTGATCGTCGGCGACCTGTTCGAGCGGCGGCATCGCCGTCAGGCAGACATCGGTCGCGTACGGACACCGCGGGTTGAACGGACACCCGTCGGGGGCGTTGAGGAGGTTGGGCGGGGAGCCCGTGATCGCCGGGAGACGCTCGTCGCGGCGCTGGATGTCCGGGATCGAGCGGAGCAATGCCGCGGAATACGGGTGCTTGGGGTCCCCATAGACCGCTTTGGCGGGTCCGAGCTCGACCAGCTGGCCCGCGTACATCACCGCGATCCGGTCGGCGAGCCCGACGGCGACCGCGAGGTTGTGCGTGATCAGGACCATCGACATCTCGGTCCGCTTCACGATCGACCCAAGCAGTTCGAGCACCTGCGCCTGCACGGTGACGTCGAGCGAGGACGTCGGCTCGTCCGCCAGCAGCACGTCGGGGTCGAGCGCGATCGCCATGGCGACCATCACGCGTTGCGCGATGCCACCGGAGAGCTGGTGCGGATACGCCTTCAGCCGCCCCTCGGGCGACGGGATCCCCACCCACTGCAGCAGCTCGAGCGCTTGCGCGCGCGCCTCCCTGGTCGAGATGCCGCGCCGCAGACGGAGCAGCTCGATGATCTGGTCGCCGACCGTGTAGACCGGGTCGAGGGCGGTGTGCGGGTCCTGGAACAGCATCGCGATCCGGGCGCCCCGCACCTCGCGCATGTCGGCCTCGTCGAGGTCGAACAGGTTGACGTCGCCGAGCATCGCGCGGCCGCCGGTGATGTAGGCGGGCGGCATGTCGAGGATCCGGAGCACCGCACGCGCGTGCACGGTCTTCCCCGAGCCGGACTCACCCAGGACGGCGAGGATCTCGCCCTTGCCGAGTTCGTAGGAGACGCCGTCGACGGCCTTGACCACACCGTCCTCGGTGCGGAACTCGACGTGGAGGTCGTCGACCGTCAGGACGGGATCAGACATCGCCACCGAACAGTTTCGGGTCCATCGCGTCGCGCAACGATTCGCCGAGCAGGATGAACGCGCCGATCAACAGGCACAGGAACAGCGACGGCCAGAACATCAGGTACGCGTCCTCGGGGAACCGCGTGTCGGCGACCGCGAGCTGCAGCCCCCACGAGATCGTGGGCAGCCGCAGGCCGACACCGAGGAACGTCAGGCCGGCCTCCGCGCCGACCGAGCTTCCGACCACGTAGGCGGCGAACACCAGCACCGGCGCGATCCCGTTGGGCAGCACGTGCCGGCGCAGGATCCGCCTGCCGCGCGAGCCCATCGTGCGAGCCGCGCGCACGTAGCCCCTGGATTTCCCGCTGATCACCGTCGAGCGCACGAGGCGCGTCATATCCGGCCACGCGAACATCACGATCACCAATGAGACGAGGACCGGCCCGCCGCCGTTGAACAGCGTCAGCACCAGCAGCGCGCCGAGGATGGTCGGGATCGAGAACCAGATGTCGGCCCACCGCGAGATCACCGTGTCGACCCACCCACCGAAGTAGCCGGCCGACGCGCCAAAGGTCAAGGCGATCACGATCGACAGGCTCGACACGATCAGGCCGACCTCGAGGGACGTGCGCGCTCCGTAGATCACCCGGGTGTAGTAGTCGCACCCGAGGATGTCGGTGCCGAACCAGTGCGCCTTGCTCATCGGCAGCGCAGAGTCGGTGATCGGACACACGCTCGGGTCCTTCACCAAGAACAGGAACGGCGCGACCGCCATCAGCACGAAGATGATGATCAGGAACGCCGCCACGTAGAACCGCTTGTCGCGCTTGAGCTTGCGCCAGACGTCGCCCCACAGCGTGAGCTGCTTGCCGCCGGTCGGCAGCGCGATCGCCTCGATCACGCTCTGGGGCTTGACCTCGCTCTCGGGCGGCGGCATCAGGTCGTCACTCATAGCTGATCCTCGGGTCGATCCGTGCGCACAACAGGTCCACGAACAGGTTCGTGAACACGAAGATGATCGCCGACAACGTCACGAGCCCGACGACCATCGGCCCGTTCTGCGTCTTGATCCCCTGGATGAGTGAGAAGCCGAGCCCGGGGAGGTTGAAGATCGTCTCCGTGATGACCGCACCACCCATCAGATAGGCGAAGTCTAGGCCCAGGATCGTCACGATCGGCACGAGCGAGTTCTTCAGGACGTGACGGCCGACGACGCGTCGCCGCGGGAGTCCGCGCGCGATCGCGGCGCGGATGTGCTCGCCCTGCATGTTGTCGAGCACGTTGGACCGTGCGAGCCGTCCGAGGGACGCTGCCAGACCCAACCCGAGAGTGAGCGACGGCAGGATGTAGCTTGCGGCTCCGTCCTGGATCCCGGCCACGGGCAACCAGTGCAGCTTCACGCCGAAGACGTACTGCAGCACGAATCCCAGCACGATCACCGGCACCGTGATCATGAACAGCGTGAAGACGAGGATCGCGCTGTCGAGGAGCGTTCGTCGTTTCACGGCGGCGACGACGGCCAGGATCAGCCCGAGCACCACCTCGATCGCGAACGCGCCGAGCGTGAGCTTGAGCGTGACGGGGAACCGCTCCCTGATGATGGAGCTCACGTCGCGGCCCGTGAACGTGGCCCCCAGGTCACCGTGGATCAGCCCGTCGAGGTAGTAGAGGTACTGCTCCACGAAGGGCTGGTCTAGGTGGTACTGGGCCCTGATCTCGTTATAGGTGCTCGGCGCAAGCGGCTTGTTCCCCGCCAGGCGAGCGACGGGGTCGCCCGGGGTGAGGAACACCAGCGCGAAGACGATGAGGATCGTGCCCAGCAATACCGGCACCACCAAGAGCAGGCGCCGGATCAGGTACCGCTTGGACACGGCCCCCTCCGTCTAGCTTGCGCTGGCGCTCGCCCCCGACGCGCCCACGACCTGCACCTTCGCCAGGTCGAGCTCGTCGAGGCCGGGCACCTTCACCACGTTCGTCACGTTGTCGGAGTGCACGGTGTTGAAGCCGATGTAGCCCCATGGGATCGCCGGCATGTCGTTCAGGATCATGTCGTCGGCCTGCTGGTACGTCGGGATCGCTTCCTCAAGGCCCTGCTGGTTGCCCTGGTTCAGCGTCGCGTCGAACTGCTTGTTCAGGTAGCCCGACGTGTTGTACCCACCGTTGGCGCCGTAGATCGGCTCCAAGAAGTCTTGGATCGACGGGTAGTCCTCGGTCCAGCCGTCCCACCACGGACCGGTCATCTTCTTCTGGTAGATCGGACTGGACCCGGAGAAGTAGGTGTTCTGCGGGATCGCGTTCAGCTTCACGTCGATCCCCAGGTTGTCCTTCCACTGGGTCGCGACGGCCTCCATCGCCTGCTCCAACGTGGTGTCGTCCGCGTAGAAGTTGAGGGTCAAGGTGCCGTTGAAGCCACCGGCGTCCGCCAGCTTCTGCTTGGCGAGATCGACGTTGTACTGGCAGTACTGGCACACGCCCTCGCGGTAGCCGGTCACGGCCGGCGGCATGAAGTCGGTGGCCGGCTTTTCGGCGACGAGGATCGCGTTCATCACCGCTTGGCGGTCCAGGGCGAGCGACAGCGCCTGGCGCACCTCCGGGTTCTGATACTGCGGGTCGTAGAGCGGCAGGTTGAGGTACAGCAGGCTCGCGCCCGGCTCTTCGGACAGCGTGTCCGAGTAGGACTTCCGCGCCTCGTTCAGGTGGTCGGAGCCGACGTTCGTGATGTCGAGGTTCCCCGCCTGGAAGTCGAGCCACGCGGCGTCACCCTGGTAGATCGCGAGCGTGATCTTGTCGGCGAAGCCCGGCGTGCCCGCGTAGTCGGGGTAGCGCTGCAGGTTGACCGCCTGGTCGTGCTGCCACTTGCCGTCCATCATGTACGGACCGTCGCCGATGGGCTGCTCATCGAAGGCCTTGGGGTCCTGGTAGAAGGCCTTCGGCAGCGGGTCGAACGCGTCGAACCCAAGGGTGTACTCGAACTGACTGAACGGTGCCGTGAGCTTCACGGTGAACTCGGTGTCGCTGACCACCTTCAGGCCCGACAGCTCCTTGGTCTTGGGGGTGCCGCTCGAGGGGTTGAGCGCGTCGTAGCCCTCGATCTTGTCGAAGAAGAAGTTGAGGATGTAGGCGTTCGGGCCGTACGCGGCGTAGTTCCACGCGTCGACGTAGGACTGCGCGGTCACGGGCTCGCCGTTGTGGAAGGTCCAGTTCGGCTTGATCTTGATGTCGTAGGTCAGGCCGTCGCTCGATGCGGTGATCGAATCCGCCTGCGCGGGGACCGGCTTATAGGTCGTCGGGTCGAAGTCGACGAGGCGCGTCCACAGGCCCTGGAAGGCCTGCGTGCCGCACGACTCGTAGTCGTTCTGCGGGATGAGGTGGGTTGGCTCGCAGTTGGCGTACGTGAAGGAACCGCCCTGCTGGCCCGGCGCCGCCGACCCGCCGCCGCTCGAATTGCTGCTGCATGCGGCGGCGACGAACGTCACTGCCATGCCGACGACCAGAACCCGAAGCGAACCCCTCATCGACCAACCTCCCATGTCGAACGGCCCATCCTGCAACGCTCGGCGAGCGAGCACAAACCGTGACTCAGTCCTAGATACGCGCAACAGGCCGAAGACGGTTGCGATTCGGTTGGGGCCGGCCGCACGGCGTCAGGGTACCGGGCTCGCGGGATCGCGACGCAGGCCGACGATGTCGAACCCCCACGGGTCGGTCGCCCGCGCTACGGCGACGAAGCCACGGGCCTCGTAGAAGCGCTGCAGGCGGGGGTCGCAATCCAGGGAGACGGTCGGCGGTCCGTCGGTCGCTGCGAGCTCGTACGCCGCGTCGACCAGAGCTGCCCCGATGCCCTTGCCCTGCAAGGTCGGCTCGACCGCGACCGGCCCGATGTTGGCGTGGGCCGGCAGGCCGACGTGGAGCTCCCGGATCGTGAGGTCCACCCCGTGGAGCACCTCCTCGGTCCGGTCGCCCGCGGGCGGTGCCGCCGCCGGATCCATGGAGCAGAAGAAGCAGGCGCCCCGATCGACGCAGGCGAACCCCACCACGTGCTCGCCGGCGAACGCTGCGAGGGTCACCGACGAGTCGCTCGTCTGCATCCGCAGGTACAGGTCCTGGACAACGGCGAACCGCTCCAGCGGGTCCTCGGCCAGTGGCGCCATGTAGTCCTCGGTCCAGAAGGCGCGGCCGGCGAGCCTGCCGACCTCGGGCCAGCGCTCGCGCGAGAGCGGTCGGATCGAGACCTCCATACCGGGCGGCAGGGTACCCGCGGCTAGACTCGAGCGGTCCCCGACCAGGAGTCCCGCCGGCATGCCCACCGTCGTCATGAAGTTCGGCGGGACGTCGGTGGGCTCGGTCGAGCGGCTCCAAGCCGTCGCCGATCGCGTGGTGCGCGCCCGCGAAGAGGGCAACGGGGTGATCGTGGTCGTGAGCGCGATGGGCGACACCACCGACGACCTGCTGGCGATGGCCTCGGAGATCACCGATCTGCCGGATCCCCGCGAGCTGGACATGCTGCTGACGGCCGGCGAGCGGATCTCGATGTCGCTGCTCGGGATCGCGTTGAACGCGCGCGGGTGCCGCGCCGCGAGCTACACCGGGTCGCAGGCCGGGATCATCACCGACACGCGGCACGGCGCGGCGAAGATCACCGAGATCCGGCCCAAGCGGATCGTCGAGGCGCTGGACGCCGGCACCGTGGTGATCCTCGCGGGGTTCCAGGGTCTGTCGAGCGACTACGAGATCACGACGCTCGGCCGCGGGGGATCCGACCTGACCGCCGTCGCGATGGCCGGCGCGGTCGGGGCCGACGTGTGCGAGATCTACACCGACGTCGACGGCGTGTTCACCGCCGACCCGCGCGTCGTCACGGGCGCGCGCAAGGTCGGCACGATCGGCTACGACGAGATGCTCGAGCTCGCCGCCGCCGGCGCGAAGGTGCTGCAGACGCGGTCGGTCGAGATGGCGCGCCGGCACGGCGTCAAGATCCACGTGCGGTCGGCGTTCCACGACGACGCCGGCACGTGGGTGCGTGAGAGGAGTGAGGACGAGATGGAAGGCGTGCTGATCAGCGGGATCGCCCTGGACGCCGAGGAGGCAAAGGTGACGATCGACGACGTGCCCGACCGCCCCGGTGTGGCCGCGCGCGTGTTCAAGGCGATCGCGGCCGAGGGCGTGAACGTCGACATGATCGTGCAGAACGTGTCGCATGAGGAGACGACCGACCTGTCGTTCACCTCGCCGCGCGCGGACCTGCCGGTGCTGCGCTCGGCGCTCGAGTCGCTGACGGCCGAGATCGGCGCCGAGCGCTTCACGATCGACGACGACATCGCGAAGATCTCGCTCGTCGGTGCCGGGATGAAGTCGCACCCGGGCGTCGCCGCCGACATGTTCGACGCCCTCGCCGCCGAGGGGATCAACATCGAGATGATCTCAACCTCGCCGATCCGGGTGTCGTGTGTGATCCGGCGCGCCGACGGCGACCGGGCGCTCCGCGTGGTGCACGAGCGGTTCGGGCTCGAGACGCCGGTCGGGTAGACGCGCTGGTCAGCGCCCGGTTTCCGGTCATGTCGTCGGTAGGATGTCCGGCATGAAGGTTGCGGTGATCGGTGCGACGGGTGCGGTCGGCCGCGAGATGGCGCGCGTCCTGCAGGAGCGGCGGTTCCCCGTGGACGAGTTCGTGCCGCTGGCGTCGGCGCGGAGCGCGGGCCGGACCGTGCCGTTCGGCGACGACGACGTCGAGGTGCGCGAGCTGTCGGTCGACGCCGCGGCCGGCGTCGACGTGGCGTTCGTCTCGGCGGGCGCGTCCACGTCGCGCTCGTTCCTGCCGGGCATCGTCCAGGCGCACGGCACGGTCTGCATCGACAACTCGAGCGCGTTCCGGATGGACCCCACCTGCCCGCTCGTCGTGGCCGACGTGAACCCCGAGGCGCTGGACGGCTGGCCGCGGCCCGGCGTGATCGCGGTTCCGAACTGCACGACGATCGCGGCGGTGCTCGCCGTCGGTCCCTTGCACCGCGCCGCGGGCATGCGCTCGCTGGTGCTCTCGTCGTACCAAGCGGTGAGCGGCGCGGGCCAGAAGGGCACGCGTGAGCTCGCGGAGCAGATCGAGAAGCTCGGTGGAGACGTCGAAGGGCTCGCACATCCCGACCGCGACGCGCTGCCGGCGGGCGACGTGTTCTCACGGCCGATCGCGTTCAACGTGGTCGCGCAGGTCGGCGAGTTCGAGTCCGACGGGTTCACCGGCGAAGAGATCAAGATGATGGACGAGCCGAAGAAGATCCTGTCGGCGCCCGACCTCGAGGTGCTCGCGACCAGCGTGCGCGTGCCGGTCGTCACGGGACACGCGGTGTCGATCCTCGCGACGTTCGCACGGCCGATCGATGTGGCCGAGGCCCGGTCCTTGCTCGCCGACGCGCCGGGCGTGACCCTGATGGATGACCCCGAGGCCGGCGTGTTCCCGACGCCGCTGGACGCCGCGGGCCGCGACGACGCGTACGTCGGCCGGATCCGCCAGGTGCCCGGCCGCGATGACGCGCTCGCGTTGTTCAGCTGCGCGGACAACCTGCGGATCGGCGCCGCGCTCGACGCGGTGATGATCGCCGAGCGGCTGTTCCCGGCCGCCTAGTTGTCGTCCCGGGCGGGTTCGCCGCCGGGGCCCACGTCGCCGGCAAGCTGCTTGACGAACCACGAGCCGTAGCTCTGCCAGCCCTGCCGCTCGTAGAACGCGATCGCATCGGCGCGCCAGTTCGCGGTGACCAACGCCATGCGGAAGCAGCCGCGCCGCCGGGCGAGCTCTTCGGCGCGCGACAACAGGGCGCGACCGGCGCCGGTCCCGCGCGCGCGCTCGGTCACGATCAGGTCGTGCACGCGCGCCTGCGGCCGGTGATCGCCGAGTCGCTGGTGGTACTCCATGTCGATCACGCCGACGACGCTGTCGTCGTCCTCGGCGACAAGCGTGACGTGCTCGATCCGGCGGATGTGGCCGGCGAACTGCAGCTGGTGCGTGGGGTCGGCGGCGGTTCCTTCGGCCACGCCGCGGCCGAGTTCAACCAGCAGCCCGGCGACCGCCGGCCAGTCAGCCGGCGCCGCCATCCGGACGCGGATCTCGGTCACGGGGCGCACCGGCACGGCGACGCGCTGCACTTCGGGCACCCGTCGGCGAACCGGGCCATCGCGGCCTCGAGATCGACGCCCAGTTGGTCGGCGAGCGACGCGAGCCAGGCAAGGACATCGGAGGTCTCGTGGGCGAGCTCGCCGGGGTCTCCGGACCGGATCGCCTTGGCCAGCTCGCCGACCTCCTCGGTGAACCAGCGGAAGGTGGCGTCGACCCCGCGGGCCGTGTCCCGGGCCCCGTAGGTCTCCCGCATCCGGGATTGCACCTCGTGGAGTTCCATGGTCGGGGGAGTCTAGGAGACCCCTGAGGTTGCACCTTCACAGGATTTCCTCATATGCGAAACGGCTGGTCACGGCACGTTCATCTTCAGTTAGGCCGATGGCCTCATTTACGGTAGGCCGTCTGTGTGATACCTCTCCACCTCCGGGCTAGTTCCGCCGGGGGGCCGTCCGGTCGGGGGTAGTTGGGCTCGCAGGGGACAGGTAGGGGATGTGGCATTGAGGTCCGGATTGGACCCCAGTGGATCTGGCCGATGAACCGCCGGCTGTTCGCTGGTGGGCATAGGGGAGGGACATCGGTTGGTTTCTGAGAACGCACAGCTCGTCGTGGTTGTGCCGACCTACAACGAGATCGAGAACGTCGATGCGCTCGTTGCGCGGGTGGAAGCCGTGCGCGGCGAGGCGGGCGTCGACGTGCTCTTCGTTGATGACGGCTCACCCGACGGCACCGGGGCACGGATCCACGAGCTCCGGTCGTCGATGCCGTGGATCAACATCATCGAACGGGAGGGAAGGCAAGGATTGGGCTCGGCCTACCGGGCCGGGTTCCGTTGGGCGCTCGCGCACGGGTACGCCCGGGTCGGCGAGATGGATGCGGACCTGAGCCACGATCCGTCGTACCTGCCGGCGCTCGACGCCGCGGTGCGCGACGGCGCCGACCTGGCGCTCGGATCGCGGTACACGGCGGGCGGCGGCTCCGAGGGGTGGCCGTTGCAACGGCGCCTGCTGTCGCGCGGCGCGAACCTGTTCGCGCGAACGTTGCTCCGCCTGCCCACCAAGGACGTCACCGGCGGGTTCCGCGTGTATGACCGCAGCGCGATCGAGGTCCTGCTCGAGCAGGGCACCGAGTGCGACGGATATGGCTTCCAGGTGGAGGGCGTGTACGCGGTCGCCCGCGCGGGTATGCGCATCCAAGAAGTCCCGATCACGTTCCGAGACCGGGCATACGGACGATCGAAGATGTCGCGTTCGATCGTGTGGGAGGCGACGCGGCGGTGCGTTGCCTTGGCGTTCGAGCGTCCCCGGCTCGCGGTGGCACCGGCGCGGATCCCGGAGGGAGCGGCCGATGGCCACTAAGACAGACGTAACCTCGCGCATCCCGTCGAGCAAGGGCGGGCGCTTCCTCGGCTTCCTCGCGGTCGGCGCGACCGGCCTGGTGATCAACCAGCTCGCGTTCTGGATGCTGACCGACGTCTTCGGCCTCTACTACCTGTGGGGCTTCCTGCTCGCGACGCAGTTCTCAACGGCGTGGAACTTCGTGCTGCTCGAGCGCTACGTGTTCGAGGGCCGCCGCGAGGGGCGCTGGGCGCGCCTTGGTTGGTACGCCCTGATGAACAACATCTGGAACGTCGCCAGTGCGCCGGTGATGTACGCGATGACCACCGGGCTCCACGTGTCGCACTTGTGGGCGAATTGGCTCGTGATCACAGGGATGACGCTCGTGCGCTTCGCGATCTCGAACCGGTTGATCTGGCGCGACCGGTCCGGCAGCGGCGATGGCCTCGGCGGCGGCGATGGGTTCTCAGGTGGGGATGGGTCCCCGGTTGGTGATGGGTCCGGGGTCGACGCGACCGGCGTCCGGCCGATGACCCGGAAGCGCTCGTGGCGGTACGACGTGCACGGCATCGTCCGGATCGTTTCGCAGACTCCGCTGCCGGAGCTCGAGCGGTTCGAGGTGCCGGCGTTGCTGGGCGAACCCGATATCGAAGTTGTCGTGAGCAACCGTGGTTTCGGCGGCCTGCGCCGTCGCGTCACGGTGACGGAGCACGATGGGGAGGTCACCTACGTCGAGCAACTGGGCCGGTTCGGCTTCGCCGCGAAGATCGACGTCGAGACGCTGTCGCAGATCCAGGTCTCGAAGCTCCTGCGCCGCTCCCCCCACGTGGCGTACACGAACGTGGTCGAGCCGGTCGTGCGGTGGCTCATGGTGCGTAAGGGCTACATCCTTGCCCACGCCGCCTGCCTGCAGATCGACGGCCACGGCGTGTTGATCACCGCGCGCACCGACACGGGCAAGACCACCACCTGCTTGAAGTCGATCAAGGAGCAGGGGTCGGGCTTCGTGTCCGACGACATGGTGATCATCGACCACGAGGGACGGGCGCTGTCCTTTCCCAAGCCGCTGACGATCTCCTCGCACACGCTGCACGCCGTGAAGGGCGCGCCGATGCCGACGTTGACCCGGGCGGCGCTGCAGATCCAGGGCCGGATCCACTCGAAGTTCGGCCGGTCGGTGGGCATGGCGATCGGGAACGCACACCTGCCGGTCGCGACGATGAGCGCGCTCGTGCAGATGGCGGTGCCGCCGCCCAAGTTCCACGTCGACCGGTTGATCCCCGAGGCCGAGCTCGTCAGTGCGCTCGACCTGGATCGGCTCGTGGTGATCGAGCGCGGCGATGCACTGCTCCGCGAGCTCGACGAGGAGACGGCCTTCGAGATCCTCTCGGAGAACACCGAGGACGCATACGGCTTCCCGCCATATCCGCGCATCGAAGGGTGGTTCACCGATGGCTATGTCGACGACGAGCGTGCGATCCGCCGCAAGCTGATCGCCCGGCTCGAGTCGGTGCATCTCCGCACGCCGGACCGCAACTGGTACGAGCGGCTGCCGCAGCTCGCGGCCGGCATCGCCGTGCCGGTGGGCGGCGAGGTCGTCCGGATCGAGGAGACGGGCGACGTGATGCTCGATCTCACCGGGGTCGGCGACCTCGAGCCTGTGGAACCCCAGGGAGAGGTGATCGCGTTGGACCCGGAGCGACATGCGGCCGAGTCGATCGCGTCGCGCTTCGCGCAGCTGTCGACCGACGAGGCCGAGGAGGTCGAGCGCGCGCTGTCCGGCGCGCTGACGTTGCTACAGAAGGTTTCCGACATCCTGGACCAGCAGAGCGATCGGGAGGCGCCCGCGGTGTCAGGTCTGGTGGCAAGTGTGCGGTCCCTACGGGACGCGCGCATCACGCAAGGCAAGAGGTGACCGTTGACCGGTCGCGCGCGCTCGTCCCTCGTGGTGCCACCATGATGGGCGTTCGCGCACGGTCGGCGGAACCGGCCACTGAGCAGGCAGACGAGGACATCGTCGAGGTCGAAGATCACCGCACACGTCAACTCCGGCGGATGCTGGTCAGCCTCGCCGTTCTCATCATCGTCGGCGTCGCGCTCTACGTCCGGCTGATCCACCTCACGGCGCTCGGGTTCAACAGCGACGAAGCCGTGTACACCGGCCAGGCGGGCGCGCTCGCCGGCGTCGGCGACTACGCGCGCAACTTCTCGCCCTTCCGGGCGCATCCGTTGCTGCTGCAGACCATCCTCGCGATGGAGTTCACGATCCTCGGCCACATGAGCGAGTTCATGTCGCGCGCGACCGTCGTCGTGTGCGGGGTGGCGGCGGTGTTCTCGACGTATCTGCTCGGCAAGCGGATGTTCGGCCTCGCGGCTGGGCTCGCCGCCGGGGCGGCGCTCGCGATCATGCCGTACCACGTGTTCATCAGCCGGCAGGTGCTGTTGGACGTACCGGCCGGGCTCGCGGTCCTGCTCGCGTTCGCGGCGTTGTATCGGTACGACGGCCCGACCACGCGGCGATGGCTCTATCTCGCCGCGGCGCTCGGCGGCATCGGCTGCGTGATCAAGGAGACGATGATCGTCTTCGCGCCGGCCGCGTTGGTCTACCTCGCCTGGTCGAAGATCTTGAAGCGGACGCGTGTTCGCGACCTGGTGCTGTGCGGCGTGTTGATGCTCGTGATGCTCGCGCCGTTCATCAGCACCCGGTTCCTATTCTCGGGGTCGGGCGCAGGCGGCTACATCATCTATCAGCTGTTCAGGCCGCCGAACCACCCGGTCTGGTACTTCCCCGTGGTCTTCTGGATATTCATCACGCCGGTCGCGACGCTGGCGATCGCGTACGGCATCGTGCTCAGTTGTATCCGTCGAACGCGGGCCGACAAGCTGCTGCTGTCGTGGCTCGCGGTGTTCGGCGCGTTCTTCCAGTTCTGGCCGACGAAGCTCCTGCCCTACGCGATCATCCTCGTCCCGGCGATGGCGATCCTCGGCGCGCGCGGGCTCGTCGAGCTGTTCCTGCGTATCCGCGAGCGGTGGTCGACGGCGATCGCGACCGTCGCGGCCTTCGTGATGGCGCTCGCGGTCCTCGGTCCGATGGTGGGGCCGGCGATCCGCGCGGGCAACGTGATCCGTGACAGCAGCTTCTCGGGACCGTTCACGACGGACGTCGAGGTGCAGGACTTCGCCGGCGGACGCGAGACGGGGCTGTGGTTCGCCAACCACACGCCCAGCAACGCGGTCGCCCTGACGATGGGCCCGTCGCTCGGCAACCTCGTGAGCTTCTACGGCGACCGTGACTTCTTCGCGTTGTCCGTGAGTCAGGACCCCAAGCTCCGGAATCCCGCGTATCGGCCGATCCCCAACCCCGACTCCGACATCCGGCAGATCGAGGTGCAGTACGCGGTCTGGGACCAGTACACGGCCGACCGGGCGCCGTTCTACAGCCAGCGGTTGATGAACTACGTGAAGAAGTACTCGGGGATCCCGGTGTTCTCCGTGTGGGTCGAAGGCAACACCGTCGCAACGAGGGACGGCGCTCCGCCGCCGGGCGCCGAGGTTCGGATCGTGGTGTACCAGCTCGTCGGCGGCGACCCGTTGGTGAGCGGCGGCGGACAAGAGGAGACGGGCCAATGAGGCGCGTCGTCCTTTCGCTCGTTGCCGTCGGGTTGCTCGGTGCAGCGTGGATCGTGCCTGCGTCGGCCCAGACGCCGCCGGCAGCGCCCTACACGTTGCCGGGCGCGGTGGCATCGCCCCCACCGGGCAAGATCGAGCACCTCGTCGTGATCGTTGAAGAGAACTCGACGTTCGACCATATCTTCGGCTGGCTTCCGACGGCGCGGGGGCATCGCCCAAGTCAGAAGGTGCCACAGGCAGGTCTAAGCGAGCCGGTTCATATCAGGAAGTTCTCCAAGCTCGGCCCAAAGGCGTTTTCGGTGAATCACGGGGAGGAGGTGCTCAGCAATGGACCGACTGCTGCGAAGCAGTCATTCAACGGCGGCGCCATGGATGGCTTCTACGAGGCCCAACGTGCCGCTGGTAAGTCGCCGCAGCTGTCGTTCACGGTCGTCGATCCTGCTGCGGACCCGCCGTGGGGCCTCCTCGCGAGGCAGGGTGTGGTGTTCGACCGCTATTTCTCCTCGGCCATGGCTGGGTCGTTGCCCAACACGCT
>Ga0207693_10000938_pt1 | contig 26172 bp, 24 predicted proteins | sample LARL81metaG_FD_184347 | JGI IMG/M metagenome (GOLD analysis project Ga0207693, IMG submission 184347) | Corn, switchgrass and miscanthus rhizosphere microbial communities from Kellogg Biological Station, Michigan, USA - LAR L8-1 metaG... | ecosystem: Host-associated > Plants > Roots >... | reverse complement strand
ACGAGGCCGATGAACATGCCGCTGATGCCGACGACGTTGTTGATCCCGAGCGCCAGCCCGCGCTGGTTTGCCGGGAATGCGTCGGTGAGGATCGCGACCGAGTTCGCCACCAGGAACGCCGCGCCGATCCCCTGCACGATCCGGAAGGAGATCAACCAGTCGGCGCCCGCGCGGCCGTGGAGCCAGTCGATCGTCAGCAGCAGCGACGCCACCGTGTAGACGACGAAGCCGACGTTGTACATCCGCACGCGTCCGAACTGATCGCCGAGCCTGCCCAGGCTGACGACGAGGACGCTCGAGACGACGAGGAAGCCGAGGATCATCCAGAGCAGGTAGAAGCTGTTGCCGGGCTTGAGCGGGTCGAGGTGGATGCCGCGGAAGATGGCCGGCATCGCGATCAGCACGATCGAGCCGTCGATCGTCGCGAGCAGCACGCCCAGCGTCGTGTTGGAGAGCGCGACCCACTTGTAGTCCAGCTTCGTACCCTTTACAGGCAACCTGCGCAGGTTACCTGTCTACAATCTCCGGATGCCGCATCCCTCGACCCAGGTCGTGAAGGGCGCAAGCGAGCTCAGGCTGGTGCTCGGCCAGCTCGTCAGGAGGCTCAGGGCCGAGTACTCGTTCCCCGTCGCGCAGGCGAGTGTCCTCAGCCGGCTCGACCGCGAAGGAGCGCAGACGGCGAGCGCGCTCGCCGCCGCCGAGCACGTCAGGCCGCAGTCCATGGCGCAGACGCTCGCCGAGCTCGAGACGGCCGGCCTGATCGAGCGGAGCCCCGACCCCGGCGACCGCCGGAGCAGCCGGATCGAGCTCACCGAGCAAGGCCGCGACCGCGTCCTCGAAGGACGGGGGCGGCGCGAGGACTGGCTCGCCGCGGCGATCGCGGCCGAGTTGAGCCCGGAGGAGCAGCGGACGCTGCTGGCGGCGGTGCCGCTGCTGCGACGGCTGACCGGACACTGAGCACAACAGGAGTAAGCATCCCGTAAAGGCCCTCGGCAGGCCCGCCGATGCCCGGTTACCCTCCAAAAGAAGAGGCGTTCGGGCGAAAGGGAAGTGTCGTCGTTGGGAAGACCAATCGGGATAGTGCTCGTGGTCGCGCTGTCAGCGAGCGCCTCGCTGGCGTGCTTCGCCGTGGGCGCCCGTGCGGCGACGACGTCGTTCGATCGCACGCGGACGATTCTCTTCAATGGGAACCCGACGTTCCCGCTCGTGCTCTCGCCGGGACCGCCGCTGGGCAGCGAGACGCCCTGGGGCGCTGACGGCCTCACCGAGACCGCGACGGCCGGGGCGAATGTGTACCGGACCGGAACGGGCGGGATCTGGAGCGGCGCCGACATCAGCTCCGCGCTCGACTGGGACCGCGCGGCGGCTGCACTTCACGTCTACACCTGGCCGAACCTGGGCGGCTACTCCCAGGCGCTCCCCGGCTCGGCGGAAGACGCGGGGCTGGCCGACGTGGTCGACAAGCTCACGAATGATCCGAGCGGCAGCGCGATCGCCTTTTGGAAGGGCCGCGACGAGCCCTGGTTCAGCGACATCGCGCCCTCGGCGCTCCAGTTCGCGTACTGCCGCGTCACCTCGCGCGGAGACCCGTCCTGGTGCGGCGGCGAGAATCCGCTCGACCCGAGCCAGCTCTGGGTGACCATCGAGGCTCCCCGCGGCAGCGTCGACGACCTCGCTCCGTATACGAGCGTCACCGACGTCCACGGCGTCGACATCTACCCGGTGACGCTCGCTCAACCAACGCCGAACCTCGGTCTCGTCGGCCAGTGGACGGCGTCGCTCGGCTCGATTACGCCGCTGGCGCCGGTCTGGACGACGATCCAGATCTGCGCGAGCGGCAGCGTCGACAAGACGACAGGCAACTACGTCGTCCCCACCTACCAGCAAGAGCGGTTCATGGCTTATGACGCGATCCTGAACGGGGCCAAGGCGCTCACCTTCTTCGGCGGCAACAACGTCAACTGCTTCAGCGGCAGCGACGCCACCTACGGGTGGAACTGGTCGTTCTGGCAAAGCGTCCTCGAGCCGTTGGTGAAGCAGCTCTCGACCTCGAGCACGATCGCGCCCGCGCTCGTCAACGCGGCCCGGGCTCCGCAGGTGACCACCGCCGGCTCGGGCACCGAGACGATGGTGAGGCAAGGGACGTCCGTCGACGACCTCTGGCTGATCGCGGCCCGCAAAGGGGCCGGCACGAGGACCGTGAATTTCAAGGGGCTGCCGCACTGGGCGCATCGGGCAAGCGTCTACACCGAGAACCGCTCGATCACCGCTTCGACCGGCTCGTTCAGCGACCGCTTCGCCCAGTGGGACGTCCACGTCTACCACTTCGTCGAGCCGCTCATCCTGAGGGAGGTGGCGCCCGCCGAGGCGAAGATCGGCTCTCGCGTCACCCTGCATGGGAAAGGTCTGGCCGCGACGAAGGGCGTCAGCTTCGGAGGCGCCAAGGCCCGCTTCAAGATCGTGAACGACGGCAAGCTCGTGGCCACCGTTCCGGCCCAGGCTCACAGCGGCCCGATCGTCGTCACCTCGTCGCTCAAGCAGGTGCAGACGAAGGCCGCCTTCCCGATCCTCCCGTCCGCCACGACCTTGCCGCGGATCACCGGGACCGTGCGCATCGGCCACCGGCTCGAGGCGACGAGGGGCGTCTGGAACGGCGACTCGCCGACCGGCTACAAGTTCCAGTGGCTGGCTTGCAACCGGCACGGAAGCGACTGCCGGCCGATTCCGGGCGCAACGAGGCGAACGGTGCAGCTCGGCCCGAGCGAGCTCGGGGAGCGGCTGCGCGTCCTCGTCACCGCGCACGCCGGATCCGGTACCGGGAGCGCCCGCTCGGCGCTGACCACGGTCGTCACGAGGTAGCGCCTGCGCGCTAGTGCTTCTTGATGACCTTGCCCGCGGGCGAGAGGACGTACCAGAGACCGCCGTTCAGATTCTTCGCCTGGCCGTTTGCCTGGCCGGGCTTCGAATCGCCGATGTAGGTGTAGAGCGGCCAGCGGTTGTAGGTGACGACGCGGCCGTCCAGGCCGAGCAGGTTCTTTCTCGCGGCGCCGCCCGCCGTGGGCTTCAGGCCTGTCTTGAGCTTGAGGGGCGGCCAGACCGCGGCGCACGTGCCCTTGCAGGTCACTTTCTTTCGGTTATCCGGCACGAACATGTACAGCGTCTTGCCCTTGCTGTTCACGAGGATCGTCCCGAGCTTCTTGAGCGTTTTCGTCTGCACCGTCGCGGCCTTGTTCGCGGCTTGCCGAGCAGCCGCCCTGGAGTTGGCCGGTCCTGTCCAGCCGATCGCCACGATCGCCACCGTCGCGGCGAGGACAGCAACGACGGGAATCCCGAGGGAGTGCCTGCGTGTAGCCATTGCCGTCACTCTAGACAAGGACGAGCGGATTCGCCCGGATCAAAAAGAAGCGGCGGGCAGAGCCCGCCGCTTCAAAACTCCGCCGCAGAGTTGTTGCCGTCAGCCCCGAGCGGGAGTCAAGAGGATCATCTCGCTCCCTGGTCCTGCCGGGCCTCCCCCTTTTGGGGGATCTGTGGGAACCGCCGCCCGAACCGGGTTGTCAGGCGGTGCGAGGCGTCGAGACGAGCGAGAGCTGGGGCCTGGGCTGCGACTCCTGGTACAGAAGTCGCTCGACTTCCTCGGCCGGCGCGGGGCGACCGAAGAGATAGCCCTGACCGAACCGGCAGCCCATCTGCCGCAGGCGCTCGGCCTGGGCGGGATCCTCGATTCCCTCGGCCACCGTCGCGAGGCCCAGCGACTCGCCGAGCCGCAGGATCGCGTCGACGAACGCCTCGTCGGCGCCTTCGCCGATGAGCTTGTCGACGAACGGCTTCGGGATCTTCAGGGACTCGATCGGGAACTCGGCAAGACGGCTCAGCGACGAGTAGCCCGTGCCGAAGTCGTCGATCGACAGCCCGACCCCGAGCTCGCGCAAGCGCCGCATGGCGACGAGCGCTGCGTCGTCGCCCTGAATGACTCCCGACTCCGTCACCTCGATCACGAGGCGGCTCGGGTCGACGCCGTTGCCCTTCAATGCCTCGGAGAGAGTTTCGACGAGCCGCTCGTTGGTCAGCTCCGCCGCGGCGAGGTTGAGCCAGATGCTCAGCTTCTCGGGCCAGCGGCGCGCAGCTTCGAGAGCCTGCTGGAGAACGAGTCGTCCGAGCTCGATCGTCAACCCCGTCTCCTCGGCAGCCGGCAGGAAATCAGCCGCGTTGAGGAGGCCGCGCGTCGGGTGTGGCCAGCGCGCGAGTACCTCGACTCCCTCGATCGCCCCGTCCGAGAGCCGCACGACCGGCTGGTAGTGAACGAGGATCTCCCGGCGCTCGATTGCCGCCTCGAGGTCGAGGCCGAGCTGCCGCTGGGCGCGAAGCTTCTCGTGGAGGTCGGCCTCGTACAGCGTGTACGAGCGCTCCGCTCGCTTCACGCTGTACATCGCGATGTCCGCATTGCGAATCAGATCCTCTCCGGTCGTGATGCCGGCCGCGCCGACTGCGATGCCGACGCTCACGTGGCAGCTGACGTCACCGCAACCGAGCGTGTACGTCCCGTCGATCGAATCCAGCACGCGACGCGCCACAGAGACGGCCGTCTCGGCGTTCGCGTCGCGGACGAGCACGGCGAACTCGTCGCCGCCGAGCCGAGCGGCGAGATCCTGATCGCGGATCGCACCGGCCAGGCGGCGGGAGAACTCGGTGAGGAGTTCGTCGCCGGCGCCGTGGCCCCACGTGTCGTTGACCGTCTTGAACCGGTCGAGGTCGAGATAGAGAACTGCCGCGGAAGCGGCGCTGCGCTTGAGCTCGTCCTCCACCGCTTCGAGCAGGTGACGGCGGTTGGGGAGGCCGGTGAGCGCGTCGTGGTACGCCTGGTGGCGGAGCTGCTCCTTGAGCTCCGTCACTTCCGCGAGCGAGTGCTCGAGCCGGCCGTTCTCGAGCAGGATGCTCGCATGGCCGGCAAAGGTCACGAGTAGCTCGACATCCGGGTCGGCGAACGTGCTGACGTCGCCGAGGCGCTCCCCGACCACGAGCAAGCCGAACGTCCGGTCCTCGCCGCGGAGCGGCGCCACGATCGCGTCCTCCAGCCCGCGGGAGCGAAGGAACCCGTCGAATGCGTGGGCGGCGCGGCGACGGGCAAGCAGTGTCGCGGAGCCGATCGACGCGATCTCGGCGAACGCGGCCGCATCCTGCGGGGCAAACCGCTCTTCCGGATGCATGAGCAACTCACCCTCCGCGCCGCTGACGCTCCGCAGGGGTCCTCCCTCGTCGGAGGCCGGAAGAAGCAGGATCTCGGCGTACTCCGCGCGGAGCAGCCGGCGCGCGGCGACCAGGAGCTGACCGACCGCGAGGCCGAACTCCGGCGCACCCTGCGTTGCGCGCATGGACTCGTAGAGGAACTCCACGTGCTCCCGCTGCTCGCGCTGCTCCATGTAGCCGCGGAACGCCGCCACGGTCGCGAGGACCGGCACGACGAGCAGGAGGACGGCGGCGGGCCGAACCTCGAGCAGCTCGACGACGGCGAGTCCGAGCGACGCGGTCGCCAGCGCGCCGAGAGTGGAAGTGACGAGCGTCCGCCCGAGCTGAGGCGCCTGGAAGCGCTCCTCGGCGATCGCGATCACCGCCGACACGAGCAGGATGCCGACCACGTGGGCGACGGCGCACGCGAGCAGGACGAGCACCCATAGATGAGGCGACGAGTCGGCCGGCGAGGCGAGCGAACGGAAGACGAGCAGCGCGACGCCGCTGCACAGAGGCAGCTCGGCGAGGTTGAAGCCGAACTTGGCGAGCTGGCGCAGCTGACTCCTGCGCCGGTTGACGACCAGCGCCACGAACGTGCCGGCGAGCTGCCCGTACAGCAGGGCCGAGGGCGCTGAGAGCAGCAGGCCGAGCGTGAGGCCGATCTCGGTCAGCGAGAGAGTGTGCGCCTGCTTGCGGAACTGCAGGTGGACGACCAGGACCTCGGCGAGGTAGAAGGCGAGCGCAAGCCAGTACCAGCCGAGGACGGGCGTCTTCCCGAACGCCGGGGCATCGGGAGTGCCGCGCAGTGCGACCGTCCATACGACCACGCAGACAAGCGCGAGCACGCCGTTGAAGGCCCAGACGCGGCGCGGGGCGCGGAGGGCCTCACGCGCAGACGCGCCGAGCGGGCCCAAGACCTCGCCCGGCGCGCGGCGCGAGACGGTAAGGGGCCGGCGAACGATCACCGGCCCCTCCCGTTACGCATCAGCCCCAGCTGGCGCCGCGCCATTTGTGTCTCGATTGGTTACCCATCAGCCCCAACTCGCTCCGAGCCACTGCGAGCCTGACCAGCTCGAGCCGCTCCACGAGCTGCCGCTCCAAGAGCTTCCGCTCCACGAACTGCCGCTCCACGAGCTGCCGCTCCACGAACTGCCGCTCCAGGAACTGCCGCTCCACGAACTGCCACTCCAGGAGCTGCCCGACCAGAGGAGGTCGCTCCAACTCGAGCCGCTCCACGAGCTACCCGACCAGCTGGAGCCGCTCCAAGAGCTGCCCGACCACGAGCTACCCGACCAGCTGGAGCCGTTCCAGACTCCGCCCGACCAGCTCGAGCCGGCCGCCTCGAGCGCCGCCATGGCCGCCGAATTGAAGGGCTGGCCGAAGATGTCCTGCTCGCCCTGGAGCACCACGCCGTTCAGCGAGACGTGGTCGCTGCCGCGCGAGGCCTCGAGGCTGCCTGTTCCAATGGACGGCGCGTTGTACTGCTGCGAGGCGAAGACCGAGGGAACCGACGCGTTCAGAAGCTTGTTCAGGTCGAGCTCGCCGCATCCCTGCTGCTTCCAGTTGTAGGAAGACAGCTTGTCGCAGCTCGACGTCAGCATCGCCTTCACCTGGTCCGGCGTCAGCTGCGGATAGCGCTGCAGCAGGTCGGCGACCGAGCCCGAGACGAATGCCGCCGCCTCCGACGTCCCGGTGCCCCGGAAGTAGCGATCGCCGAGGGCGCCGCTCGGATTGGTCTGGTCGATGTACGAGCCGGGGACGCGGAGACCCTGCATGTGCGTTCCGGGCGCGATCAGGTCCGGTGCGCGGCAGCTGTTGCTGCAGCTCGCCGAGCTCGCCGAGTAGGAGCCGACCTGGTCGTCCCACGGGGTCGCCGTTCCGAGCGTGTCGCCTGCGCCGATCGACAGGATCTGCGGGTCGTAGGCCGGATCTGCGAGGCCCTGGGCGCTCGCGCCGATCTGATACCCGGAGTTCCCGGCCGCCGCGACGACCACGATTCCTGCCTTCCAGGCCTGCTCGACCGCGTACGCCAGCGGGTCGATCCCGTACGCCTGGGCCGAATTCGTGCCGTACGAGAGATTGATGACCCGGATGTTCATCCCGTTGTCGTGGCGATGCTGTACGACCCAGTCGATCGCGGCGATCACCTGACTCACATCGGTGCCGCCGTCCGCCACGCCGACCTTGAGGGAGACGATGCGCGCGTCGGGAGCAACGCCGCGGTAGCCACCGGGCTGGCCGTCGTTGCCGGCGATCAGGCCGGCCATGAACGTCCCGTGACCGTTCGTGTCGAGGTGCTGCAGGTTGTGGTTCTGTGATTCGAGCGACAGGTCGGGTGCGTTGATCACCTTGCCGGGGGCGTTCAGCCCCGGGACCGGTGTGACGCCCGTGTCGATGACCGCGACGTCGACACCCTTGCCGGTGTCGCCGGCGTTCCACAGCGCCTGCACGCCGTCGCCGGCGGTGATGTTCTGCATGGAGTACTGGTCGGTGTTCGGGTCGTAGCCGGAAGCCCCCCACGAGGCGCCCGAGTGGATCCCGCCGAACACCAGGGCCAGCAACAGTGCGAAGAGACCGGCCTGCCAGCTCTTGGGTCGAAAACCGTCGCGCGTGGTGAGGTTCGCCCCCACGTCTGCCTCCTTATCGCGACCGTCCTGATGCCGCAGAACATGCCGCCGTAGCCGCCAATCAGTCGCCGGAACGTAGGACGCCGTCGCCGAACGATCTTCCCGCGAAAGGGGGAGCCGATTCGCTTGATCGAGGGATCCTGTCCGCTCGACCGCGCCCCTACCGGCCGGTTGCTCGATGTCCCTGTGGATCATCAGCCCCAGCTCGCTCCGCGAACGTCTTCGTGCTTGTTCAGGACTACGCCCACGCCTACCTCCTCGAGCGGTCGTCCCGATTGCCGCAGAACGCACCGCAGTAGCCGTCAAGTCAGTCGCCGGAACGTAGGCGAGCATCGGAGCGCGATCCTCCCGCAGAAGGGGGAGCTTCTTGGCTCGAACGAGGGATTCTTGAACGCAGGGGATGGTGCCGACAGGACGGGGCCGTGGAGCCCGCGCCGCCACGTACGATCGTTCGGCCGTGAGTTCCGTCCTCGATTCGGCGCCGCCGCGGTTCACGGCGGAAGAGGCTGCGCAGATCGCAGCCGACCTGTTCGGCGTCCACGGCACGGCCTCTGCGCTGGGCAGCGAGCGTGACCAGGCGTTCCTGCTGGAGAACGAAGTCCTCAAGGTGTCGAACCCCCACGAGGACGAGGCCGTCCTCGACCTCGAGGAGGCCGCGATCGCGCACGTCGCGGCGGTCGACCCGGAACTGCCGGTGGCCCGCCAGCTCGCGCCACGGGCGACGTTCGAAGGCCATCAGGTGCGCCTGTTCGAGCGGCGGCACGGCAACAAGGCGGGGCCCGAGCTCGCCGACGCCGCGGTGCGGGAGATCGCCGCCGTCCACGCCCGGCTCTGCGTGGCTCTCCGCTCGTTCTTCCACCCGGCCGCCGGCCGTGAGCTCCTCTGGAACCTCCGGTCCACGCCGCAGCTGCGTCCGCTGCTCGGCGAGATCGCCGATCCCGCCCGGCGGGCGCTCGTCGCGCGCATGCTCGACCGCTACGACGAGCGTGTCCTGCCGCAGTGGGAGCGTCTGCGCGGACAGGTCGTCCACGGCGACTTCAACCTCGACAACCTCCTGGTCGACGAGCGAGGCGGGATCACCGGGATCCTCGACTTCGGCGACTGCTGTCACACGGCGCTCGCCGCCGACCTCGCCGTGGCGCTCGCGTCGTTCCTGCGCGGACGGCCCCCCGAGGACGCGTTCCGGGTCGCTCGGACCGCGCTGGACGGCTTCGCCTCCCGTTACCCGCTCGAGCCGCTCGAGCTCGAGGTGCTGGGCGACCTCGTGGCTGCGCGGCTCGCGGCGATCGTCTCGATCAGCGCGTGGCGCTCCCACCGCTTCCCCGAGAACGCGGCCTACATCGAGGCCTGGGACGAGGACTCCTGGCAGCTGCTCGAGCTGTTCGACGGGGTGGCCCCGGCGGACGTCGCGCGCGAGCTCGGCGCGCGAAGCAGGTCGACGGCGATGCCGGCGCTCGTGCGGCGGCGCAACGCAGGGCTCGGCGCGCTCCTGACACCGCTCACGTACGCGCGGCCGGTCCACGCCGTCCGCGCCGAGGGCGTGTGGATCTACGAGCCGGACGGACGCCGGCTTCTCGACGCCTACAACAACGTCCCCGTCGTCGGGCACTGCCATCCGCGGGTGACGGAGGCGGTCGTCCGTCAGACGCGGCTCGCCGCGACGAACGCGAGGTACCTCTCCGAGCCGCTGGTCGAGCTCGCCGAGCGGCTGCTCGCCACGTTCCCGCCGGAGGCGGCGCTGGACACCGTGTTCCTCGTCAACTCCGGCAGCGAGGCGAACGACCTCGCCTGGCGTCTCGCCGCCGGAGTGACAGGGCACGACCGGGCGCTCGTGACGGAGAACGCCTACCACGGCGTCACCTGGGCGACGACTGCGCTCTCCCCGGAGGACTGGCCGACGCCGCCTCCTGCGGCGCACGTGGCTCGCATCCCACCGCCGGGGAGCGGCGCCGATCTGGCCGCGGCACTCGAGGAAATCGACGGCCCTCTCGCTGCGACCTTCCTCGACGGGTCGCTGATGAGCGACGGCATTCTCGTGCCCGAGACCTCCGAGCTCCGCCTGCTCGTGGAACGCACGCACGCCGCCGGAGGCCTCTACGTCGCCGACGAGGTGCAGGCGGGCCACGGGCGGCTCGGGCCGGAGTTGTGGTCGTTCGCCCGCCACGGCCTCGCTCCGGACGTCGTCACCCTCGGCAAGCCGATGGGCAACGGCTACCCGGTGGCCGCGGTCGTGACACGGCGCGAGCTCGCCGAGCAGTTTCCGTACGCGGGCCGGACGTTCTCTACCTTCGGCGGCAATCCGGTCGCCGCGAGTGCCGCCGTGGCCGTGCTCGACGTGCTCGACGACGAGCGGCTGCCGGAGAACGCCTCGGGCGTCGGCGAGCGCCTGCGCACGGCGGTCGCGGGCCTGGACAAGGCCGACGTCGTCGACGTGCGAGGCCGCGGCCTCCTCGCCGGCGTCCAACTCTCGAGCGGCGAGCTGGCCGCCCGGGCGACCGACGAGCTGCGCGAGGCCGGGGTCCTCGTCGGACGCACCGGGAAGAGCGAGGACGTGCTCAAGATCCGCCCGCCGCTGGTGTTCAACGATGAACACGCGGAGCTGCTCGTAGACGCTCTCGACCGGGTTCTGGACTGATCTGGTTACGAAGCCGTATCGTCCCGCGCAGATGGCGGTCGAGCAAACAGACGCGCAGCTCGTCTCCCGTTGCCGGGCGGGTGACCCCGAGGCGTGGAACGAGTTCGTCGAGCGCTTTTCGCGCTACGTGTACGCGATCTGCGGCCGCGGCTTCCGCCTCGCGCAGCATGACGCGGAAGACGTGTTCCAGGAGGTCTTCGCCCGGGCGTTCGAGAGGCTGTCGGAGCTGCGAAGCGACGACGCGGTCCGACCCTGGCTCGCCATGCTCACGCGCAGGCTCTGCATCGACCGGCTGCGCCTGATCGCCCGCGACACTCCCTCCGACTCCGAGCTCGACGAGGCCGCGGCCGACGACGTCCTCGGCCAGCTCGATGACGCAATGGCTGTACGCGACGCGCTCGACAAGGTTGGCGACCCGTGCCGGGAGATCCTCGACAGCTTCTTCTGCCGCGACGAGAGCTACCGCACGATCGGCGACAGGCTCGACATCCCCGCCGGGACGATCGCCAGCCGGATCTCGCGCTGCCTCGAGAAAGTTCGTGCCGAACTCGATGGAAGGAATCAGGCGTCTCGCCCGTCATGAGAGAGATGAACGGTTTCGACGAGGAACAGATCGGTCGGCTTCTACGCCTCCTTCCGCCTGCACCCGAAGGTTGGGTGCGCGCGGCACAGGAGCTGCCGGCTGCGCGGGCGACGCTCGACGAGCTCGTCGCACGTGCCGAACAGGACGCCGAGTTCCAGCTCCAGCTCCGGGCCGACCTCGAGCGTGCGGTTGCGGCCGCCGGTTACGACCCGTCGCCGTTCGTCGTTTCCCGGCTGCGCCGGCTCCTCGAGGAGGTCTGACTCACGCGGGTCTGCGCCGGCTGAGACACTTCCGAGAGTGCTCACCGGTCTCCCCCTTCCCGCGCTGCTCGAGGAGCTGGCAGCGCCGAGCGAGGTTCCAGGCGCCGGCTCGGCGCTTGCGGCTGCTCTCGCGGCGGCAGCGGCCGTGGTACAGATGGCGGCACGACTCTCTCCGGAGAGCTGGGCCGACGCGGCGGGGGTAGCGGCCCAGGCCGGGGCTCTACGTGACCGCGCGGTGCAGCTCGTCGACGAGGACGCTGAGGCGTACCGCCTGGCGCTCGAGGCGCGGGCGGCCGCGGACGAGACGGCGAGGCCGGAGCAGCGGGACTGGGCACTCGGGCAGGTCACCGCCGCAGCCGCGGAACCGCCGCTCGCACTCGTCCGCCTGGCCACCGATCTGGCGGAGCTCTGCGCCGCAGCGGCCGAGCGAGTGGAGCCGCGCGTGCACGCCGACGTCACTGCGGCCGCCGCGCTCGCTGCGGCTGTGGCTCGTGGAGCGCGGGCGCTCGTGGCGACGAACCTCACAGCGCTGGCCGACGACGCCCGGGTGGAAGAGGCCGATCGCCTCGCCGCCGCCGCCGAAACGGCCGCCAGGTCGCTGTAGTGACTCTCGACGCGAAGAGGCCCGACCGGAGCCGGGCCTCTCGCGTGACGGGTCAGGAACTACTTGCGGGCTTCTGTGTTACTCCATCCGGGCGTTCGAATACCGGATGTGGGCCTCGACCTCGACTTCATCGTCCTCGGCCGGCTCGTCGATGACGCGTACGTCGCCGACGTGGCCTTCTACCTCGGCTTCCTCGTCCTTGCGCTGCTCGTCCGACATCTCTCGCTCCTCCTTCGGCCTCTCAGGCTTCTCACTTCCTAGACGTGCGATGAAGCCGCGATCTTCCGTTCTTGCGTAAACCGAGGGCCCGGCGCGTGCCGGGCCCTCGTGAAGATCGTGCCGCCTCTCTCAGCTGTACTTCGGGGTGCTGCCGCGGTGGACGTGGCCCTCGACCTCGTCCTCGGGCTCGTCGTTCGCGCTGACCCGCGAACCGCTGGCCCGAGAGCCGCTGACGCGCGAGCCGTGAGCCTCGAAGTCGTCGCCGGGCTCGTCGTTGGCGCTGATCCTCGTGCCACTGGCCCTCGAGCCACTGACACGCGAGCCGTGAGCCTCGACCTCGGTCTCCTCGTTGTGCTGCTCCTCCGACATTGCTCCTCCTTTTAGAAGCTTTCGCGCCTCGTCTTTGGCGCTTCAACTCTCTAGACGTGCTTGGGGCCACGAATCTTCCCACCGGCCCTTCAAATTCGCAACCGCGCCTGCGATCCTCCGTCTCGTGAAGGGCTATGCGGCTTCGTTGCGCGCATTCGCGCAGGTTTTCTCGAACCCACGGGTGCGGAACGTCCAGATCGCCGACGTCGGCTCGACCCTCGGAACGTGGGCGTACGGCGTCGCCCTGCCCATCTACGCCTTCCACGCCGGCGGAGCACGCGCCGTCGGCGTGCTGTTCTTTGCGCGCTTCGTGCTCGCCGCGCTCGCGGCACCGTGGCTCGGCCTCCTCGCCGACCGCTGGTCGCGGCGGCAGCTGATGCTGACCGCCGACATCATCCGCGCCGGGATCTTCGCCGCCATCACGGCGGTTGCGATCCAGGGCGGGAGTCCCTACATCGTCTACGCACTCGCCATCAGCTCGACGATCATCTCGGGCTCGTATCCGCCGGCCCAGGCGGCACTCATGCCGTCGCTCGTGGACTCGCCGGAGGAACTGACGGCCGCGAACGTCGTCGGCAACACCATCAACAGCGTCGGGATGTTCGCCGGCCCGGCCATCGCCGGTGTCCTGCTCGCGCTCAGCGGACCGAGCGCCGCATTCGCGCTGAACGGTGCGCTCTTCGTCTGGTCGGCGATCTTCATCGCCATGGTGCCGCGCGACGAGCGGCCGAAACGCACCGAACGGCCGCGCCTGATTCCGGAGCTCACCGCCGGCTTCAGTGCGGTGCTCGGCAAGCCCGCGCTCCGGGTCGTGGTCGGGCTGACCGCGGCGGTGACCTTCGTCGACGGCGCCCTCGAGGTCTTGCTCGTCGTGCTCGCGCTGGACGTGCTCGGGGGCGGGAACGCCAGCCTGGGCTGGCTGAACACCGCCATCGGCATCGGCAGCATCGGCGGCGCCTTCGTCGCGGCGGCCTTCGTGACCCGGCGCAGCCTGGCAGGAGGCTTCGCGCTGGGGATCGTGCTCTCGTCGGTCCCGCTCGCCCTCGCGGCCGCGGTCTCCACGCTCCCGCCTGCGCTCGTCCTCGTCGGAGCCCTCGGCGTCGGCTCGATCCTCGTCCAGGTCAACAGCGTCACGCTGGTGCAGCGCTCCGCCGACAACGAGGTGCTCGGCCGGGTCTTCGCCGTGCTCGAGAGCCTCATGCTGGGCGCGCTCGCGATCGGCTCGCTCGTGACGCCGGGCATCGTCAGCTGGCTCGGGTCTCGCGGGGCGCTGATCGCGGTGGGCGTGTCCGCTCCAATCTTGCTCCTCCCGCTCTTGCCGTCCCTGCGACGGGTCGACGCCGAGTCCGTGATCGCGGAGGAGCCGCTGAAGCTGCTGCGGAGGATCGAGATCTTCGCGGAGCTGCCGGAGCCCGTGCTCGAGCGCCTGGCAGCGGGTGCCACCGCGATCTCGGTCGCTGCGGGCGGTGTCGTGGTCTCGCGCGGCGAGGTCGGCAACCACTTCTACGCCATCGCGAGCGGCAAGGCCGTCGTGGAGCGCAACGACGGCACGACCCGCGAGCTCGGGCCCGGTGACTTCTTCGGCGAGATCGCGCTCCTGCGGGACGTGCCCCGGACGGCCACCGTCCGGGCGCTCGAGCCGCTCCGGCTCTTCGCCGTGGAGAGGGACGAGTTCCTGGTTGCGGTGACCGGGCACGACCCCACCCTCGCCGTCGCGGAGAACGTCGTGACCTCGCGCCTCCCCGCAGGCGCCCTCGCGGGCTAGGAGGTCGCGGCGAGCAGCCGGTCGAGGGCCGTGAGCAGCTCGAGCGCTGTGTCCCTCTCGTCCTCCTCGAGCCGCGCCGCCACTCGTGCCAGTGGGGCGAGGCGGCCTTCGCCGGCGAGGGCGGCACGGGCCCGGCGCGCCCGCTGCAGCAGGTCGAGCGCGATCGCGGCCTGGTTCGCGAACAGGCCGAGCAGGTCCACCTCTGCGAGCCTCAGCTTCGACTCGGTCGGCCGGTCGAGGACCGACAGCACGCCGAGCGCACGCTCGTCGACGAGCAGAGGCACCGACATCATGCTCTTCGGCACGTAGCCGGTCGACTCCGCCTGGGTGCGCGACCAGCGCGTGTCGGAGCTCAGGTCGTCGACCACCAGCGGCTCGCCTGTCGTGAGCACCCAGCCCGCGATGCCGTTGCCGGCCGGGAAGCGCATCCCGATCAGGTCGCCCTCCCCCTCGCCCGCCACGGCTTCGAAGACGAGCTCGTCCGCTTCCTCGTCGAGGAGGAAGACGGATGCCGCCTTGGCGCCGAAGATCGCGCGGGCCACCTCCACGGTGGCCTGCAGGAGCGCACGGTGCGCCTCGTCCGCTCCGAGCACGCCGGCGGCGACCGCCGCTTCGAGATCGCTCATGCTGCCTCCCTTGCGTTCGAGGCTGTCTGGTAGAGGACGCTCTTGAGCTGGAAGGGCGTCAGGTCAGGGTGCTTGCCGAGGATGAGCGCGCAGATGCCGGCGATGTGGGGTGTGGCGAAGCTGTTGCCGGTGGCGCGCAGCGTGCCGCCGTCCAGCCACGCGAGATCGAGGTCGAGGCCGCGGCCGAAGAACTCGACCGGCGGCGTGGGGTTGTAGTAGAAGGTCAGCGGGTCCGTCTCCTCGTGGCTGCCGACGGAGATCACGCTCGCGAAGCGCCACGGGAAGCTCTCGACGGGCATGTTGTGGGCCGAGGCGACGAGGAGGACGCGCTTGAAGTAGGCATGGTCGGCGAGCTCGTGGAGCCGCTCCACGTACTTCGTCCGCGTCGTCGAGAGGCTCATGTTCACGACCTGGAACCCCTCCTCGATCGCCCACGCCAGGCCGCGCAGCATCGTCTCGCCGCCGCCCTTGTAGCCGGCGCCGAGGACGCGGACGCTCGTCAGCTCCGCGTCGGGAGCGAGCGCGCGGACGACTCCCGCGCAGGCCGTTCCGTGCCCGCAGAGGTCGCCTTCCGCGTCGTCGACGACCTGCAGCTCGCCGTCGTCGTCGCGCAGGACGGCGACGGAGCGGTCGACGCGACCGACGAGCGGGTGTTCGAGCTCGACGCCGCTGTCGAGGATGCAGACGCGGACACCGGCGCCGGTCGAGCCGCCCCACGCCCACTCCCGGGTCACCTGCTCCGGCAGCGTCACGGGCACGCGGATGCGGTCGACTGCCTCGGCCGGAAGGCTCCAGGCCGGTAGTTCCTCTTCGTCCTCGTGCTCGTGGAGCTCGATTGCCGCGCTCATCGCACGCCGATCATCGCAAGATCTGCACAGAAGTCCCAAGCGGAACGGTCCGCATGAGATAGCGAACGTCGGCTTCGGTGCCGTGCAGGCAGCCGGCCGAGACCGCCGCTCCCTGTCCGGACCCGGCATGGATTGCGACGTAGTACGTGATGTGCGTGTTCCAGCCGGGCGGCAGATGTGGCTGGCGCGCGGTCAGCACGAGGATGCAGCAACCGTAGGCGGGGCCGAAGGGGCCTGCCACCTTCTCGGCGACGGCGAAGCGGCCGGTGGGAGTCGGCGAGTCCGGCGCACCGATCCCCACGGGGATCGTGCGCACGAGCCGGCCGTCCCGCAGCACGTAGAGCTCGCGCCGGGAGAGCGACGCGCGGAGCGCCCACTCGACGGGCTGGACCGAGACGTCACGGCCGAATCGGGCCCAGCCGTAGCGGCCGGTCGGCAGCGCCTCCGCCGTCACCTTGACCCAACGGCCACGGACGCCGACGACGCCGAACACGAGCGGGCCGCCGAGCGGGCCTCGTGGCCCGACTTTGACGAGACGCGGCCCGTTCGGCCGGGCGCGGAGCACGACGCTGCCGTGCAGCGGCCTCGCGGCGAGCGCCGCCGTCGAGCCGTGCGGCGGCGCCGCGGCGTGAGAGGCGGCCACCACGCCGGCAGCGAGGTACGCGATCAAGGCGTTGCCCATCAGCGCCAATACTGCCCGAGTGAGCTGACCGGCCCTAGCGGCTGTGCTGCCGGAGCCAGGCCACGATGTTGCGCGCCTGGTCGGCGACGTTCGTCCCGGCTGCGGGCGGTGACACTCCGTGCGACGTCGATCCCGGCCGAGACGCGTGCCCACCGCTGCTGCTCACGGCAACGGCCGCTATGAGGCCGGCGAGCGCGGCTGCCACCAGCACGGCGATCGCGGCGAGCCGTCGGGTCGGCCGCCGCGTCTGCCGGCCACCGGGTCGCGCGAGGATCTCGGTCGCGCGCTGCGCGGGGTCGGGCGGCAATGACAGCGTCTCGGCGTCGGCTGCGACGGGAGCGAGCATTCGTGCGAGCGCGGCGGCGGTGGGAGGCCTGTCCTCGGGACGAAGCGACAGGCAGGACATCACCGCGGCGACGAGCTCCGGCGGAGCATGGGGAGCGCGGCCCGCGAGGTCGGGAGGCTCGAAGCCCTCCTCCGATCCCAGCTCGGCCAGCGAGCCGGCGGTCCGCGAAGGCTCGCCGGTCAGCAGCTCGTAGAGCACGGCGCCGACCGCGTAGATGTCCGCGGCGGCGGTGACCTGCTCGCCGCGGGCCTGCTCCGGTGCCAGGTATCCCGCGGTGCCGAGCACGGTGCCGGCGAGCGTGAGGCGCGTTCCCTCGTGGCCGGCGGCGATGCCGAAGTCGCCGAGCTTGAGTACACCGTCGGTGCCGAGCAGGAGGTTCTGCGGCTTCACGTCGCGATGGACGAGACCGGCGGCGTGAGCGGCGGCGAGGCCGGCGCACATCTGCATGCCGAGCGTCGCAGCCTCGCCCGCGGGAAGCCTGCCGCGCCGCGCGACGAGCTCGGCGAGCGTTTCCCCCTCGACGTACTCCATCGCGATGAAGGGCCGCCCGTCGTCCTCGCCCACGTCGAAGACACGAACGACGTTCGGGTGCGCGAGCCGCGCCGCCAGCCGTGCTTCGCGGAGAAAGCGCCGCCGCAGCTCCTCGTCCCGGGCGAGGTTCTCGGCCAGCCGCTTCAGCGCCACGGGCCGGTCGAGCTCGACGTCGTGGGCGAGATCGACGGTCGCCATGGCCCCGTGCCCGAGCGGCCGCACAAGCTCGTAGCGACCGGCGACGTGCGTCATGGCGCTCACTTGTCGCCCCCATGGCCGTGCTTGTCGTGCCCCTTGTGGCCGGGGGGCTCGTGTGGCGGCGGCTTCTGGTCCTTCGGCGGCTTGGGCTGCACCGGCACGGTCACGACCCGTGTGCAGGTGCTGATGCGAGCAGCGAGGTCGTTCACACCGGTGAGGAGCGGAGAGCGCAGGGGCACGGGCAGCTTCTGCCGCGACGCCGCGACGTCCGCGCGGAGGGACGCCGCGAGGCGCATGGCCCGGCAGTCGTTCCCGGCGTCGGCGGCGGCGGCGATCGCCGAGGCTTGCGCCTCCCAGTCGTGCGCCAGGGCATGCGGCAGCCGTTGGGAAGCGGATCCTTGCGGAGCGGCACCGCCGCAGCCGGCCGCGACGACCACGAGGAGCGCCGCCCCCGAAAAGATCCTCAGCACCTTCGTCATCTACCCGCCATCCACTCGAAACTAGCCTCGCAAAAGACGCCGCGAGCCGTTAACATCCTGTTAATGCCGATGCTTCATGGCTGCGCGTTCCCGGGGTGCTCGACCTTCACGCTGAGTACGTACTGCGTCGAGCACGAGCTACTCGTGCGCGCGGTCAAGGAGTCGGAGCGGGCCCAGGCGACGGACCTCACTGCCGACGCGGACGCCGCGCTCACTGCGGACGCCGCAATGTCCGAAGCGACTGCTTCCTAAGAGTTCTCGTCGGCTACGGCGCCGGCGGGAGCGGGGCTCGCTGCGACGTCGAGAGGCTTGACGATCTCGGCGAAATGGCAGGCAGTCGGATGGCCGGTGCCGCGGTCGACGAGCTCCGGCTCCTCCTCCGCACAGATCGCCTGCGCCTTCCAGCAACGCGTGCGGAAACGGCAGCCCGACGGCGGGTTCGCCGGACTCGGCACGTCGCCCTCGAGCACGATCCGCTCGCGCCGGCCGCGCTGACCCGGCTCCTCGATCGGCACGGCGGACAGCAGCGCCTGCGTGTACGGATGCGACGGACGCTCGTAGATGTCGTGCTTCGTGCCGATCTCGACGACCTTGCCGAGGTACATCACCGCGACGCGGTCGGACACGTGCCGCACGACCGAGAGATCGTGCGCCACGAAGATGTAGGTGAGACCGAAGTCGCGCTGCAGCGACTCGAGCAGGTTGACCACCTGAGCCCGGATCGAGACGTCGAGGGCGGATACGGGCTCGTCGAGGATGATCACCTGCGGATTCAGCGCGAGAGCACGCGCGACGCCGATCCGCTGGCGCTGTCCACCGGAGAACTCGTGGGGAAAGCGATTCGCGTGCTCGGGCGAGAGGCCGACGACGCGGAGCAACTCGTCCACGCGCGCACGCCCGCCGGCGCCACGGGAGCGATGGTGGATCACGAGCGGCTCGCTGACGATGTCGCGGACCGTCATGCGCGGGTTGAGCGACGCGTACGGGTCCTGGAAGACGATCTGTATCTCGCTGCGAACGTCGCGCATCTGCCGGCGCGACAGGCCCGTGATGTCGCGGCCGTTGAAGACGATCTTGCCCGCCGTGGGCTCCGTCAGCTTGATCAGCGTGCGCGAGAGAGTCGTCTTGCCACAGCCGGACTCGCCGACCAGCCCGAGCGTCTCCCCGGCGTTGATCGACAGGTCGACGCCGTCGACGGCATGGATGTGGCCGACGGTGCGCTTGAGGATCCCGGCGCGGATCGGGAAGTACTTGACGAGGTTCTCGATGCGAAGGATCTCCTCGCCGGTCTCCGCCCGCTGGTGGACGCTCGTGGCCGCCTCGGCGCTCACGCGACCGCCTCCGAGAACTTCGATTTCCGACCGATCAGCTCTTCCGAGAAGTGACACGCGCTCTTGTGGTCGGAGCCCTCGACGGCAGCGAGCGGCGGGTTCTCCTGCCGGCAGCGCTCGCGGGCGAGGAAGCAGCGGGGATGGAACGGACAGCCCGGCGGCAGGTTGATGAGCGAGGGCGGCGCGCCGGTGATGGGCTCGAGCCACTCCTCGTCCTCGGTCAGCTTCGGCAGGCTGTTCATCAGCCCGATCGTGTAGGGGTGCCGTGGCGAGCGGAAGATCGTCGCGACGTCGCCGGACTCGACGATGTGCCCCGCGTACATGACGAGCACGCGATCGCACATCTCGGCCACGATCCCCAGGTCGTGCGTGATCAGGATGGTCGCCGCGTCGGTCTCCTGCTGCACGCGCTTGAGCACCTCGAGGACCTGCGCCTGGATCGTCACGTCGAGCGCCGTGGTCGGCTCGTCGGCGATCAGGAGCGAGGGCGAGTTGGAGATCGCCATGGCGATCATCGCGCGCTGGCGCATGCCGCCCGAGAACTCGTGCGGATACTGCGAGTAGCGCTGAGCCGGATTCGGGACGCCGACGAGAGTGAGCAGGTCGATCACCTTCTGCTTCACCACGTCGTCCTTCTCGTCCGGGAAATGCGTCTTGATCGCCTCCCCGAGCTGGTTGCCCACGGTGAGGACGGGGTTGAGCGACGTCATCGGGTCCTGGAAGACCATCGCCACCTCGTTGCCGCGGACGCGGCGCAGTTCCCGCTTCTTCAGCCTCAACAGGTCCTGGCCCTTGAACATGGCGGTGCCGCTGACGATTCGCCCGGGCGGCTGAGGAATCAGGCCGAGCAGCGCAAGCGTCGAGACGCTCTTGCCCGAGCCTGATTCGCCCACGATCCCGAGGATCTCACCCGGAAAGAGGTCGTACGACACGCCGTCCACGGCATGCACGACCCCGTCCTCGGTCTTGAACTCCACGACGAGATCGTTGATCGAGAGCAGCGGATCAGGCACGCACCCTCCTCTGCTGCGGGTCGAGCGCGTCCCGGAGGCCGTCGCCGACGAAGTTCACGCAGAGGACGATCACCACGATCGTCAGGCCCGGGAAGATCGTCAGCCACCACTGGTCCGGGTTCGACTGCGCGTCCGCGACGAGCTCGCCGAGGGACGGCGTCGGCGGCTTGATCCCGAAGCCGAGGAAGGACAGCGCCGACTCGGTGAGGATGGCAACGCCGACCGCGAGCGTCGCGTTCACGATGATCGGGCCGAGCGTGTTCGGGAGGATGTGGCGGAACATCAGCCGCATGTCGCCGGCGCCGGAGGCTTTTGCCGCCTCGACATACTCCTTCTCGCGCAGCGACAGGAAGAGCCCTCGGACGACGCGCGCGATGCCGGTCCAGAAGAAGGCCACGAGGATGAAGGAGAGGTCCCACTGGCCGCCGTTCCCGACGAGCGCGGTGAAGGCGAGCAGGATGGCGAGCGCCGGCAGGGTGAGCACGAGATCGGTGACGCGCATCAGGAGGTTGTCGATCCAGCCGCCCTGATAGCCCGCGACCGCGCCGATGACCAGGCCGATGATCGTCGAGACGACGGCGACGAACACGCCGACCTCCATCGAGGTGCGAACCCCGTAGATGACGCGGCTGAACTCGTCGCGACCGATGGTGTCGGTACCGAAGTAGTGCTGGTGCGCCGTCGTCGGAGGCTGCAGCGTGTGCAAAAGGTCGAACTGGGCGAACCCGTACGGCGCGACCCACGGGGCGAAGATCCCGCAGCCGAAGATGATGATCAGCCCGATCAGGCCGGCCACCGCGAGGCGGTGCCGGAAGAAGCGCATGCGCGCATACGACCACTGGCTGCGGGCCTTGAGCTCGAGCCCGGCCTCCGTGGTGGTCTCGACCGCGCGGTCGATCCCGGCGTCGGGCGCAAGCGGCTCGGCACCCGCGATCGTCGGTGTAGTCGGTACGAGCCCTGTAGAGCCGTCGGGACGGGTGAACTCAGTCATAGCGGATGCGCGGGTCGAGGAAACCGTACGTGATGTCGGCGATCAGGTTGAAGATGATGATGATCACCGCCGTGACGAGTAGGTAGGCCATCACGGCGTACGTGTCGCCCTGCCCCAGCTTCTGCACGAAGTAGAAGCCGAAGCCGTCGAGCGTGAACACCGTCTCCGTCACGATCGCGCCGCCGAGCAGGCCGCCGATGTTGAGCGCGGCCACCGTGGTGATCGGGATCAGCGCGTTGCGGAAGATGTGGCGCATGATCACCTTTCGCTCCGACACGCCCTTGGCACGCGCGGTCCGCACGTAGTCGCTGTTGATCACATCGAGCATCGACGCGCGCATGTAGCGGCTGTAGAGCGCGAAGCTGATGATGAAGAGCGTCAGCGCGGGCAGGGCGAGGTGCTGCAGCCGGTCGAGCGTGAACCAGCTCTCGCCCGGGATGCTGTTCAGGCCCGAGGTGTAGAAGATCCGGACGCCCCAGTGGTTGTACTCGTCGGTGAACGCGATCTGCAGGAGCAGCGCGAGCCAGAACACCGGCATCGCGAAGCCGAGGAAGCTGACCGTCGTGAAGCTGTAGTCGAAGAACGAGTACTGCTTGATCGCCGAGTAGATCCCGACGGAGATCCCGACGATGATCGCCACGGACTCGGAGAGAATGCACAGCTGCGCCGTGTGGCCCATGGTGCGCTGAACGTCGGGCCAGATCGGCTGCAGCGTGACGAGTGACCTGCCAAGCTTGTTGGTGAACACGTCCTGCACCCAGTAGAAGTAGCGGACGATCACCGGCTGGTTGAGGTGGTACTGAAGGGTCAGAAGGTGGATCAGGTGCGGGGTCGCCCGCGGGTTCTGACGGACCGTCGCGAGCGGGTTCGAGGCGTACGAGACGAAGAGGAAGCTGAAGAAAGTCGAGAAGAACAACACCGGAATGCTGTACAGCACTCTTCTGGCGATGAAGGTGAACAAGGGCTCTTCTCCGCTTGTGGTGGGAAATCGACACCGGATCCGCGCCCCAGCTGGGGCGCGGATCCGGATTTGTCGGTCGTACGGTAGTGCCTAGCCTAGAAGCCTAGAGCGCTAGCTGTTCCACTTCCAGTTCTGGATGTTCCAGGTCGGGCCCTCAGACGTCGGGTTGTCCGACTTGCTCATGCCGCCGATCGCCTTCTTGTAGATGAGGATCACGGGGCGGGCATAGAGCGGGATGATCGAGACCTGCTGCGACTCGATCTTCGCGGCGGCCTCGTAGTAGGACTGCCGCTTCGTCAGGTTGAGCTCCTTGTCGCCCTTGCGGAGCAGCGTGTCAACCTTCTTGTTGCAGTAGTTCTTGTAGTTCTGGCCACCGAGGTTCTGCTGGGTGTTGACGCACTGGTAGATCGCGTCGAACCCGGACGGATCGGGGCCGCCGCTCCAGGCGTACTCGGCCAGGTCGAAGTCGCCGGTCGGGAGCAGGTTCGTGAAGAAGTCCGGCTGCGCCGTGAAGTACTTCACGTCGAGCTTGATCCCGACCGCCATCGCCTGCTGCTGGAACACCTGAGCGCTGAGCTCACGAGCAGGAGCGGTGGTCGTGTAGAAGTTGATCTCGGCCTTCTGGCCGGCGCACGTCCACACCTTCGAGTTGTTCTTGTCCGCGGTGGACGGGCCACCGGTGCACCCGTGGGACTTGAGGCCGGCGATGGCCTTCTTCGGGCTGTAGTTGTACATCGAGAAGAAGCCGTTCTTGCCGGTTGCGGGAGCACCAGTCTCCCACTCCGGGTTGTTCAGCGGCTTGAGCTTGTTCTTGGGAACGATGCCCTGGTAGACGGTGTTGATCACCGGCTGCCGGTTCAAGCTCCGGGCAAGCGCAGCACGGAAGTACTGCTTCTTCAGCAGCACCGCGCCGGCCGCCGTGTGCGTGCCACCAGCGGCACTGCCGGCCGGACCGAACTCGACATCGATGTGCTCCTGGACGTAGCCCGGAGTCACGACGCTGGCGAGATTCTTCTGCGACAGCAGCGACGACAGAGCGGTGGTCGGCGTACCCGGGAAGATCGCGTCGACCTCTCCGCCCTTCATGGCCTGGACCTCGGAGTTCTCGTCGTTGATCAGCTGACCGACGACTTCCTTGAGGTGCGGCTTCGCGCCGTACCACTTGGTGTTGGCCTTGAGGATCAGGCCCTGGCCCGGAGTCCAGCTGGCCAGGTAGAACGGGCCGTCCGAGATCGGCTTGCCATCGTTACCGCAGACGCAGTGGGCCCACAGGGTGTTCCAGTTCTGGCCCTTGATCGCGTAGGACGGATAGATGTAGCCGAACAGGTCACGGTAGTCGGCGAACGGCACGCTCCACTTGAAGGTGACGATCTTGCCGTGGCCGCTGGCCTTCGCACTCGTGATCTTGTCGTAGCCCGTCGTGGAGGCAACCGCGTTGCCCGGCTTCACGAACTGCTGCCACGTGTAGATGTAGTCGGCAGCGGTGACCGGATGCAGCCCGTGGCCGATCCAGTTCCACTTCGCGCTCGGCTTGATCCAGATCTTCAGATACTTCTTGGTGGCGACGACCTTCTTCGCCATGTCGAGGTGGTAGTTGCCCTTCTGATCGATGATGTAGTTGCCGCGAATGACCGGCGTCTCACCGAAGTACGCCGCCCAAGCACCGGTGAAGTTCTCGTTGGCGAGGTTGAAGCCACCGGCGTCCTGCTCCATGGCGAACTTGACGACACTCTTCGCCGCACGTCCCGCCGGTGTGCGCGGAACGTTCCGAAGCGCCTTCGCGAACGGGGTCGCAGAGCTCGAGCTCTTGACCGTCATCGCGGCAGCGGAGCCAGCCAGCCCGAGCACGGCAGCGACCGCGGCCACGAGGAACCAGACCCGTTTATGCATTGGATTACCCTCCGTTCGGTGCGCGCCGGGAGCCTGGACGGCGGCGCCAACTCGCTCCGACGCTCGATTGAGCGTCCGTCAGGTGCTTAGACGACCGGCGGCGAGCTTTAGTTAGAAGCCCCTAAGAGTGCGGCGCGGAATGGGTCTAAACGGGCCTGAAGCCGGGGTTCTGCGTGGTCACGGAGACGGCGACGTACACGCCGTCCTCCAGCACGCGACCGTTCGAGAGCTCATGGCCGGTGAGCCGCACGCTCGAGCGTCCGGCGCTCCGGGCACCCAGGGTTCCTTGCCGCCCGGGAACGAAGAACATCGTCGCGACCAGGGCTGCCGCCGATACGACCGCGACTGCGGATCCGACTCTCCAGCTGGCCCGGCGCCGCGACAACTCGAAGCGCTCTGCCGGCACCTCGAGAGTCACCGCTCGCAACCGTGCGGTCAGGCCGCGTACCTGTTCGGCCCACGCCGAGCACTCGGGACAGATCAGGAGGTGGTTCTCGAGCTGGTCGAGCTCGTGCGCCGACAGCTCACCGTCGAGCTGAGCGGACGCGGACTCGCGGGCGCGAGCACAGACTGTCTCAGGAAGCTGCACGTTCTCCTCTAAGTCTCTGACGGGACGCTGTAAGGAAAGTTAGCCGCGCTCGGCCACAAGACCGGCGAACCAGTCGAGCGCCTCGGGATTTGCGAGCGCATCGCGGCTCGTCACCTCGTCGGGCACTGCCCCCATCAGGAGGCGTTTCACCGGCACCTCGAGGATCTTCCCCGACAGCGTGCGCGGGATCTCGGGCGCGGCGAGCACCGCGTCCGGAACGTGGCGCGGCGAGCAGTCCTCGCGGATCCGGCGCCGGATCTCCGCTTCGAGCTTCTCGTCGAGGACGGCGCCGTCGCGCAGGACGACGAACAGCGTCATGCGGCTTCCCTCGCCGTCCGGGACGTCGACCACGAGCGCGTCGAGCACCTCGTCGAGCGCGAGGACGCTGCGATACAGCTCGCTCGTCCCCATCCGCACGCCGCCCCGGTTGATCGTCGCGTCGGAGCGGCCGGTGATGATCGCGGTGCCGCGCTCGGTGATCTCGATCCAGTCGCCGTGGCGCCAGACGCCGGGAAACGTGGAGAAATAGCTCTCGCGGTAGCGCGACCCGTCCTCGTCCCCCCAGAGACAGAGAGGCATGGAGGGCATCGGCTCGGTGATCACGAGCTCGCCTACCTCGCCCACGAGCGGACGACCGTCCTCGCTCCACGCCTCGACCTTCGCGCCGAGCGCCCGCGCCTGGAGCTCGCCGCGGTAGACAGGAAGAGTGGGAACGCCGCCGACGAAGGCCGTGCAGACGTCGGTGCCGCCGGAGGTGGAGAAGAGCCAGACGTCCTCGCCGAGCCGGTCGCGCACCCAGTCGAAGCCCTCGGGAGCGAGCGGCGAGCCGGTCGAGCCGACGCTGTCCAGGCGGGAGAGGTCCCGGCCGGCGCGCGGCTGAAGGTCCGCCTTCTGGCAGGCGGCGATGTAGCCGGCGCTCGTGCCGAAAGACGTGATGCCCGCCGCGTCGGCGAGATCCCATAGCGTCCCGAGATCCGGGTACGCCGGGTTCCCGTCGAAGAGGACGACCGACGCCTCCGAGAGCAGGCCGCCGACGAGGAAGTTCCACATCATCCAGCCGGTCGTCGTGAACCAGAACAGCCGGTCGCCGGCGCGCGCGTCGAGGTGGAGGCGGAGCTTCTTCAGGTGCTCGAGCAGGATCCCGCCCTGGCCGTGGACGATCGCCTTCGGCAGCCCCGTGGTGCCCGAGCTGTAGAGCACCCAGAGCGGATGGTCGAAGGGAAGCTGCGCGAACTCGAGCTCGGCCGCGGGCAATTCCCAGGCCCCGCCCGCGAGATAGGGCAGGACGAACGTCTGCCGGAGTGTCGGGAGCTCCGCCTGCAGGGCCGCGATCGACTCGGTGCGGTCGAAGTCCTTGCCGCCGTAGCGGTAGCCGTCGACGGCGAGCAGCACCTTCGGC
>Ga0207693_10000936_pt1 | contig 26200 bp, 24 predicted proteins | sample LARL81metaG_FD_184347 | JGI IMG/M metagenome (GOLD analysis project Ga0207693, IMG submission 184347) | Corn, switchgrass and miscanthus rhizosphere microbial communities from Kellogg Biological Station, Michigan, USA - LAR L8-1 metaG... | ecosystem: Host-associated > Plants > Roots >... | reverse complement strand
CACGAAATGTAGCCCAACTAAGGCTTGGTGAAATGGCGCACCTTGTTGCGTTTTGCCGAAATGTCGCAGGTCTTCCGTTGAAGCGATTTGAACCTGTTCTCACGGAATCCGAGGACCGGGCCGCTTAAATCGGCAAGCGCCCTGGTGGACTATAATCAGGCAGACGCTTTGTTTCTGGATCAGCAAAACGCGTCACTTGAGCATCGAAGTGTAATGGAACCGTTCCAGTCGGCCCATGGCGTTGCTTGCCGATAATTACTTCCGCTTTCCCGTGAACACCCTCCATTTCAAGCTGCCATTTCTCATGTTCTGGAGTGCCGGGTCGAGGTTCCTTATTTGCTAGGTAATATTCCTCTCGAAAAACGAATAACACCACATCCGCATCTTGCTCTATCGAGCCGGACTCGCGCAAATCAGAAAGTTGCGGACGTTTGTCGTCTCTGCTCTCTACCTGTCGCGACAACTGCGAGAGGGCAACAATAGGTACGTTTAGGTCTTTCGCAAGCGCCTTTAGATTCGTAGTTATCTCAGTAATTTCCTGAACTCGACCCTCTTGAGCGCGTCGACTCGAGCCCTGCATAAGTTGAAGATAGTCGACCACAAGAAGGTCAAGACCGCGTTGTCGTTTGAGCCGCCGCGCTCGCGCAGCGAGTTGGGCAACAGACAAGCCGCCCGTTTCGTCGATAAACAGAGGTAAATTCTGAATCTCGATCGCTCTCTCGCGAATTTTCTCAAAGTCGAATTCATCAATATCGCCGCGCCGCATTCTGCTAGATGGAATTCCAGTTTGCTCTGAGATAATTCGAGCGGCTAATTGCTCCGCTGACATTTCGAGCGAGAAAAAGCCGACAACGCCGCCATTGACAGTCTCCAGATGCCCATCAGCACGTCGCTCGCCGTCCCAAACCTTGGCAATATTGTAAGCGATGTTCGTAGCAAGCGCCGTTTTGCCCATGCCGGGGCGACCTGCCAAGATAACTAGATCGGAAGCTTGCAGTCCGCCTAATTTGGAATCGAGGTCCTTGAGGCCTGTGGCAAGACCAGAGAGTTTGCCGTCGCGCTGAAAGGCTGCTGCAGTTAGATCGACTGCCTTGGTAAGCGCTGTTTCGAAGGTTTGAAAACCCCTGTCGTAACGACCGGTTTCAGCAATTTCGTAGAGCCTGCGTTCGGCATCTTCGATATGAGTTGACGGGGTGGCTTCGATCGGAGCGTCGTAGGCAAGATTGACAATGTCGCCACCTATTCCAATTAAAGCTCGTCGTACGGCCAAGTAATAAACTAGCCGTCCGTAGTCTTCGGCATTGATTATGGTAGTCGCTTCAGCAGCGAGCCGCGCCAGGTATTGATCTACTGAAAGCCCTTCAATCTTGAGATCGACCGGCAAGTAAGGCTTTAGTGTAACGGTATTCGCGGTCTTGCCTGCGCGGATGAAGCGGCCGAGTAATTCGAATATTTGTCCATTTATCGGCTCGAAAAAATGTTTGTCATCAAGGAAATCCTGGACGCGGTAGAATGCTTCATTGTTGATTAAAATGGCGCCAAGCAGGCCTTGTTCCGCCTCGATGCTGTGCGGGAGCATGCGAGTAGGAGCAGGCGTGGTCGGGCTTATCAATCTCAGCGGTGGCGAATCGGACTGTGCCATGACGTCCAAGGGAATCACATGCTATGGCCGTATTGCGGCAGGTAGCCGAAACCCGGCGGCGAAGGGGCCGAAATTCGTTACTCAACATGAAGGATAACCAGTACAGCGGTGGCAGCGGTACGTTGCGGGGTCCCGGCGTGACCGCCTCACTTTCGATAGTCCAATAACGTTCCCATGGGAAACATGATTGGCGGCTTTCCCCCGCTACTCACGCACACCACAGCGAAACGCCCGGCCTGCCGCTAAACAGCCCTTGACGCGGCAACGCAACGGATGGCGGACGGCTATTCGCCCGCGAGTCGCAGCGGCGGCCTGTAGGCCGCCTCGATGGCGAGCAACCGCGCCTCTTCCCGCGCAATATAATCGCGGGTCGGGGGTATGAGGCCCTTCTGCTTCGCCATCTGAATCTGGAACACGACCATCTCGCCCAGCCGAAACGCCATTTCCGAGCAAGCCAGATAAAACTCCCACATTCGCACAAAGTGCTGATCGTAGAGGCGCACCGCCTCGTCGCGATGGGCCAGAAAGCGTTCGCGCCAGGCCTTAAGTGTCTCGGCGTAATGCAGTTGCAAAATCTCCACATCGGTGACGATCAGACCTGCCCGCTCGATGGCGCGGAGGACTTCCGACAGAGCCGGAATGTAGCCGCCGGGGAAGATGTATTTGGCAATCCAGGGATTGGTAATCCCGGGTGTGCTGTAGCGACCGATTGTGTGCAGGAGCGCGATGCCGTTATCGGCAAGAAGCTTCGCGCACTGGTTGAAGAACACGTCGTAAAATCCGACCCCGACATGTTCGAACATGCCGACCGATACGATTCGATCGAATCGGCCGTCCACATCGCGATAGTCCAAAAGCTTGAATTCGACGTCGCGGTGGCCGCGCTCCTGGGCCCGGTTCCGGGCGCACTGATACTGTTCCTGCGACAGCGTGATGCCGGTGACCTTGGCGCCGGCGATCTCGGCTAGATAGAGCGCCAGTCCACCCCAGCCGGAGCCAATGTCGAGCGCCTTGGCGCCGGGCGCGATCCGCAGCTTGGCGGCGAGGTGACGCTTCTTTGCCAGCTGCGCGTCGTCGAGCGACTGACCGGGCCGCTCGAAATAGGCGCAGCTATATTGCTGGTCACCATCGAGGAACAACGAATAGAGCCGACCGTCGAGGTCATAGTGATGCGCGACATTGGTCAGCGCGCGCGAGCGCAAATTGAGTTGCTGGAGGCGGCGGAACAGATAGCGCAGCGCCCGAGGCAGGGCCCAATTGCGGGCGTCGAGACGCTCTTGGCGCAATAGCAGCGCCAGCACATCGGCGATCGAGCCCTGCTCGACGATCAGCGTGCCGTCCATATAGGCTTCACCGAGCTTCAACTCGGGATCGAACAACACCGCGCGCTCAGCCGCGGCATTGCTAAACCGGACTGCGACAGGTCGCCCCGTTCCGTCGCCGAACGTGCCTGTGCGCCCGCGCGCAGTCGTGACGGTAAACGACCCGTGACGGATAAACCGGCGTAGAAATATGAACAGTAAGCGATCCACGGCCGTTTCCACTCACACCGCCCGTTACGCAGCCTCCTACGATTGGCGCTTGAATCAATGCTTTGCCGCCGGGCCCGTTTGATTAAGCCTTTGCGCGGGTGGAGTCTTGTTATTGCCGTTATTAAAACAAAATCCTCCTTGACCAGCAATGGCGCAGGACAGGGGCGAGGATGCCGGCAACGTGACTGTCGTACCGGTTCGCAGTTGGGGTAAGTATGCCTGCTGAGCGGGAGAGAATTGAGGGGGTCAGCGTGTTCCGGCGTCTTATGCCCGTGATCGGGCTCGTCTGGGTCATGGCGGTTGCCGTGGTGTTCGCGGGACCGACCCTGAGCCAGACCAATATCGATCAGGGCAAGCCTGCCTCCGAATTATTCGCGAACTATTGCGCGGTGTGTCACAAGAGTACGCGCGGGCTCGCGAACGGCCGCAGCAGCCTCACCCTTTCGATGTTCTTGCGCGAGCACTATGCAACGAGCAGCCAACAGGCGGCTGCGCTCGCCGCTTACGTCATCAGCGCCGGCGGCAATGCACCGGCGGCGAAACCGGAGCGGGCCAAATCAGAGGAACCGAAAGGGCAGGAGGCCAAGGGTCAGGAGGCCAAGGGTCAGGAGGCCAAGGGTCAGGAGGCCAAGGGTCACGAGACCAAGCCTCGCGCGGCCTCGGCTAAATCCGAACCGGAAAAACCGGCCCCGGGAGGCCAGCCGGGACGTGACGAGGCGGCGCCTGCCCAACAAGAGCGTGCTCCTGTGGTTGCCGCGCCCGCCGCTGGCGCGTCGCCAAGTTCCGGCGAAGCTCCTGAGCTTGGGCCAAGCGCCGGCGTGTCAGCCGAATCCCAATCGAACGACAACGCGCTCGTGCCGCGCGACAATATTCCTGACTGATCACGGAACGTGGGCTTGGGGCCCTAGCGTCGATCCGCTGCGGCAGTTTCGTCCTGCGGCGGTGTTTCAGGCTCCTCGGCGCTTTCCGTCGGTCGCGCCGCCTCGCCGGCTCCCGGTTCGAAGAACGCTTCCGCAGCGATCGCGGCCGCCTCCTGTTCGGTCGGTTCGCGCAGCTGCATGACATCCTCGCCGCGTGCGATGCGGGCGGCCTCATCTTCGTTGCGCGCGACGATCACACCGATCGAAACTTCCACCTCGGGGTGGAGCACGATCGGCACTTTGTGCTGGCCAATGGTCTTGATCGCCGCGTTGAGCGCGAGCTGGTTGCGATTGACGCGAAAGCCGCCCTCGCCGAGCAGGGTCACGAGGTCACGCGGGGACACCGAGCCGAACAATTGGCCGGATTCGGAGGCTTGGCGCAAAACAGTAAAGCTCTTGCCGTCGAGTTTCCCGGCCACTTGATCCGCTTCGGTCTTGAGCGTGAGCGAGCGCGCTTCGAGCTCGCTTTTCATCTTTTCAAAGCGCGTGCGGTTTTCGTCCGTGGCGCGCAGCGCCTTTCCGCGCGGAAGCAAAAAATTGCGGGCGAACCCGTCCTTCACGCGCACAACATCGCCCATCTGGCCTAGCCGGGCGATGCGCTCGAGCAGAATGACTTCCATGGCGACCTCGCTTAGCGGATCACGTAGGGCAACAAGCCGAGAAACCGCGCGCGCTTGATCGCTTGGGCAAGTTCACGCTGCTTCTTCGCTGAAACTGCCGTTATACGGCTCGGAACGATTTTTCCGCGTTCGGAAACAAACCGCTGCAGCAGCTTGACGTCTTTGTAGTCGATCTTTGGCGCATTGGCGCCGGAGAACGGGCAGCTCTTGCGGCGGCGGAAGAACGGGCGCCGGCCGCCGGCGGCTTGCGGTGACATTGCCATCGGTTACTCCTCGCCTCCGTTGACGGTTTCATCGGAATCGTCGCGGCCGCGACGGTCGCGGGGGCGGTCACCGCGGTCACCGCGATCGCCCCGTTCGCCGCGATCGCCCCGTTCGCCGCGGCGGTCGTCGCGGTCGCGATCGCGTTCGGCGCGCCGCATCATCGCCGACGGGCCCTCTTCAAGCGCATCGACCCTGATCGTGAGATAGCGCACAACGTCTTCGTTGAGCCGTTCGAGGCGTTCAATTTCATTGATGGCTGGCGGCGGCGCATCGATATCCATCAGCGTGAAGTGCGCCTTGCGATTCTTGCGCAAACGGTAGGAGAGCGACTTGACGCCCCAATATTCGGTCTTCTTGACCGATCCGCCGAGTCCTTCGATGACCCCCTTCAATTGCGCGGTCAATTCATCAACCTGCTGCGCGCTAGCGTCCTGGCGCGCAAGATAGACGTGTTCATAGAGCGGCATAGCTGCCCTTTCCTGTCTGCCATGCTCGCCCGGGCGCGAAGCCCCTCGAACCCTTCGGGAAAGGCTCGAATGCTCTGAAGGCGGGAACACCGGACGCCGGACCCGAAAGCCCTACCGTGCAAGAACAATCCCAAGAACGAGCGTCTGCGCGGCCGTCCGTTCAGCCCCCGGCCGGGGTCGAGCGGAAACGGGCCTTATACGCGGCCCATCCAGAAACGCAAGGTCGCACCAAACAGCATCGCGTTGGACCGCGCCCAGGCCGCTTTGTTGCTTGCCAGCCGACCGTGATCGCCTTGACATCAGTGTCATAGCGGTATTTTTCGCGCCTGCCTTGCGCGCGTCGTGATCTCCAAGGGGCAAATCGTAGCCGATGACAATTGCGTTGGTTTTCCCGGGCCAGGGCAGCCAGGCCGTCGGAATGGGCAAGGCTCTGGCCGAGGCATTTGCTCCGGCCCGCCAAATATTCGATGACGTCGATGCCGCTCTGGGCGAGAGGCTCAGCGACACGATCTGGAGCGGTCCGGCCGAGACCCTCACGCTCACTGAAAACGCCCAACCGGCGCTGATGGCGGTTTCGATCGCGGCCTTGCGGGTTCTTGAACAGGAAGCCGATCTCGATATCGGGCGCGATATCGCCTTCGTCGCCGGCCATTCGCTTGGCGAGTATTCGGCGCTCGCCGCCGCGCGCGCAATTTCTGTTGCCGACGCGGCGCGCCTTCTACGCATCCGCGGCCGCGCCATGCAAAAAGCCGTTCCGGTCGGCGTCGGCGCCATGGCGGCGCTCATCGGGATCGAGCTCGCGGAGGCAAGCGCGATAGCCGCAGAAGCTTCGAGCGCGGGCGTGTGCGCGGCCGCCAACGATAATGGCGGCGGCCAAGTTGTTTTGTCGGGGGCGAAGGCCGCGGTCGAACGCGCGGTGGAGCTTGCCAAGGTGCGCGGCGTGAAACGCGCGATGATGCTGCCGGTGTCCGCGCCCTTTCATTGTCCCTTGATGCAGCCGGCCGCCGACGTCATGGCGGAGGCCTTAACCAAGGTCTCGGTGCAAGCGCCGCTCGTACCGGTCGTCGCCAATGTGCCGGCACGGCCGATCAAAGAGCCCGCAGAGATCGTGCAAAATCTGGTCGAACAGATCACCGCGACGGTGCGGTGGCGGGAATCCGTGCTGTTCATGGCGCAGTTTGGCGTGTCCTCATTCTTCGAGGTCGGCGCCGGAAAAGTACTGACCGGTCTGATCAAGCGCATTGCCGAGAGCGCATCAGCCACCGCGATTGGATTGCCCGAAGACATCGCCAAGTTCAAAGCCTCGCCTGTTTGAGCTATTGCTGGGTCGGCCGAAGGCCAGGGAGTCAAAATGTTCGAGCTCACCGGAAAGACCGCGCTCGTAACCGGAGCGACCGGCACGATCGGCGCGACGATCGCGCGCAGCCTTCATCGCCAGGGTGCTACCGTCGCCATCTCGGGAACGCGGCGGGAGGTACTCGATCGGCTCGCCGCCGAACTTGGCGACCGCGTGCATATTCTTCCGGCCAATCTTGCCGATTCCGCCGAGACCGAAGCGCTGGTGCCGCGTGCCGAGGAGGCGATGGGTCAGCTCGATATTCTTGTCGCCAATGCCGGGGTCACGCGAGACAACCTGCTCGTGCAATTGCGCGACGAAGATTGGGAGCAGGTCATTGCCATCAACCTGTCCGCTACCTTCCGGCTGTCGCGCGCCGCGGTTCGCGGAATGATGCGTCGCCGGTTTGGGCGCGTTATCGCGATCACGTCCGTGGTCGGCATAACCGGCAATCCCGGCCAGGCCAACTATGTCGCCGCCAAAGCCGGCATCACCGGGATGATCAAAGCCATGGCGCAGGAATATGCTAAGCGCGGCGTCACCGCCAATTGCGTCGCGCCCGGGTTCATTGTCACGCCGATGACCGACAAACTGAACGACAAGCAGCGGGAAACTATCGTTGCAAAAATTCCGGCAAGCCGCGCCGGAACCCCTGAAGAGGTGGCTGCGGCGGTCGTTTTTCTCGCTTCGAACGAGGCCGGCTACGTGACTGGCCAGACATTGCATGTGAATGGCGGAATGGCCATGATTTGAACGCGATAACAGATGTTGAGGACGCCGTGCCGGCGCGCTGGTCAACCGTTTTGAAGTGTGGTAACCGAACCGAACTCGGGCTGGGGGAGCCGGAATCCCGGAGCGCCGGGCGCAACGTCCGCCTCTGACTCAGGTGTCGACCCACGGCTGTCGGCAAGTTCAATGAAGCAGTAGGACAGAATCAAAGCGAGCTTGACGGGTCGCGTTGCAAGATGAGGTTGGAACGATGAGTGATATTGGCGAGCGCGTGAAGAAAATCGTCGTAGAACATCTCGGCGTCGAGCCCGATAAGGTGACCGAGAACGCCAGCTTCATCGACGATCTTGGCGCCGACAGTCTCGATACGGTCGAGCTGGTCATGGCATTTGAGGAAGAATTCGGCTGCGAAATTCCCGACGATGCCGCCGAAACCATTTTGACGGTGGGCGACGCCATCAAATTTCTCGAAAAGAACGCAAAGAGCTAACCGGTCACCGGCCGGCATTTTTTACATGAGGGACGTGGACTGCCGTGACCGCCGCATATGTCTATATGCGGCGGGACGATATTCGGGCTGCGTTCGCCGGGAGTGTCCGCGATGAGACGCGTGGTGGTCACAGGGCTTGGGCTGGTGACGCCGCTCGCGTGCGGGACTGAACAAACCTGGCAGCGGCTGCGATCCGGCGACAGCGGCATCAAGCGCATCGAGAAGTTCGACGTTTCCGATATTCCCTGCAAGATCGCCGGCCAGGTGCCGCGCGGCGACGGCGCCAACGGAAGCTTCAATCCTGACGACTGGATGGAGCCGAAGGAGCAGCGCAAGGTCGACGATTTCATCGTCTTTGCCATGGCCGCGGCGGCGCAGTCACTCAACGACGCCGGCTGGCATCCGCGTCAATATGAGGACCAGATCGCGAGCGGCGTTTTGATCGGCTCGGGGATCGGTGGGGTGGAGGGAATCGCGGAAACCGCGCTGGTATTGCGCGACCGCGGCCCGCGGCGGGTGTCGCCGTTCTTCATACCGGGCCGGCTGATCAATCTCGCCTCCGGTTATGTATCGATCGCCCATTCGCTCAAGGGTCCCAATCATGCTGTGGTCACGGCCTGTTCGACCGGCGCTCACGCGATTGGCGATGCCGGCCGGTTGATTGCGCTTGGCGACGCCGATGTGATGGTGGCCGGCGGTACCGAGTCGCCCATTAACAGGATTTCGCTCGCCGGCTTTGCCGCCTGCCGCGCGCTTTCGACCGGATTTAACGATACGCCCGAGCGCGCATCGCGGCCGTACGATCGTGATCGCGACGGCTTTGTCATGGGGGAGGGCGCCGGGGCCGTCGTACTCGAGGAGTATGAGCATGCGCAACGACGCGGCGCACGCATCTACGGCGAACTTATCGGCTACGGTCTATCCGGCGATGCCTACCACATTACCGCGCCGGCCGAGGACGGCGATGGCGCGTTCCGCTGCATGAGCGCCGCAATTCGTCGCGCTGGCGTCTCGCCGTTCGACATCGGCTACATCAATGCCCACGGCACCTCGACGCCGCTTGGCGACGAGATCGAGCTTAAAGCCGTCGAACGGCTCGTGGGCAATGCCGCCGGCAATATTGCAATGTCCTCCACCAAATCTTCGATCGGCCACCTTCTCGGCGCTGCTGGAGCAGTGGAGGCCATTTTCTGTCTACTGGCGCTGCGCGATGGCGTGGTGCCGCCGACGCTCAATCTCGACAACCCGTCGGTCGCGACATCGATCGATCTGGTGCCGCATACGGCGCGCCAGCGGTCGGTCGAAGTCACGCTTTCCAATTCGTTTGGATTCGGCGGCACGAACGCCTCGCTGATCTTCCGCAAACTGGCGCAATAACGCGATGCTCTTACGGATCGCCACATTTGTTCCGCACTCACCTGCGATTCACGGGCGATCTTGGCTGTCGTGGCGTCAGACCGGAAACGGCGGCAAGATTGCCGAAAAACCTGCAATCATCACTAAGTCGATCTTGCGGATCGTAGGACTGGATGTGCGGTGGTGACAGGAGCTAACCCCCCGAACAATCCGGCGGCCCGTGCCATGCCGCGCAGCCCGCGCGCGGCGATCGAGCCCGACAGGGTGGATGTGCCGGCGCGCCGCTCGAGGAGCGCGCGGCATCCGCTGGTCGTTATCGGCAATGCCGTCATCAGCGCCTTTGTTCTTGTCGCCTTGGCCGCCGGTATCGCGCTGTTTTTTGGCAAGCAGCGATTCGAAGCCGCGGGCCCGCTGCCGGCGGATCGCGTTGTCAACATTCCGCGTGGTTCCGGGATGCGCGACATCGCCGATATCTTGTCGCGCGAAGGCGTCGTCGATCAACCATGGCTGTTCATCGGCGGCGTGCTCGTGCTCAAGGCGCGCGAGGATCTCAAGGCCGGCGAGTACGAATTTAAGGCGCACTCCAGTATGCGCGACGTGGTCGCCACGATCGTCGAAGGCAAAATCGTAGCCCACCAGGTCAGCATTCCAGAGGGACTCACCTCGGAGCAGATTGTCGCGCGCTTGTTGCAGGACAGTGTATTGGCCGGCGACATCAAGCAAATTCCGCGCGAGGGCAGCCTGCTGCCGGACACTTACAACTTCGCGCGCGGGATTAACCGCGAGCAGATGGTTCAGCGCATGCAGCAGGCGCAGCAGCGCCTGCTGCATGAAATCTGGGAGCATCGCGCGCCGGACCTGCTGCTCAAAACGCCGGATCAGCTCGTCGTGCTGGCATCGCTCGTCGAGAAAGAGACTGGCAAGCCGGAGGAGCGCACGCGCGTCGCCGCTGTTTTCGTCAACCGGCTCAAGCAAAGGATGAAGTTGCAGTCCGACCCGACGATCATCTACGGGCTCGTCGGCGGCAAGGGCACGCTCGGGCGCCCGATCATGAAAAGCGAAATCGAGCAGCCGACGCCATACAACACATATATCATCGACGGATTACCGCCTGGCCCGATCGCCAATCCAGGCCGTGCCTCGCTCGAGGCGGCGGCAAATCCGGCGCGCACCCGAGAATTGTATTTCGTCGCGGACGGTACCGGCGGCCACGCCTTCGCGGAGACCTACGAGCAGCACCAGAAAAACGTCACCCGGCTGCGATCGATCGAATCCGATCAGAAGGATCAGCTCCCGATCGGCGACCAGATGGCGGTCCCCGCGGCGCAACCGCCGCAATCGGCGCCGACGCCCGCGGCTACTGCGCCGGCGGCGCCTCCGCCGCGCGCCGGCGCCGCAAAGCCTCACGCGACCGTCCCCCATTAATCACATCCGGTTTCGATTTCGCGCTCCAACCTTGTGACCGGCAGTCGTCGTCGATAAGTTCGGGCGCATCTCTCGCTGGCGGGGTCCCATGGCACTTTCGAGCATGACCGGGTTTGCTCGCGGCCATGGCGTGTCCGGACCTTACGCCTGGACCTGGGAAATAAAATCGGTCAACGGCAAGGGGTTGGATGTGCGGCTGCGCACGCCTGCGGGCTGGGACGCGGTTGAGCTCCCGGTTCGCGCGCGCGCCGCCCAAACGCTGGGCCGCGGTTCGGTGCAAGCCAACCTCACCGTCGAACGCAGCGGCGCGGCGCCGACCGTGCGCGTCAATGCGCCGGTTCTCGACGCCATCTTGTCGGCCGTGCGCGACTTTGGGACCAAGGTCAAAGCGTCGCCGCCCTCGCTCGATGGTCTCTTGGCTCTTAAAGGCGTTATCGAAATCGCCGATGCCGGGGAGAACGAAGCCGAGCGGCGCAGCGCCGAGGCGGCGGTGATTGCCGGTTTTGCCGCTGCGCTGGCGTCGCTTGCCGAAATGCGCCGCGGCGAGGGCGCGGCGCTCGGTCGCGTTCTCGCCGGCCGGCTTGATGAGATCGGCACGCTTATCGAACGCGCGGAGCGGGCTCCAGGCCGCCGCCCCGAAGCCATTCGCGCCCGGCTTGCCGAGCAAATTGCGGTGTTGCTCGAGCAATCGGAGCGTTTCGATCCTGACCGGCTGCACCAGGAAGCGATCATGATCGCGACCAGGGCCGACGTGCGCGAGGAGCTTGATCGCCTCGCCGCCCATCTGGCGCAAGCGCGGCGGCTGATCGAGGAAGGCGGTCCGATCGGCCGGCGACTCGATTTTCTTGCCCAGGAGTTCAACCGCGAAGCCAACACGCTGTGCGCCAAAGCCAATGATGTCGAGCTCACCAATATCGGCTTGGAGCTCAAAGCGGCAGTCGAGCAATTTCGCGAACAGGTTCAGAACGTAGAATAAAATGGCGCAGGCGCGGCGAACCCACCACAACATCGCCCGTCGCGGCCTGATGTTGGTTCTGTCCTCGCCGTCGGGCGCAGGAAAGACCACGTTGTCTCGCTTGTTGTTGCGATCGGACCGCAAGGTCGATCTTTCGATATCGGTGACCACGCGGCCCAAGCGCCGCGGCGAGATCAACGGGCGCGATTATCATTTTATCAATGGCGCGCGCTTCGATGAGATGATTGCCGGCGGCGAGCTTCTGGAATGGGCGGAAGTGTTTGGCCATCGCTACGGCACTCCGCGCCAGCCGGTGACCAAGGCCTTGCAGGCGGGTCGTGACGTTCTGTTCGACATCGATTGGCAGGGCACGCAGCAGCTGCGCGAGCAAGCGCGCACCGACCTAGTCAGCATTTTTATCTTGCCACCCACGGCAAAGGAGCTTGAGCACCGGCTCAAACGGCGCGCGCAAGACTCCAAGTCGGTGATCGGGTCGCGCATGGCAAAGGCCGCCGGCGAAATGAGTCACTGGCCGGAATACGACTACGTCATCGTCAATCGCGATAAACGGCGGGCCTTTGCCGAATTGCGCGGCATCCTCGCCGCGGAACGGCTCAAACGCGAACGCCAGATCGGCCTGTCCGACTTCGTGCGCCGGCTGCAGGCGAAGCTTTAACATCGTCCGTAACGTCGATTTTTTAGTCCGTGCTCTGCGACTTTCTCTGCAATGACAATTGAGGGTCTTTTAGGTGTAGATTGATTGTTCGAGCGGCTTGGCCGAAGCCTCAGTGAGGTCATGACACGGCGGTCCAAAGCGAGCGGTAAGTCAGGAAAAGCGCGCGGCCGCAAAGCGGCGGCCAAGCGCGGCACGGCGCCTAATCGCTCATCCGCCGTCGATCAGAAAAACGAGATCGCACGGCTTCGCCGCGAGCTGCAGCAGGCGCTCGAGCAGCAGACTTCCACTTCCGAGGTCCTCAAGGTCATCAGTCGCTCGACATTCGATCTCAGGCCGGTGCTGGAAAGCCTTTTGGAGAAGGCAATCCGTTTGTGCGACGCCGACAGAGGGTTGATCTATAGGCAAGACGGCGATCTTTACCGCGCTGCGGCCAGCTATGGCCACACCGCTGAATTCATCAAAAAAGTAGTAGACCAAAATCCAATCCGTCAGGATCGAAGCTCTGCAACGGGGCGAGCTGTCTTGGAGCGCCGCGTTGTTCACATCCACGATATCCTCGCAGATCCCGAATATCGGTGGGCCCAGGAACACCGCGGCGACGAGGGGATGCATCGCACTCTTCTCGCCGTGCCAATGTTGCGCGAAGATACGATCATTGGCGTCATCACGATTCGTCGTGTGCGAGTTCAGCCCTTTACCGATAAACAAGTCGAGCTGGTGCAGAACTTCGCTGCGCAGGCCGTTATCGCCATCGAGAATACGCGGCTGCTCAGCGAATTGCGTGAGGCACTGAACCAGCAGACAGCTACTGCGGATTAAGCGTCATCAGCTCCTCGCCTGGCGAATTGGCCCCAGTGTTTCAGGCGATGCTAGAGAATGCGGTGCGTATTTGCGAGGCCAAATTTGGCAACATGTATCTGGTGGAAGGCGACGGCTTTCGGTTGGCGGCTCCGTACAACATACCGCCGGCTTTGCTCGAAGAGCGCGCGGACAAGACTTTACGTCCAGGTCCAAACACTATGTTCGGCGAAGTGACGCGGACGAAGCAAGTTGTTCATGTCCACGACCTTGTCAAGTGGCGAGGGTACCTCGAACGCGATCCTGTATCGACTAGTGCATTTCAGCTGGGCGGTATGCGAACCATACTCATGGTTCCGATGCTTAAGGAAGACGAGCTTGTCGGAATCCTTAGCATCTACCGTCAAGAAGTCCGGCCGTTCACTGACAAGCAGATCGCGCTGCTGCAAAACTTTGCCGCGCAAGCGGTTATTGCGATTGAGAACACGCGGCTGCTCACTGAACTGCGGCAATCGCTGGAGCAGCAAACGGCAACAGCAGAAGTGCTGTAGGTCATCAATTCGTCGGCTGGCTCGCTCACGCCGGTGTTTGAGGCAATGCTCGACCGGGCCATGTACCTCTGCGAAGCCGCGTTTGGCGGAATCTGGATCTTGGAGGGCGACCGCTATACCGCCGTCGCGCTGCAAGGCGTTCCGGAAGCTTACGCGACATTCCTCGCTCGTACGACGCTTATTCCCCGGCCCGGTACGGCTCCCTATCGGCTGATGCACGGCGAGCCGTTTGTCCACAACCTCGATCTCAAATCTGAAGAGCCATATCAGAGAGGCGATCCACAACGCCGCGCCTTGGTCGATCTCGGCGGCGCGCGCACGGCGCTGCAAGCCGCCTTGCGTAAGGATGATGTCGTGCTCGGCATCATCACAATCTATCGCCAGGAGGTTCGGCCCTATACCGATAAGCAAATCGAACTCCTGCAGAACTTTGCCGCGCAAGCCGTCGTGGCCATGGAGAACGCGCGGCTTCTTAACGAACTACGGCAATCGCTGGAGCAGCAGACGGCAACGGCCGATGTGTTGCGTGTCATCAGCTCCTCACCCGGTGAACTGGAGCCGGTTTTCCAGGCCATGCTCGCGAACGCGACGCGCATCTGCGAAGCCGAGCTGGGGTTTCTATGGCGCGCTGAAGGCAACGGGTTTCGTGCGGTGTCGCTGCATGGAATACCGCCGGACCTTGCGGGGATGCGACGTGACCAAGCATTCCACTTTGACCCAAAAACCCCGCTTGGTCGTATCGCTCAAACAAAACAACTCCTTCATATAGCGGACGCCAAGAACGAAACGGCATACGCCGAAGGCTTGCAGCCTTTCAAAGACTTTGTAGACAAATTTGGCGCGCGTACGCTTCTTTTGGTGCCGATGCTCAAAGACGATGCGCTGGTTGGCGCGATCGCGATCTACCGCATGGAGGTGCGGCCCTTCACCGACAAACAAATTGAGTTGGTGCAAAACTTCGCTACCCAGGCCGTTATCGCCATCGAGAATGCGCGGCTGCTCAACGAACTGCGGCAATCGTTGGAGCAGCAGACGGCAACATCGGAAGTGTTGAGCGTTATTAGCCGTTCGCCCGGCGACCTTGACCCTGTGTTTGAATCGATTCTCGGCAATGCCGTTCGCATTTGCGAAGCAAAGTTCGGCGGCCTGTTCCTGAGCGAAGGCCCTGGTTTCCGAAGTGTCGCGCAGCAGGGACCACTGTTTGACTGGTGGCAGAAGGACCCGGTGCTGGACGTGCAGCGACATCCGGGCTTGCCGCTTTCGCGCGTCGCAACGACCAGAGCCGTTGTTCACATGGCCGACCTGGCGGTGGAGGCCGCTGCTTACCCAGATGATCCTCGGTTTGCGGCCCTCGTGCAGACGGCCGGCGCGCGCACGGTGCTCGGCGTACCGATGTTGAAGGAAGACGAACTCGTCGGCGCCATCATCATCTACCGCAGCGAGGGGCGGACGTTCACCGACAAGCAGATCGGGCTTATGCAGAACTTCGCAGCTCAGGCGGTGATCGCGATCGAGAACACGCGGCTGCTCAATGAGCTGCGGCAATCATTACAGCAACAGACTGCGACTGCCGACGTCCTCAAAACAATCAGCCGATCGACTTTCGATCTGCAAACCGTGCTGGACACGCTCGTTCAGTCAGCGGCGCGACTTTGTGATGCAGAGAGTGCGTCCATCCATCGTCCGCAGGGCAATAGTTATCCCTACGTGGCGAGCTATGGGCTATCTCCAGAATATGACGAATACATGCGGGGGCACCCTCTTGTTGCGGGGCGAGGGACCGTGCTTGGACGGGCTGTGACTGAATGCAAACCGATTCAAGTTACTGATGTTGAGGCTGATCCAGAATACACCTTAAAAGAAGGCCAGAAGCTTGCCGGATTCCGTACCGTCGTCGGTATTCCACTGCTGCGCGAAGGTGCGCCGATTGGCGTAATAATGTTGACGCGCAACACCGTGCGGCCGTTCACTGACAAACAGATCGAACTTGCAACAACTTTTGCCGACCAAGCTGCTATCGCAATTGAGAACGTACGCCTGTTCGACGAAATTCAGGACAAGAGCCGGCAGCTTGAGATCGCAAGCCAGCACAAGTCGCAGTTCCTTGCCAATATGAGCCACGAGCTGCGCACGCCGCTCAACGCCATACTCGGCTATACGGAATTGATGGCCGACGGCGCCTATGGCGAGCCGTCAGAAAAGATGAGTGCCGTGCTTAAGCGGCTGGAAAGTAACGGCCGCCATCTCCTCGGCTTGATCAACGACGTACTCGATTTGTCCAAGATCGAAGCTGGCCAACTCATGCTTGAGCTTTCCGATTACTCCGTTCGGGACATTGCCCAGACCGTCCGCAGTACGCTTGAGTCGCTGGCGGCCGACAAAAAGCTGGCATTCAAAGTAGAGGTCGCCGCCGAACTACCGCCAGGACGCGGCGACGGCCGGCGCTTGACGCAAGTGCTGATCAATCTGGTCGGCAATGCCATCAAGTTCACCGATGCTGGCGAAGTCACCATCAAGGCCACTGCTAACAACGGCTCATTCCACGTCTCGGTCCGCGACACCGGCCCCGGAATCTCCGCCTCCGATCAGGCCAAGTTGTTCCAGGAGTTTCAGCAGGCCGACAATGCCATTACCAAGAAGAAGGGCGGCACCGGCTTGGGGCTTGCCATATCCAGGCGCATCATTGAGATGCATGGCGGCAGGATCTGGGTCGAGTCACAGCCGGGGCAAGGCTCGACGTTTGCGTTCACGTTGCCGGTGATCGTCGAACGTCAGGCGGAGGCCGCAACGGGGGCACAATGAGCAAGCGCATCCTTGTAGTCGAGGACCAGCCCGACAATCGCCAGATCATTCGCGACATGCTGGCCGATACCGGTTATGAAATCACCGAGGCGGAAAACGGCGAAGAGGCGCTCGCGGCGATCGCGAAACAGCGGCCGGACCTGATATTGATGGATATTCAGCTGCCGGTCATGGACGGCTACACCGCCACGCGGCGAATCAAAAGCGATGCCGCCTTGAAATCGATACCGATCATCGCAGTCACGTCGTATGCGCTCAGCGGCGAAGAGAAGAAAGCGCGTGAGGCGGGCTGCGACGATTACGTGCCCAAACCGTACAGCCCGCGCCAATTGCTGGCGAAAATTCGGCAATATCTATCCTAAATCGCCAGTACGGTGCGGCCCACCACGCGGCCGGCGCGTAAATCCTCGAGCGCCGCCTGCGCCTCATCGAGCGGCCGTGCCTGCGTCGGTATCGGAGCGATTGTCCCCGAATGCGCCAGCGCGATCAGTTCGCGCGCCTGCGCCAATGTACCGGTCAAACTACCTTCGATGGTGATCGCTTTGATCGCAATCATCGCCGCAGGAATTGAGAAGCTGCCGCCAAGGAGGCCGGTGACAACAGCCTTGCCGCCGCGGGCCAAGATTCCGGTCGAGAATTGCAGCGACTTGTCCGAGCCGACAAAATCGCAAACGGCGTATAAACCGCCTCCGGTTGCCGCCATAATTGTTTTTCGTACCTGCGGATCGGCGGGATCGAAGGCTTGCGCGGCGCCGGCTGACAGCGCGGCTTGCCGCTTTTGCGGATCGATGTCGGCGACGAGCGGGGGTTGGCGAAGCAGCGCTCGAGCCAGCGCCAGCCCCATCATGCCGACACCGCCGAGGCCAACGAGCAGGACCGGCCCGCGCTCCGCGTGAGTGCCCAGCCGTCTAAGGGCGCTATAGGCGGTGAGCCCGGAGCACATCAATGGACCGGCGAACGACGCCGGCAATGGCGCATGGTCGAGCAGATAACGCGGGTGCGGCACCAGCACGTAAGTTGCGAAACCGCCGTCGACGGCGACACCAAGATGATGATGCGCGGAGCACATGTTCTCTTCGCCGGCGCGACAAGACGGGCAGGCGCCGCAGCCAATCCAGGGATACACCGCGACCTGTCGTCCGATCTCGGTGCCATCCGCGTTTTCCCCGGCCGCTTCAATGACGCCGGCGATCTCGTGCCCAAGCGTAAACGGCAAAGCGCGGTCTTTGGTGATATCGAGGCGTTTATCGCCGCCGAGCGCGAAATAGCCGTCCTGCACGTGCAGATCCGAATGGCACACGCCGCAGCAAGTCACGCGGACAAGAACCTCGGTCCCGCGCGGCACCGGACGATCCGCAACCGTTTCGCGCAGCGGCTGCCCATAAGCGGTGAGAGATAGGCGGCGAAACCCGCTCATGCGGGTTTATCGCCCGAGGAGCCTGCCTTTTCAATTGCTCTGCCGCGGCCGCGCTGAACTTCGAGCATGCGCGCGAGGTGGACGAATTGCTCCACCGAAATCTCTTCCGCGCGCGCGGTCGGATCGAGTCCAGCCGCGGCGATGAGTTCCGGCGTGTCAGTTCCTAACGCGCGCAGGCTCTGTCGCAGCATCTTGCGCCGCTGACCGAACGCCGCCTGCGTCACCGCTTCGAGCATGGCGCGATCGCAAGGCAAGGGCGCGGTTCGCGGAACGAGCCGCACCACGGACGATTTCACCTTAGGCGGCGGCACGAACGCGGACGCGTTCACATCAAAGACAATACGGGGCTCGCAGCGCCACTGCACCAGCACCGACAAACGCCCGTAACTGTTTGATCCAACTTCGGCGACGATGCGCTCGGCGACTTCACGCTGAAACATCAGAACCGCCGAATCGTACCATGGCGGCCACGGCTCGACGGTGATCCACATCACCAGCAAAGCGGTCGCAATGTTGTAAGGCAGATTGGCGACGATACGCGCCCCGCCGGAAGAAAGGTGCCTCCGTGTATCGAAATTGAGTGCATCACCGGCGACAATTTCGAGCCGGCCGGGATAATGGGCGGCGATTTCCTGCAGCGCTCCAATTGCGCGATCGTCACGCTCGATGGCAATGACTCGCGGTGAACCAAGCGCCAAAAGCGCGCGTGTAAGTCCGCCCGGCCCCGGACCGATCTCGACCACCGTGGCCGCCTCGAGCGGTCCCGCTGCGCGAGCGATCCGCGCGGCAAGATTGAAATCGAGCAGGAAGTTCTGGCCGAGCGATTTTCTCGCGGTAAGGCCATAGCGGCGAATTACGTCGCGCAGCGGCGGCAGTTCATCGAATGGCTGCGTCACGGCGCGGTATTCGACACCGCTGCCTTGGCGGTTGAATGGGACGATCCGGCAAGCCGAGCTGCAAGCTTCAGCGCGGCAATCAGACTGGTCGGATCGGCAGCGCCAGTTCCAGCAATATCGAAGGCGGTGCCATGATCCGGCGAAGTGCGCACGAAAGGAAGGCCGAGCGTCACATTCACCGCATGGTCGAATGCAAGCGTCTTGATAGGGATGAGCGCCTGATCGTGATACATGCACAAAGCGGCGTCGTAGCTCGCCCGCGCCGCCCCATGAAACATCGAATCGGCGGGGAGGGGACCTTTCGCGTCGATGCCGTCGGCGATAAGCGCGGCGACTGCCGGCGCGACGATGGTCCGGTCTTCATCGCCGAGCGTGCCAGCTTCGCCGGCGTGCGGGTTGAGCCCGGCAATCGCCAGCCGCGGCCGAGCGAGACCGAAGCGCCGGTGCAGATCGCGGGCCACAATTCGCCCGGTCTCGACAATGAGTTCGACCGAAAGCTGTTTGAATATTTCCCGAAGCGGCAGGTGGATCGTCACCGGCACCACCGCCAATTCCGGCGACCATAGCATCATCACCGGGTGCAACACCTTGCCTGAGGTTTCCTGCACCAGCCTGGCGAGAAATTCGGTGTGACCCGGCTCCGCGAAGCCGGAATTGTAGAGCACATTCTTGGCGACGGGATTGGTGACGATCGCGGCTGCGGAACCAGACATCACATCGGTGACGCCACGGCGGATCGCCGCGATGGCGGCGGGCGCGCTTGATGAATCGGGCTTGCCGGGTTCGGTCGTGATGGGCAGGCCGAGCGCGGCCACCGGAAGGGCGGAACGGAATATTGCCGCCGCACTGGCCGCGCTCGCGCGCTCGATCGGAATCCGCAGGCCAAGCCGATTGGCACGCCGGCCGAGGAAATCCGGTTCGGCGATGATGTAGAAGGGCGGTATATCGAGCTCGGCGCGCCGTTGCCAAATCGTCAGGCCAAGGTCCGGGCCGATCCCGGCGGGTTCGCCGAGCGTCAATGCCAGAGGTTGCACAAATCGCTTCTACAGCATGGCGGGGGAAGTGGAAACCGCTTCACTGCCGACGGAATCGACATTTATTTGTACTCGATCATCGCTTGCCGCCGCAGGTCGGCAAGATAGCGATTAGCCTTGGCGCCAAATTTCTTTTCGAACATCTTATCTCGAACTTCCTTGAGGCCTGGCGCGTCGGTCTTCGACTCCTTTTTTGAGCAAACCGCGAACATCTGTATGCCCTCCGCAGTCTGTTCCGGCGGCGTCAAACGTCCAACCTCGACATTGTCGAGGATGGTCCGCAAAGCCGGCGGCAGGTCGGCGGATGACTTGTTGATAGGATCGCGCACGGCAACTTCCGGAAGGCCGCGCGCGAACGGAATCCCATCGTTACAGTTCGCAAAGCGGCCGCGCAGCGCGTCGGCATCGCGCTTGCGCGCTTCATAAGCGGCATCGGGCGCGCCGCGCGGCACGATGAGAACGATCGGACGTACGACGTATTCGTATCCGACCTGACCCTTGTCCTGCGGTTGATGCAACTGGAGCTCTGCCTCAACGTCCTTATCGGCGATTTCCAGGCTCACTTTGAACCTGCCCCGCACCAGGGTCGTCCACGCGATTTGCGCCTTGAGGCGGTGTTTGAGGGTGTCGGCGCTGGCGCCCCCATTGGTAAGGATCTGTGTCAGTTTCTGCGCATCGACCCCCATATTCTCCGCAATGCTGTCAAAGGACGATTGAACGTCGGCGTCGGATATCTCCAGCGAGTAGCGGGCGGCTTCTTTCAACTCGAGCGTCTCGTCAACCAGGCTGTTAATGGCCTCTTGACGGCTCGGCTTCTTGTGATTGCTCATCTCGAGGAACTTCTCGCGATGTGCGATATCGAGATCGGTGATCGGCGAGCCGTTCACGAGCAGAACGATTTGTTGGGCCCGCGCCGGTAGCGAAATTGTTGCACCGATCGCGAATATGAAGAGAGCGGCGGCAAAGCCGCTGCATCGATTCCGAAACTCGACTGGCCAAATCACGAGTTCCTCTCCATCACGGCAAAATCAGTACGAAACGCCCACCGGAGCCAGCGCATCCGGGCCAAGCGTGCGCAAGCTGAATTGCAGCATGACGGTGTCGTTTCGGACCGGAAGCGCCACCGTCGTATAGGTATAGCTGCTGAGCCAGTTCACCGACAACATGAAGCAATCGTCCACATAGCCGACGCCAAGGCGCGCCTGGTCGAAGCGGTCGTTTTCGATGTCATAGCGCGTCGATCCAAGCAGAACCCAATTGGCTGTCAGCTTCAGCGATGCACCGGTCAGGAAGCCTTCGCGGCGCGTGAGGAAGCCGAGGAGCGGTTGGGGCGCATAGTCGCCATACAGGAACTGCAGCGTCCAGCGGTCGAAATTGGCGCGAGTCTCGACTTCGAGACGTTGCGGTGTGAACGTGCTCTGGTCGAAGCGGCCACGCACTGCAAAAGAGTAAATCGAATTCGGCTGATAGGTGACGCTGCCGACGTAATCGGAGACGTTTTTGTCGAGGCCGCTGTCAAGCCCGGTATTGGTGATATCGGGGCTGGCAAACGAGTTCAGTCCAAACAAGCGATAGGATTGGCCGAACATTACATTGAACGACCCGGCTCGATTGACCTGGGCGGTGTATTGTATGCCGACGTTGGCACGGCCGCCGCCTTCGACGCGATCCCAGCCGGAATACTTGTCGATCTCGAACAGATTGCTGGTGTCGAAGACCAGGCTCTGCGCATCTTCATTGGGAAACTTTCCGATGCCGGTCTCATTGGGCCGCAGCACAACCTGAGCGATCGGTTCGATGATTTGCGTTCCCCACGACGAGACGCTGATGAACGGATAGCGATATTCGACCCCCGCGGCGGGCATGGCGCGTGCAAGCCCATCGGTTCCGGTCGCGATATAGTTCGACACGCCTGGCGTATTGTCCACGGAAACCGTTGCGACATCGCCGCGCATGCGGAAAAACGGCGTGATCATCTGACCGTTGTCGGTGACCAGCGTGCGGCGCCAATCCGCCTGTGCCGAAAAACGCGTGTAGTCGCCGGGTATGCCGCGCAGCAGGCAGTTTCCTGGAACGGCCGTATCGGCCGTGGGATTCGAGCAGACGCCGGTAGAGGAAGCCGTTTGCGTTATGGCGTCGAATTCCGCCTGTTGCCGTGTCAGGCTGGTGAGGTTGACTTTGTAGCTGAACTCGCCGCCAAGCAGTTGCTGGGGCAGCACGTTGGAATAATCGAGCACCGGGTGAATGATCGGGATCTGCGACTGGTGGTCGAATTGCGAGAAGCCGTAATAATAGATGGAACGGATGTCGAAGTAGCTGCGGTCGCCTGCGCCGCTGAGATAAAGCTGCGACACTCCCTCCGCGGCAAAGCCGGTCTGGAACGGATCGAAGGCGCCGGTAAACTGCCGCAACTGGTAATCATATAAGAACTGGCTGTCGGTTATCAGCAAACCAGTCCAGCCCCACACCCATTTATCGCTCAGTGCGAATTGTCCCGCGGACTGGATAGCGCCGCGAAACGTGCCGGCGGTCGGGCTGTTGGGCCCATCACGCGTGGCAAAATAGCCGGGGTCCTGCTGGAAAATTCCGGCGGCTCTGATCGAGTACGCGCCATCGAGCAAGCGCTGCCGCCATTCGCCCTTGAAAAGCGCGCCTTGCCGCGTGGTCAGCAGCGTCGATAGCGTGAGATCGTAATTCGGCGCCAACGCCCAAAAATATTTGAGCTCGGCGCCGAAGCCATATTGGGAAGTCTCCGACAGGCCCGGAAACAGAAATCCGCTCTTGCGTTTGACGGTTGGATCGGGCGCCGACATGAACGGCACATAGGCAAGGGGTACCCCGAAAAACTCGACGCTGGCGTCTTCGAAATAAAGCATCTTCTCGCCCTCATCATGAATGATGCGGGCGGCCTTGACCTGCCAAAGCGGCGGCCTTCGCGGATCATCTTTGCAGGGTTCGCATGCGGTATAGACGCCGTTTTGCAAGACGGTGTAGTTGCCGCCGGCGCGGTCGGCGCGCGCGGCGGCAAAACGAGTCTCGTCGGCCGTTTCGAGTCGCAGTGAATCGACAAATCCGTCGCGATAGTCGTCGGTCAGATCGATAACCTGGCCATACGTGATCTTGCCGTCGGGCTCGGTCAGCCGGACGTTGCCCTCCGCGCGCAGCCGCTTGGTTTTTTGATCGTATATGACCTGATCGGCTTCGACTGTCGCGCCGCCGTAATAGATCTGCACGTTGCCGACCGCGGCAACCGAATTATTGGTGTAGTCGTATCTGATCTCGGTCGCCTGTACGAGCATCGGAGCGTTCGACGGTGGCGGCGGTTGCCGCGGCGGAGGCGGCGGCCGTGGCGGAAAATGCATGACGCCGATGGCGTTCTGCTGCGCAACGAGCTGCGCGGGCGCGATAACGGCCCCGAGCATGAAAGCAAGCAACGCCGCGAGGCCCGTAACAGGCACACGGGCGCCACGTCGGCGAAGAGGACGCGAAGACCTACGCCAGGTCGTCACTAGCCGTCCTCCTGGTACAAGAGCGCGACAAAGCCGGTGAGGCTGCCGATCGCCACCGGGATCCATGCCGCTGCCACCGGCGACAACAATTCCGATTTGCTCATGTCTTCCGTGATCTTGGACAACACGAACAAGAGGAAGCCGGCCGAGATGCCGCTTAAGATCATTCTCTGCACGCCGCCGAATCGGAAGAATCGCAAGCTCACCGAGGCCGCGAGCAGGACCATCGCCGCGAGCAAAAATGGTCGCGCAAGCAGCTGCTGGTATTGCAGTCGGTAACCGGCGGCGAGCAGACCCGCCCGATCGGCAAGCTCGATGTAAGTCGGCAATTGCCAGAACGGCACCGTCTCAGGCGTCGCGAAGCTCTCGCGCACCTGTTCGAGCGTCAGGTTGGTCGGCAGCCGGTAGGTCTGTTCCAGGTCCGGCGCTTTGCCGGGCACGTAAACGCGCGCGTCTTCAAACAGCCAGTAGCCTTCCTGCAGCGCGGCGCTTTTCGCCTCGATGCGATCTTGGAAATGGCCGCTATTGTCGAACGTGTACACGCTCACGCCGCCGAGCTGGGCGCCTTGCTCACGGCTGCTGATCGCATTGATGATGGCAGCGCCGTCGCTGCTTTTTTGCCGGACCCAAAAACCGCTGGTTGACCGTTGCAGCGCCGAAAGCGTGGCGCCTTGCATGTCGGCTTCGAGGCGCTTCGAGCGCTCGTGTAGCATTGCCGAAACGGGGTTGTAGAGTGTGGTCGCCACGGTACCGAGAACGAACGCAGCAACGACCGCGGGTGCGATGAATTGCCAGGCCGAAACTCCGGCCGCGCGCGCGACGACGAGTTCATGGCGCCGCGAAAGTGTCAGGTAACACGACATCGCGCCGACCAGCACCGTGAAGGGCAGGATTCGCTCGGTGAGCTGGGGAACGCGGTACATCGAGATTTTCGCGAGCAGCCAGGCCGTCGCATTCGGCCAATCGGCGCCGCGCCGCATCAGTTCGACATAGTCGATCATGGCGGCAAGCGCGATGACGCCGAGGAACGAGCCGACCACGGAGGCGACAAACCGCATGGCGAAATAGCGCGAGAGCGTTCCAGCGATCATGGGCGCTCCCTCAGCTCTCGGCCGCCCGGGCGAGGCGCTCGCCGACGGCGGTTGCAAACCTCGAAATGGCGGCGGCAGGTTCGACTGCGCGGCCGCGAGAGATTTGCCAAAGCCCCGCGGCCATCGCGCCGAACAGGGCGACATATTGCAGAGCGAGGGCGCTCGGCACCCGCACCCCCACGATCACGCTGACAAAGCCGACCAGCCGCAGCAACGCTACCGCGCCGATCATGCCAAAGAGCGCCAGCGTGCGGCTTTGCCGCGTGGTCTGCGGCGGGCCGAGAAACGCGTAAGCCAGAATGACGAAGGCGAGCGGATAGAGCGGCGTCGCCAGCCGGTCATGCAGCTCCGATCGATATTGATCCGGCTGCGCCGCATACAGCGCGTCGTCAGAGCGCGGCCACAACAATTCCCAGATATATTTCTCGCGCACGGTGTAGACGACGTTCTGCGGCCCGCCCGTAAACTGCGAGAGATCGAAAGGGTAGCGATCGAAGGTCACGATTCTGGGATCGCGTTGCCCCGCTTCGAGACGCTGAATGCTGCCGCCCTGCAAGACCAAAAATGAAGCCGCATCGTTCTTTACGATTTCGCCCTGCTCGGCGAGATAGGTGGCATGCACCGCGGAATCGCGCCGATCGTCGACGAAAATGCCGACCAGCAATCCGTTCTGCTTCCGGTCTGCAATATGGAAAGTGAGATTGCCGCCGACGGTGGTGAAGCGGCCGGGCTGGACGATGTTGGTAAGGATGTCGGCGCGCACTTGCGCGCCCCAATCGCGAAGTTCGCGAAGGCTGCGGGGTGACACATAAGCGGCGATGACTGCGACCAATAGCGAGACGACGGCCGCGGCGGCAAGAAACGGCCGAAGCAGTCGCCAGGGCGACACTCCGGCCGCGTTCATCACGATGATCTCGGAATCCGAACTGAGCTTATTGAGGACGTGCGCCGCCGCCATCACCAGCGCGATGGGCGCGATCATCATCACCAAAAGCGGCACGATCATTCCAGTGATGCCGACGAAAACCAGTAGCGTCTGCCGCTGGCTCGTGATCAGGTCGAAATCGCGCATCGCCTGGGTGAACCAGATCACGACTGTCAGACTGACCAGGGTGATCAGGAACGCGCCCATGGTGGCGCGAAACATATACCGGCCAATCGACGCCATTGGACTGAACATCCCCCCTGCCGGCCCCGATGCAGTCGCGGCGTTTGCGACGGCGCAGCAGGTCCCGGCAGCCGATCTCCCCAGAAGGCAGGTATTTTCATGCGTTCACAAAATGGCCCCGCCAAGGCAAAGCTATTGAACATGCACACTAAAGCGTTAATACGGCCGTTTGATAAATCGACGGGCGACAAGGCCTCATCTTGGACGCAATGTCCGCTTTGCCCGCCCGGCGAGTCCGGTCCATAAATCCATTCGAAACCGCATAATCCTGCCTATCGCCCGCTCTTTGGCAGAGGGATGTAAGAATTCATCAAGGATTTGGACATGGCTGCCGCCCTGAAAATCGTTTTCAACTCATTCGCAAGCCGGCGCGACGTTCTTATTCTGTTCTGCGCCGAGAATTTGAAATTTGGGCCCGCGAGCCGGCGCGTTGTTTCGCGTATGGGAGACGGTTTTCGTCGCGCCGCGGCTGCCGACCGCTTCACCGGGAAAAACGGGTCGAGCCTGGACCTGATTGCGCCT
>Ga0207693_10000934_pt1 | contig 26273 bp, 20 predicted proteins | sample LARL81metaG_FD_184347 | JGI IMG/M metagenome (GOLD analysis project Ga0207693, IMG submission 184347) | Corn, switchgrass and miscanthus rhizosphere microbial communities from Kellogg Biological Station, Michigan, USA - LAR L8-1 metaG... | ecosystem: Host-associated > Plants > Roots >... | reverse complement strand
CCGCGCGGGCCGACAATCTTGACTCTCGAAGTTGTATTCAGCCTCAGTCAGTACGGATTGATGATCGTGGTCGTCAACGTGCTTCTCAACCAAATCGGCCTTCCCGTGCCGGTGGTGCCGACCCTCATTGTCGCCGGCGCCGTCGGCGCGCACGGACAAGTATCGCTGCCGGCGCTGTTCATCGGATCGGTGATGGCGTGTCTGGCCGCCGACTGTGGCTGGTACCTGGTGGGCGAGAGGTACGGCATTCGGGTCTTGAAAACCCTGTGCAAGGTCTCCCTGGAACCCGATTCCTGCGTCAGCCAGACGCAGACCCGGTTCGAGCGCTGGGGCGTGAATTCGCTGGTGATCGCAAAATTCATTCCCGGCGTAAATACCATGGGGCCGCCGCTCGCGGGCAGCATGAGGATGCCGTTCAGTCAGTTCGTGCGCTACGACGCGCTGGGCGCCGCCCTGTACATCCTGGCCTACTTCACACTTGGCTTCCTGGGCCGCGACTTCTTGAAAGCTATCGGCAGCAGCTTCCAGACAGCCGGCCATGCGATTGAAGAATTGCTACTGCTGGGACTGATCGTATACGCCGCTTACCGCATCTGGCTGGTCCGCAAGAACCGCGTGTATCGCGTCGTGCCTCGCGTGCAAGTGCAGGAGATCATCGAGAAACTGGCTTCTGAAGAAGCAGACAAAGTGCTGCTCGTGGATGTGCGCAGTCACGGCTACTACGATGCAGACACTGCGCGCATCAAGGGCTCCATCCGCATCGAGCCCAACAATCTCGAAGCCGAACTGAAGAAACTTCCGCCTGACAAAGACGTGTATCTCTACTGCACTTGAGTGCGCGAAGCGACCAGCGCCCGGGTGGCGCACATGCTGCGGGAAAAGGGATTCAACGCGTTCATCCTGGTCGGCGGCCTGACCGCATGGCGCAAAGCAGGACAACCCATTGAGATCGTGCCGCCAGCCGATCTCGTAAAGCTACCCACGTTCCGTTAGGTCCGATATGACCTCAAGCAAAGAGATCGAGATCAAATTCCGAGTAACCGATACCCGGGCTCTCAGGCGTCTCCTCAGGTCCGCCAAATTCCGTCTGGTCACTCCGCGAACACACGAGATGAATACGCTCTACGATCTGCCGGGACAAACCTTAAGGCAGCGCGGGGAATTGTTGCGGCTGCGCAAATATGGTGAGCAGTGGCTGCTCACCCACAAATCCAAAGGCAAGGCGGACCGTCACAAAACGCGTGTGGAACGCGAAACAAAAGTGGATGATGGCCCGAAAATGGACGCTATCCTGCACGCACTTGGCTTCCGACCTTCGTTTCGCTATGAGAAATTCCGAGCGGAGTGGAGCGATGGCCGAGGCCACGTAGTCGTGGATGAGACGCCCATCGGAAACTTCGGCGAGATCGAAGGCTCCGCGCGATGGATCGATCAGACCGCAAAGCTGCTGAGCATCCGGCCGGATGACTACATTACCGACACCTATGCCGGATTATTCTTCGCCTGGAAGCGGCGGACTCGAAGTCGCGCTCAGGAGATGACGTTTCGAGCAATTCGCCAGCAGTCGCCCGCCTCCCGTCGTCGGTCATCGCGAGACACCTGAAAAGTTCTGCCGACTGATGAGTAGCGACTGACGACTAGTTACGCGGCCCGCGAAGCCGTCGCCTCTTCATATCCCTCAGTCGCGTAATACACCGCACGATCGAAGAATTGATCGAGCAAACGCAGCAATTCCAATTCTCCGAAGACATTGTGCAAGCCACCGTGCACGCCCTCCCACTCAAGGAAAGTCCACAGATGTTCCTTCGTGAGCAGGATCGCCCACGCCAAGGCAGCCATGGACACGTTTTGTTGGGCACGCCGGGCACCCAGCGCTTTATAGACCTCCTCCACATCGTGTTCCGTTTTGTTGAGGAGCCAGTCGCTGAGATTGCGATAGATTTCGTGACAACGATGGTGAAGCTCGTTGGCTGGAACGTTGCGCATGTCGCGCGTGCGATCCGACGATAGGAGTTTTCTAGTTAAGCCTTCGGCCAGTTCTTCGGAATGAGTTTCGATGAGTCGGACGAGGCGAAGTGCAATCATGGGGAAGCCTCCCGCACTGCCTGTCTCTATTGTACGACTGCTGACAAGCTGTGAATGAGGGCTTTTGGGGGATCTGCGGACACTTGAAGCCAAGCAAGATCCCGACGTGAGGTCGTTCTACCGCTCGCCCGATCGGTCGTGGCTCAAAGCTAGCAGCTCGCAGCCGTAACTACGCTCCGTGGCACTTCTTATATTTCTTCCCCGACCCGCAAGGACATGGATCGTTGCGCCCCACTTTATCCGCGCCCCGAACCACTTGCTGCACGGTCTTCGCTTCCCCACCCCCGGCCATGCGCGCCGACTCCAGCTCGCGACGCTTCTTCCGTTGGAAAGCTTCTTCAAGGTCATCGACAGATGTGGCAACGTGCCGAGGAGGCTTGCCATTTCCGCCCCCGGGACGAAGCACAGGAACGCCAGCGTCCGGTCCGCCTTGTCCCACGGGCCCACCCGGTCCGCCTTCCGGCCCAATCCCGCTATCCGGCGGACGTTCCAGCACCTGCATCAGGTACAGGTACCGTACCGTCTCTTCCTGGAACTTCTTCATCATCTCTTCAAACATGTCGAAGGATTCGCGCTTGTACTCGACCAGCGGATCGTGCTGCCCGTACCCGCGCAGCCCGATGCCCTCCTTCAAGTGATCCATGTTCAGGAGGTGGTCTTTCCACAGCGAATCCAGCACGCTCAGCATGATCATGCGCTCGTGATAGCGCATGGCCTCCGGGCCGATCATCTGCTCCTTGGCCGCGTACCGTTCCTTCAATTTGTCAAAGATCGCGTCACCCAGTTCGCCCCGGTTCAGCGTCTCCGGCTTGATGCCTTCTGCGTAAATATCCACGCCGAATCGCGTGAAGATCCCATCCTTCAGAGCCTTAAGATCCCAGTTGTCGACGTGCTCTTTGAGTGGACAGCACTGGTCAATCAGATCGCCCAGAATTCCCGAAACATAGTCCTCAACAATCAGGTCTTTCTGATCCAGGCCCTCCAGCAGCCGGCGGCGCAAGCCGTAGACGGCCTCGCGCTGTTTGTTCATCACATCGTCGTACTCGAGCAGGTGTTTGCGGGCTTCGAAGTTTTGCGCCTCCACCGCTTTCTGCGCGGATTCGATGCGCTTGGTGATCATGCGCGATTCGATGGGTACGCCCTCTTCCATCCCCAGCCGCTGCAGCAGGTTCGACACCCACTCTTTAGCGAAGATGCGCATCAGGTCGTCTTCCAGCGACAGGTAGAAGCGCGACGATCCGGGATCGCCCTGACGACCGGCGCGTCCACGGAGCTGGTTGTCGATGCGGCGCGCTTCGTGACGCTCGGTACCGAAAATATGCAGGCCGCCCGCGCCGATCACGTCGGCATGCTCAGCATCAGTCTGTACTTTGTAGCGTTGAAAGGCTTCGTTCCACTTATCGGTCGGGACCGCGTACTCGCTGCCACCGTAATACCAACGGGTCATCGTGGCATCATCGACAGCCGCTTCCACTTTGCCTTGCGCGGCCCGCAGAGGCTGCGCAACCCCGTTCTTCACGCACTCCTGCTTGGCCATAAATTCCGGATTGCCGCCCAGCAGAATGTCGGTACCGCGGCCGGCCATGTTGGTGGCGATGGTCACGGCTCCCTTGCGTCCGGCCTGCGCGACGATCTCAGCTTCGCGCTCGTGAAACTTCGCGTTCAGAACGACGTGCTTAATCCCCTTCTTTTTCAGAAGTTCCGACAGCCTCTCCGACTTCTCGATCGACGTAGTGCCCACCAGCACCGGCTGCGCGCTCTCGTACAGCCGCTGAATCTCATCCGCCGCGGCAAAATACTTTTCCTTCTCAGTCCGGTAGACGACGTCCGGATTTTCTTTGCGCAGCAACTCCTTGTTTGTTGGAATGACGACGACTTCCAACTTGTAAATCTTGTCGAACTCAGGCGCTTCCGTTTCGGCTGTACCGGTCATGCCGGCCAGCTTCTTGTACATGCGGAAGTAGTTCTGGAACGTGATGGTCGCCAGCGTCTGGTTCTCGCGCTCGATCTTGACGTTCTCTTTGGCTTCAATCGCCTGGTGCAATCCGTCAGACCAGCGCCGCCCGGGCATCATGCGTCCCGTGAACTCGTCGACGATGATCACTTCTTTTTCACGAGGATTGTCGTCCTTGGCCTTCACCACGTACTCGACGTCGCGCCGGTAAAGCGAATGCGCTTTGACCGCAGTCTCGACGTGATGCTTAAGATCCCAGTTCTCCGGATCAGCGATGTTGCCAATCCCGAGCAGCTTTTCAACTTTTTCCCAGCCCTCGTCGGTAACCGTAATGTTTTTGTGCTTCTCATCCACCACGAAATCGCCGGTGTAAATCTTCGGCTCGCCAGGGGGCACCTCGACCTCTTCACCCTTCTCTAGCTTTGGGATGATGCGGTTCACCCGGTCGTACTTGTCGGTCGACTCCTCGCTGGCGCCGCTGATGATCAGCGGCGTACGGGCTTCGTCGATCAGGATCGAATCGACTTCGTCGACAATGGCGAAGTTGTGCACACGCTGCACGCAATCCTTCAAATCGAACTTCATGTTGTCGCGCAGATAGTCGAAACCGAATTCGTTATTGGTGCCGTAGGTGACATCGGCGCCGTAGGCTTCGCGGCGCTCTTCATCGTCCAGATCATGCACGATGACGCCTACGGAGAGTCCGAGGAAGGTATAGAGCTTGCCCATCCACTCCGAGTCGCGCTTGGCCAGGTAGTCGTTGACGGTGACCACGTGCACTCCGCGGCCGCTGAGCGCGTTGAGATACACAGGAAGCGTCGCGACCAGCGTTTTGCCTTCGCCGGTCTTCATCTCCGAAATCCTGCCCGAGTGCAGCACCATGCCGCCAATTAACTGCACATCGAAGTGCCGCATGTTCAGCACGCGCCAGCTGGCCTCGCGGCAAACGGCGAAAGCCTCCACCAGCAACTCGTCAAGGACTTCCTTCAGGACGAGGCTCCGTTCGGCTTCGATTGCCTTCTGGCGGTCGGGATCGGCATCGGGCTCGGCGGCGATCTTGGCCAGCCGCTCCTGAATGCGCTGCCGGAACTCGTCCGTCTTGGCGCGCAGCTCGGCATCCGACAGCTTCTTCATCGCGGGCTCGAGCGCGTTAATGGCCTCGACCTGCGGCAATAGCCGCTTCACTTCGCGCTCGTTCTTAGTCCCGAAGACCTTGGCTACTAAGGTGTTAATCAAATCTGGGTTCCTTCAGAGGGGGACACGTACCCCACAGTATAAAGCCACTCAAGCCTAGCATATTGGATGCCGCCGAAGAGCGTTAGGTCCGAACCAGCAAGCAGGCAGGCGCCCCCGAATTCGGGCAATGGAGGGTCGTGCGTCCCCGCCCCTCCATCGTCTCAGGGAAACGTACCTCAATCGGACTTCGATCTTTTCAGGTATATTTTCCCCGCCCCTCATGCCTACTTTTTACGACCAGTTTGTGGAAGCCGAACAGCGCGGCCCACAGCATATAGCTCTCGAAATCCAGCGCAAAGATCAGGTCGAGAGCTACACCTACGCCCAGGCCCGCAAGATGTCCGAGTCGGTCGGCCGCTGGCTGACCGAGAAAAAGCTACCCGCAGGCGCGCGCGTCGCTCTGTTTGCCGACAACCATCCGCGCTGGGTCGCTGCCTACCTGGGCGCCATCGCCGCCGGTTACACGGCCGTTCCGCTCGACACCGCGTTCCACGCCGACCAGGTCACCAAGCTCTTGAAGGACAGCGGCGCTTCGCTGCTCGTCACGGACGTCAAGCACCTTGCGACCGCCCGCCAAGCTGTCGAAGGACTCAACGTACAACTGGTGCTCACCGATCCCACTTCCCTGAAATCCGCAACCGGCAAAGAAGACAAGCAACCGCAATCCAGCTGGGTCGGCGATCTCGACGCGATCTTCGCCGCCGGACCCGGCAACTTCCGCCCCGTCGAGGCACCGGCCGATACCGTCGCCGCCTTACTCTATACGTCCGGCACCACCGCCGACCCCAAAGGCGTGCAACTCACGCACGCCAACATGCTGGGCGAGGTCAACGCCGTCTTCGGCCTTCTGCAGATCGGCCCCACCGACGCCGTGCTCGGCATCCTGCCCATGTTCCACGTGCTGGCGCAGATGGCGAACCTGATGCTGCCCCTGGTCAAAGGCGCGCGCGTCGTCTATCTCGAAACGCTGAACACCACCGAACTTCTGCGAGCTCTGCAGGAACGTCAAATCACGGCGTTCGCCGTAGTTCCGCAATTCTTCTATCTGATTCATGAACGCATCTTCAAAGAAGTCAGCAAGCGCGGCCGCCTCGCGGAGTCGGTTCTCCAATCGCTAATGCATGTAAATCGGTTCCTGCGCCGCTTGCACCTCAACGCGGGGAAGCTGCTGTTCGGAAAAATTCACGCGACCTTCGGTACCCGCATGCGCTACCTGATCACGGGCGGCTCCCGCTTCGATCCCGTAGTTGCCCGTGACTTCCACGACTTCGGCATCGACCTACTGAACGCTTACGGGCTCACCGAGACGTCGGCCGCGGCCTTCCTCAACACCCCCGGCCACGTTGTGATCGGCTCTGTAGGGCCGCCCTTGCCGACCATTGAATCCAAAATCCTAGACCCGCAGCCCTCCGAGGAAACCGGCCAGCCCGTCGGCGAGATCATCATCCGCGCGCCAATCGTCATGAAGGGCTACTGGAACCGTCCCGACGCAACCGCCGAAGCAATCAAAGACGGCTGGCTGCACACCGGCGATCTCGGCTACTTCGATTCCAGCGGCAATCTCTTCATCACCGGCCGCCGCAAGGAATTGATCGTTCTCGCCAACGGCAAGAACATCTATCCGGAGGAGATCGAAACGCACTATCTGAAGTCGCCCTACATCAAGGAAATCTGCGTGATGGGCCTGGAAGCGAAACCGGGCGACCCGAATTCCGAGCGCCTCTACGCCGTCGTTGTCCCAAATTTCGATGTTCTTAAGGAGCGCAAGGTAGTCAATGCGAAGGAAGTTATTCGCTTCGATATCGAAGGGCTCTCGCAACAACTCGCCTCCACCAAGCGCATCGGCAACTACGAAATCTGGCAAGAAGACCTTCCGCGCACCACCACCCGCAAACTGAAGCGTTTCGAAATCGAAAAGCGCGTGCGCGCGAACCAGGCCAGGGGAACAACGGGTCAGGCTGAAGTCCCCTCGCAGAAAGCGTTAACGACCGAAGACGAAGCCTGGCTCGAAAAGCCCGAGGTCCAGCGAGCTCTCGGCGTCATTAAGCAAAGTTCCCGCAATGCACCGGACCGGGTCCTGCCCACCGACAATCTCGAACTGGATCTCGGTTTCGACTCGATGCAGCGGGTCGAACTGCTCGTAGAAATCGAAAAAGAACTTGGCGGCGACGTTGAGGAAGGCCAACTCGCCGAAATCTACACGGTGCGAGATCTGGTGAATGCCGTTCTCGAAAGCGCGGCCACCGGCAAGACCGTCTCCAAGGCGCAATTCGCGGGCTGGAGCGCCGTGCTGCGCGAGGATCCCACCGACCCCGACGTGCTCGAGCTAGCCCGGCCGCATCCCGTAGTCGAAGGCTTCTGGTATTTTGTAACGCGCGGGCTGCAGTTGATCGCGCGCGATCGCTTCCACCTCACTGTCTCAGGGCTCGAGAAGCTCCCAAAGAGCGGCACCTACATTCTTTCCTCAAATCATCAAAGTTATCTCGATCCGGTAGTCCTGGCCTCGGTCCTGCCGCGCGAAGTTTTCTCCAATTGCTTCGCTGTAGGCACCAGCGAAATCTTCGGCACGGGATTCATGCGAAAGTTGGCGAAGGCCGTTCGCGTGGTGGTGGTCGATCCGGACGCCAACCTGATCCCGGCCATGCGCGCCGGCGCATTCGGTCTGAGCCACGGCCGCAACTTAATCCTCTATCCGGAGGGCGAGCGCAGCATCGACGGCACGCCGCGTACCTTCAAGAAAGGCGCCGCCATTCTCTCCGTGCACATGCAGGTGCCGATCGTGCCCATCGCGATCGATGGCTTCCACGACGCGTGGCCGCGCGGCAAGAGGTTCCAGAAGTTTGCCCCGCTGAAGATGACTATCGGAGATCCCATCTACCCGCCGCCCGAGTCGCGGGCTTCTGAAGAAGCGTACTCAGCCCTCATCGCGAAGGTGAAGGACCGGGTGGTCGAGATGTGGAAGCAATTGCGAGGAGAGGAACTAGAGGCCGTGGCTGAAGCGAAGGCAGCTGACTGAGGTTGCGATCTCAAACTGAGGCCTGTTTATTGCGTGACCGAGACCGTGGATACCCCCCAACCCGCCTCGTCCCTATTGAAGTAAACAGCCAGCCTTGCCCGAGCTTCTGGCAGATCGAAGATCAGTTGACGAGATGGTGCGCTACTCTGAAAACTCGGCACTGGATCGAGCCAGATCAACGAAGCCCTCATGGTACTCCGAATTACCGGACAGACTTCATTCGGATTGGTCAGGAGCCGCTCTCGCACGATTTGCTCACATTGACTCGTTCTCAAATCGCGAATCAACTGTTCTGCGTTGTGCTCATCTGCCCTGTCTCGAAACGTATTTAACAGTGCGACGGATGTTCCTTGAGGCACTTCGGCAGGCGATGCTCCATGTAGAGCACGCATCGATCACCACGATGCATATACGAAAAACCGAATAGCCCGATCGTCAGGGCACCCACGCCAAAAAACATGAGCACTTTTGCCGCTCGATTTTGAAGGACTGCCATACCTTCACTTCGCCCGCGGATGCGTCTGGTCGTACACTGCCAGCACATGTTTCATGGAGAGTTGCGTGTAACGCTGCGTCGTCGCAAGCCGCTCGTGACCGAGCAGTTCCTGTATCGCCCGCAGATCCGCACCTTCCTCCAGCATGTGAGTGCCGAAAGCGTGCCGCAACGTATGCGGATGCACGTCGGGCGAGAGCCCTTTCGCCACCGCAATCCTCTTCACGATCCGACCAACGCTGCGCACCGTCAGCCTTCCGCCGCGCTGGTTAAGCAGCAGGGCCGGCGACGCCTTGTTCGTTCCCGCGAGCAACTTCATCCGCTCCGGAAGATAGGCGCGAAGCGCCGAGGCTGCCGATCCGCCGAAGGGCACGTAGCGTTCCTTCTTCCCCTTCCCGCGAATCAGGATAGCTTCCGCACTCACGCGAATATCGTCGACGTTGATGCCAATTGACTCCGAGTTCCGAATCCCGCACCCGTACAAGAGTTCCAACAGCAACCGATCACGCGCGGGAAAAGCGGCCACCTCCGGCATCTCTCCGTCGAGCACGGTATTCATCTCCTCGATGGTCGGCACCCGTGGCAGCTTTTTAGGAAGCTTCGGCGTCGCCACCAGCTTCGCCGGATTCTGCTCCACCACGCCCTCCTGCGCCAGCCACCGATAGAGTGACCGCAGGGCCGCCAGCGACCGGGCCACCGATGCCTTGCTCAGTCCCTTTTCGTAGAGATGCGACAAGAACCCGCGCACCGCTACGTGGTCGATCTTCTTCCAATCCCGCGCCCCCACGTAGCTAGCAAAATTCTCCAGGTCGCCGGCGTAAGCCTTAATCGTATGCGCCGAAGCATTCCGCTCCCGCAATACGCGCAGAAACTCATCGGTAGCTTTTTCAACGGTGGTGCGCTTCTGCTTTGATCTATCGGTCATAAACCACCACAACGACTCTTCACCACAGAGTCACAGAGTCACAGAGACACAGAGGAAGCACACCTTCTCTTCGAATTCCCGAATTTCTGTCCCTCGGAGGCATTTCAGAAAACATTTTGATTCAGGTTTCTCTGTGCCTCTGTGTCTCTGTGGTGAATCAAGCCTGTCGGATCTTTAGAAACTATGAAACCTTCAAACTCTGAAACTTTATTCTTTCACTTTCGCTCTCGGATGATGCTTCTGATACACCGTCTTCAACCTGTCCAAAGCCAAATGCGTATAAACCTGCGTAGTAGAAATATCTGCATGGCCAAGAATCGTCTGCACTGTTCGCAAGTCAGCCCCGTTCTCAACCATGTGACTGGCGCAGGAATGTCGCAACATGTGCGGCGACGCCGTGCGCCCGGAGGTCGCAGAGGCCGCCTTCACCATCTGCCACACCCGCTGCCGCGTAAGTTTGTGGGCTCCGCGCGCAAGAAAAAGATAGGGCGAACTTCTCCCAGCCGAGAGCACCGGGCGCCCTTCCCCGAGATAACTCTCCAGCGACTGCTGTGCCGATTTCCCCAACGGCACGATCCGCTCCTTGTCTCCCTTACCGCGAACCAGCACGTATCCGGCCTCCAATTTCAAATCTTCAAGTTTTGCTTGAACAATTTCCGATACCCGCAGCGCCGCCGCGTAGAAGACCTCTAACATCGCCCGATCCCGCCAGGCGATCGCGTTTGCCAACTTAGAGTTCGAAGTCGCCTGCGGCGCGGCCAGAGTCTTTTCTATTTCATCGCGGGCCAGCGCTTTGGGTAGTACTTTCCACTGCTTCGGCGAATCGATGTTCAGCGTGGGATCATGGTCGATCTTCCCATCGACCAGCAGGTGCCGGTACAGATGCCGCAGCGCCGAAAGCTTCCGGCCTACCGAGCGCCCATCGATCCCATTTGAAAATTGTTGTTGCATAAAATCGCGCACATGGATGCGTTGCGCATTCGCGAGCACACGCTTGCGCCCTTCGAGAAACTCGGCGAACTGACAGATGTCGGTGGCGTAAGCGGAAACGGTCAGGGGCGCCAGCCCCTTCTCAACCTTCAGATAGTCGAGAAACCCAGACAAGACGCGCGCATTGGCTTCGGAAGACATGGCCTGTATGGGACGGACACTCCTGTCCGCCTCTCCAAACCTATTACGCATTATCGGACACAGCAAAGTGCCTACACCGATGCGCGACAAAACAGCAGAAAAATGGAAGATTCACCAAGTTCAATCTAGGGTACTAGTTCTCTGCGTCCCCTGCGGCAGTTCTCTGCGCCCTCAGCGTTTCAAGCTTTTCGTAGTGCACTTCGGGACGCTAGGAGTTAAGAGGTTTTCCCGCGGAAGACCCCCAGCAACTCCCGCGCATAAATCGCTCCCTCAGGCGTTTCCTCATGCTTGAAGTAAGCGAACACATCGCGCCCCGCGGCGAGATGCTGCTGAATGCGTTCCACCATGGCAGCCCGCTCATCCGGCGGATAATTCGGCTTGCGGAACCGGTAATACACAAAATCGCCGGTGACCACCTCGGGCGTAGTTATCTCCTCCGTCTCAGCGACGCACAATCCAGCTTTGCACTCACGCAAAGCTGCATACACCTCGTCGTTAAACCATGAAGTATTTCGGAATTCGAAGGCCGACTGAAGCGCACGAGGCAACGCCGCCAGAAAGCCCTTCAAAACCTCAAGATCTACTTTAAGGTTAGGAGGCAACTGGAACAGCACAGGCCCAAGCTTTCCCGCGCTAGCCAGCGGCGCGATCGTTGCCAGAAAGCGAGGTAGAAAGTCTTCTGTCCCCTTTAGCCGCTTGCTATGCGTGAGTACCTGGTGAGCCTTCACCGTGAACCGAAATCCATCGGGACTATCCGCCATCCACTTGGCAAGCGTCGTTTCTTTAACCAGCTGCCGAAAGGTGAAGTTCACTTCCACCGCATTCAGCTGCGTTGCATAGTGGCTTAGGAATTTTGCCTGCGCTAGTTTCTGCGGATAGAAATCCGGCTTCCAACTCGGATAAGCCCATCCTGATGTGCCTGCAAACAATTTAGCCATGGATGCTCGCGTGGGGCGGACACTCTTGTCCGCCTAAGATTGGCAAACAAATTAAGCGCTTCAACTTTGTTCTTGGTCCGCGGACTATACCGCCCGTCGTTTCTTCCCCGCAGTTTTCGCAGCCAGTGTCGTTTTAGCGGCTATCTTCTTGTGGGCGGTCTTCTTCGCGCGCCGCGCCGGCTCGGCCGGCTCCTCCTCCGCCTGCGCCGCCAAATCCACTGTCGCCGGCTGCGGAGCAGCCACAGCCGCCTTCAGATCCGGCAACTTCTGTTTCAGTTCCAGTACCGGCGCATGCAGGTCTCCCATCTTCTCAAAGCGTTCAATCACCTTCGGAGCCTCAAACACCAGCAAGCCCGCATCTTTCTTCTTGAGCGCTTTCTCGATCTCTTCCCACGTAACCGGCGTCGACACGGTCGGCCTCTCCCGCGCTCGCAGCGAGTACACCGACACGGTCGTTTTGTGCTCGTCATTCTGACTCCAGTCGACGAACACCTTGCCAGTGCGCACCTCTTTCTTCATGTCGGAAACCACCAGCTCAGAATGATCGTGCTCCAGCAAGCGGGCCAGTGCGTTGGCGAATGGCTTTGTGACGTGATACGTAGTCGGCGTGTTCAGGGGCACATACACCTGCAATCCCTTCGAGCCCGAGGTCTTCGGAAAGCACTGCAGTCCCCAGTGCTCGAAAATCTCCCGCAGCCACAACCCTACTTGGCAGCATTGCACAATATTCGCAGGCGGCCCCGGATCGAGATCGAACACCATCATCGTCGGACAGTTAATGTCCTTCGCCAACGCCAGCGACGGATGAATCTCGAGCGACGCCAGATTTGCCAGCCAGGTCAGCGTAGGCAGATCGTCCACCAGCAAATAATTAATGTGCCGCCGATTGTGCCGACTCCACACCGGCGCCGTCTGCACCCAGTCGGGCCGATGCTTGGGCGCATTCTTCTCGTAGAAGTATTCCGACTCCACCCCATCCGGATACCGCTTCATCGTCACCGGCCGCCCCTGCAAATGCGGCAGCAGCGCGGGCGCAATCCGAGCGTAGTAGTCGATCACTTGCCCCTTGGTGAACCCGCTCGCTGGATACAAAACCTTGTCGAGATTCGACAGGTTCAGCCGCTTCCCCTCAACCTCCACCACGGGCGAAATCGCCAAGCCGCCTCCCTTGGGCACGCACCCTCCTGTGCCGCCGCTAAGTATAACGGGGCTTCAGACACTTCGATTGTCTTGGGATGCGCCCACCAAGGCGATGCGGAGATCAATTTTCAGGCACAAGGATTGATTTTTAACGTCAAGAGACCATTCGCCGCGTGAATCAAGTGGACCGTTTTGGTCGCCATCTATCGACCAACCAGCCAACCAGGTAGAGCCAGGCAGAGATCAAAACCGGCGTCAAGATCATAAAACTATGGACCTCGCTGACGCCCACCCGCGCCAACCCCCTTCCCAATCAAGCCCCCGAGCAAGAACGCCGGAAAAGCCAGAACGACCAATGATTTCGTCACCAGTCCATAATCCACCAGAATCGACTCCGGCCCCCATTCGCCACAGCGATCGGTTCCGTCTTTACAAGCGGACCCGGGTGCCATAAGACGCTTTGAATCGAGCGGAATCCCCGACCACCAGAAATATCGCCCCGAGGATTGGTCGCGTCGCACCGCCTGAGCGCTGACGCATGCGAAAAGGAACAATCCGAAAATGGCAAAAACGACTCTCCAGCGCATTTTCATCAACTCATTAGACACCAAGTCACTTCGGATACGTCCTCATCGCAAACGACGATGCGGCGGGTCCGGCACCGCGGGAGAAGATGACCGTGTCCGGCCAACGTCCAAAAGCCAAGGACCAACGACGCTTTTAGCTAGCGACCAGCGACTGACGACTAGCGACCGCCGTTTGACATCCCCCTTCCCACCCAAGTACTGTGGATTTCTTCCCGGTTTCTGGCCCGTCCAATCAAGGGATGCCGTTTCGTGAACCAATATCCACCTGCAGTGGAGGTCCGATGAAGCAAGTAGCTGTTCGCGTGTCCGTACTGATCTTCCTTCTTATTACCGTCGCCGCCGCTCAGGATGTAGCTTCGTTCGAAAAACGCACCACCGTCAAAACGCTCCCCAATGGCCTCACGGTCGTCATCCTCGAACGCCCTGAAGCCCCAGTCTTTTCATTTTTCACGCACGTCGACGCCGGCTCCGTTCAAGACCCCATGGGCAAGACCGGCCTCGCCCACATGTTCGAGCACATGGCCTTCAAAGGCACCGACAAGATCGGCACCACCAACTACCCGGCCGAGAAAGAAGCTCTCGCCAAAGTCGAAGTCGCCTACGCCGCATATATCGCCGAACGTGACAGGCGCATTGGCCGGGACGACAACAAACTCAAGGAACTGGAAAAATCCTGGAAAGACTCGATCGCCGCGGCACAGAAATACGTCAAACCCAATGAATTTGGCGAGATCGTGGAACGCGAAGGCGGCGAGGGCATGAACGCCAACACCAGCGACGACGAAACCAACTACTACTACTCATTCCCGTCGAATCGCCTCGAACTCTGGGCCTACCTCGAATCCGAGCGTTTCCTGCACCCGGTGATGCGCGAGTTCTACAAAGAACGCGACGTCGTCATCGAAGAGCGCCGGATGCGCACTGACAGCAATCCGGTCGGCCGCCTGGTCGAACAATTTGTCAACGCCTCTTTTCAGGCGCACCCGTACCATCGCCCCACCGTCGGCTGGATGTCAGACCTGAATTCCTTCTCAGCAACCGACGCGCAGAACTTTTTCGACCAGTACTACATCCCATCGAACATGGTCATCGCGATTTCCGGCGACATCAAGGCCGCTGACGCAATGCCCATCATCGAAAAATATTTCGGGCGCCTGACCACCAAGCCCACACCCGACGAGCGCACTACCACCGAGCCCCCGCAGAATTCCGAGCGTCGCGTCGTGCTGCGCCAGGCCGCGCAGCCCTTCTACATCGAGGGCTATCACCGACCCGACTATCGCAATCCCGACGACGCCGTCTACGACGCCATCTCCGATCTCATGTCCAACGGGCGCACCTCGCGCCTGTATCGCGCTCTAGTTCGCGACAAGAAAATCGCCGCCTTCGCCGCTGGATTCTCCGGGCTTCCGGGCAACAAGTATCCGCACCTCTTTTCGTTCTACGCGGTCCCCGTACCCGGACACACGCCTCAGGAACTAGGCGACGCGATTCACGCCGAGATTGATCGCATCAAGAAGGAAGACATCACCGACGACGAATTAAAGATGATCAAGACGCGAGCGAAAGCCGACCTGATCCGCGGCCTCGGCGACAATCAGGGTTTAGCGCAGCAACTCGCCATCTACCAGTCGCGCTACGGTGACTGGCGCGAGTTATTTAAGTCGGTCGACCGCATTGATAAAGTCACCAAGGCCGACATCCGCCGAGTAGCCAATCAGACTTTTTCGGAGAGCAATCGCACTGTGGGCATCAACGAAACGATAAAAACCGCAGGCCCGACCGCGGGAGGTGCGAAATGACAACTCGCACCCGAACCAATCACCTGCTCTCTTGTCTACTTGCTCTCTGCGCGCTCGTGGCTATCGTCTCCATCGCACCCGTGTCCGCTCCCGCGCAAACCGGCTGGCAACAAATTCCTATCCCCCCGCTCCCCGCGTTTCATCCGGCCGAACCGAAGCGCATCGTCCTGCCCAATGGAATGGTGATCTTCCTGCAGGAAGATCACGAACTCCCGCTGATCGACGGCTCCATCCGCATCCGCGGCGGTTCGCAGCTGGAGCCCTCTGCGAAACTCGGCCTCGTTGATCTCTACGGTGAAGTCTGGCGCACCGGTGGTACCAAGACGCAGACCGGCGATCAGCTGGATGACTACCTTGAAGCCCGCGCGGCTAAGGTCGAGACTGGTGGCGGCGGCGACTCCACCTCCATCGGCTGGTCGTGTCTGAAGGCCGACTACGACGACGTTTTCAAAATCGTCCTCGACCTGCTGCACAATCCCGACTTCCGCGCCGACAAGCTGGAACTCGCCCAGAGTCAGTTCGAGGAATCGATCGCCCGCCGCAACGACAATCCCTCCTCGATCGCTGCACGCGAATCGATCAAGCTCGCCTACGGATCCGACAGTCCGTACGCGCGCCAGCCCGAATACGCCACCATCCTTGCGGTCAAACGCGACGACCTTCTCAGCTGGCACAAGCAGTACGTTCAGCCCAACAACATGATCGTCGGCATCAGCGGCGACTTCGATTCCGCAGCCATGGAAGCCAAGTTGAAAGCCGCTTTTGCTTCGTGGCCAAAGGGTCCGGCGGCTCCTAAAACGAAAATCGAAATTCATCCGGCCAAGCCCGGCTATTACCTCGTCAGCAAAGACGACGTTAATCAGTCGAACGTGCGCATGGTCGCTTCCGGCACCGATCGCCGCAATCCCGACTACTTCGCCATCGAAGTCTTCAACGAAGTCATGGGCGGCGGCTTCTCTTCCCGTCTCGTGCAAGACATCCGCACTCGCCTCGGCCTGGCTTACTCCGTGGGCGGCGGTATCGGCACCTCGTTTGACCACCCCGGCGTAACGCGCTTCGTGTTGGGCACCAAGAGCGAAAGTACTGTACAAGCCGTCCAGGCGGTTTTCACGGACGTCGACGACCTGCAGAAGAAGCCCATTACCGACGACGAAATCAAGCGCGCCAAAGACTCCATCCTCAATTCCTTCATCTTCAATTTCGATACTCCCGACAAGGTCCTGCACGAGCGCATGGCCTACGAGTTCTACGGCTATCCGCTGAACTTCCTCGAGCAGTACCACGCAGGCATCGAAAAGGCGACAGCCACCGAAGTCAACCGCGTCGCCCTAAAGTACCTGCACAAGGATCAGCTCGCGGTGCTAGTGGTCGGCAATCCCAAGGACTTCGACAAGCAGCTCTCCGAACTCGGTCCGGTCACGAATATCGACATCACGATCCCGCCGCCTCCCGGTGAGCAGCCAGCAGCGTCAGGCGGCGCCGCCGGAGACGCCAAGCCCGAGGCTGCCGCCCCGTCTTCGCCCGCTGCTTCGAATCCCGAGGGCAAAACCCTTGCTGCAAAGGTCGCTGAGAAAATGGGCGGCTCTGAAAAATTAAAGTCTGTGCATTCCATGCAAGCCAAGCTCGCCCAGCAGTCAAAAGACGAGCCAGCCTCCGAAATGCAACTCACCGTTCTCTATCCCGATCATATGCACCTCGCGATGGAATCTCCGATGGGACCGATGACCGTAGTCTTCTCGCCCACCGGAGCCTTCATGTCGGCCCAAGGACAGGTGCGCCCAATTCCCCCTTCTGCCGCGAAGGAAAGCCTCGATCAAATCAAGCGCGACCCGACTTTCATCGCCGCCCATGCCGACGACCCGAAATTCACATTCACCGCTAACGGCTCAGAGAAGATCAGCAATATCGACGCGAAAATTATCGACATCAACGCCGACGGCACCGCCGTGCGTTGGTATGTCGACCCGGCCTCGGGGATACTGCTGCGCGAGTCTTACACTGCGACCGGCCAGGCAGGCCCATTCCGCGGCGAGACCGATCTGTCCGATTGGAAAGTCTTCGACGGCATAAACATCCCTACGAAGCACACCAACCGTCAGGACAATAAGGACTCCAGCGTGGTGACTTTCACCGAGGTCCACATCAATCCTGAAGTCGACCCCAAGCTGTTCGACAAACCGGCGGCCGGAGAAACAGCAAAATAACTAGAGCGCCAGCGAACTAAGCCTTCACTAGCTTTGTCAGCCTGCGCTGAGCGAGGCATTTGCCAACGCAGTCGAAGGACCCCTGGAACCTGCGTGCCTGAATTCGAATACACTGGCCTGGGAACCACTAACGCCCAACCATCGAAGCACCAAAGATAGCCAACTCATCCAAGTAATCCAGATGTACAATGCTCGGCTCTGGCCGGGCTAGTGTGCACTTCCACCGGTCTGAGCTTGGATTAGCCAGTCGTTCGACCGTGAGGTGGGCTGTGTCGCTCGGACTAACCCCCAGACCGGCTTTTGGTCAGTTCTCTGAGCCTCGCCACAAAAGCGCAGGCTTGGCTTTTGTTCTATCCCTGCTCATTCCAGGCTCCGGTCAACTCTATTGCGGCAGAGGCGCCCGGGGGGCGATCACACTCGCCTTCTTCGTTTTGGGAATCTGCTTCTGTTTCTTTTCCGAAGATAACGTTCGCGGCATCGGCATGTCTCTGGTCGTATGCCTCTGGATATTCGCCTTCCTCGATGCTTACTTCACAGCGCAGGAGATCAACCAGGGCATTTCCGATCAGGTCGATGCGTCGAATCCCAGGGTCGCCGTAGTTTTAAATCTGCTCACCGCCGGACTCGGTTATTTCTATTTGGGAGAGCGGACGAAAGGCATCGTCCTTTTCATATTCCTGAACATCTTGAAGATCGTCGTCTACTCGACCAGCCCGTTCTGGAGCGGAGTCGTTTCGCTGCTAACTCTTTCCGTGGCTCTGGTGATGGCAGCGGACGCCTACCGTCTTGCTCGCGCGCAAGTTCGCGACGCCCTCGGCACCGATCCTCTTCCGTCTGGCACTCCTCCGCCAAAACCGTCACGGTTGCCCGCGTTTTTTCCCGTTAGCTTGGCCGTATTGGCAACGGTTGGTTTCTGTGCATTGGCAGTGGTTGGGCTAGCTATTCGCGCCGCGCGTCTGTCAGATCCATCCTTGGCAAACCGGGCCACCCAACGCGTAGCGCCTCGCGCGTTCAATCGCTTTGCGACTCGAGGTCGTGGATCCGCGAACGCCGCCGTCGAAGCTGAATTTCTTCCCGCGGTTCAGGATATCGAGCGTATTCAGAGGGAGAGCAATCGCGGTCCGGATGATTTGGAGAACCTCGAAAAGGATCAGGATCACATCTCCAGTGCCCTGGGCACTGGCGCGCTCGATGATTCCGACATCATGGTTGCATACTTTTATCGGGGCTTGGCCGCCAGCATGTCTAACGGAATTCGTAGAAAAGAAGGCATGCCGCTCGACTCCTCCGCTGCACACAAGGCCCTCGATGACCTCAACCGCGTGATATCTCATGTCGGGAACACATATGACCCCGCTGTAACTCAGGCGAATGCTCAATATATGGTCGGATTAATTCAGCGAAACGACTTCCATTCCGAAGCTGATGCCTACTCCAGCTGGGACAAGTGCGCGCAGAAAGGTCACGCCGGATGCCTGAATATCATGGCCAACGCGCACATCACCGGAAAGGGCGGGCAATCGGTGGATATTCCCACCGCCATCAACATGCATCTCACGGTGTTCCACAGCGGCGCCCGCTTCCATTGCGCGGCAGCTTACTCGGCGAGAAGCATCGCGAGAATCGAGCACTTCACTGGCGTCCCTGCGCCCGAGGGCGACAAACTGGATTGGCTGCAGAAAGCCTACGGACTTATGGACAAGGTCCCCGTCACCGGACAAAGGAACAATGCTTGCGATCGATCTTCGGCGGAAGTCGAAGAGTTTCTCTTTCGCCTTGGCCGAGGCGAACGTCGCGGCGATCTCTTGCCCGATGCCCGCAGCCGACTCGACGACAAATCCACTTCATCCCGCGCCCTCATTGATCTGCTGTCCGGCAAGACAAACAAGTCCGCCTTTGTAGCCGCGGTGGATTCCGATAACTCGGAAGATCGCCGCTGCTCTGCTTACTTTGACGCGCTGTGGTACGCGAACCTCAAGAAGAATCGCGCCGACACGCAGGACTACTTCGAACGCATGACAAAACTAGGCGATTTCTACTGCGGCTCCGACCTGGTCTTTGCTCGGAAGTTGACGATGTAACTCAAAGTACGAAGACAAAGAAGTCCTCATCACGCCTGGAAGGAGGATGCTCGCATGACGCAGACCGCCCTTCACCATGGTTCCTCCAAGGAACGCCTGCAGCAATGGATTCACGCTGCAGCCGCCATGCTCGTCGGCTCAGCATTCTTCGCCCTTTGGTTCTGGATTCTCCCCGCTTGGCTCGGCTTTCGGGTCGACACTGCAGGCGAGGCCCGCTGGCGCTGGCTGGCCGCGATCCCATCGATACTCGGATTCGCGGTCGCGCTCCACTGTGTGTGGGATTTCGGCTGGACCGGGCGCGGCACCCCCGCCCCCATGCTCCCGCCCCAGCGCCTGGTGGTCGTTGGATTTTATCGTTACGTGCGGAACCCGATGTATGTTGGCTTTGCGATCGGCTGGATCGGCCTGTGGATCGTCTTCGGGCATGCCAACCCGCGACTCATCGCCGCAGTCGCCGCCGCCGCTTCAGCCGTCCATCTCTTCGTTCTCTTCTACGAAGAACCGACGCTCCATAAGCGGTTCGGTGCCGACTACGAACAGTACTGCCACAACGTCCGTCGCTGGTGGCCGCGCCTCAAACCATGGAGTCAACCCTGACCGAATCCTCACGCACCCTCAATCTCGGCCTCCACCGCCACATCAAAGTTGGAATAATACTTCTTCACATCGCCAGCCCCATACTTCTTGCGGAACTTCTCGACCACCGCCGCCACCTGCGCGGCATCAGTGATGGAAACAGGTTTAACTTCGGCCTCCATGCCGCCTGTTTTGATCCGAATCTTCGGATTCTTGAGCACATTCTTGTACCACTGCGTATCCGATCCCTGCACCGGCATAAGGTAAAGCTTCCCGTCAAAAACAAACCAGATCGGGATTGAAATCGCCCGCCCCGACTTCCTGCCAATCACCGTGATCGTAATTTCGCTAGACCGGGAAAGGTGATCCTTCAGATCATCGCTGCGCGCTGGCATGTGCCCTCCTTCCGCAAACGGTCCATGCGGAACCGCATGGTTTATGTCCCAGGTGACTTTATTGTTCTCGAGGTGCGATGACTTTACGATGAGTTCCCGGCTTGAAAGGTCGTATGCCAACACAGATCTTTTGCCGATCGAGCCTCGCACGAGCGCCCCTGCCTCCACACAGTCAGCCACCAACAAAGACATTACCGCAAAGCCAAAGCACCTTCTTGATGGGTCTTATCCCAGTTTCGGCGAGCATCCGAGTTTTGCTCGCTTGAGAACGCACGAAGGCGTTCAAAGTCGCCAAGACGACGCGAAGCGTCCCGTCTCCAGTACCAAAGTACCGACACTTCTTCGTCCAACCCCCAACGCAGCGCATCAAAGCCCCGGAAACGTAGAATTTTCAACATTCCGCGGTCCTCAATGACTCACGGACGGCAGGTGACGAAAGCTCTCGGCACACCGGCGATTTGACCTCGCTGCCCCCGTTGTGGATCATGGAGGTGGAATGGACGCGGAACAGACCATTGCCGACATCGAGTTGCTGGAACGAATCTTCGCGGTCCCAGATACTCGTCCGCTCAACCTGAGCGATCTCGCGGCCGCAAATCGCAGGCACGACGAAAAACTAGCGCAAAGTCCCTGGTTCCGTCTCTGGCAGCAGTACGGCATCTGTTGCCGCCCGTAGTCTCGCATTGTCCCCAACCGGCCGAAGCAGGCTCCCTGACAAGTCCTCTTACTTCTTCTGCACAACGGCAATTCCTGAAGGCGCATTTCCCCCCGAAGCAAACGGAGAGCCAGCGAGAGCGGTCAGGACGCCAGTCTGCGAATTGAATGTGAACACCGAAATGTCATTCGACGCGTTGCACACGTAGATGTATTTGCCTGCAGCATCTGCGGCAATGCCGAGCGGCCCATTGATGGTTCCGTTGCCGCCGCTGGGGAAAGGTGAGCCCGTCACCACCGACAACGCGCCAGAGGTCGAATCGAGAGTGAACGCGGATATCGTGGCGTCGGCGGTATTGGCAACGTAGACGAATTTGCCAGAGGGATCCAGGGTCAGCGAGGAAGGATCGGAACCGGTATGCGAGGTCGTCCCTGCGGCCGAGAGCTTTCCGGTCGCGCTATCGAGACTGAAGACAGCGATCAGGCCGAAAGATGTGCTGCTCCCGTTGCTGACCGCGATCAAGAATTTCCCCGCCGGATCGGTAGCGATGCTGTTGCTGAATAGATCAATGGGATACACAGCGCCAGCGATAAAGCTCGCTGCACCAGTGGCGGGATCAAGCGTCAAGGCGTAGATGCTGGTAGCGGCGGGCGAGGCATCGGCCGTCACGTACAGATACTTGCCGGAGGGATCAATGGTGAGGGCGCCGGAATCGCTAACGCCAGCATCGATCGGTAGAGGCGAACCGGTCAGATTGTGCAGGACGCCCGAAGCATCGATCGAGAACTCCCACAGATTGCCGGAAGATCCGCTGATCGCATAGAGATAGGCCCCACTGGGGTCGATCGCGATCCCGTTAACGCCGCCTTCGACGGAGAAAGGCGAACCTGCAACCGGCGAGAGGGCGCCGGTGCCAGCGTTGATGCTGAAGGCCGAGATGTCGCCTGAAAAGGTGTTCGCAACGTACAGGAACTTGCCCGTCGGATCGGCCTTCACCGCTCGAGAAGCGGACCCGGTGTTATACGGGGAACCGGAAATCGTGGACAGAACTCCCGACGTCTGGTCCGAAGACAGCGCGGAAACTGTAGATGGACTGCCCGCCGCATTGGCGGTGTAGACGAAGTTGACTTTTCCCGTCGGCGGCGGAGGTGGGCCTGAACTGGATGAACTGGAACAGGCACTGAGAAACAGAATCATCCATGCAGCAAGCAGCGGTGATAGGACGCGACCCGAACTACGCAGCAGACGAAGTTGGTGGTACATAAAAATCCGCCCTCCTTTGCACACTGGCGACGGCCCTGAGTTTCGTGAAGTCCCCTAAGTGCCGCAAGGACCTCCATTACAGATGTAAGTGACTAGTTGGATTTGCACGGAGGAGAATTTCCAGGTCCGTGGTCCGAATCCGAAATGCGCCACTGAGTGTGGTTCAGCCGGCGACAATAGGCAAGTAACAAGAGGTTGCATCTTGCCCCGACGTCGAAATTCTGGAACGCATCTACAGGATACTGGACACGCACCCTGCGATCACGTGGCATAGCGACACTGCTTGCGATTTCAAGTCTCTCTCGCGACATGTGGCTAGCAGGGTGCAACGACAACCAAGGGTGCCCCATCCTAAAATCGCGTCCTTTGCGAGGTTTAGGGTGCGGATTTTCTCTTCAACTCCTCGGGAAGGTGACTGCGAAAGCCAGTGGACCTTCGTGGGCCTTGATTAAGTGGGAATCACGATGCTGCCGACGATTCCCGCTCCGCCGTCTTAACGCGATCCCGAGTTCTCACTCCCACCAGTTCACTCGCACTGCTCCGACAGAATTAGACGAGACCTTTAAAATTTGTCTCAAAGATGAAAATAAGTTTCAACACCTGTGCACTTTTCTATTTCAGTCCGCCATTAGCCTGAATGAGTCACCGCGATGCAGCTAGATCGTGACGGTGTGTTAAAAGTGATTCTTTTCACTGACACTGCTGGGCTTTTGTGCTACCAAAGATTGCCTGGATGCTGCGTTTTGCGGATCTAGAGCTAGAATGCCTCCCCCCTTTACTGGCGCGACACGGATCGCGACGCTGGACAAGGAGTACCCGATGTTACGCATTTCTAAGGCATTTACTGTCGTGTTTTGCTTATTTCTTAGTTGCGCTTCGGCAGCTCAGCAGTCCTATCAGACTGAACGGCGGCTCTTCGGACATGCTGGACGAAATCACTCCATGATTAACCGTTCGCACGAAAGTGGCAGTTCGGTGCCAAAGTTTGCCGGTTGGAAAGCCTCTCAATCACTGCCCAGGTTTTCGCGCCCGCACAGGGCAGCTCAGTTCCTGTCAGAAAGTAAGCGAACGGACGCATCCATTCAACGATCGACCGCTGCTCCCGCTGTGGTGAACCCGGTGGTCAATCTTGTTGGTTTCGGATTTCGCAAGCCTGAGCCCGCTGGGTTTATTCCTTGCGGTGTGGTCGCGGGGTGTTTTTCGTGCTGCAGCACGCGGAATTCATCCTCAAAAACACAATAGCAAAAAGCTAACTTATTGATTACGGAGAGAGATGTCTTCTTCCGGAGTCACGATCGGCGGGAAGGTGCGGGAAAATGGCTGATAGCTGATAGCCGCCATCTGATGGCTCCAAGCCCCAAGCTCGCGGCTCGAAGCTTCCTACTTCTTGTTCAATTCATCCACTTCCCGCTTGAGCTCGGAGTACCGCTGGAACACCGTGATGAGATACACGATATGGATCGCCCAGGTTGCGCCGTAGGCGGCATAGAGGAAATTCATCGGGCCAAGCTCTCCTTTAGCTCCTACAGGGATTGAAGCGCCTGCGCCTCTTCGACTTCGCGCTTCATGATTTCGAGGCGGTAGCGCGACCAGCACACCAGGTACGCGAAGCACAGAAACGCGAGCCAGTTCATCAGCAGCACGTGCAGCATGCGCGGATCGATCGAACCGCCTCCGCCCACAACCGGCTGCGGATGCTGGGTGCGGAAAATCCAGATCGAGAAGTACACCAGCGGCACGTCGAGTGCGCCGAAGACGGCAAGCGAAGCCGCCATCACCGGCGTCTGACCACTCGACGAGTAGCGTCGCAAAATCAGGTAGCTCACATAGATCAGCCACAGCACGAGCGTCGAGGTGAGGCGCACATCCCACGTCCACCAAATGCCCCACACTGGCCGCGCCCACAACGGTCCGGTCACGAGCACAACCGTGCAGAACACCACGCCCACTTCAGCGGTTGTCACCGCCAGCGCATCAACGGCCTCAACGCTAAAGAATTTGCGGATCACGAAGTAGGCTGCCGCAATGATGACGCCGGTCGTGCCGATTGCCGAGGGCTCAACATCCTTCGGCATGGCCTCCTTCAGCGACGGCACTAGGGCGATCACCACGCTTGCAATGCAGGTTACCACTGCGACGGTGATGAGGATCCAGTTCGCCACTTTGTCAGTGGAAGGATTCCGGCGCACCAAATACTGCACCGAGGCTAGGAAGTTGATGAAGAACAGCAGGAAGGCGGTCCAGGCCGAGGGCACGTGGTAGTAGAAAATGCGCTGGACGTCGCCCATGGTCTGCTCGCGGGGAGCCACCACCAGCGCGAGATAGAGCGCGTAGCTCAGGAAGATCGCTGTCAGTACGCCGAGGATGGGAAACGCTTTTCTCATTCTGCGTGTAACACCGTTTCAAATAGCGCCAGACAGGCGATGGTGAACATGACGTCGTAGGTGGCGAGCAGCACGATCCAGAATTTGGCCGAGGTCGCCGGGTCGCCGACCAGAATGACGGTCGTCGCTTCCACGGTCGATATTAACGCGGGAATCGTAATTGGGAATAGCAAGAGGGGCAACATGATCTCGCGGCTGCGTGTACGCAAGGACATAGCCGCGAAAAACGTGCCGTTCACCACGATCGCCCACGTTCCCAGCACGGTAACCGGAACCAACTGCCACGCCGGGCCGAGGACGCGCAGTTTGTAAAAAACTACGAACAACGGGACCATTACCGCTTCCAAAACGGAAACGAAAATGAAATTGCCCATCGCCTTGGCGAGGAACAACGAGTTGGCCGGGGCGGGAGAGACCCGATAAGCGTCGAGCACCTGGTTGCGCAGTTCGCGCGCCCAGGTCTGGTTCAACGCGACCACGGCGGCAAATAGAAACGCTACCCACACCAGGCCGCCGGCGATCAGGCGGGACTCTTCGGCATTCGGATCGAACGAAAAACTGAAGACCACCACTACGAGGAGCGCGAAGAACAGCATCGAGTTAATGGCGTCTTTCGATCGCCACTCTAGGCGGATATCTTTCCTCAGCGTTTCAAGCGTGACGCCCGGGGGCGCGCTCATGCGGTCTCCATGAACTTCAGGTCAGGCGTACGGTTGATGATCTGGCCGGAATCCATCCAGATGAATTCGTTGGCGGTGCCGTCGAGTAGCGAGGCCTGGTGCGTGACGACGAAGATGGTCTTGCCTCCGTCGCGCATGTGGCCGAGCAACTTGACCATCTCACGTGCGGAACGGATGTCGACATTGGAGAACGGTTCGTCGAGTAGCAGAATCTTCGGATCGTGCAGCAACGCGCGAGCGAGCGACATGCGCTGCCGCATGCCCTGCGAATACTGTCCCACGGGCCGCACGAGGGTTGGATCGAGCCCGACGGCGGAGATGATTTCGACACAGCGCTGGTCGTCATGCAATCCGTAAAGGCGCGCGAAGTAGCGGAGATTCTCCATGCCGCTCATCTCGTCGTACAGAAGCGAGGGGTGGGCCATGTAGCCAAACTCGCGGCAGATCTTGCGGGGTTGGATGCTTCCGAGAATCGTGACTGTGCCGCGCGTGGGCGTGACGAGCCCGGCGAGCATCCGCAAAAGAGTGGTCTTGCCGGCGCCGTTGTCGCCCAGAATGCCGTAAAGGCGCCCGGAGGGGAACGATGCGGTTACGCCGCGCAAGGCGGCAAAGCGCCCGAACTGCTTGACCAGGTTTGTGACGGTAATGATCGCGTCAGCTTGGGGATGCGGCGCTTGAGGATCGTTCACAGTCGAATTGGTTTCGTCAGAGAAGCCAACCGCGTGTTA
>Ga0207693_10000933_pt1 | contig 26274 bp, 26 predicted proteins | sample LARL81metaG_FD_184347 | JGI IMG/M metagenome (GOLD analysis project Ga0207693, IMG submission 184347) | Corn, switchgrass and miscanthus rhizosphere microbial communities from Kellogg Biological Station, Michigan, USA - LAR L8-1 metaG... | ecosystem: Host-associated > Plants > Roots >... | reverse complement strand
TTTGGAAATAATCATAATCTAACAAGAAGGACTTGAAAATATACCCAATCAGGTAACCAAACTAATTCACAGCTTTTCTAAAGCCATGCGTGAAATCTGGATCATAAACTTTTGAAAATTCATATGTCCTAGGAGCAAGGGCTCCTCCAACGATCAAGACTGCAGTTTTTGTTATTTTAGCTTCCTTTGTTTTTGATACTATATTGCCCAATTCACCTCTTATTATTTTTTGATCTTTCCAAGTTGCCCTGAATACAACTGCAGCAGGGGTCTCTAAGTTATATGTTCCTCCTTTTAGTAGCTCATTTACAACCTCCGATATCAAATGTATGCTCAGGTAAAAAGCAATAGTTGCTCCATGTCTTCCAAGTTCACTAATACTCTCGCGATCTGGCACAGGAGTTCTCAATTCTGCCCTAGTAATTATGATTGTTTGTGTAATTCCAGGAACGGTAAGTTCGGTGTTCAATTCTGAGGCCGCTGCAAGGAGAGCAGTAATCCCTGGAACTACTTTACATTGTATTTGATCCCTCTCGAGTTTATCGATCTGTTCCCTTATGGTGCTAAATATTGCTGGATCACCGTCATGGAATCGTATAGCTAGCTTGCCCTTTTTAGTCGAATCTCTAAGAATTTCGTAAATTCTTTCTCTATGGATCAAAGCGGCGTCAATGAGTTCAGCGTCCTTTTTTGCATATTTTAGAACTTCAGGGTTTAAAAGCGAACCGGAATAGACTATCACATCTGCAGTTTCTACCAACAATTTAGCTCTCAATGTAATAAGATCAGGATCACCGGGTCCTGATCCAACAAAATAAACTGTCCCAGGATCAATCATTTCTTTTCTTCGCCACCATCACCGAAAAATATTTCTGGGTGGTACCTTTTGATTTTCGCAGGTCTTCAAGCCTATTCAATAACATAACTTCTCCATCCGATGATAAATCCTGTGCTATGGCAATAATGGAATCTTCTTTAAAACCAGCATCAGATAACATCTCAATCACACTATCGAAGTATCGACCATCCTTAAGGAATACTAGAGTATCACAGGATTCAGCAGCTTTTTTGACTTTACTCAGATCATAGCACGCCGGAATGATTGCAACTGTCTGATCTCCTTCAGCAAGGCTTAACTTTGCCTTTGCTGCAAAAGCAAAAAAAGAAGTGATACCAGGGACGATGTTTATTTCTATTTCTGGATACGTTTTCTCTAATTCTCTTTGAATATAGATCCACGTGCTATAAAGTGCTGGGTCTCCAATTGTCAAATACGCCACTCTTTTGCCGGATATAACAGCACTTACTATTTTTTCAGTATTGTTCTTCCAATGATCCCTTAGCAAGCCAAAATCTTTTAGCATTGGGAAAGTTAGAGTAACAATCTCGGTAGATTTCATTATATATTTTTTAACTACACTTAACGCTATACTGGGCTTTCCCTCCCTAGCTGTGGGTGTAAAAATTACATCTGCATTTTTTATTAACTCAATAGCTCTAAGAGTAAGCAAATCTGGATCACCAGGTCCACATCCGACACAGAATAGTTTCATTTGATTGAACTTTAAAAGCTGAGTTATTTAAACCAAAAACATTTTTTGCTCCCTAGTCAGCTTCGAGTAGCCGAAAGAATTAGAACAGGATTTCTTGCAATCATCATTGTCCCTTTACTTACCTTTTTTGCTTTGGCAATTATTACTTGAGTTACATCAACTTCCTGTAAGTCTGACCTCTCAAATGCATTTAACGCTTTGTACATTGTTTCAAGTAAGATGGTGTCGACAACTATTCTTCCACCGATTTTTAGTCTTTCTATTGCCATTTCAATGATTTGTTCGGTGTTCCCCCATGTCCCACCTACAACTACCGCATCTACTTTAGGGAGGGAACGCAGTATACTTTCAGCCTTGGACATGACCACGTTAGAATTTAGCCCAAATTTCTCAAGATTTCTCTTGGTCAATTCTATGGCTCTTTGGTCGAAATCGATACTGTATATGTTATCCCCCTTTGTCTGAATGCAGAGCTCGACGGTTATGCTTCCACTACCACAGCCAATATCAATCGCAGTAAATCCATGTTTTAGACGAAGTTTGCTGATGACAAGTGATCTTATGTCCTCTTTTGTTATAGGGACCAATTCATCCCTTTCAAACAGCTCATCAGGAATACCTGGAGTCGAGAATTCCCATGACATGGCATATTCTCATGTCATATGCATATATTTTAACGTGCAAGCCCCTGATGAAGTCCAGTGTATACAAATATCATGAACATTAGTAACAGAAAGATGAATGGAAAGATCCCGTTTGTAGCAAGCTTTCGTCTTTCGCTTCTAGGTACACCCACTGCTAATCGTTTACTAATCATATAAGTTATGATGTAGAAAAAAATTGCTATCATAACCGCTATTCCTATTGCATTACCCTGGCTTGTGCCGGGAACGATTATGAATCCGGTGATTATGCCTGCTATCAACCCTACGATTGCCCTCATATAAAATACTCGATCAAGCGGATCCAATTAGATTACTTGTCTGGTTAATTTCACTCGGTTTAATTCCTTGCGGTCCCATCATGACTAAATGCACAGGACATTATGTGTATATGTCATTTTAATTAATATTTGTGATAGATTTGTGATATATGTGAGATGGAATTATCGGGACTTGAGCTTCGATATATAGTCAACCAGATAAATATGACTTTAAAATCCGGATATTATGTAAGTTCTATCAACTCAGTTACAAAAAACTCATTTCTCTTTAGATTACACCATTCAACAGAGAAAGAAATCATTCTAATGATTTCGACACAGGGGATATGGCTTACAAAACTCAAATTCAAGTCCCTTGAGGAAAGTACATTACTCGACACATTTAGGAGAGAACTTGAAAGATCCAAGGTAGAGTCAGTTGAACATATTGATAATGAACGGATTGTTATTATCAAATTTAGTAGTTTAGAGGGAAAACAGGATATTCTAGTCTTGGAATTTTTTAGGGATGGAAATTTAATTCTTTGCGATAAAGACTTTCAAATAATCTCGATTTTGAATCGTGTAGAAGTGCGACACAGGATACTAAAGATTGGTTTGCGGTATTCTCCTCCCCCATCGCGAGGGACAGATGTATTTAATATTAATCCAGAGTTATTCAAATCTCTCAGAAACGAGGCTGCCCAAGACTTGGAAGTATCGAGATGGATAGGAAGAACTATGTCTCTACCCAAAAAATTTGTGGAGGAAATTGTTCATTCGGCCAGTGTAGAGGGGAAAAAGCTAGCTGATATATCTGACGCAGAATTGTCGAATATATATACAAGTTTGAACGAGCTGGTTGTGAGTGTAAGTACGGGTACAAATCATACGCCTGTCATAATTTCAGATAAGGCGGGAAGATATTTGGAAGCTCTGCCCATATGCCCGAATGATATCGACAGTGTCTGTGCTGAAGGACTATCTGTAAAGAAGGTTCCTTGGTACATGGAAGCACTTGATATAGTACTTAGTAACAACATTATCAGTACAGGGAAAAATACTCAAACAGGCGATATTGATAAGCAGATTGCCGCCTTAAAACATGACATAGCTGAACAGGAAAAGGCCAAAGACCTAGTCATATTGAAAGCTACAGAAATTAGAACATTGGCTGCTGCATTGATGACCTATTCGTACCACCAGCCAATTGAGACCAACCACTCAGAATCTCTAGGAACATTGCTGGCTTCTATGTCTGCTTCAATCGTTAGTTCAAAGGGAAAAAAGTATGTGAAAGTGGCTGATGAACTTGTACTACTTGAGCCTAACGTCGCAAAAACGGCTTCATCCCTTTTTGCTAGAGCAAAGGAAATGGAACGTGGAGGGTCTTCCATAGAAGAGGCTAAGGACAAACTTCAGCTCAACATTCACAAATTGAGCAATCAGGCTGATTCCATACACAAGAAGCATACTTTTGTCAAACAGCAGAGAGAAAAGGAATGGTATGAGCGATACCGTTGGTTCATTACAAGTGATGGGTTCCTTGCTATAGGTGGCAGAGATGCCTCTTCCAACTCCGCTATTATACGCAAGTACCTCACCGAACAAGATCTTGTTTTCCACGCTGAAGTTCACGGTTCACCATTTTTTATTATCAAGAATGGCAGGATTTCCGTTTCGCAAACTAGTCTACTAGAGGTTGCTCAAGCCACGGTTTCTTACAGCAGAGCATGGAAAGATGGATTGTCTACTGCAGATTCCTATTGGGTCCTGCCAGGGCAAATAAGAAAAGGAGCTCCTTCAGGGCAGTACCTACCAAAAGGCTCCTTTGTAATTGAAGGAAAGAGGAATTACATGAAAGGCAATGAAATCCGGCTTGCAGCCGGCGTTATGGTTGTAAATAATCAATATTCATTTGTATGTGGACCTGTAAATGCCATAAAGGAAAAATCGGTCCTTTACTGTATTCTGCTTCCCGGAGGATATGACCCAATGGAGATTACAAAGAAACTAAAGAATGAGCTTTACCGCGCCAGTAAGGAGGCCAAATATACTAATCAAAACGAAGCAGAAGATCTTTCCTCATACGTAAAGGCGATTTCTTATGACGAGATAATCACGATGCTCCCAGCCGGCAAGTCGAAAATTTCTCAAACAATTAAAGGGGAGGCTAAGCTACGGGCGGTGCCTGATTTATCAATTGTTAAGCAAGAGATTGGAATAGATCAGGAAAGTAATTAAAGCGATAATCATAATTCACTGTCGTGGTAAAGAAATCCACTGAGCGACATAGAGATGCAAATATGATAACCCGTGTGCTTGTCCGAGACATTATGAATAGTCCTGTAGTTTCAGCCTCTGCTGAGACAACAATTAATGATCTTGCCATAAAAATGAAAGATGAGCGGGTTGGTAGCATTGTAGTCACTGATAGAAATGGTGATCCAGATGGCATTGTCACGGATTGGGATATAGTTTCAAACGCAGTGATTAAGGACGTGAGACCAAGTTCGATTAAAGCCAAAGATGTGATGCAGAAATTGTACACTATTGAAGGAGAGGATGGAGTTACTGAGGCCGCTAGAGTGCTTCGTCAAAATAGAATTAAGAGATTGGGCGTAGTTTACAAGGGTAGATTAGTTGGGATCATTTCCGCATCTGATGTTATTGCTGTTACACCAGATTTGGTAGACGTAATTTCCGAGAAAGCCGCCATTATTAGAGGCGAAACTGGTCGTTCGGCAAATGATGTATCAGGATACTGTGATGAATGCGGTGAATGGTCTGATCTCTTACAGTATCAGGAAGGAACTTTTACATGTGAAGAATGTAGAGCTGAAACACCCAGCTAAAATTGAGCCGGCTTTTTTTGCCGATGCTATGCTCGGCAGTATGGCCCGCAAATTGCGTGTACTCGGCTTTGATACACTGTATATTCGCGATATTAGTGATGATGATATTTTGGACATAGCCACCAAACACGATAGAGTCATACTTACTTCTGATAAGGAACTATTCAAAAGAATTCTTAAAGTCGGAGGATACGGAGCCCTATTAGACGGGAGCACTGATTTAGATAATCTCATCTACATATTTGTAAAATACGGTATTAAAGCAGTAGATTTGGATACTAACTGCTCTCGTTGCGTTTCATGCAATGGATCTTTGGAACCCAAGAGGACTAGAGAAATAGAAAGCAATTCAATACCACCTCGGATAAGAAGGCAATACAAAGAGATTTTCCAATGCACGTGTTGTAATAAGTGCTTTTGGAAAGGTAGTCATTTTCAGCAGCTAAAAAAGATGGCAAAGCTGATTGGGGCAAGACTAGATAGCGCAGTGTAGCGCAAGACCAAATGTGGTTTATCATAAGGTAACCGAGAAGGCAAAATCTACTATTTGATAACATTAGATAATTAATTAATGATCTTTAGTAATCTAAAATACTAAAGCGAGGCGATGCTTTTAGTAATTATTAAGCGGATTGTTATATCAAAAGATTAAAATCACGTGTTTTTGCGAAAAACAGTTAATATGAGTTCAGATTCAGCTCTTGAACGGACTGTAAATAAGGTTTTATCCCAGAAGGAGTCAGATTTGATTACACAGATTGACTCGGCTTACCATGAGTCAATGAATAATCTAGAATCATCTAGGACATTGATAGAATCCGATTACGAGAAGATTATTGATGCAGCCAAGAAGCAAGGGGATAATTTGAAAAGACAGATAATTGGTTCAACTAGATTGAATGCGAGAAACAAGCAATTATTATTAGTCGAGGCAGCGGTTAACGAAGTGTTCGAAAAGGCAAAAGTAGCATTGCGTTCTGTAGGAAAAGATGAAAATTACAAGCAATTAATGAATAGGCTACTCGATGAGGGTTTGTCGGCTATAGGAAAAGATGACATGATTGTTGAATGCAGCAAGAATGATACAGAATTAGTTAAAAAATTGACAGCCTTCTCCGATAGACAGAAAAAAATCAAACTGACATTAAGTGAAAAACCGGTAGATGTTATTGGTGGGGTACGTGTCAGATCAGCTGATCTTTCGCTGACCTACGACGGAACATTGGATTCTAGAATTGAAAGACTCAAACCTTTAATAAGGAAAAGTATTGTCCAGATGCTAAGAGGAGAGGGTTAAGATTATGGTTGCCAGAGGCAGTATTGTTTGGGTCAGCGGTCCAGCCGTTAAGGCAGATGGTATGTCTTCGACTAAGATGTATGAGACCGTCGAAGTAGGAGAATCAAAACTAATCGGTGAAGTAATTAGATTAACAGGAGACGTTGGATTTGTGCAAGTTTACGAATCCACCTCCGGATTAAAGCCTGGCGAACCAGTGGTAGGTACTGGTCAACCGCTATCCGTTCTTTTGGGACCAGGAGTTATTGGTAGAATTTATGACGGGATTCAACGGCCACTTGTCGAAATGGCCCAAAAGACGGGAGATTTCATCGGAAGAGGGATTGCGACCACCCCCGTCGATATGAAGAAAAAATACAAATTCCTTCCGCAGGCAAAGAATGGGGACACGGTACAACCGGGTTCTGTTCTCGGGACCGTGCAGGAAACGCCGTTACTGACTCACAGTATCTTAGTTCCTCCAAACCATCGTGGAGGAACGATACGTGATATGGCAAGTGAGGGAGACTATGATGTAAATCAAGTTATAGCGAATACTGAACGAAGTGGGTACAAGACAGAGTTGAGTATGTACCACAGATGGCCTGTCAGAAAGCCCAGACCTTACGCTGAGAGATATGACCCGTCGGTACCACTTATCACCGGACAACGTATAATTGATACCTACTTTCCCATTGCAAAGGGAGGGACTGGAGCTATCCCTGGTGGATTTGGAACAGGCAAGACCGTTACATTACATCAAATTGCCAAATGGGCCGATTCAAAAGTTGTAGTTTACATTGGCTGCGGAGAAAGAGGTAACGAGATGACTGAAGTACTTGTAGAATTTCCTCATTTAATTGATCCACGGTCAGGCAGACCACTAATGGAGAGAACCGTGCTTGTTGCGAATACGAGTAACATGCCTGTTGCCGCTAGGGAAGCATCTATCTATACCGGTGTAACTATTGCAGAATACTATCGTGATATGGGATTTGATGTTGTCCTTGTTGCTGACTCTACAAGTAGATGGGCAGAAGCATTAAGGGAGATGTCCGGCCGACTTGAGGAAATGCCTGCCGAAGAAGGATATCCATCATATCTGGCTTCAAGACTTGCAGAGTTCTATGAAAGAGCCGGTCGTGTAAGGGCCTTAGGCTCTCCTGAGAGAGCAGGATCAGTCACGATAGTAGGCGCAGTGTCACCTTCTGGAGCAGATTTTACTGAACCGGTAACAACCCATACCATTAGATTCATCAAGACTTTTTGGGCGTTGGACACAAGGCTAGCTTACTCTAGACACTATCCATCTATCAATTGGATGCAGTCCTACTCGGGATATTTAGAAGATGTATCGAAGTGGTGGAAGCAAAATGTTAGCGCAGACTGGTATGAGCTTAGGGCCCAATCTTATGAAATTTTGCAAAGGGAGGACACATTAAAAGAGATAGTTCGACTATTGGGACCAGAAGCCCTTCCGGACGAAGAAAAATTAATCCTGGAACTCGCAAGGATGATCAAAATTGGAATACTACAACAAAACTCCTTTGATAATGTTGACACCTATTGCAGCCCTGAAAAGCAATTGAAATTAGTAAGATTAATGATTAAATTCTACAAGGAATCTCAAAAGGCTCTTAGAGAAGGTATTCCTTTGGCTGATATAAGAGCTATGCCAATCATTACTACTCTCTTAAAGGCCAAATTTGAAATACCTGACGATCAGGTCTCAAAGCTCGATGATCTAGATAATAGACTATCTGAGGAGTTTCACGGTATTTCACGAGAGGAGGCGAAGGTAGTTGTCTGAAACTGTAGGAATAGAGTATACCAAAGTCGCGGAGATTAAAGGCCCACTTATGGTAATTGATGACATTACAAAAGCCTCATTTGATGAGCTTGTCGAAATCGAATCAGCCGACGGAGAGCGACGATTGGGTAAAGTCTTGGAAGTTGGATTTGGCAAGGCCGTTGTTCAAGTATTTGAAGGTACTACAGGCCTTGCAATTTCGGGGACGAAGGCAAAATTCCTCGGAAAGACTATGACCATGCCTGTTTCCCAAGAGTTGTTAGGAAGGGTTTTTGACGGTCTAGGTAGGCCGAATGATTCATTGCCTGAACCTGTTGCAGATAGGTTCATAGATGTTAATGGGGAGCCTATGAATCCGGAAAGAAGAGAATATCCCACGTCATTCATTCAAACCGGTGTGTCGGTAATCGATGGAATGCTCACATTGGTAAGAGGACAAAAACTGCCAATATTCTCTGGCTCCGGGATGCCGCACAATATATTGGCTGCTCAGATCGCTCGCCAGGCCACCGTTGTGGGAACTAAGGAAGATTTTGCAGTAGTATTTGCGGCCATTGGAGTGCAGTACTCTGAGGCTCAGTATTTCAAGCGGAGTCTAGAAGAGTCAGGGGCCTTGCGTCGTAGCGTGCTATTTCTTAACTTGGCGGATGATCCTGCGATCGAAAGAATCATCACGCCTAGGGTGGCCCTAACTGTGGCTGAATATCTTGCATTTGATTTGGGGATGCATGTTCTAGCTATTTTGACTGACATGACGAACTATGCTGAAGCCTTACGAGAGATTAGCGCTGCTAGGGAAGAAGTACCTGGTAGAAAAGGCTATCCAGGATACCTCTATACAGATCTTGCTAACAATTATGAACGCGCAGGAAGAATAAAGGGAAAGGATGGCAGCGTGACTCAAGTTCCTATCTTGTCAATGCCAGCTGATGACATTACTCATCCGATACCGGATTTAACTGGTTATATTACAGAGGGACAAATCGTTCTTGGTAGAGATTTATTTAGAAAAGGGATCTATCCATCAGTAAACGTGCTCATGTCCTTGTCAAGACTAATGAAGGATGGTGTAGGGGAAGGGAAGACTAGAGGGGATCATATGGAAGTTGGAAATCAGTTGTACGATGCCTATTCCAGAGCACAAGAAGTACGAGCCCTCGCAGAAATTGTAGGTAAAGCTGGTTTGACTGGTGTTGATCTCAAATATCTTGAGGCAGGTGATTTATTTGAAAGTCACTTTTTAAAACAAAATCATGACGAGAATAGGACGTTAGAAGAGACTATGAGCAGGGCATGGGATGTCCTCTCCTCACTGCCAGAAGGTGAACTAACTAAAATAAAAGAAAAGAATGTCAGGCAATACTACAAGGGGAAGTCATAATATCCAATGTCCTTCGGGGGCCGAGTTATAGCCACAAAAATAGAGCTAATAAAGATCAGACGTTCACTGCATGTGGGAAAAATGGTTCACAAAATATTGGATGATAAACGAGAGGTACTTCTAAAAAAGATTGATGAAATGATCGAGGAAGCAAACAAGGCTAGAAGCGATATTTGGAGACCACTTGGCCAAATTTACACTTCAGTCTATGATTCGTACATGTCATTGGGCACAACTACTCTGGAATCAATCGCCGATTCCACGCCTAGCGTGATGGAGGTAGACGTTAACGTGAGAAGGATTGTAGACGTAAAAATACCAACTCTTCAGGTAAAGACCAGGGAAGGTGGTCAGGAGCTGTCGTACGGGTTTATTGAAACGAACTCTTCAGTAGACAAGGCGGCCAAGCTGATTAAAAATATCCTTCCGAAAATCTGCAAAGCTGCTGAATACGAGAATGCGATCTTTAGCCTAGCTAAAGAGTTAGAACGGACCCAGAAACTTATCAATGCACTAGAATACGTAATTATCCCTCAATATGAGCACGCAATTTACTTTATCCGATCCACGCTAGAAGAACGTGAAAGGGAAGAATTTGTGCGTCTAAAGAAGGTAAAAGTCGTCCTGGATAGAAAAAAATCAAGTTAGTACCCTTAATGATGGGACCCAATTAGTATACCGATTTTAGGGATTATTTTAATTGCTATTCGATGTTCTAATGAAATCTCGATTAATTTAGTTATAATTAAATAGGGCATTTGATCTCGAAACCGTATGAATGTTAAAATGAACGAGCGTATACTCGTTCCTGTTTTGGCGGTTACAATTAGTCTTACCCTTGTGTTTTTGGCAGTACCTGAATTTCCACTGGCCCACGCACAAACGGCCGCACAAAAGGCAGCCGTAGCTGGTGGCGCAGCTGGCGCCCAAGCTCAATCTTCAAAACTTATCGGTGCGGGACTGGCTTTCGGTTTGGCAGGAGCTGGGGCTGGAATAGGTTTGGGATTTGTTGGTGCAGCTGGTTTAGCGGCAATTAGCGATAATCCAAAAATGCAGTCAAGAGTTTTCATCTTCGTAGGAATGGTAGAATCCATCGCAATTTACGGCATTGTAATGATGTTCATCATCCTAGGTCAATAGAATAAACGATTTGAAATTTTGGCCAAAAAATAATAATTCAAATGCTTTTGTTATGCATCATCTGGCGATCATCGCTGGTAGGGTTAACCAATACTATAACCCGAAATTCAAAATGAAAGAGCAAAGAATTTAAAGAGACTACGTTTACAAGCAAGTGTAAAAATGGGCCTGGCCAAACTGATGAAAGCCACCGTAATCTTGCCTAGAGTGGAAACGCAGGAGGTAGTGAGCAAGTTAGCAGAATTAGAATGGTTTCATTCCCTTCCAAACACCTCTGAACATTCTAATCCTTTTTTAGATGACTTGTTACTAAAGGCTCAAAAAGAATTTCAAGATGTAGACGAAGTAACAAGAGCGCTGAATATCCCATTAGAGACTGGCGTTATGAACACTATGTTCAAGGGAGCGCCAAAGGGAAAAACCGAGTATGTCATAAAGGATATTCAGAATGTCGTAGCAGATTTGGAAGAGAGAGGAAGATTGATACTCAATGAGCCAAAAAAGATCTTGGCAGAACGGAACATAATAGCAAAGCAGTTAGAGGAGCACAAGAGCATCGAGAGTGCCCTAAAAGTAGCAGCTAATTTGAATCTCAATTTGGCATTATTCAGAAAGTTGAAATATTTTTATGCTGAGATATTCGTCGTAGACTCTAAGGACCTCGTCGAAATTGAGAAGAGCTTGGGTGATCTTCAAGTCTTTACTAGCAAATTGTCTGATGATAAATCATCAATTGTAGTCCTAGGGACATCCGAAGATTCAGAAAGAATCGTAAAGGTGCTCAGAGGGTTTGGTATACACCCTGTCCAAATACCTGCCAGCGCCACCCAAAATCCGAAAGTCGCCTATTCAGAAGCTCATACTAAAGTAAAGGAACTCGAGGTCAAGTCTACTGAAATTGGGAAGAAGATTGAAAAGTTAAGAAAATCTAACTTAAGTCAACTACTATCATTGCATGAGACGGCAAAAATTGCAAAAGACGTTTTAGAAATAACTAGAAAACCAGGCGGCACAAGAAATTTTGCTTTATACAGTGGATATATACCCGATAAAATGAAGGGTAAATTTAATAATCTTACGAAAAATTACATTTCAGTTGTCGAGGATGCACATGTTCATACTGTGAATGAAGGTAATCAGGAGCTAGTATTACCAACACTACTGACTAATAAAAAATATATACGCACATTTGAGGTGATTACAGAAACTCAGGGTACTCCTAGAACAGATGAGGTAGATCCGACGCCAATTATTGCTTTTGTGTGGCCTATTTTCTTCGGATTAATGTTCGCAGATTTAGGTCATGGATTGCTGCTTTTCGGGCTGGGTATGCTGCTGAAACAGAGAGGTAATGGATCCATTACCACATGGGGCACTCTTATAGCCGCTAGTGGAGCCGCTGCTGCCATTGCTGGCTTGGGTACGGGTGAATTTTTTGGCTTTCATATCCTCGGAATAGCTGTACTTGCACCAATAACATCCCATATTCCATTCATTGGCGTCTTAAATATTTCAGAGCTAACATTTGTACAAGTAGTGAAGATTCTAAAAGTCTCAGTGGCTATAGGAATTGTGCATTTGCTACTGGCATTCTTTCTTAGGCTTCACAAGGATATTAAAGACGGTAACAAACTCTTTGTGTGGTTTCATGATATTCCTAACATTATTCAATTTCTCGCAATAGTGTCACTCGTACTAGCAGCCATAGGTTCTGGATACGATATCATCGGTATGTTTGGAGTTGCTGGCCACACTCATACGGAACCTGTTCCGTGGTTGTCATATACTTTTGGCCGATGGGTAACGGTGGATATTGTAGCAAAGGCAGCAGTTCCTGTGATTTTTGCGACTGTTGGAATCATGATATACGGTGGATGGAAAGAACAGAAAGAGGCAGCCAAACATGGTCACGATGAGGGTGGAGGGTTTATGGGCATCGTTATTGAAGTGATACTTGTTAGGATAGTTGAAATGCTATCAAATATAATCAGCTATACCAGATTAGGGATAATGCTGCTAGTACATTCTGCCCTCTTAGTGACTGTGAACCAATCATATCTACATGGAGGCGGGCTTGCAGTACTAATAGGTGGGAACATTGGAATTATGTTAATTGAGGGATTGATTGTTTACATTCAGACAATTAGATTACATCTATATGAATGGTTCCCCAAGTGGTATATTGGCGAAGGGGTTGAGTTCAAAAAACTAGTGCCTAGCATGCTATATTCGAATGTGATTTGGAGAAGTAGCAAAGAAGATGCCGGCCCACGATATAAGAAGCCTGACAAGATAGTGCAAGAGCAAAAAGTCTAATAAAAATACGTTAAATCGAAGGATATCCTTCCTTTCATGAATGGTGAAAGGAAAATATCAAATTAAGACAATTCGAGTAGCTAGATGAAAATATCAAATTCTGCTAGAACAAACGTTGGATAATGATCTAAAATTAAATAGATACAGTAACCGCGAGTTAGGTAATATATGCCGATGGTGAAGACATTATGATTATGAATAAGAATATTGTCTGAGATAGCTCCTACTCCTATGGAATCCATTTGCACTGGATTGAAACCCCGCAATATCCCGCAGTCTGTCACTAGAAAATGAACTATGTTGAACGGATATTTTATCAAATTCGCTAATTGGGAAGTGGGCAGAAAAATTATCAATTAGTGAAATCTATAACTACTGTCAGACTATAATGAATGGCATAGAATGACATAATCTATTGTATTTAAGCATCCTCAACCTAGTTTGTCGGATCCAACATAATTGAAAGATGACAATTTAAAATGGATTGAACTGTTAGACAAAGAACCCTGTATACTTTGGTTTACCCATCATGCGTCCAGTATTATCACGTAAAATAATTGAACTTACCGGAACAACACTATGTATTCCAGCAAGATAATGACGATTATGAATCACTGCAAGTACGTATTCATATCTCCAGAGAAGATATTTTTCCTTTTCATTCATCAGATCTTTTATTGGTATTACTGGTTCATCAAATTGAGTAGCGTAATCATTATTTAGAGAACTATCGATGCTTTCAGTTCCACTTTTCTGTTTGTAGTCCCATAATCGGTAGCTATCCCACATCGAATCAATAGATTCAGGCCTATTTCTTGTATAAAGCAAGCGCGGCCTAAATACTATTATCATGCTTAAACACAACATAGAAATACCCAGAAAAAAATAGGCGTCGGCAGCCTGCACGATCGATTCATGGGTTATGAGTACCTTTATTCCCTTAAAATTGCCTTCTTGATGTATGTTTAAACCATAAAACGGAAGAGTAATACCTGTAAAAACCAAAACAAGTCCTAGTATGGAGATACTTATAGGTAGGAGTCCAGCCCATACAATAGATATTTCGACAAGGAAAAGTAAAATAATAGTTGCAGTAAGGATGAAATTCTGTATTGTAGATTCACTGGAGATTACTGTGACAGCAGCAGAATGAAGAACAAATAAAAGTATTATACTGAGCAATCCTGGGACCAGAAGTGTAATTTTATTTGCGAATACTCCTCGAAAGATATTGCGAATACTTTTGTAAATTAGATTACAAGTTAGAACTTTTGCAACATCATCTGTATTCATGAATTTTATAAACCGCAGTCCAGGCATTAAATATTATGCAGTATGATCGCCCGATCATATAGGCTATCCATAATAAATCCATTATTCACCATCGGTTAAGACACTAGGTCATTAATCGTAAGGGTACGCGCACAGTACCTACATTCAAGTATAATGTTTTGTTTATCTACAATGTCTAACGTAGATCTAATATCCTCCTCGCTATTACTGATACATTTAAGATTGGGACATCTAAAAATTCCTACTATGGAATCAGGAAGCTGAATTTTGCGCTTTTCGACTAGTTTATAGTCCTTTATTATATTGATTGTGGCCCGGGGAGCAATTAATGCAAGTTTATCTGTCTCATATTTCATCAAGAATTTATTTTCGATTTTGACAATATCTTTTTTTATATGTTTGTTGCTTGGTACGTTCAGTGCTACTGTGATGACGTTCCCATCTTTACCAGTTATGTCGATGACGCGCAAGACTACTAATGCTTTCCCGGCTTCGATATGATCGATTACCGTTCCGTCCTTGATTCTTCGGACTAGTAGCTGACTTGCATCAGACATTCAAAACAAATTATGATTACGAGGATAAAAGCGTTGGTTTACTGGGAAATCCAACAAAATAGATTGTTCAGAAAACACCTGAATTAATATTAGTTATTTAATATTATTAGAAACGTCAAATAAACACCTATTCTAAGAATATACTTTAGTTTAGTACAGTTAATAGTTTTTCCTTTCTAAATGTTAAGAAATCAAATAAATAGCTTCACTACCAACCCATACATGGGCTATCCCTCTTCCACGGTTACCATACTCAACGGATGTCCAGTCGCATTTCTGTGTTCTGTAGCGGTTTCCTTGTCCGGAAATTGGTTATTACACTTATCACACTTGTATGCATAGTCCATAATAAAACTCTCTGTACGCTATTGGTTAATATTGTTTCATATTTTTGCTCACCAATTAGTATGCATGAAACTCATTTGGGGATAACAAGTACTAACATCTGTGTCACAGCCTCCTCCAGTACGGGTACAAGATCTACCGCAAATAGTAGATATTCTCTGAAGGCAATCTGACGATAAGCTTTGCCATGAGATCCCGAAGGGAAGATTCATTTGTTTCTATAGAAGACTTTTTACCTAGTATGGATCGGTACATGTGTTAAGATGGGAAAGACTAAGAGTGCGTCTAACAAAACTAAAGATCAAGATGAATCTATCCCTAAATGGGCTGAGGATGAGATCAAATCTGTTCAATTTGATCAGCCAGAGAACTTGACCAGAACAGGCTACATACTCGATATTTATGGAAATGACTATAAAATAGATATTCAGCTTTACGAATCTCTTCCTGATGGTAGAAACATTATTGAGGGTTTGGATGTTCCTAGGTCAATGAATATAGGAGAGTTCATGAAAGGTTATGTATATGAATTTAAGATAAAGATGTACAAAGGACCCCTTAGTGAAAAGGTCACAGAATTTTTGAGGACAAAGTTTAATCTTGATATGAATATGATTTATAAATTCGAACTGCAGGAATTACAGCTCATGGATGTAGAATCTGAAACTGCTGAGAGTCTGGATAACGAAACAGACTAATCCTGCCTGACTTTAGACTAAAAATTATTCAAAATAGAATAGTTGCGTAGACGCAGTTGTCTGTTCACTATATAAGGAACAGGATTCCTATATATTTACGGTATCATTTCCGTCCTTCTCATTCTTCCAATCTTTTGATTCAGCGGAGGGTTTGTCCAAATTAATATTCTTTCTGTGTTTGATCTCGCTCGCATTATATGAGTTAGACTCTCTGTCTGGAGAATCTAGAGAATCAGGAAGTATTGCTTTATCTATAAACTTAGAGTGCTGTGCTTTCGTAACTGTGACTTTGCCTAACGCAAGTCTCATAAGAGCAATCCAAGTGATTACTAATGGAACATGATAAGATGCGATCCTCCATGCGATTATTACACTCAAGTGTGAGTTTATTGTTAGATCGTGGAGCGAAGGAAGGCTATTCAAATTCGAAATATACGCCCACATTCCCAGTTCTGCAAGTCCGGATCCGCCTATCGTGATGGGTAAATTTGATAACGCAGTAGATGCAGAGGTGGCCATAACTGAATCAAAGATGCCAAGATACGGTCCGACGGTATCAATTAGCACCATAAACGACATACCCTGTAGAATAAATGCCAAAAATGTGATTGCAATCCCTACCGCAAAGGTCTTGCCGGCAGTCTTTGAATTAAAGTTTTCTCTACTCATTTGACATAGGTCTGCAATAGCAGTGTTGATGGAGTTGATAGATCGTTGCGCCCTTTCTCTTGGAACAAACCTTTGAACTACCAGCAAAGAGAATGAAGGTAGCCTCAAAACACGTCGAGCAGAAAAGAACATTAATAGAAACCAGAAAGCAAAGGTCGGGATCGTAATCAATATGACTATGATTCCAATGAAGTAACCTCCGTGCAAGATTGATACTGCTCCTGCCATGAATGCAAGGAAAGTACCAACGAACACATCAGCTACGATCTCCATTGTGGTGATCCAAGCGGCTTTTCCAGTCAATACGCCCTTTCTGGTCAACCATGCAATCCTTACTAGTTCTCCGCCTACGTAAGATGGTGTGGTTTGAGTAACAAACTGGCCTCCTAAGCTCGCACAAATAGTTTCACCTGTAGTACCGACATTATGTCCTATGAATTTTTTAATGAAATATTTGAACCTGACGGCTTGCAGAAGGTATTTGCCCATGATTGACATAGAAGAAAAAATAAATGGAACTAGGCCGACCTTGAAGATATCCGCTGGAGAAATATGAATAAAAAAAATCATAATAAGGAAAGGTACTATACTAGCCGGAATTGCTATCAGCCGCCAGTTCATTAAGGCTCAATCATGGTCTACAATAGAGTCATATAATAATCAATAGAAACTAATAAGTCAAAACGTCCTCATAGTTGGAAAGAAATCATTTGGATGCTATATTTATAACTGGGACAGCGGGGTCGGGAAAATCTGCCTTAACATCAAGATTAATTCAATGGTATAAAGATAATAGCGCCTACCCGGTGAGTCTTAATTTAGACCCCGGATCCTTAAAATTGCCATACGAGCCAGATGTAGATGTAAGGGACTATATTGAAGTTAATACTCTAATGGAAAAATATGATCTAGGTCCCAACGGTTCCCTCGTCATGGCAAGCGATCTGATAGCAACTCGACTGGATGAAATCCAGACTGAGGTAAACGAGCTAAATCCAGATTACGTCATTATTGACACACCAGGACAAATTGAATTATTTGCATTTAGAGCTAGTGGACCATATTTTGTGACAAATTTTCAAGCGGATAATAAGGCATCGGTTTTTGCTTTTGACGGGATGCTCGTTTCATCACCTGTTAACTATATTTCCATTTCATTGTTGTCATCCGCTGTAAAGTTACGATTGAAGATGGCACAAGTAAATGCCTTGACAAAACGAGATCTATTACTTGATAGATTGCAGGATATACTCGAATGGTCTACTTCGATGACTTCTTTAGAAAAGAGTCTTGATAGTGAGAAAGACAGTGAGTATTCTCTTTTATGCAAAGAAATAGCAAGAAGTTATAGCTTGGGGGGGTTCGCAGAGGATCTTTTCGCAATTTCTAATCTCACAATGAGTGGAATGGTAAATCTGGTTGCAGCTCTTGCAAGAATACTTAATCAAGGCGAGGAAGTAAGAGACTGATATAGTGAATGGCCATAATGCCCACCAGAAGTTCAGATGCCTCCAATGAGGAGCACACTGAATTCATAACTTGCAGTGCAGTTGCACATTCATCAACTGCTAATCTAGGTCCTGGCTTTGACGTATTTGGACTAGGCCTTGATGCGTTCGAGGACGTTGTCACAATTACAAGAGGAAAGAAGATAGAAGATCCTGTGCCTCATGTCAAGCTTGCTTTGTCAGGTGATGGCTCTGAGACAATTTCTCCGAACGCAAGCGAGAATACTGCCGGGTTAGTGGTTAGAAGGATGATGTACGACCTTAATCTGAAATGCAAGAAGAATTGGGATCTAGATCTTCACATCTTAAAGAATATACCCACAGGCTATGGAATGGGTAGTAGCGCTGCCTCTGCTGCGGCTGCTGCACTTGCATTCGACGGCTTATTCAACTTACGGCTGCCACGGAACAGGCTTATTAGGTATGCAGCGGAAGGAGAGATAGCAAGTGCCGGTACCATACATTACGATAATGTTTCTGGCTCTATGCTTGGAGGTTTTGTTATAGTACGTTCTTCTCCAGACGTTGATTTCGTAAGACTTGATGTTCCTAAAGATCTATTTCTAGCTATAGCAGTTCCAGTTATGGATGTTCCTCTAAAAAAGACTGCCGTAGCCAGGAGCGTCTTGCCCAAGACAATTCCATTGGACGATGTAGTACAAAACATATCTAATGCAAGTACAGTAGTAGCAGGGTTTGCACTGAAGGATACTATGATGATCGCAAAAGGCATAAATGATCTGATTGTCGAACCATCGAGAAGACATTTAATTCCTGGATACGATTTGGTAAAGCGAAATGCACTAAATGAAGGGGCCTTAGCCGTTACGATTAGTGGTGCAGGTCCTTCCATGATCTCTATCCTTAATGATAAAAAGACTGCAAGTCGTGTAGCTAATTCTATGGCTGAGGGATTTCTCGAGGCTGGTATAAAAAATGCCAAAGCAATTGTATGTCGCCCGAGTGAGGGCGCGAAAATAGTTGAGGTACCTAAATAGCATTTATGAAATAATGCTAATCTTAAATATCGCATTCATCCCACATAATGCTATAGAACAATCTAGACTCATGGCATCAGGTGCATACATCACTAAATGTCAAGCTTTTAACGTCATCACTTTGAAGCCTATTTCTTTCCTTTGTTTAGGAAGTCGGACATCATTTTCTGTCTATCACCATGAGCAAAGCATAAAGCCCATCCATAAATCTCTAACCGAAGTCCTGCATCTATATCAACATCCATACCTTTATTAATCAACATTTTACTAGTTTTAACTGCATTGATACTATTTTTAGTAATCTCTTTTGCAAATTGGATGCAATCTTCGATTAGCATTTTATTAAGGGTCTTGGCTACATCAGAACCAGCTTGAGTATTTGTAGCTCTTTTCTTTTCAGTCTCGCTCTTGTCACTTGAGCTTTTTGCGCGGTCCTGCGTGGGTTCTACTTGAGCGGCTGACGCAACAGGGGCTTCATCTAATTTCACTACTTTGTTTACGAGACCAATTTGGAACGCCTCTTCTGCAGTAATCATTTTGCCAGTAAATACCAACTCCTTGGCCTTTGCGGGGCCGACGATCCTGACTAGCCTCTGAGTTCCTCCCCATCCGGGTGGAATTCCTATTGTAACTTCGGGTTGCCCTATTCTGGCAGTACTCGCGGCAATTCGTATATCACATACCAATGCAAGCTCGCATCCACCGCCTAATGCATACCCATTTATAGCTGCAATGACTGGTTTTCCAATCCTTTCTATTTTATTGAGAACACTTTGCGCAGAACTCGCATATTTTTCTGCTTGTACTGGGTCGATGTTAACCATGAATGCAATATCTGCACCAGCGCAAAATGCTTTTTCACCTGAGCCAGTTATAATTACAACCTTTATGCCGTCATCAACACCAACTATTTCAATTGCCCTAGATAGCTCTGCGATAACATCCGTATTCATGGCGTTTAGAGCTTCTGGTCTATTGATCCTAATGATTGCGATATCTCCTAAAGGTTCGATTTGTACATATTTCATGCCAGTGGACATAGTTACCGACATCTCTTACTTTAAATATAACCCTATCGTCATGTAGACTCGTCTGTAGTTCCTGGTCCCAGAATCGTCCACAAGTAGTTTTGCAAATGTCAATAGATGCCAATTCAGATTTATATTAATGTAAGTGATTTGTCTACGTTTCTTAGTCTATCTGTTAATGTTGCAATTCCTTTAGAGCATCAGTACTAGGTATCGGTAATAACTTTACCAATCACTAAGCCTGATTATCAACTGCGCTAGGATTAGATTTGGTGAGATTATTGACATTTTGCTTGTCCTCTCCACCTGCATCAGTCCAAAGATACTGAAAATAATCCTTGGCAAAACGAGCCAAACCCGGATGATCGGCCCAAATGGCTATGGGTTCAAAGGCCCCATTATCACTTCTTCCCTCAGCCAACAATATCACAACTTGTCTGCTATCTCCTATGACCCCGCCACCAAACATATTGTTCTTGAGTCTTACACTGGCTACTCTAGATATCATCCGCACGGTTTCTTGGCTTGTTTCTTCAGAGGCAAGTACTGTAATTCTTACACCTTTTTCGTGAGACATTCTTAGGAGAGGCTGAGTAAGCTTTGCAATATCTTCTGCTGCCTGAGGTAATGCTATAAGCAATTCTTGTTCAGAGGTTTCAATGATTTCATTGACTTTGGCAGCAATATTGTAAACCCCACGTACTACCCATATCTCAGGCTTCTCTTTCATGCCACTCTTTTCGTAAATCGGCATTAGCTCACTTTGGATAAGGTTTTGATTATCGCGTATAACATTCTCCATTCGCATCTTCATAGCATCCAGCGCTGTTGAAGGAGACTTTGGGAAGAATTTCTGCGGTCTAGAGCTATCTGACTCGAGCCAGCCATTATCCTCTAAACTATTTAATACCTCATAAATCTTAGAATATGGCACGCTTGATGTCTTGCTAATAGCAGCTGCAGTCATTTGACCGTACTCTAATAGGGCCATATATACGCGGATTTCATAGCCTGTTAGACCAAGGCTCTCCATCGCCTTCTTCGATTTGTCGCTAATACTCATGTCTAGGGGTTAGAACAAGTTAAAGTTTGTAATATATTTACCTTTAAGGCCGATAAACCTCACTTCTAGAATATTTTTATTTATCTTTTTGGACATTTTGTCTAACTACCCATTCACCTTAGGAGTAGGTAGGTTATATTTATATAGATAAAATGTGCTACTCGTAAAAGGTATTGTAGGTAATTGACTATGGATTTAATTCAGATTTCGAATCTATCAACAAGGACAACTGATGTATCTAAACATTCCATAAGGTTCACCCAGAGTATATGTCCAGATTGTAACATGATATTGGACGCAGAAGTTTTTGAACGGGGAGGTCAGGTCTACATGACCAAGAACTGCCCCACTCATGGCGAATGTGAGGAATTGTATTTCGGATCTTACGACATGTATAAAAAATTCAGCACATATTGGAAGGATGGAAAGGGAGCCCATGCCCCGAATGTTATGATCGATAAATGTGCTTGTCCAACAAATTGTGGGCTCTGTACAAATCACTTGTCGCATTCAGGTTTGGCAAATATGATAGTGACCAATAGATGCGATTTGACATGTTGGTATTGCTTTTTCTATGTCAAGAAAGGTCTTGAAGGTGCGTACTTGTATGAACCAAATCATGAACAAGTAAGAGCAATGATGAAGACGTTGAAAGCTCAAAAACCAATTGCAGGAAATTCAATTCAGATAACCGGGGGTGAGCCTATGCTAAGAGATGATATTACTGAGCTGATTCGCATCATGAAAGAAGAAGGTGTTGACCATATTCAGATGAATACGAATGGTATAAAGTTGGCGCTTTCTCCTGAAACCATGAGACAAATAAGAACAGCTGGTGTCAGCAATCTTTATCTTTCGTTTGATGGAGTTACTCCTAGAACTAATCCAAAGAACCATTGGGAAGTTCCGTATACCTTAGAATCTGCAAGAAAGTGCGGAATGACGGTTGTATTTGTACCAACTGTGATTAAATCCATTAATGATCATGAATTGGGAGGAATAATTGGATATGCACAAAAGAATATGGATGTTGTGCATGCAGTGAATTTCCAGCCTGTTTCATTAACTGGTAGAATGTCAAAGAAGGAACGGGAAAAGTATAGAATCACGATCCCTGATTGTATCAAAAGAATTGAGGAGCAAACTAATGGTCAGATCACTACCGATGCATGGTTTCCAGTTCCATCATGCATGCCAATGACTGATATCATAGAAGCTTTTTCAAAGAAGCCGAAATATGAGCTTTCTATTCATTTCGCATGCGGTGCGGGTACATATGTATTTGAAGACTCGGAGACAAAGAAATTAACCCCACTTACTAGTTTTGTTGATATTAGGGGATTGCTAGAATACTTTGAAGAGAAAAGTGATGAAATAAAATCAGGTTCTAACAGATATTTAGCAATATTGAAAGTAATGCACAAGCTTAATCAGTTTGTTGACCAAAGCAAACAGCCGCGCGGCTTGGATCTTGCAAAAATGTTTTCAAGTATTCTCTTGAAACAGAACTTTGACTCTGTCGGGTCATGGCACGGGAGATCACTATTTTTGGGAATGATGCACTTTCAAGATAAATATAATGAAGATCTCGAGAGATTGCAGAGATGCGACATCCATTATCTTACTCCTGATCTTAGAATAATCCCATTCTGTGCCTTTAATGTCATTCCAGAATGGTACAGAGATAGAATTCAGAAGAAGTATAGCATTCCAGTAGAAGAATGGGAGCGAACCCAAGGTCACACACTTGAAGCAGGTTTGTATAGAGGACTAATGCGACGCGGTAAACCCGAAGCAGAAATGGGATGCGCCATGTCTGAGATGCACAAGGCAGCTGCCGAGTCCGCAGGGATCGGCGAAGACCATAGAGGCGTCGAGCTTCGTAACGGTATGGCTGGAGCTTAAGAAACATTTAAACAAGTATCTGTACAGAGACTAAACCAATCATGGCAAGATTGGGCCTCGGCCCACTTTGTCTTTGTTACGGGTTCAGCGTTGTGGACGGTATTTCCACATTCCTGAATGAGGAAATGCGGTACTAATCTAACTGAAGTACAATCGTTAAAATATGTAGGTTTTCTTCAAATGTGAATATATGCTTCTTGATAATTTTTAATGATGCATTGTTTAGTCTCACAGCAAACAATCACTTTTATATAACTAGGGAGAAAATAAGATTAGACAAACGATGACGAAACCAGCCCTACTGAGTTTCCAGTGATGTAGATCTTGAGTTTGGAGTCTGTCTAGAGTAGTAAATACAATTTTGTTGTTCCAAGACGCAAGTTCATAAACTTGATAAGTGGCTAAATCTTTTTATATACCGCAAATTGGTGCATATCGAAACAACTGCGTCACTTGAGAATTTTCGACAATTTATTATCTTTAGTACATGCAGATCCTTCATTCCTGAAATATATCTCCGAGATTATGAGGTTTTTCCAGAACGTGAAGAGGGTCCAGGCGCTATATATATAGAGGCGGCTGACAAAGTTACGTTAAAACGCATTCGTGAAATGACATTTGTTAACGCCAAAGAAATCCTAGGGATTATCTATTCGTCAAAGAGTGGTAATACTCAACTAAAGTGGAGGCAGACGAGGAAGAGATCTGGAAAGGTGCAGGGAGAAGCTTCGGCTAATGCTCTTGTTAATCTTGTACAATCTGGAGTTCTTACTCAAGAATGGGTAGATGGTTATTTGAAATCACCTCAAATCAAATACAAGAATAGCGAACAAGGGTCTCCATCTGGCTCCATATCTTAAGCGAGCTAAGAATTTTAAAGTAAAAAGAAGAAGAAGAAGTAGAATGAAGGGAGCACTAGATAAATTTTAGTCTTTATCTATGATCGTTAAGGATGTTAAAGGATCTTCTGAAAAGGCCTATTATGTTATTCCTGAAGATGCAGATGATCTGTTCACAGTAAGAAGGATAATCGAGAAAGATGATCAGGTTATTTCTGTCACAAGCAGAGTAATAAAACAAATCAAGGAGTATTCAAGACCTGACAAAGGAGATCGCGTCAAAATTAGAGTCGCACTTAATGTCGAAAAGGTTAGCCTGGATAGTCTCGTAGATCGATTACGAATTTCAGGCATCATCACAAATACAGATAACGATCTAGTCCCAAGAGGTGCACATCATTCACTTACTATTCAGATAGGTGATTCGATAACCATTGATAAGGGAAGGGAGTGGCAAGCCTCAGAAATCGCCATCCTAAAGAGATCTCTAAGCAATGCGGCCTCGAGTTTTATCCTTGTAGCAATTGATAATCGCGAGGCAGCAGTTGCGAAACTCTCTGGAACGCATCTCAATATTATTCAGAACATATATTCTGGTTATAGTGGCAAGCGATATCCGCAACATTCTCGGCACAATAGCCAAGACACCTTTTTAGGTGATATTGCCAGGATGATCAGATCTATAGATAGAACAGTTGGTGATACCGTCGATACCGGTGTTGAAACAAGAATACTTGTATTTGGTCCGGGAGAAACAAAACGTACTCTCTATAATTTCCTAATGACCGACAAGCCGTCCATCAGCAATGAAAGACTATTGATAGTTAATGGAGTGGATGTCGCTGGCGAAGACGGAATTCTAGTATTTCTTCGCTCAGATTCAGCCAAGGATGTTATGAGTACAAGTAAAATTGTTGCTGTCTCGAAAATTATAGATGAAATAATGCGACAAGTACAAAAGGGGATTCCGAAATACGCTATGGGTATGAAGGAAGTTTCAAAAGCGGCCTCCGTAGGAGCTATTGAGAGTTTGGCCTTCTCTGATTCTGTATATTCAAATGCAGAAGAGGATACGATAATACAGTTATTAAATAAGGTTGAACGACAGGGTGCAAATACATATGCAGTTGATTCATCAACTGACATGGGACTCCGGGTGACTTCACTAGGTGGAATAGTTGCCCTGTTAAGATACCACGTTTCGTAGCCTTTTTCAATGTTTTGTATAAATAGAACAAGTAATGGCTTTCTTGAGTAAAAGATGAATTGAAAGAGGTTAAAGACGATGATGAATTTTAACTCTTATTTCATTTCTTATTTCTTGCCAGATTTTTCTCATTATGTTCTTGGAGCGCGTCGGGATAGTCAGACGTTTCGCTATCTAACCAAGAGAGGTACGCCTTAGAGAATCTGTTGGTTTTCAGCTCTACAATTTCAGGAACCTCATATGGATGAATTTTTTCTATTTCATGTATGAGAGCAGGTACTCTTTTGCGTGTTGACTTGAATAGAGCCAAGTACTCTTCGTGAATTTCTAGCTTGCCTTTCCAATGATAAAGCGAGTCGATTTTAATCACGTTTATGCATGCACACAGGTGTTTATCCACAATCAAATTTCTGGCTACAGCTGAAAATATGCGGCGCTCTGGAAATGTTGATACTATTATAGCGCCATCCTTTCTATTCTTTTTTAGAACAGTCCTCGATGCCATATATGTAGGTAATCCTACTTCTAGTAATACTTTCCAAAGACTATTTATAGTTCATTACAAATAGACCATCAGCATTTTGTTAACAAAAGCAGCTATGCGATAGAGAGAACTTGAATAAGGTCAGATTAATAGGACGATAAATCAGATCAGTCATCCATACATCTAATACATTATTTAGTATATGATAACACGCATTAAAGTAAGTTACGTTAATGTTGCTCAGAAACGTAGTTATGAATTGGTTCGTAGAAAGGGCGGTTGCTTCCTGTACATCATACTACCAAGAATGTCTGATTAATGGCAGGGACATTTTTATGAATTCAGACAAAAACCCATTTGTAAGCACCTAACAACGTGAATCTGCTAATACCTTTACACGAACTCAAAGTATCTCCGTTCGCATGCA
>Ga0207693_10000932_pt1 | contig 26301 bp, 33 predicted proteins | sample LARL81metaG_FD_184347 | JGI IMG/M metagenome (GOLD analysis project Ga0207693, IMG submission 184347) | Corn, switchgrass and miscanthus rhizosphere microbial communities from Kellogg Biological Station, Michigan, USA - LAR L8-1 metaG... | ecosystem: Host-associated > Plants > Roots >... | reverse complement strand
CGGGTTCGAATCCCGTTGGGGGCACCTAGGCGGGCTACGCTGAACTCATGGCGAAACTCGAGAAGTCCGAGCAGGAGTGGCGGCAGGAGCTGACCCCCGAGGAGTACCGCGTCCTGCGCGAGAAGGGGACCGAGGCTCCGTTCAGCGGGGAGTACGACCACGTCTTCGAGCCGGGCACCTACCGCTGTGCCGGCTGCGGTGCGGAGCTGTTCGACTCGGACGCGAAGTACGACTCCGGGTGCGGCTGGCCGGCGTTCTCGGCTCCGGCGGGAGAGCAAGCCGTGGACGAGGAGACCGACACGACCTACGGCATGGTGCGCACCGAGGTGCTCTGCGCGGCCTGCGGCGGCCACCTCGGGCACGTCTTCCCCGACGGCCCGCACCCGACAGGGCTCCGTTACTGCATCAACTCCGCCGCGCTGAAGCTCGACGAGCGCTAGCGCTACGGTTCGCGGACGCGGGCGGTTAGCTCAGCTGGGAGAGCAACGGCTTTACACGCCGTAGGTCGCAGGTTCGAGCCCTGCACCGCCCATTTCACGCGAGAATTGCGCGATGAGTGAGGTCAGCAAGCTCGACCACGACGTCGCGGAAGAGCTGGAGAGAGGGCTCCATCTCCATCACCACCTGGGTCCGCGCCGTGAGCGGGCCATGTTCGCGACGCTCGGCTTCACGCTCGCCCTCGCCGCCACGCGCGGGATCACCACGTTGCTCCACGAGCGTGGCGCCGGCCCGAACGGCGGCATCATCGTGGGCGGCGTGCACATCCACCACTTCGTCTTCGGGATGGTCGGCCTGCTTCTGCTCGGCTATCTCTGGCTGTTGCTGTTCGGTTCCGAGGACCGGCCGCCACGGCACTGGTTCCGGCTCACGGCGTTCGCCTACGGAGTCTGCGCGGCGCTGATCCTCGACGAGTTCGCCCTCTGGCTCAACCTGCGGGACGTCTACTGGGAGCGCCAGGGCCGGGAGAGCGTGGACGCGCTCGCGGTCTTCGCCGGCGTCTTCCTCTGGGGCGCACTCATCTGGCCGTTCGCGGTTGCGGCCTGGCGCCACCTCCGCGGTCGTCCGCCGGCGCCGGCTCGTCACGCAGGTCGGCGGGGAGGCTGAGCGGATGGAAGCGGCGCAGGTGAGCCTCCTCCGCTGGCTGCGCCGGCAGCTGCGGCAGCCGATCCCGGCACGCGAGCACCTCGAGGCCGCGGTCGAGAACGACGACGTGGCCGAGGCCAGGCGCCTGCTCGCCCGCTTCGAGTTCAGCGACGAGCAGCGGCGGAACGTGGAGCAGCTGCTCGACGCCTGGGAGCGCCAGAGCTAGTAGAACCCTTCGCGCCGGCGATACCGCTCTGCGCGGGCCTCGTCGTACTCCTCGACGTCGAGCTCCGGATCGGCCACCGCGCGCAGGATCTCGCCCGAGCCCGGCAGCTCCGAGCGGTCGACGTGCCGCTCGGGGTTCCAGAGGTCGGAGCGAAGAAACGCCTTCGCACACTGCGTGTAGGCCTCCTCGACCTCGACGAGGATCCCGAGGCGCGGCGCCTTGCCCTCGACCTCGCTGGCGGCGAGCAGCTCCGGGTCGTCGACGATCCGCGCGCGGCCGTTGACCCGGAACGTGTCGTTCACTCCCGGGATCAGGAAGAGCAGAGCGATCCGGTCGTCCTGGAGCAGGTTCGTGAGCGTGTCGGCGAGCTTGTTCCCCGGCCGGTCGGGCAGGAGCAGAGTCCGCTCGTCGAGGATCCGGACGAAGCCGGCCGGGTCACCGCGCGGAGAGACGTCGAGGCCGCCGTCGGGCCGCCCCGTCGCGACGACGACGAACGGCGACCGCTCGACGAACTGGCGTGTGAGCGGGTTCAGCCGATCCGCGATCTTCTTGCGGACGATCTCGGTCGGCTCTCCGCCGAGCGCCTCGCGCAGCTCAGCCTCGTTCACGACGCGAACCTCGGCGGGCGCTTCTCGCGCACGGCGGCGACGCCCTCGCGCACGTCCGGGCCGGTCAGGTCGAGGAACTCGAGCTCGAGCGAGGCGTCGAAGATCGGCCCGGCTCGCAGAAGCCACTCGTTGAGCGCGGTCTTCGTGTGGGTGATCGCCGAACGCGACCCGGCCGCGAGCCGGCGCGCGATCTCGAGCGCCCGCTCCTCGAGCTCCTCCTCCGGCACGCAGAGCGAGACGAGCCCGATGCGCTCGGCCTCGGCGCCGTCGACCTCCTCGCACAGCAGGAGCAGGTACTTGGCCTTGGCCATCCCACACAGGAGCGGCCAGACGATCGCCGCGTGATCGCCGGCCGCGACGCCGAGCTTCGTGTGGCCGTCGACGATCCGCGCCTTCGGGCTCGCGAGCGAGACGTCCGCGAGCAGACCGACGACGAGCCCCGCGCCCACGGCCGGGCCGGTGATCGCCGAGACGATCGGCGTCGGACAGCGGAGCATGTTGTAGACGAGGTCGCGCGCCTCGTGGAAGACCCGCTGCCGAGTGTCGGCGTCGTCGGCGATCGCGAGCACGAGATCGAGATCGCCGCCGGAGCTGAACACCCCGTCGGCACCGCGGACCAGCACCGCCCGCGTCTCGGAGTCCTGCCCGATCGCCTGCCAGACCCGCGCGAGCTCGCCGTGCTGCTCCTCGTTCACGGCGTTCAGCCGCCCCGGCGCGCGGAGTGTGAGCCGCAGGATCCCGTCCTCGGGCCGGTCGAGGTCGAGCGAGGGGAACTCGGTCTCGTACGGGTACGGCGCCACGACCAGATCCTACGGCGCGGCGCTACGCTCGCCCGGACGCAGGGCCGGTAGCTCAGTTGGTAGAGCAGCGGACTTTTAATCCGAAGGTCGCAGGTTCGATCCCTGCCCGGCCCATGCAGTCTTGAACGGGCAGACGCCTGCAGGTCTAGACAAGCAACACACATCGGTACACAATGCAGCCGCTCCCCGACAGGCGGGGAGCAGGGTCTGAACTTCATCTACAGGAGGGGTTGGAATGGCAAGTCGCGGCTTGCGGCTGTGGTCGAGCCTGAGTGGGCTCGTATTCGTTGTGCTGGTAGTGGTGGGATCTGCGCTGCTCTTCGACGGACCGAGCGACTCGTCGCCGGCGAAGATGGCTTCCTGGTACCAGAGCTCGAGCAATCGGGCACACGTCAACATCGGCTGGATCCTCACCGGGCTCGGCCTGTTCGCGCTGATCTGGTTCGTTGCGGCGCTGCGCGAGCGCGTGCGCGAGAGCGAGCAGGGGGACACGTTCCTCTCGACCGTCGTGCTCGTGGGCGGGACGGTCTACGTCGCGGTCGCGATGGCGGGGATCGCCGTCGCCGACGGGATCAAGACGATGAGCGACGACACCTACAAGCACCAGGTCTACAGCGGTGTGATCCACGCCGCGAGTGACGCCTCGTACCTGCTGGTCGTGACGGGCGGAGCGGCGATGGCGGCGTTGATCTTCGCCACCTCGATCGCCGTGCGCCGCTACGCGATCCTGCCGCGGTGGGTCAGCTGGTTCGGCTTCGTCGCCGGTGTCGCCGCGATCGCGTCGATCATCTTCTTCACGATGCTGTTCTGGCTCCTCTGGGTCGCCGTCGCGTCGGTGATGCTCTTCCTGGCCTCCAGGCCGGAGGCAGCCGCGGGGCGCGAGCCGTCCGCAGCAACGCCCTAGAACCGCGGATTGATGCGGAGCGGGAGGGCTAGGATCCTCGCGTGCCCCTCCTGCTCCGCATCCTCGTCGCGTGGGCCATCGACGCCGCCGCGCTCGCGGTTGCGGCGTGGATCTTCTCCGGCATCTCGGTCGGCGGCTCGGCCGGGACGCTGATCCTCGCTGCGCTCGTCTACGGGATCCTCGCAACGTTCGTCAAGCCGATCCTGAAGCTTCTGACCTTCCCGCTCGCGCTCCTCACGCTCGGCATCGCGTGGTTCTTCGTTGCGATGTTCATCCTCTGGCTGACCGACGTCATGGTCGGCGGCCTCCACATCGACGGCTTCTGGACGCTCGTCGGCGGGACGATCGTCGTCTGGGCCGTCGGAGCCCTCGCGGATCACTGGCTCTTTCCCAAGCAGGGGTCACTCGAGCGCGTCGTGCGGACGTCCTCGCGTTTCGGGCGCGCCTGAACGGAAAACAGCGCGGGAGCATGCGGTCGGCTTCGGTGGTGTGCGTGCGGGACGCTATGCCGCTGGGTCGACCGCGGCTTACCCTGCCGCAATGAGGCTTTTCCTCGCCGTCCGGCACGGGCAGTCGCTCTTCAACGTGGACAAGGTCGTGAACGGCGACCCGACGCTCGACCGCGGGCTCTCGGAGCAGGGAATCGAGGAGGCGGAGCGGCTCGCAGGCCAGCTCGCCGCGCTGCCGCTCGACCTCGTCGTCGTCTCCCCCTTTCCGCGCGCACTCCAGACCGCGAACATCGCGCTCGCGGGCCGTGAGGTTCCGCATCTCGTGGACGACGATCTCGGCGACGTCCGCATCGGCGACCTCGAAGGCAAGACGCTGGACGCCTACCGCAACACGCAGGCCCACGCGAACCGCAAGGAGCGGTTCCCCGGCGGCGAGAGCCTCGACGAGGCCGCACAGCGGTACGCCGGCGCGTTCGAGCGGCTGCTCGCCCGCCACGAGCCGGTGACGCTCGTCGTCTGCCACGAGATCCCCGTGCGTTACCTCGTGAACGCGGCCGCCGGCAGCAAAGAGCTGAACGGGCCGCTCACCACCATCGCCAATGCGACTCCCTATCTCTTCGACGAGCCGACGCTGCGGCTCGGCGCTGAGCGCATGCGCGAACTGGCGAGCTGACGGCTACATGCCCATCCCGGGCATCCCCCCGCTCGGGATCGTCAGCCCGGGAATCGCGGACGGGGCCGCGAGCATGAGCACGCCGAGGCCGAGCAGCAGTACCGCTGTACCCCAGGTCGCCACCCGCCGCCAGGGGAGGATCTTCTCGACGGCGATCAGCCCGGCCACGAAGGCCATCCAGGCCACGCTCATGATCCCGAGCGCGAACAGCGCCGCCATGAGGGCCCAGCAGCAGCCGACGCACCAGGCACCGTGGGCCGCCCCCATCCGGAGGGCGCCGGTCGAGCCGTTCCGCCAGGAGGTGAGCAGGAACCCGAGCGGGCTGCGGCACTTGGTGAGGCAGACGTTCTTGAACGGCGTCAGCTCGTAGACCGCCGCGGCGAGGAGCGTCGCCCCGGCCATCCAGCGGCCCGCGCGGTCCCACGCGAGGGCGCCGCCCGCGAACCGGCCGCCCGCGACGGCCACCGCGAAGACGATCAGCCCGCCCGCGGCCCAGGTGACGAGGTAGCCACCGGCGAAGAGGAGCGGCGCAAACCGCCGCTGCCCTGCCATGCGCGCGTAGAGCGCAACCGTCGGTGCGACCGACGGGAACATCATCGCGCCCATCATCACGAGCCAGACGCCGATGAAGAACCCGAACGAGCCGAGCGCCGTCCACGGCCCGGCGTCCATCCCCTGCATCCGGCCGAGCACCCACCACCAACCGACGGCCGCCAGCCCGAAGAGCAGCACGACCAGCCCGAGGCGCGCCCTCGCGGCCGCGAGAGCAGGCGTGAGCCCTCCTGTTGCCGCCGCCCCTGGGTTCGCCGCGAGCACCGGCTCAGGCGGCCCAGGAGAAGCTGGCGTGCGACACGCCGGTCTTGCCCTCGTACTCGATGCCGAAGGCGCTGATCTGCGAGCGCTGCGCCTCCGCCATGGTGAGGTCGGGCGCGACCGGATGGAACATGCCGTCGAACTTGACGGTGTGGCCGTCCTCGACACCGAACGGGACGATGTCCTGGATCTCGAAGTCGATCGCGTCGTCGACGCGCACGCTGTGGCGGACTCCGTCGTGGTCGATCTCGATCGTGGCGCGCTCGACGCCGAGCATCTCGCCGATCAGCGGCGCGAGACCCGCCATCGGCCCGCCGAGCTGGCCGGTGAAGACCTTGACGAGCTTGTCGGCCTGTTCCTCGCTCGCGTTGGCGTCGACGAACGCACCGAGCTTCCAGTTTCCCTCGGTCATCACCTTCGGCGAGTCGGCGATCGCGACGAACTTCAGGCCGCCGACGTCGGTCCCCTCGATCTCGCCCTGCTCGATGTCGAAGCAGAGGGTCACGCGGCAGTAGTCGTACGTCGCGCCATGGTCGAAGCTGAGGTTGCACGGACACATCAGGTCGCACGAGCACGTCTCCACGTAACGACCGCTGATATTCCACGACATGGTGGCTCCCCTGGGTCGGGTGTGATCTGCCGATTCTCTCGGCCCGGCGGGGCGAAAGTCAATTGGTAGGTTCGCGGCGTGACGGCTGCTCAGACACTCGAGCTGCTCGACTGGAAGCGGCGGGTCTTCTCGCTCTACGCCGCCGTCCGCGCGCTCCCGCCGGAGGCCGGCTGGGCGCTGTGGCGCGAGACCCGGGACGAGCTGTTCCGCTCACACCCGCAGTCGCCGCTGCCCGGCTACACCGGCCTCGTCTACTACGACTACGACCCGGCGGCACGCGTCCTCGCAGAGCTCGAGGACGTCGAGGCTCCGCCGCAAGCCGTCGAGACGAGCGGGCCCGACTCGATGCTGTTCAAGCCGTTCGCACTCGCTCACTTCACTCTGCAGGGCGGGCAACTGGCCTTGGAGCTCGACTGGCTGGAGGGCTACGGCGGCGGCCTCTTTCTCTGCTTCCGCGACGCGACGAGCGGGCGGGAGACCTACGGCGGAGGCCGCTATCTCCTCGACACGGTGAAAGGCGCGGATCTCGGGGAAGACGACGGCAGGCTCGTGCTCGACTTCAACTTCGCCTACAACCCGTCCTGCTCGTACGAGCCGAGCTGGGTGTGCCCGCTGGCCCCGCCGGCGAACCGGCTGGGCGTCGCCGTCGAGGCAGGCGAGCAGCACCGCTCATGAGCGAGCTCGAGACACTCCGCAACATGATCTCGGAGCTCGACCGGCGGCTGCTCGAGCTGCTGAACCGGCGGCTCGAGCTCGTCGCCGCCGTCCGCGACTACAAGGACTCGGCCGGAGAGCGCTGGATCGATCCCGAGCGCGAGGCGGAGCTGCTGTCGGAGCTCGTCGCGGCCAACCCCGGGCCGCTGTCGGAACGCGGCGTCACCTCGATCTTCTCCGCCGTCCTCGACGTGCTGAAGCAGGAGGTCGCGGCCGAGCGCCGCGCGCCGGCGTCGCCCGAGGGAGCGGCCGAGCGGCCAGGTGCTGTCGAGCGCCTCGCCGTCGTCGGCACCGGCCTCATCGGGACGTCCGTCGCCCTCGCCGCCGGCCGCGCGGGTACCCGCAGCCGCGGCTTCGACCCGGACGCCGGCGTGCTCCGGCGCTCGGCGGCGCGGGGCGCGATCGAGCCGGCGCCGTCGCTCGCCGAGGCGGTCGTGGACGCGGAGCTCGTGGTCGTCGCGGTTCCGGTCGGCTCTGCTCCGGCCGTCGTGCGGGAAGTGCTGGACGCCGCCGGACCAGGCGTGGTCGTCACCGACGTCGCCTCGACCAAGCGTCCGCTCGCGTCGGTCGAGGATCCCCGCTTCGTTCCCGGGCATCCCGTCGCCGGTGGGGCCACCGGCGGCCCCGCGCGTGCCGCGGCCGACCTGTTCGACGAGGCGACCTGGTTCCTGACTCCGACCGAATCATCCTCGGCCGAGAGCGTCGCACTCGTGGAGCGCTTCGTCGCCTCGCTCGGTGCGCGCACGGTGCGGACCGACGCCGCCGCCCACGACCGTCTCCTCGCGCTGACGAGCCACGTCCCGCACGCGCTCGCGAACCTCCTCATGCTTCGCGTCGCCGAGGCGGCGGCGGAGGACGACGCGCCACTGGCGTTCGCCGGCGCCTCGCTGCGCGAGATGACGCGGCTCGCGGGCGCGAACGCACCCGTCTGGAGCGACATCTTCCTGGGCAATGCCGACGAGATCGCGACGGCGCTCGGCGGGCTCCGCGGCTCGCTGGACGACCTGGAGGACGCGCTGCGGAGCGGCGACCGGGGCCGGATCGAGACGACGATCGCCACCGCGGCCGCCGCGCGCGAGCGGCTCGATTCGTTCGCGTACCGCACCCCGCCCGCGCAGCTGAACCGGATCCGCGTCCGCGTGCCGGACCGGCCCGGCGTTCTCGCACGGATCACGCAGATCCTCGGCGCGGCGCAGATCAACCTCGAGGACTTCGAGCTCCGCCACGTCTCGCCGGAGTACGGCGGCGTGCTCGTGATCCTCGTCGCAGGAGCCGACAACGCGGAGCGCGCCCGCGAGCTCCTCCGCAGCGAGGGCTACTCGGCCGCCTAGCTGCGGTCAACCGGTGATGGGGGGCGTCTTCGCACCTCGGATCCCGATGTCGTGCGGCGGCGGCTTCGGGCAGGCGGACGGCTGCCGAATCGAGACCCGGAGGATGCCGCGGCGGCGAGGCCTCAGCACGAAGAGCGCCCGGCCCCTTGGTCCTGTGATCCGGACGGCGGACACTCCAGGTCCCCTCACGTAGACGAGAACACCGGGCACCGAACGCGAGCCGAGGTGCACGCGGGCCACCACGATGGCGCGCGTGCCGACGGTCACGAGCCGCCGCGCAACGCGCAGCTTGTAGCAGTGGCGCGGCGGCTTCGGCGGGTTTATGGGCGCGCGGAGCGTGTTGGTGACGGTGCACGTGACGGCCTGGTCCGCGGCCAGCGCGAAGGAGCCGTCTGCCGCACAGTCCCCGCCGATCGCCGTCTCGAAGCGGCTCGAACTGTCGCCTACTCCGACCTCGCCGACTTGATGGTGCCCCACGGGGACCTCAACCGGGCCCGTGCTCTGGCCGCACGACATGAGGAAGACGCGGCCGTCGAACTCGATCTCGAACTGCCCGTCCGTGCCGGCGGGGCTGCACTGCTTCTGGACCGCGACCGTTCCCGTTTCGGTCGGCGTGTCCTTGCGCACGTTCGTGATCGTGCAGGTCGCCGACTCGCCCGCGGCGAGCGTGATCGAGCCGTCGGGCGCGCAGTTGCCTCCGATCGACGTCGTGTAGTCGCTCAGGCTGGTGCCGGTTCCGGCCGACTCGCTGACGTGGTGCTGTCCAGGCGCGACGGCCACCGGCCCGAACGTGCCGCCGCACGCGACGTTCCGCTGCGTCTGGGCGTCGATCGTGAGGTTGAACCGGCCCCCGTCGTCTGACGGGACGCAGATCTTGGTCACGGCCAGCTTGGCGGGCGGCGTCGGCCCCTTGCGAATGTTCGTGATCAGGCAGGTCGCCTGCTCGCCCGCCTCGACCGCAACGTTCCCGGCGTCGTCGCAGGCCCCGCCGATCAGCACTTCGTAGTCGCCGAGGTGGGTGTCTCCGGCTCCTGTCTCACCGACCGTGTAACCGCCCGGCGGCACCGCGACGGCGCCGGTCGTCCCGCCACAGCCGACGACGGCGCGGTGCACACCGTGGCCGTCGATCGTGTCGATCGTGAGGTTGAAGTGACCGTCGTCGCCCGACGGAACGCAGGCCTTGTCGAGTCGCAGGGTCGTGGCTGGTTGCGGAATGCGTGTGTTCGCGATCGTGCACTCGGCCGACTGACCCGAGGCGAGCACGAGCGAGCCGTTCGCGTCGCAGTCGCCCGTGATCGATGACGTGTAGTCCGCGTTGCTCGTCGGCGGGATACCCACCTCGCTCACCAGGTACGGACCGGGCGCCAGCAGCACGGGACCGAGGGACTCCCCGCAGGCGACGCTGCCGATGCCTACGCCGCTCGCCTGGATCGCGAACTGGCCCTCGTCGCTCGTTGGCACGCAGACTTTGTGCACCGTCAACATCGCAGGGGGCGGCGCCGCGTTGCGCACATTCGTGATCGTGCAGATCGCCACGTCTCCCAACTCGAGCGTGACCAGGCCGCTCGGGAGGCAGTCGCCGCCGATCGTCGGCGTGTAGTCGGCGAGATTCGTGCCCGTGCCTGCGCTCTCGCTGACCGTGTGCGTGCCGACGGTCGCGTCGAATGGACCCGCGCTCTCGCCGCAGGGCACGTCCGTCCCGGACGCGACCCCCCAGGGCACACCGTCCACGAGCAGGTTGAAGAGGCCGGGATCCGTCCCCGGGACACACAACTTCGTCACTGCGAGCAGCGGCGGTGGGAGCGTCGCGACGAAGCACTCCGTCGTCGTGTCGGTGTGCACGGCCGGCGAGTAGAGACCGTCGGCGGCCGGGGTGTACTCCGCCCGGAAGCAGTAGTCGCCGACCTCGGTGGGGACGAACACGATCGACGCGGTGCCATCCGGGCTCAGACGCGCGCGGGCGAGGACGACCGGCGGGGGCTGGATCGCCGTTCCACCCTGACTGCAGTTCGGCGGAGCGTTCGAAGGGCCGCAGACGAAGAACTGCACCTCGCCTGTCACGGGCGCGAGCGGACGGCCGGTGAGCGTCGCGGTATCGATCACCGGGTCACCGATCGCCACCGACGACGGGTTGACCTGGGTCGTGAACGCGAGCGGCTGGGCGGCGATCCCGTTGGTGTTGATCGAGAGCTCCCGGTTGCCGCCGGTGGTCAGGCGCATGTGGTAGGACGCTCCGCTCCCGCCTCCGCTCTTGAACGTGTTTCCCTGGCCCCAGTCGAGGACGCTGGCGAGGTGGCCGCCCCAGGCGATGACGGCGGTGGGACCGTCGGCGGTGAACGTGAGGTGGAGCCCGCGCTCGATCGTGCCGGAATTTTGGACGCCGATCGGCGCCGAGAGGTCGGGGTCATACGTGGCGGCCTCGAGGGTGGCTCCCCAGGCCGTGAAGTGGCCGGCGGCCTGGCCGGCGCCGCTCGGAAAGGTGGTGTTGGTGTCGGTCGGGACCGGGAAGGTGCTGGGGCCCGCTCGGGCCCGTCTCTTCCTCGCGGGAGGACAGGCATGAGGCCCGGCGGTGTCCCCGACGCCGCCGCAGGGATCGACCTGTGGTGCAGGCGGCCCGGGCCAGTTCTCGCTGGCGTCGTACGTGCCCAGATAGTCGTAGGTGTGCAGCGATTCCTCGACGGCGTCGTATCCGATCGCCACCGTGTACCTGGCGCCCTTGGAGAGGTCGGTGACCTCCAGGCGGAACGGCACGAAGTCGCCCTCGCGATACCGTGAGCTGTTCTGGTTGAGGTCGCCTGTGGCCCACCCGAGGCTGCCGCCCTCGTAGACGCAGCGACCGATCCCCGTCGGCCCGTTCGCACACTGCTGAAACTCCAGGTTGCCGTTCCTCGGGGTGCGAATTCTGCGCGCCTGTACCTGGGGTGCGAGCCAAACCAGCACCACAAACGCAACGGCGAAATAACTGCACCACCTGCACGCGCGTGGCATGCGAACCCCCTTGCGCGGCCGAACCTGGGCTAACGGCGCACCGATCGTAGGTCTGGTAACCCCGGCTTGCCGACATGGGGCCGGGCGTCCAGGGGGCGTGCCGACACCACTCCGCCCACTGAAGCTCGGCGCCTAGGACATGCGGCAGACGATCCGGCCGGCGTAGGCCGTCAGATCCGGCGCTTCCTCGGCCGCAGCGACGAGCAGCGTCCCGAACTTCGTCTCGAGCGACTCACCCACGTCCGGGAGTCGAGGCAGCTCCACGTCCTCGGCGTCCGTCCACCCGGGACCTTCGATGGTGACGATGAACCTTGCGATCGGCCCATGATCTCACGCCCCGTTACGCCTGCGGCAGGGTGGGTACTAGAAATGCATGGCTACGCGCACACCGCTGCGCGAATCCGAGCGCCACCGCGTCGAGCCCTCGCACGGCTTGCTGCACAGAGCCGAGGAGTGGGCCGAGGAGACGACAGGGTTCGCGCCCGACGGCGAGCCCGCAGAGGGAGTGCCCTGGCACGCCGTGGTGCTGGTCGTCGCCGGCCTCGCGCTGCTCGCCGCCCTCGAGATCGCGGTCGCGTTCGGAGTCGCAAAGCTCGTCACCGGGCACGCGTACTAGAGCCCGACCCCGGCGATGAGTTTTCGCCGGACCGTCAGTCTCCAGGAGCATGAAACTTCTTCTCACGTCGTCCGGCATCAGCAACCCGAGCATCGAGGACGCGCTCGTCGACCTGCTGGGAAAGCCGATCGCCGAGTCCAGCGCCCTCATCGTCCCGACCGCGATCTACCCCTTCCGTGACGGTCCCGGCGGGGCCTGGCAGGCGATCTGCGGCAAGACCAACAGACCCTTCAGCGGGCTGGGGTGGAAGTCCCTGGGTGTGCTGGAGCTCACGGCGCTGCCCAGCATCAAGGAGGAGAGCTGGGTCCCCCTCGTCCGCGAGACCGACGCGCTCCTCGTCTGGGGCGGCCACGTCATGTACCTCTGTTACTGGATGCGGCAGTCGGGGTTGGCAGACCTCTTCCCGTCACTGAGCGACCTGGTCTACGTGGGGGTCAGCGCCGGGAGCATCGTGATGACCCCCTACAACGGCGACGTGGAGTTCAACCTTCAGACCATCCCCGAGGGCAGCGATGTGACCCGAGAAGGCGACAGGGGGCTGGGACTCGTCGACTTCACGGTGCGCGTCCATGTGGATCGCGATGGCTTCGAGTCCATGGCCGAGGTGGAGAAGTGGGCGGCCGGAATCCCGGTCCCGACGTACGCGATCGACGACGAGACCGCCATCCGGGTGGTCGACGGAAGCCCGGAGGTCGTTTCCGAAGGGAACTGGAAGCTGTTCCCGCCCAGCTAGGCCGTGTCGAGCTCGGCGACGCCTTCCTCGGCGGCCGAGACACAGCGGTCGAACTCGGCGAAGGCATGTGCCCACGTCTGCGGGTCGCGGAGGTCGACGCCGAGCGGCGCGAGCAGGTCCTGCGGCGAGCGAGAAGCGCCGCTCGCGAGGAACTCCAGATACGCGGGCGGGAATTGCTCGGGATCCTCGCGGTAGCGGGCGGCGAGCGAGAACGCAACGAGATGCGCGAACGCGTACGCGTAGGTGTAGAAGCGGACGTGGATGAAGTGAGGGATGTACGTCCAGCCGAGCCGATAGCCCTCGGGCAGGTCGAGCGAGTCGGCGTAGTAGCGCTCGTTCTCCTCGATCCACATCTCCGCGAGCCGATCGCGCGTCAACCCTTTGCCCTCGCCGCGCGCCGCGTAGGCGCGCACCTCGAATCGCGCCATCATCGTCTGGCGGAAGATCGACGCCATCGCGCCCTCGGCGCGGTCGGCAAGCAACATCACACGGGTCGCGGGATCGTCCTCCAGGTCGATCAGCCGCTCGACCGCGAGGAGTTGCGCAAAAGTTGAGGGCACCTCGGCCAGCGCGAGGCCCGTGTGGTACGACCGGTACGTCTGCCGCTCGAGCGAGAGCGTCCCGTGCACGGCATGCCCGAACTCGTGCGCGAGCGTGACGACGTCGCGGAGCTGGTCGGTGTAGTTCATGAGGACGAACGGCAGGATGTTCTTGGCGACGGTGTTGCAGTACGCGCCCCCTACCTTGCCGGCCCGCGGCTCAGCGTCGATGTGCGCACGCTCGACACAGCCGCGGAAGATGTCGCCGAGCCGTGGGTGGAAGTCGCGGAGCGAGTCGTCGACCATGGCGACCGCGTCGGTCCACTCCACCCGGCGGTCGCTGCCGACCGGCGCGTACTGGTCCGCGAGCTGGAGCCGGTCGAGCCCGAGGGCTTCGGCCTTCCGCACGAACCAGCGGCGGCCGAGCGGGTAGTGCTCCTCGATCGCGCGCATCATCGTCTCGACGACCTCGCCGTCGAGCTCGTTGCGCTGGTTCGTCGGCCACATCGCGTCCGGGATCCCTCGCAAGCGGTCGAGCGAGAGCCGGTCGCCGACGATCGCGTCGTAACACGCCGCCTGCACGTCCGCCAGGCCCTCGAGCGCCTCGTAGAGGACGGCGAGCGCGGCGAGGCGCAACTCACGGTCGCGATGGTGGACGTAGGAGAGGAGGTGGTCGATCGTGTGCGGCTCGGGGCCGTCGCCGCCGTCGAACTCGACGGTCAGCGTTGCGAGCTCCCGGCCGTGCAGCGACTCCCAGGCCGAGATCGCGGGGCGGCGGGCGTTGAGCGCCTGCTCTTCTCCCTCGGACAGGACGAACGGCTTCTCCTCGCGGGCCACCCGCAGCCGGTGCCGGTACGGCTCGAGCTCGGCCGCCTCGAGCAAGGCGTCGGCCTCGGCATCGTCCAGCGCGAGCCACTCGAGCTCGACGAAGAGGAGGAGGCTCTCGAGGTCGGCCGCCCGGTCGCGGGCGAGCGTCGCGAGATCGTTCGTCTCCGCGTCCATTGCATCGGTGTGCTCGCGGGCCGTGGCGTAGAAGTGGACGCGGGAGACGTCCTGTGTGAGCTCGTCGAGCTCGTCGAGCAGCTCACGGAGACCCTGAGCGCCGGCCGAGCCGACGGTGCCGCGCCGCCGCTCGGCGAAGTCGCGCGAGCGGACGAGCAACCCGTCCCAGTCGCGGCGCGCCTGCTCCGCGTCCGGCTCGAGATCGCCCAGATCCCAACGAACCCCAGTGGCGCTGAGGGATGAGCTGACGGCCACGCCCGGAGAGCGTATCTGGCTCTCAATCGCGCTGCCATACTGAGGCGGAGTGTCTCGCCGGCTGCACTGGACCGTCCTGGCGATCGCGCTCGCCGTCGGAGTCGCCATCGGCCTCGCGATCGCGGTCCTCCACTCGTCGACCACGCCGTCGACGCCGGTTGCGGACACGCAGACAGCCTCGATCGCCAACCCACAGCTCGATCCGGGGGCGCGCCTCAACGCGCTCGCTCCCGACTTCACGCTGACCGACCAGTTCGGCAAGCGCGTCTCGTTGCACTCGCTCCGCGGCAAGGTCGTCGTCCTCTCGTTCAACGACCCGGAATGCACCACGATCTGCCCGCTCACCACGACCGCCCTGCTCCAGGCCAAGAAGCTCCTGGGGCCGGCGGCATCCCGGGTCGCACTGGTGGGAGTCGGCGCCAACCCGGAGGCGACGGAGGTGAAGTGGGTGCGCGACTACTCCCGGGTGCACGGGATGCTGCACAAGTGGCGCTTCCTGACCGGCTCGCTCGCCGAGCTGAAGCGGGTCTGGCGCGCCTACTACGTGGCGGCGGCGGTCGTGAACGGCTCCATCGACCACACCCCTGCGACGTATCTGATCGACCCAAACGGCCGGGAGTCCTGGCTCTACGAGACCCCCATGGCGTACTCGAGCGTGCATCAGCTCGGCTACGAGCTCGCGCGGAGCATCGCCGGGCTGCTTCCCGGCCACCCGCGCCTGCAGGGGACGGTATCCCCGGCCAGGCCGCAGCTCTACGGTCCACATGACCCGGTGATGCTCCCGCGTGCGGGCGGCGGCAGCGTTCGCCTCGGTCGCGGCTCAGGGCCGCACCTCATCCTCTTCTTCGACACCTGGGAGACCGAGGTCACCGACTTGAGCAAACAGCTCGAGGCGCTCAACCGGTACCAGGCCGTGGCGAAGCGCCGGGGCCTCCCGCCGCTCGTCGCGATCGACGAGGGGGGCGTCGAGGCGTCGCCGCAGGCGCTGCCGCGCTTCTTGCGCAGATTGCCCCACCCGCTCTCGTATCCCGTCGCCGTCGACCAGGACGGCCGCCTCGCGGACGGCTATCGCGTGCAGGACTCGCCGTGGCTCGCCCTCGTTTCGCGTGGCGGCCAGATCCTCTCGGCCGACGATCTCGCGGTCGAAGGCTGGCCGACGCTGCGGCAGCTGCTGCGCCAGACGCGCGTCGCGCAGACGAAGTAAAGACTTTTCAGCGAACCTCCACGAATCTACCGGAAGCTGTCGGGCTTGACCCATATGGGGGACACACGGCCCGCGGTCCTGTGCTGAAGTGCGCTCCACCCCGATAGCGAGCGGCCGCACTCTGCGACGGCCGCGCCCATCGACGGGAGTTCACCAGTTTCCATGCGGCCAATCCGCCTTCTCATACTGCTGCTCGCCATTGCCCTTGCCCTGGTGCTCGCACTGCAGAGCCGGGCCACCCGCGCCTCGAGAAAACACGCGGGGCACGTTGCGAGGCTCGTCCAGAGGCCCGAGCCGAGACGCCACCCGATGGAGCACCGCCGAGGTCACGCGGCGCACGCGTTCGGCGACCACGTCGCCGCGTACGCCCGCCATTTCCTCGGTGTCCCGTACAGCTGGGGCGGCACGACGCCGCGCACCGGCTTCGACTGCTCGGGGCTCGTCCGGTTCGTCTACCGCCGCTTCGGCATCCGGCTGCCGCACTCGAGCTGGGGCGATCTCTCGTACGGCCACCGCATCTCGCGCGGGTCCCTTCGGCCGGGCGACCTCGTCTTCTTCTACGGCGCCGGCCACGTCGGCATCTACATGGGTCACGGCCGCTTCATCGACGCTCCGCACTCGGGTGCGCGCGTGCGCATCTCGACGATGGGTGCGTACTCGTACTACGGCGCGCGGCGCTTCCGCGCCAGTTAGCGCATCTTCTCGGCCATCGCCGTGAGCAGCTTCCAGGCGATCGCCGAGTTGCTCTCGACGAGCGGCCGGAAGTCCCACGGCGTCATGCCGTAGCAGATCATGTCGGTGCGCGCCGTCAGCGTGGCCGTGCGCGGTGACTCGTTGATGAGAGCGATCTCGCCGAAGTAGTCCCCCGGGCCGACCGATCCCTTCGTCTCGCCACCGACGTTCACGTCCGCTTCACCCGACCCGACGACGAAGAAGCCGACGCCGCCGGCGCCCTCCTGCGTCACGGTGTCGCCGGCCCTGAACTTGCGCTCCCGCATGCTGCTCGCGATTGCCTGCAGCTCCTTCTCGTCGAGACCCGAGAAGAGCGGGACCTTCTTCAGCATGTCGGGAGAGGCTCCGGCCACGGCGCAGTTATACACAGCTGCGCTTCTCCGTGCGAGTACCCGCCCGTTGCAGCGAGGATAGGCGCGTGCACGTCCACGTCGTCGGCTGCTCTCCCGCGTGGCCCAATCCGGGCGGCGCCCAGTCGGGCTATCTCGTCGAGGACGACGGCCGGCGGCTCCTGCTCGACTGCGGCCCGGGCGTGCTGCCCCGCCTGCGGCGCCTCGAAGGGTGGCCGCGACTGGACGCGATCGTCATCACCCACTTTCATCTCGACCACTGGGGCGATCTCGTGCCGTGGGCCTTCGGCGGCCTGTTCGGCGCGGGCAACGAGGTGGACCCGCCGGAGCTCTGGCTGCCGCACGGCGGCCGCGAGACGCTGCACGGGCTCGATCCGGTTCTCTATGCAAACGCGATCCTCGAGCTCTTCGAGGTGCACGAGTACGAGGAGGAGACGCCGTTCACAGCCGCCGGCTTCGAGCTCGTCGCGTACCGCATGCTCCACTACGCGCTCGAGAGCTACGGCCTGCGCGTGTCGGACGGCGACCGGATCCTCGCCTACAGCGCCGACTCCGCGCCGTGCGACGGGCTCGTCGAGCTCGCCCGCGACGCGGATCTCTTCCTCTGCGAAGCGACTCTCGCGCAGCCCGAGCAGGGCATCCGCGGCCACCTCACCGCCGACGAGGCGCTCGACGCCCACAAGTCGTCCGGCGCTCGCCGGTTCGTCGTCATCCACCGGCCCGACGAGCTCCCGCTCCCGGACGGAGTCGAGCGAGCTTACGACGGGCTCGAACTAGACGTCTAGCCGGAAGGCTCGCTCGCCGAGCAGGCGGTGGCCTTCGACCGAGGGGTGATCCCCGTCGTCCGTCAAGCCGTCGCCCATGCGGGTCGAGTCGGCCGGATCGGCGAGGGTGTCGTGGAACGGCAGGATCGGTGCGTCGATCAGCCGGATCAACGCGTTGAGCCGCTCGATGTCCGCCGCCGTTCGCTCGTCGCCGTTGTTCCACGGGAGAACGTCTGTCAGTGCGACCATGAGCCCGGCGGCGCGACCTCGCTCGAGCATCGCCTCGAGGTTCTCTGCGGCCTCCTCGACCGGGCGCTGCTGCACGACGTCGTTGATCCCGCCCTGGACGACGAGGACGTCGGCACCGTCCAGGACGAGGTCGAGCCGGCGCGCGATCTCGTCCGTGCGCTCGCCGTAGACCGCGGTCGTTCGGAACCCGAGCCGCGGGTCGGCCTGCGCTGCCCACCACTGCCACTGGCTGCGCTCGTCGGGCGCCGGGATCCGCGCGCGAACGGCGGGGTCCGGATCCCAGAGCGGCGAGCCGGCCGAGATCGAGTCGCCCGCGACCGCCACCAGGATCCGGGACCTGTCCAACGTGGGAACAGTCCGTTACTTGCGCGGTTCGAGCTCGACCACGAGTTCGCAGTCGAGCGCCTCCGCGATGCGGAGCAGCGTGTCGATCCGCGGGGGACGGCCGCCGCGCTCGAGCCGCGCAATTGCCGACTGCGTCGTGCCGCAGAGCTCGGCGAGCTGTCGCTGCGAGAGCCCCATCGCGCCGCGGCGCTCGGCGACCTTGTCGGCGATCCGCGCGAAGAACCAGCCACGGTCGCCCGCGACGATCCGCTCGTGGAGCCGTTCGACCGGCCCCTTTGCCTCCGCGCGGGTTCGCGCCGCCATGTGCGCAGAATAGCGACTCTGCTATGCCCGCACAGCAAGCTGCGCCGGGCGCACCGGATCGCCCACCCGCACACGCCCCGGAACGGCGACGTCGCAGTAGACGCCGAACGGCAGCGGCTCGGTCACGCCCTCCCGGCGGTAGCCCGCCAGAAGCTTGAGCGTGTCGAAGTCGGACACTCCCGAGTCCGGGTCGCACGTCGTCACGACGCAGCGGCCGACGTCGCCCAGCGGGACGATCACAGCGTCGCCGATCGCGACCCGGTCGCCGAGCCAGGCGTCCTCCGCATGCGCCTCGACCCCATCGATCTCGAAGAGCATCCGGAAGCGGCGGCCGTCCACCCGCTCGGTCGCGCCCGCCTCCGCGGCGAGCTGATCGAGCGAGCCACGCGAGATCAGCGAGGCCCAGCCACCACGGTCATTGCCGCGGTCCTGCGCGCCTCCCTCCGACCAGAGCAGCGTGACCGGCTCGCCCACGAGCTCGGACAGCGCCTCCTGCCACGGCCCCGGAACGAGCCGCGACGGATGCGGCGTGCCGTACAGCTCGGCCTCGAACGGTTCTCCCGGCTCAGCCTCTCCCTCCACGACGGAGCCGTCCGGGAACGAGAGGGCGAGCCGCCGGGAAGCCTCGTCCCACTCCGGCCGCACCCGCATGAGCTCGGGATGCGCCTTGCCGTTGACGAGCCGCCGGTCGCGATCGACGAGCCAGAAGCGGCGGTCTCCCACCACACCCGCGTGCGTGAGCTCGACCTCGTCGCGCTCGAAGACGTGCAGCGCCTTGACCGGCGCAATGCAGATACGCACGACCCGAGCGTCCATGCCGCCAACCTATCGGCTACGGCGGCTCGCGCACCTCGACGACTTCACCGCCGCGCCGCACGCCGCTGCCGTCGAGCTCGACGATCCAGAAGTTCCGTCCTGTCACGTGGACCGCGACGTTGTAGACCGGGATGTCGCCGATGCAGCCCTGGAACGAGCCCGCATGGGCGTGTCCATGTAAGACGAGGTCGGCGCCGTTCTCGGCGATCGGCGTCGCAAGGCGCTCGCTGCCGAGGTACGTGAAGATCCCCGGCGGCTCGCCCTCGAGCGTGTCCACGACCGGCGAGTAGTGCAGGAGCACGATCCGGATGTCGCAGTGGACGATCGCCTGCAGGCCGCGCGCGATCGCTTCGGCCTCGGCGCTCGTCTCGGCGTACAGGCGCCGGAGCAGCGGCTCGCCGAAGTCGGGCAGCGCGGAGCCGGGGAAGCCGCCAACGAAGCCCTTCGTCCCGACGACGCCCAACTCCGACCCAGCGATCTCGCAACTCGCGTACTCGCGCTCGAGCAGCCGGATTCCCGCGCCGGCGAGCACCTCCCCTAGCTCGTCCGTACGGCCGGCGTGGTGGTCGTGGTTGCCGAGCACGGCGAAGATCGGCACGTCCAGGCGCCGGGTCGCCGCGGCGAGCACCTCGGCCTGTTCGGGCTCGCCGCCGGTCGTCAGGTCGCCCGCGAGCAGGACGACGTCGGCCTCGCCGTGGAGGTCGGCGAACGCCCGCTCGACGCGTTCGGCACTCGCCTCGGACGCGTGGATGTCGGCTGCGGCCGCAATCCGCATTACGCCCGCTCATGTTGCGCGATTGGACAATCCGGAAACGACTCGACGATGCCGGAACCCAGCTTCGAGGAGCTGATCGAGGCCATGAGGGACGCCGTCGCCGTCCTCCAGCGCGTGGAGATCCCGTTCGTGCTCGGCGGCGGCCTCTCCGCGTGGGCGCGCGGAGGCCCGCGCAGCGAGCACGACGTCGACTTCCTCATTCGGCCCGACGACGTCGATACGGCGCTCGCCGCCTTCGACGAGGAGGGCTGGAAGACACAGCGGCCGCCCGAGGGCTGGCTCGTCAAGAGCTGGCACCCGAACGGCGCTCTCGTCGACCTGATCCACAACCCGGCCAGCGGGCCGATCACCGACGAGCAGATCGAGCGCGCACCGCTCGCCGAGGTGATGGCCGTGCGCATCCACGTCTCGACGCTCGAAGACGTGATGGTCTCGAAGCTGATGGCGATGACCGAGCAGGAGCCCGACTTCGGCGCGCTGCTCGAGTGGACGCGCGCCCTCCGCGAGCAGATCGACTGGAGCGAGGTCCGGGTACGCACCGACGCCTCTCCATTCGCCCGCGCCTTCTTCACGCTCGTGGAGGGGCTCGGAGTCGTCGAGCCCGAGCACTCCGCCGAGCGCCTCTAGCTGAGCGCCTGGAGCAGGGCGCCGATCTCGTGGCCGTGCTGGGCCGAGTGGCGCATCGCGTGCTGACGGTCGACGGTGTACCGGTTGCGGCGCCCGACGCGCTCGGTCTTGACGTAGCCGCCCCCGATCAGCTCGGCGAGGATGCGCTGGGTCGCGCGCTCGGTGATGCCCACGCGTTCGGCGACGTCACGCAGCCGGATGTCGGGCGTCTCGGCCAGGCACAGGAGGACCTGCGCGTGATTGGTGAGGAACGTCCAGGTCTTGGGATCTTCGGTGCTTGACATACGCTTTCAGTGTCGTGTATAAAAAGTCGCGCATCTGCTATCGCGCTTTATCAGTCGCCGATTCTAGCAGGCGAATCGGGAGGCATTCATGGAACAGGCCGAGCTCTTTCCGCACGTCAACGACTCGATCCGCAAGTCCGCTCCAGAAGGCCCGGGGGCCGAGACCTGGGAGTTCATCTGCGAGTGCCCTGATGTCACCTGTCACGCCCTGGTGAGCCTGACGCTGGAGGAGTTCGACGAGCTCCGTCGGGCATCGCCACCCGCCCCCATCCTCTCGACCAGCCACGAGCGCCCGCGCGTCCGCGGCTGACGGGCTGGAAGAAGCCGGCGTGGCGGCTACGAGCGCTCGTTGAGCTCCTCGAGCAGCGAGCGGAGCTGGCCGAAGCGTTCGGGACCGAGTCGTTCGGCCCATCGGTCTTCCATTTCCGTGACCGCCTGGCGGATGACGGCGACGGCCTTCGCTCCGCGTGGGGTGAGGTTGATGCGTTTGGAGCGTCCGTCGTCGGGGTCGGCGTCTCTCTCGAGGTAGCCGCGCTGTTCGAGTTGCCCGAGTAGGTGGTTGAGGGCTTGCTTGCTGACGCCGCGCCGGGCGGCGAGCTCGGAGGGCCGTTCGCCGTGTGGGCTGGGGTAGCGGAAGACCGTCAGATAACTGGCGTCGAAATCGGCGAAGCCCTCTGCTTCGAGCCGCGCGAGCATGTGCTCCTGAACCGCTTCCCACGGCATGCGCAGTAGGGCGCCGATCAGGGGCGGAGCGAAGGGTTCCCCATCCACAGCCGGCGGATTTTGCCAACACGCGATCGTGAGCCGCCCGCCCACTCCGCGGAAGAAGCTCTAGAAGAAGAACCCCTTCCATGCAGTCCACCAGTCGTCGCCGCGGACGACGATGCTGCGCGGGCCCGTCAGCTCGACGCCCTGCCGGTTTGCGTACTCCTGCAGCCGATCGGGAGTCGTGAAGTCGATCTCGATCTCGCACGGTCGGCCGGGATCGTACGGCACGACGGCCTTCAGGTCCGAGAGCGCCTGCCTCGCGCCCTCCTCGATCAACTCGCGCGCCCGGGACGGCGTCTGCATCCGGGCGCTGAAGCGGCCGAGGCCCTCCTTTACCTCCACCGTGGTCAGCCGCTCGCCGAGCAGCTCGCGCGCCTCGGCGCAGACGGCTCGGTCGCCCGTGACGAGAAGGACTGGGACGCCCCAGTTGCCGCAGAGCGCCGCGTTGATGCCGGTCTCGCCGACGAGCCGGCCGTTGAAACGGAGGTTCTGCCAGGCCTGCCCGGAGACGGTGTGCGAGAGGACGCCGTCGGCCGTGCCCGCCATCGCGTGCATGCCGACGAAGAGCGCCGCGTCGCAGCCGGACTCCAGGAAGGCGGTGTACTCCGTCCACTCCTGCTGCACGACGTACTCGCAAACGGGGTCGAGGAGCTCGGGCACGAGCGAGTTGAAGTCGTACGCACCGCCGGCGCCGTGACAGTCCATGACGACGATCTCCGTCGCTCCGGCCGCCTTGGCGCCACGCACCGCCGCGTTGATCTCCTCGGTGTAGAGGACGCGGCCCTCGTCGTAGGCCTTCTCGCCGCCGGTGGTCTGCTGCCACTTGACGATGCCGGCGACGCCCTCCATGTCGCTGATGACGTGGACGCGCACGGCGGGGACGATAACGTCAAGCCGTGGAGACGGGACTGGCCGGGAAGCGCGTCCTCGTGACCGGCGGCGGGGGCGGGATCGGCTCGGCATGTGTGCGCGCGTTCGCGGCCGAGGGTGCACGCGTCGCGGTCCACTACCGCACGAGCGCAGAGCGCGCCGAAGAGCTCGCCCGCGAGACCGGGGGCGTCGCGCTGGGGGCCGACCTCACGGTGGAGGACGAGGTGGACGGGCTGTTCGAGGCGGCGGAGCGGGAGCTGGGCGGCATCGACGTCTGCGCCGCGGTCGCGGGCTTCTGGCCTCGCGCCGACGAGCCGGTCTGGCAGCTGCCACTGAAGCGCTGGGAGGCCACGCTGGGCGCCAACCTGACCGCGACGTTCCTCACCGCGCGCGGGTTCCTCCGCATCGTCGAGCGCCAGGGGCACGGCAATCTCGTCCTCGTCGGCTCGACCGCCGGCCGCTTCGGCGAAGCCGGGCACGCCGACTACGCGGCGGCGAAGGCGGGGATCCAGGTCGGGCTGCTGCTCAGCCTCAAGAACGAGATCGTGCGGATCGCCCCACGCGCTCGCGTCAACGCCGTGGCGCCGGGCTGGACGTACTCCCCGATGACGCGCGGCGAGCTCGACGAGGAGTTCGTCGCCCGTCTCAGCCGGACAATGGCGCTGCGCAAGGTCGCGGTCGCCGAGGACGTAGCCCGGGCGGTCGTCGTCCTCGCCTCCGACGAGCTGTCCGGCCACGTGACCGGCGAGCTCGTGACCGTCGCGGGCGGGATGGAAGGCCGCACCGTCCACGAGCTCGCATGAGCCGGTTCGAGGAACGGCTGGCGCAGGACACGCCGATCGTCGCCGACGGCGGGATGGGTGCCCTGCTCTCGAGCGCCGTCGCCGGGCTGCGCTGCCCCGAGGAGGCGAACCTCCGCGCGGCCGAGAGCGTGCTCGAGGTGCATCTCGGCTACATCCGCGCGGGCGCCGAGCTGATCGAGACGAACAGCTTCGGAGCGAACCGGGCCAAGCTCGCGCGCCAGTTCCTCGCCGACGAGCTCGAGACGATCAACGCTGCTGCGGTGCGCATCGCGCGCGAGGCGCGCGAGGTCTCCGGACGCGACGTCTTCATCGCGGGCTCGATCGGCCCGCTCGGCGACTACGAACTCGCCGCGAACGACCCGGCGCAGCTCTACGCGGAGCAGGCGCACATTCTCGAGGGTCGCGGCGTCGACCTCTTCATGGTCGAGACGTTCTACGACCTCGACGAGCTGGAGACGGCAATCGGAGCGGTGCGCTCGGTCTCGACCCTGCCGGTCGTCGCGCTGCTCACCTTCGACGCCGAGGGAGAGACGCTCGCAGGCGTGAAGGCCGAGGACGCGGCGGCGCGCCTCCGACCGCTCGGCCTCGCCGCGTACGGCGCCAACCACGGCGCCGGGCCGGCCGCCGCCCTCACCGCACTCGCGCAGATGAGCGGCAACGGAGCCGTGCTCGCGGCGCTCCCGAACGTCGGCCTCGCGAGCATGAGCGGCCAGCGAATCGTCTTCCCCCACGCGACCCCCGCCTACTTCGCCGAGTTCGCCGCGCAGGCACGCGCGCTCGGAGCGCGCGTGATCGGCGGCTGCTGTGGGACCACACCGGCGCAGGTCGCGGCGATCCGCGAGGCCGTGGACGCCGGCCGCAGGCCCGCCGGCTCCTTCCTCGTCCAGGAGCGCGAGCAGGTGGCGCCGTTCGAGCCGGCGACGGGAGAGACCCAGCTCGCGCGGCTGCTTCGCGAGGGCGAGTTCGCGCTCTCGGTCCAGGTCGACCCCCCGCTCGGCGCCAATCCGGAGGCGCTGATCGAGACGGCGCGCGCCGTCCGCGACTCGGGCCGCGCGCAGTTCGTCGACGTCAACGACAACCCGCGCGCGCGGGCGCGGATGAGCGGGATCATGGCCTCCGTCGCGATCGAGCGCTTCACGGGCGTCGAGACGATCCCGCATCTGACGCCACGCGACACGACCATCGCCGGGCTCGAGTCCCTCCTGCTCGGCGCGCACGCTGAGGGAGTGAGGAACATCCTCGCGGTCACCGGCGACCCGCCCGAGGCGGGCGACTACCCCGGCACCCACGCGGTCTACGACGTCGACTCGATCGGTCTCGTGGAGCTGATCGCGAAGCTCAACGCGGGCGAGGACTGGCACGGCCGCGCGATCGACGCGCCGACCACCTTCTTCCCCGGCGTCGCGGTGAACCCGACCGCCGACGACCTGGGCCTCGAGGCCGACCGCTTCCACCGCAAGGTGGCCGCCGGCGCGCGCTTCGCGATGACGCAGATCCTGTTCGACCTCGAGGCGCTCGAGGCGTTCCGGGAGCGGATCGGCGGCTGGCCGGTGCCGGTGCTCGTCGGCGTCTGGCCGATCCGGACGACCGAGACGCTCGTCCGCGTCCACAACGAGGTGCCGGGGATCGTCGTCCCGGAGCACGTGCAGGAGCGGTACCGCGCAGCCGGGCCGGGCGCGCGCGAGGTCGGGCTCGCGCTCGGTCGGGAGCTGATCGCCGGTTCCCGCGGGCTCGCGAGCGGTGTCTACGTCATGGCGCCGTTCCGCCGGCCGCTCGACGTCGTCGAGCTGCTGCCCGAGACCGGCTAGGGCGCGCAGGTGTTGTTGTCGGAAACCGGGTGCGTGCCGGCCTGCGCGAGATCGCTGCTGATGATCGACGGCGGGACGCCGTAGCCGCTCGTGGCACCGCGGCGCGCCGCGAAGATCATCGACTCGACCCGGCCTGCGGCGTCCACCGCGGGACCGCCGGAGTCGCCGTGCTCGACCCGCCCGGCGACAGCGGTGATCGACCGCGCGACCGGTCCGTGCTCGAGGGCGTCCTGCGTCAGGACCGTGGCCGTCCGGCCGATCCGACCCGGCGTCGCGACGAGCCCTCCGTCGAGCGGATACCCGAGGATCGCCACTGAGGCTCCCGACTGCGGGTCCGCGAGCGGCAACGGCTTCAGATCGACTCCCGAGACGCGGAGGACGGCGACGTCGTTGTGGATGTCGAGCACGACGACGTCGGCGACGGGCGGGAGCACCCGGCCGGGAATGCGGACGATCGTGTCCTGCTCCCCCGCGACGACATGCGCCGCGGTCACGATCAGATTCCTCCCGGCGACCCAGCCGCTCCCCTCGACGCCGACGCCGCACGCGGTGCCGAGGACCTTCACGATCCGGGTGGTGGCGGCGCGAATCGACGGGTCGCGGAGGACGCCCTTGCTCGGCGGCAGCGACGGGGCCTTCGGCCCGATCACCGACGGGAGCGGATCGATGCGGTCGAGCAGATTGAGCAAGGTGCGTGGTGGCAGAGCCGAGTCGAGCTGCTTCACGATCGCCGAGCGCTCGACCTCGTGCCGAAATCCGGTCTCACCGGGCGTGAGCAGCGCGACCGACGCGCCGACCCAGACGATCGCGACACCGATCGCGCCGCCGAGGAGAAGACCGCCTGCCGAGTCGATCGCGCGCAGCGCGGTGAGCCGCATCCCGCCGCGGATGAACGAGCCGGCCGTGAGCGCGGCGAACTGGAAGAGCACCGCGCCGAGCACAGCGCCGATGAGCCCCGCGACCGGCGTCCACCTCGAGTTCGACCCGCCGTCCAGCAGGTGCGGCGCGATGCGCGAGCCGATGTAGGCACCCGCCGCGAGCCCGACGAGGGAGAACGCGCTGAGGACGAGGCCGCGCCGGAACCCGCCGACCGCTGCGATGAGCACGATCGCGATCGCGATCCAGTCGGCGGCATTGAGCCCCACCGCCCCAGAGTAAATGCCGGGCTACACTAGATCGCCCGCGGGGGCGTAGTTCAGTTGGTTAGAACGCCGGCCTGTCACGCCGGAGGTCGCGGGTTCGAGTCCCGTCGCTCCCGT
>Ga0207693_10000928_pt1 | contig 26351 bp, 30 predicted proteins | sample LARL81metaG_FD_184347 | JGI IMG/M metagenome (GOLD analysis project Ga0207693, IMG submission 184347) | Corn, switchgrass and miscanthus rhizosphere microbial communities from Kellogg Biological Station, Michigan, USA - LAR L8-1 metaG... | ecosystem: Host-associated > Plants > Roots >... | reverse complement strand
CACCGCGGCAGCGCCGAATACAAGCGGCACATGGTGCGCACGTTCGTGACGCGCCTGCTCGGCCGGATCGACGAGACAGCCGAAAGCGCAGTGGCCTGACATGACGATTACCGGAACGCCTGCCGAGCCCGGGGTGGCGCGGGCAGACAGCGGAAAGGGCAGCCTGACATGACGATCATCCGCGAGGACGCCCAGGACGCCGCGCAGGTCCCGATGCGCCGGATCACGATCTCGGTCAACGGCGCGCGCACGGTCGCCGAAGTCGAGCCGCGGCTGCTGCTGTCGCACCTGATCCGCCGCGGGCTCGGGCTGACCGGCACGCACATGGGCTGCGACACCACGAACTGCGGCGCCTGCACCGTGCTGGTCGACGGCAAGCCGGTGAAGTCCTGCACGATGCTGGCCGTGCAGGCCGACGGGCACGAGATCACCACCGTCGAGGGCATGGCCACGGCGAGCGAGCTGCACCCGCTGCAGGAGGGCTTCAAGCAGGAGCACGGGCTCCAGTGCGGGTTCTGCACGCCGGGCATGATGCTGGCGGCCAAGTCCCTGCTCGACCGCAACCCGGACCCGACCGAGGAAGAGGTCCGCTGGGCACTGTCCGGCAACCTCTGCCGGTGCACCGGCTACCAGAACATCGTCAAGTCGGTGCTGTGGGCGGCCGAGAAGCTCAGAGGGGAGTCCTGACGTGTCGCAGGCACTGGACGAGATCAAGATCGGCGGGCTGGGGTCGAGCCGCAAGCGGGTCGAGGACAACCGGTTCATCCGCGGCCGCGGTAACTACGTCGACGACATCGTGCTGCCCGGCATGCTGCACATGGAGATCCTGCGCAGCCCGCTGGCGCACGCCCGCATCAAGTCGATCGACACCAGCCGGGCCTGGCAGATCCCCGGGGTGCACCTGGTGATGACCGGGGAGATGATGGCCACCCGCAACCTGGCCTGGATGCCGACGCTGTCCTACGACACCCAGGCTGTGCTGGCCACCGACAAGGTGCGTTTCCAGGGCCAGGAAGTGGCGTGCGTGATCGCCGACGACCCGTACATCGCCAAGGACGCGTGCGAGGCGATCGACGTCGAGTACGAGCCGCTGCCGGCGATCGTGAACCCGGACCAGGCGCTGGCCGACGACGCCCCGGTGATCAGGGACGACAAGGAGAATCAGGCCGACAACGTGATCTTCCGCTGGGAGGTCGGCGACGCCGAGGGCACCGAGCGCGCGTTCGCCCAGGCGGACGTGGTATCCCGGCTGCAACTGCACTACCCGCGCTCGCACCCCTCCCCGATCGAGTGCTGCGGGTCGGTGGCCGACTTCAACCGGGCCACCGAGAAGCTCACGGTGTACATGACCACGCAGGCGCCGCACATCATCCGGGCCGCGGTCGCGCTGGTGGCCGAGCTGCCCGAGCACATGATCCGGATCGTCTCGCCGGACATCGGCGGCGGGTTCGGCAACAAGGTGCCGGTCTACCCGGGTTACGTGTGCTCGATCCTGGCGTCGATCCTGCTCGAGCGACCGGTCAAGTGGATCGAGGACAAGACCGGCAACCTGATCTCCACCGGGTTCGCCCGCGACATCTACCTGGACGGCGAGATGGCGCTGCGCGCGGACGGCAAGATCCTGGCCGTCCGGATGCGCACCGACTCCGACCACGGCGCGTTCTTCTCCGACGCGCAGCCGAGCAAGTTCAAGATCGGACTGCTGCACTCGGCGTTCGCCTGCTACGACATCCCCGTGGCGCACCTGAGCGCGCGGGGCGTCTACACGAACAAGGCGCCCGGCGGCGTGGCCTACCGGTGCTCGTTCCGGGTCACCGAGGCCATGTTCTTCCAGGAGCGGATGATGCAGGCCGCGGCGCGGGACCTGGGCATGGACCAGGCCGAGTTCCGCCGGATCAACTTCGTCGCCGACGATGACTTCCCGCACCGCACGCCGTTCGGCTTCCTGACCGACTCCGGCCAGTACGCCGCCTGCCTCGACGTCGGGCTCAAGGCGGTGGGCTACCAGGACTTCCTGCGCCAGCAGGAGGAGGCCAGGGCCCGGGGCAGGCTGCTCGGCATCGGCATCTCCACGATGACCGAGCCGCTCGGCGCCGGGAACAGCCGCGAGTACGACATCCTCGGCATCAAGATGTTCGACTCGGCCGAGATCCGGGTGCACATGACCGGCAAGGCGATCGTCCGGACCGGCGCCCGGGGCCAGGGCCAGGGGCACGAGACGACCTGGGCGCAGATCGTCAGCCACGAGCTGGGCATCCCCGCCGATGACATCACCGTCGAAGAAGGCGACACCGACACGGCGCCGTTCGGTATGGGGACTTATGCCTCGCGGAGCACCCCGGTGGCCGGGGCCGCGGTGTCCATGGCGGCGCGCAAGATCCGGGCCAAGGCCCGCCGGCTGGCCGCGCACCTGCTCGAGGTGTCGGAGGAAGACGTCGAGTGGGAGCTCGGCCGGTTCTACGTGCGCAGCGCGCCGGACCGCGGGGTGACGATCCAGGAATGCGCGATGGCCGCCTACAGCAACATGCCGGACGGCATGGAACCGGGCCTGCAGAACCAGTCGTTCTACGACCCGCCGAACCTGACCTGGCCGTTCGCCTGCTACATCGTCACGGTCGAGGTGGACCCGGCCACCGGGGTGTGGGACGTGACGAACATGGTCGCGGTGGACGACTGCGGGGTGCGGATCAACCCGATGATCGTCGAGGGCCAGATCATGGGCGGGCTGACCGAGGCCTACGCGATGTCGAACATGCAGTTCATCACGTTCGACGCCGAAGGCAACTGCGTGGGCGCGAACTACATGGACTACCTGCTGCCGACCGCCTGGGAGACGCCCGGGTACGAGCTGCACAGCGAGGTCATGACGCCGAGCCCGCACCACCCGATCGGCGCCAAGGGCGTCGGGGAGTGCGCGGCGGTGGGCGGGCCAGCGGCGTTCGTCAACGCGGTGATGGATGCGATCTCCGACACCGGGGTGCGCAACATCGACATGCCGCTGCTGCCGGACCGGGTGTGGGAGGCGATCACCCGGCGCCGGGACGTATCCGGAGCACCGCCGGTGCGCTCGGACGATTAGCGGGCCCTGATGAATGAGGCGGAGCCGCCGATGCCAGACCAGAGCGTGCTGGAGCAAGCCAGCGAGCTCACCCGGGCCGGGGAGCCGTTCGCGCTGGCCACGGTGGTCTGGCGGCAGGGCCCCTCGTCGAGCCAGCAGGGTTCGCGGGCCATCATCACCGCCGCCGGGGAACTGCGCGGCTGGATCGGCGGCGCGTGCGCCGAGCCCGCGGTGCTGCGTGAGGCGCGCGAGGTGATCAGCAGCGGCGTCCCCCGGCTGCTGCTGCTCGGCGAGCCCGGGCAGTTCGGCGGGGCGGTGCCGGACGGGATGCGGGTGGTGCCCATCGCGTGCCAGAACGAGGGGGCGCTCGAGGTGTACGTCGAGCCGGTGGTGCCCGCGCCGCACCTGGTGGTCGTGGGCCGCTCGCCGATGGCCCAGGCGCTGGACCACATGGCCAGCGCGCTCGGCTGGCGCACGGCGCTGGTGCCCGGCGAGGAGTTCACCTCGGCCGATGCGAGCGAGCGGTCGATGGTGGTGGTGGCCACCCAGGGGCACGGGGACGAGGAGGCCCTCGAGCAGGCGGTCCGGGCCCGCCCCGCCTACCTGGGGCTGGTCGGGTCGCGCCGCCGCGGCGCCGCGGTGCTCGGCTACCTGGCCGAGCGGGGCCTTGACCCGGAGCAGCTCGGCCGGGTGCGGGTTCCGGCCGGCCTGGACCTGGGCCGGACCACGCACCAGGAGATCGCGGTGGCGATCCTGGCCGAACTCGTCCAGCTACGGGCTTCGGGGGGGCTGGCTCGCCGGCAGCCGACGGCTGCAGGCGAGCCGGACGAGCCCGCGGCCGAGGCGGTCGATCCGGTCTGCGGGATGACCGTGGCCGCCGGCTCGTCCGGCCGCCCGCTGATCCACGACGGCCAGGCCTACTACTTCTGCTCCGCCCGCTGCCGGCGGGAGTTCGAGAGAGATCCCGCGGCCCACGCGAGGAAAGAGTCCCGATGCTGATCAAGAACGAGTTCGAGGTAGCGGCGCCGGTCGAGAAAGTGTGGGCGTTCTTCGCCGACATCCCGCAGGTGGCGACCTGCCTGCCGGGGACCGAGCTGACCGAGAACCTGGGCGACGACAAGTACGCGGGCCGCGTCGCCATCCGGATGGGGCCGGTCCGGCTGTCGTTCGACGGCACGGCGCAGGTCACCGAGCGCGACGAGGCCGCGCACCGGATGGTGGTGGACGCGAACGGCAGCGAGGCCAAAGGCCGCGGCCAGGCCAGCATGACCGTCACCGCGACACTGGCCCGCGCCGGACGCGGCACCAAGGTCGCGGTGGGGCAGGACCTGCAGCTGGCCGGCGCCGCCGCGCAGTACGGCCGCGGCATGATCAGTGACGTCTCATCGGTGCTGATGCGGGACTTCGCGCGCAACCTGCAGAACCGGATCGACACCGCCGAACGTGGCGAGTCACCGGAGCAGGCCAGCCCGGCGGCGGCCAGTTCCGCGAGCGGCCTCAGGCTGGGCCTGCGCGCGGCGTTCATGGCGCTCAGCCGGGTGTTCCGCAGATTCTTCCTTCCCTACCGGGCCCCCGCGAGCTGAGGAGAGCAAGCCATGGTGCTGTGGTGGATCGGCAACGTCATCCTGCTGGTCGTCGTGCTTCCCGTCGTGATCTGGCTGCTCAACCGGGTGCTGGCCGCGCTGGAGCGGATCCGGGCGGCCAGTGACAACGTGCTGGCCGGCGGCGTCGCGCTGGTCGGCGAGCTCGACGGCTTGCCCGAGGCGCTGGCCACAACGGATAAGACCATCGAGGAAGTAAAGGTCGGCGCGGTCCGGTACGCGGGCTCGGTAGCCCGCCTCCTCGGCTGAGCCTCCCGGCAGAAAGGACAACGGCCATGCCAGCAGCCGCCTGGATGACCCTGATCGTCGCCGCGCTGATCATCGCGATCACGGCGGTGGGCCTGCTCCGGGTCATCTTCCACCTCAGGGCCATCCGCAACACCTTGGTCGCCACCAGCGGCGGGGTAGCAGTGGTCGCCGACCAGACCAGCACGGTGCCGGAGCGGCTCACCTCGGTGAACGCCAACCTCAAGCCCGTCCGCGACTTCTGCGAAACGGTCTGAGCGTGCGCCGCGAGGGAGGAATCCGATGACCGGACACGCGCAAGCGCTCATCGTGGCCGCCGGGTCTCACCCCAGCTACTTCGGCTGGTGGCTGGGCTGGATCATCGGCATCGTCATCGTGCTGGTCGTGGTGGCGCTGGTGGTGCCGATCCTGCTGCTGGCCCGTTCGATCGGCGGCGAGGCCACGAAGATCAACGACTCGCTGACCCAGGCGGTGCACAACACCGCGCCACTGGGGGCGCTGCGCACCACGATCGAGCACGCCACGATCATCATCGCCGGCCTGGCGCGCGGCCGCGAAAGGCTGGGAGGCTAGCATGCACACTCTCGCCCTGACCTCGACCGAGAAAACCCTCTGGTGGTGGGCGATCATCGTCGGCTTCATCGTGGTGCTGGCCGTGGCGGCGCTGCTCACCCTGCTCGTCTCCCTGGTAAAGACCATCGACCGCCGCGTCGTCGACGTGCGGGAGACGCTCAAGGCCGCGGCGGCGAACACCGCCGACACCGCGCTCATCCCGCAGGTCGCCGACGGAGTGGAAGCGGTGCTGGCCGAAGGGCTCAAGCACCACCTGTTCCTCGGCCGGGTGCTCGGAAAGGTTAAATCATGACGCTGCTGGTCGTCCTGACGGTGATCGACATCGTCCTGCTGATCGCCGGGCTCGCGGTCTACCTGTTCTGGATCGGGTCGCTGCTCACCCGGATCGCCGGGAACCTCGAGGAGTGTTCCGAGATCGTGCAGACGATCGTGGAGCACGCCAAGCTGATCGGCCCCGGGGTCGAGCACATCAACGAGACCGGCGGTGTGGTGGCCGGCGCGCTGCCGCTGCTGTACGGGATGGCCGAGGGCATCGTGACCGGGGTCACCCCGCGCGAGCCGGCGCCCGAGGTGGCCCCGGCGGCCCGGCCGGCCTCCGGCACCCGCCGTTCCCGCCTGCTGGACTCCGTCGGCTTCAGCCGACCCGACTAACCCACTTCCGGACGGTCCGCCCGACCGGCCCGCTAGCGGGCTCCGGACACTTTGCACGCGTTACGACCAAAATCCGGGGTGGTTTGTCCCGATTCCGTGGTCCTAACGCGTGCAAAGTGGAGACGGCCAGGGTCAGTGCACGGTCATCAGGAGCGCGATCACGCTCCATCCGATCAGCACGATGATGGCGATGACCAACAGCTTGATCATCGCCCTCCAGAAGAACACCATTCCGGCGGTGCCCAGCAGCAAGATCAGTTTCATGGATTGCAGATGTTGCGTTGGGTCATGAGCGGCGAACATGCTTCTCCTCCAGGCTGCAGCCTCGCTGGGCCAGGAGGTACGATCGCCAAAAACCCAGGTCAGTACGGCATTGCAATTGCCAACCGACCAGGTAGGCTGAGCGCATCTACTGGCCCTTCGCTCGGTTGACGGTCCAGTGGCCGGCACGGTCGATGCGCTACCATCGGCCGTGCTTTGTTTCCGGCTCGGTGACTCCACAGGCCGGGTCGTTTAGTCCTGCTTACCCCTCAAGCTGCTGTAGCCCCTCGCGAAACCCCCCTCTCCGCCTGCGAGGCCGGAGCCGCTGCGATCTGACTTTACGAGCGGCGAACCCCGCGGCAAGTCCTATCTATTCTCACTTACAGGTTGCCCGGTATGACTGATTAGTCAAGCTGCTGAGACAGCCTGTCTTGAAGATCACAAAGTAAGGCTTTACTCTGTAGTTAGCGAAACTACTTGCTGACGTCAGTGTCAGGCGGTGGATGAAGTGCCGGATCGCGAAGTCAAGTTCGGCGAGATGCTGGATACCCTCATTGAACGCCGCGGGTATAGCCGGAACCGAAAAAAAATTCTCCATGCCCTTGACATCAGCGCGGCGGCGCTATCGCAGTACGTACGCGAGCAGACGCGACCGAGCTTCAGCAAGCTCCTAGCCCTAGCCGACTTCTTCGACGTCAGCCTGGACTACCTGGTCTACGGCCAGCCGGCGAGAAGCGAGACACAGTACGAACCGGTCGTCCGCTATGTCGATCACGCCTTGGCGGACTTTCAGGCTCGCAGCAGTCGCCACTCCGCAATCGCCGCTCGCATGAGCCGCGTTCTGGCCGACCGGATCGACCATGTCGCTGCCGAGCTGGCGGCCGCGCCCGCCGCCGCACGAGAGGGTCTTGTCCAAGACGACGAAATGCTCCGCCTGGAGAGTTACTGCCTCCGCGCGGACATCATCAGCCTAGATCTTGAGTTCGATGTGATCCCGGTCGAGGGCGGAGTCGCGGCCGGCCGTTTCCTCCACGTGGTCGCGAACAATCTTCAGCTGGGGTCGTGGTACAGGTTCCTGTTGCCAGACGAACTGCCGGAAAGTACCGTCCAAGCCTTCCGCTCGCTGCTTGCTGCGCGAGCTGGAGGTGATCAAGTACACGAGAAATGCGCATTCCGGTGCACAAAGATGCCTTTGCTGACAGGAACCGCCCTATATCAGCTGAATTTGGACGTCATGGAGGCAGCGGAGCCCGCGTTGCACGCGCAGTTCGACTCGCACCTGGATGAAGATGGCTGGCTAGGTTGCGTCATCCGACCCAACGGTGACTCCAACAGCGACATGCTGATGGACGAGACACACATTGGCCGCGCCAAGACCGCTTTCAAGGAACTGTGGGCTTCTGCCAACCCGCTGTAGACATCTTGGCCAAATCACCCTGCATGCTCTGGTGCAGGTGTAGCGTATTCGGACTGTGGGGACGCAGGGTGTCATCGTTGGGCGAGTCGTAGAGGTACGACCCCATCCGCATGGTGATCACATCCGGCTGGCAATCGTCGATCTTGGTCGAGACTCAAAGATCCAGATCGTCTGGGGTGGCGAGCCAGTCGTAACGGCAGGCAGCCTCGTCCCGGTCGCGCCTCCCGGGGCTCGTGTAGATGGTAAGAAGATGCGCCGGAGGAGCTACAGGGGACAAGCGTCACACGGCATGCTCTGCAGCCTCGCGGAACTCGGCTGGGACTCTGCTGACGCCGATCGCGTGGCATTACTGAATCCTTCGGCGGATCTGCCCGTTGGCACTAGCCTCGATGACCGCGCCGGCGACTGGCAATCCATTGTCCTCATGAATGCGCTGGCTCGCATCTGAACGGTGCCCGGCGCACAACCGTTCGGAGTACCTTTGCGGTCTTGACTTTTATGTCGCGATGTCGGGGTAGGGCAGGCTCCAATGGCTTAGCCGCGCGGCGTACTCGCGCTGGAAGGCTAGCGGCTCGGCGTAGTCGCGCTCGAACAGCGCGATGAACAGGGTCAGGGTCAGGAAGGGATGGGCGCCGAGCTCGAACAGCGCTACATAGTCGTGGCCGGCCAGCGCCCGGCGCTCGGGCTCGGTGAAGGCCAGCCAGGTGCTGCACTCACCGCGGTGGCAGTTCAGGATCAGGTTGGCCTGCTCAGCCTCCCACCAGGCCACGGTCCCGGCCGGGTCCTCGCGGTAGCGCTCGACCAGTTCCGGGCTGCGGTCGACGGTATAGAGGAACTTGTCGACCAGGTACTTGGTCATCGGGCGTCCACCCCGTTCGGGTACCAGGTGAAGTAGGCCTCCATGGTGTGGAAGAGGTCGAGCGAGTCGGCGTAGTCGGCGGGCACGTTCTCCCCCGCGACGCCCATCATGAGCAGGAAGTCCATGAAGCCGTGGGTCGCGTTGCCTGGCCGCCAGAGGCTGTCCAGGCTCACCTCGGCCAGCGCCGATTTGAGGTTGGCGGACGCGATCCAGTCCACGGCCTTGCGGTCGAACTCGGGATCGGGCCCGTGCGGCCCGAACTGCCTCGGCCCGCCCAGTTCCAGCGACAGGTGCCCGGTGCCTATGATGGCCACCCGCTGGTCGCTGGGCCACTCCTCGATCAGCCGGCGGATGGCCTGGCCGAGCTGGACGAACCGGCCGGGCTGCGGCAGCGGCGGCGCGAAGATATTCGTGTACACCGGGACGATCGGCAGGTCAGCCTCGGGGCGCAGCGTGATGATCGGGCACGTGATGCTGTGATCGATCCGCAGCTCGTTGCTGAACGCCAGGTCGAAACCCGCGTCGAGACCGCGCCGCAGCAGGTACCCGGACAGTTCCTCGTGCCCTGTCAGCAGCATCCGCGGCAGCCCGAACTCGCGCTCCTCGTTGTAGAAGTTCGCGTCGTAGAACGGCGCCTTGCCGATCAGGAACTGCGGCATGTTGTCCAGCCACAGCTGGTGGAAGTGATCGCTGCCCACCATCACCAGCACGTCGGGCCGGGCCCGGGTGAGCGTCTGCCGGAACGCCTCGACCTTGGCCACCCACTCGTCGGCGAACGGCGGCCGGTCCTGGCCGGTCGCCGTGCTCGCCCGGAGGTAGAACGGGTGGTGGGTGGATGCGATGACCGCGGCGACGGTGGCCATGGCGGCTCCCTGGATCAGGCGTTCCCGCCGGCAGGCGGGGGCTGGTATTCGGCGTTGCGGTCCACGGTCTGGTAGATGTCCATGGCTACCGAACGGCGCTGCTCCTCGGCTAGCTGCCCGAGCAGGCCCGCGGCGCGGGCCAGCAGCGCGAATCCGCGCAGCAGGCTGGGCGGCAGGCCGAGGTCGGCCAGGGCGGCCCCGCAGGTGCCGGCCCCGTTGAGCGGCAGCGTGCGCCCGAGCACCTGGGGGTGGACCCGGCCGATGGCCTCGAACAGGCGCAGGTGGGGGCCGAACAGATCTTCCTCCCGGGCGATGCCGAACAGTCTCGGGGTGCGCGGGTCGATGACCTTGTGGACGGGATGGCCCAGGCCGGGGACGAGACGGCGGGCGTCCCCGGCGCGCTGCACGGCGGCGAGCGCGATCGCGTCCCAGGCCGCATCGTCGCCGGGCGGGTGATCGTCGGCGCCGGCCTCGGCCAGGGCCGCGGCAAGGAACTGGCCGGTGTCCTCGGTGACGCCGAGGAACCGCGAGCCGCCACCGAGCAGGCCGGCCGCCAGCGCCCCCTGCACCGACTCGGGCGCGCTCAGGTAGGTGAGCCGGGCCGCGATCGCGGTCGGGGTAAAGCCGTGGTCGGCCAGCGCGACCAGCACGGCCTCGAACACCCGGACCTGAGCGGGCGCGGGCCGCCGCTGGGTGACCAGCCAGAGGGCCAGCTCGCCGAAGCCGACCCGGCCCATCAGGTCGCCGGCCAGGTCCTGGCCCAGCAGGGTGATCGTGTCCGCGTCGGAGGTGCCCAGCGACGTAGGGAAGCGCGGATCGGTCATCACGCCTCCTCGTGGTCCGGGTCGCTGCCGAGCCAGGCGCGGATCTGCTCGCCGTGCTCGTCGAGCCGGGGGGGTGGCAGATCGTAGCGCGGCGGGGTGACCGAAAACGTGAGCGGGTGGCGGATGGTCGGGAGCCCGCCGCCAGGCGGGCCAGCGGTCACCACCGGCTCCAGGCCGACCTGCTCGGCGAACGCGACGCCCTGGTCCACAGTGTTAATCGGGCCGCACGGCACCCCGATCTTGATCAGGTCGTCGAACCACTCCGCGGCCGACCGGGCGGCCAGCCGCTCAACGAGCAGCGGGCGCAGCTCGTCCCGGTGCGCGGTCCGCCCCGCGTTGCTGGCGAACCGCGGATCGTCGGCCAGCTGCGGCGCACCCAACAGCTCGCACAGCTTGCGGAACTGAACGTCGTTGCCCACGGTCACGATCAAATCCCCGTCGCCGGTGGGCAGTGGCTCGTAGGGGAACACGCTGGGGTGAGAGTTGCCCATCCGGAACGGCACCGTCCCGCCCGCCACGTAGGCGCTGGTCTGGTTCACCATGCCTGACAGCGCCGAGGCCAGCAGGGCCGCCTCGACATGCTGCCCCTGGCCGGTGGCGGCGCGGTGGTTGAGCGCGGCCAGGATGCCGATGGTGGCGTGCAGCCCGGCCATGACGTCGAATATCGAGATGCCCGACCGGTAGGGCGGCCCGTCGGGGTCGCCGGTCAGGCTCATCAGCCCGGACATGGCCTGCACCATGAGGTCGTAGCCGGGCAGGTCCTTCCCGCCCCGCGCGCCGAAGCCGCTGATCGACGCGTACACGATGCGGGGGTTCAGCGCGCTGACCGATTCGTAGCCCAGGCCGAACCGGTCCAAGCCGCCTGGCTTGAAGTTGTGCACGAACACATCGGCGCGGCGGGCGAGCTCGCGGGCCCTGGCCAGGTCGCCGGGATCGCGCAGGTCGAGCGCGACCGAGCGCTTGTTCCGGTTGACGGCCAGGTAGTAGGTCGATCTCCCGTCCGGGGTGGCGGGCGGTACCCAGCCGCGGGTGTCGTCGCCGGACGGGCTCTCTACCTTGATCACGTCGGCACCGAGGTCGGCCAGCAACATCGTGCAGTAGGGGCCGGCCAGGACCCGGGAGAAGTCGGCGACGAGCAGGCCGGACAGCGGTCCTGGCCGGCCACCGGGGCTGGCGGTTGCAGGCTGGCTCATATGCGGCTGCGCATCCTTTCGCCGGCTGTGTTGTCCGCTGGCTGGACGGTTGTCCGGGGCTCCGCGCCCTGCCCCACTACGAGCTGCGGGGCGGACTGGCAGTCCGCCCAGTCGGCGCTGATGCCGCCGGCGGCCTCCAGCAGCCAGGGCACGTACTTGCCAGTGAGGATCTCCACCGGGGTCTCGGCCGCGTGCACGGTGATGTTCATCGCGGCGATCACCCGGCCGTCGCCGTCTCGCAGCGGGGCGGCCACCGAGCGGATACCCAGGGCGAGCTGCTCGTCGGTGAGTGACCACCCACGGGCCCGCACCCTGCGCAGCTCGGCCGCTCGCTCGGCCGGGCTGGGCTGCCAGCGGGCGGTGATCCCGGATCTGCTCGGCTCGGCCAGCACCCGCTCGGCCTCGCCCGGCGGGAGCGCGGCCAGCAGGATCTTGCCGAGCGAGGTCGGCATGGCCGGGAAGCGGGTGCCGATGGTTACCGCCAGCGCGATGATTTTGGGCACCGCGACCCTGGCCACGTAGACGATGTCGGGGCCGTCAAGCTGGGCGATCGATGAGGACTCGCGGGTCCGGGCCACCAGTCGCTCCATGTGCGGCCGCGCCACTTCCCACAGGTTCCGGGATAGCACGTACGACATGCCGAGCTCGAGCACCCGGGGGGTCAGCTCGAACCCGCGCTCGACCGCGCGCACGTAGCCGAGCTGCTCCAGGGTGAGCAGGATGCGGCGCGCGGTGGGGCGGGCGAGGCCGGTGGCATCGGCCACTGCGGTCAAAGTCATGACCGGCTGTCGCGGCTGGAAGGCCCGTATCACGCCGAGACCGCGGGCGAGGGCCTCGATGAAATCCGGGCTGACGTCGCGGCGTGGCATGCCGTCCTCTCGGGTGTCTTGACAGCGGGCCGGTGCAGCGGCCACGCTTCCGGTCAGACTACATGTGACCGTTGTGCGGACACATGTCCGTTGTTAGCGTGTTTCCCGGCCCTCACAACGTGGAGGTTCCCATGACAACCGCATCCAGATCTGAGGGCAGCGAGCAGGCCGGGGGCCCGGCGGCGGCCGAGCTGAGCCCGGGACGGCCGCTGGTGTTCCGGAACGCCACCGTGCTGACCATGGACGACGGCCATCGCATGCTCGACGGCGCCGACGTCCTGGTCGATGGGGAGCGTATCGCCGCCGTGGGTCCGACGCTTGAGGTGCCGGCGGGCACCGCCGAGATCGACGCGAGTGGCGGCATCGTGATGCCGGGCATGATCGACACCCACCGGCACATGTGGCAGACGGCGATGCGCGGGTACGGCGCCGACTGGACGCTGACCCAGTACTTCGTCTGGTACTACCTCAACTGGGGCAAGGTCTTCCGGCCGGAGGACATATACGCCGGCAACCTGCTGTCGGCCATCGAGTCCCTTGAGGCCGGCGTGACCACCACCGTGGACTGGTCGCACGGCCTGCAGACCACCGACCACGCGGACGCGGCCGTGGATGCGCTGACCGAGGTACCGGGGCGGTTCGTGCTGGCCTACGGCAACATCCAGCAGGGCCCGTGGGAATGGTCGGCCACGCCGGAGTTCCGCGCCTTCGTCAGCCGGCGCTTCACCAGCGGCGATGACATGCTCGGCCTGCAGCTGGCGTTCGACGTGACCGGCGACCCGGAGTTCCCGGAGCGCGCCGCGTTCGAGGTCGCGCGCGACCTGGGGTTGCCGGTCACCACGCACGCCGGGGTGTGGCAGGTGACCAAGGACGACAGCATCCGGCTCATGCACGAGAACGGGTTCATGACCCCGTCGACGATCTACGTGCACGCCGCCTCGCTGAGCCAGGATTCCTATCACCGGATCGCGGCCACCGGGGGATCGGCGTCGGTCGCCACCGAGAGCGAGCAGAGCGCGGGCCAGGGTTACCCGCCGACCTGGCGGCTGCGTGATCACGGCATCCCGGTTTCGCTGTCGCAGGACACCAGCGTCTGGTGGAGCGGGGATCTGTTCTCGGCGATGCGGACCACCCTGGGCGCGGACCGCGCGCGCGACCACCTGGAAGCGCACGGCAGACAGGAGACGGTGACCCACCACCGGCTGCGAGCCGAGGAGGTCGTCGACTGGGCAACCCGCGGCGGGGCACGGGCGCTCGGCCTGGACTCGGTGGCCGGCAGCCTGGAGCCGGGCAAGAAGGCCGACGTGGTGCTGATCAAGAACGACGCGTCGCCGGTGATGACTCCGCTGCTCAACCCCTACGGTCACGTGGCCTTCCAGGCGCAGCGCGGTGACGTGCACACCGTGCTCGTCAACGGCCGGGTGGTGAAGTACGACCACCGTCTCGTCGGCATGGACCTGGCCCGGGCCAGGCAGATCTCGCAGCAGACGGTCGATTACCTGAAGGGCCAGCTCGGTCCCGGGGCCTGGAACGAGGGCATGCACCCGGAGATCCCGGAGACCAAGACGCTTAGCAACCCCTACACGTACTCTGATGCCGCCCAGTGGAAAGACAGCGACGACCCGGGCTCGGAGCGGCGAGCGTGACCACCCGGCCGGACCAGGCCTCCGGTAAGGCCCGATCCCGCCGCGTGATGCGGGCCGCGGTCATCGTCGGTCATGGCCAGCCGCCGCAGTACCAACCGCATCCGGCGCCCGCCCGTGGCCCGGGCCAGGCCCTGATCCGGGTGACGGCCGCCCCGGTGAGCCCGCTGGACCTGCTGTGCGCCTCGGGGACCTCCTACTTCGGCGCGCCGCCGGTGCCGTATGCGCCCGGCGTGCAGGGTGTCGGGATCATCGAGGAGTCCGACACGCTGCCCACCGGGCAGCGGGTGTGGTTCAGCTGCGACGCGGGGATGCGTCCCGGCGACGGGGCCCTGGCGGAGTTGTGCGTGACCGCTGACTCGTCGGTGCTGCCGCTAGCGGGCGGGGTCAGCGATGAGGAAGTCGCGGCGCTCGGCCTGTCCGCGATCGCGGCCTGGATGGCGCTCACCTGGCGCGGCGGCCTGCGGCTGGGTGAGCGCGTGCTCGTGCTCGGCGCCAGCGGCACGGTCGGGCAGGTGGGCGTGCAGTCCGCGCGCCTGCTTGGGGCCGGCCGGATCATCGCTGCCTGCCGGGACGCGCACGGCCGGGCCCGGGCGACCGCGCTCGGCGCGGACGCGGTGGCCGACCTCAGCGGGGACGATGTGGGCGTGATCGCTGACCGCCTGGCCGAGGCCGCGGCCGGGCCGATCGACGTGGTACTGGACCCGGTCTGGGGCCGGCCTGCCGAGGCCGCGCTCCGGGTGCTGGCGCCCGGCGGTCGGCTGGTCAACCTGGGATCCTCGGCCGGGCCGCAGGCTGCGCTCGGGTCGGCCGCGCTGCGCGGCGGCACGCTGTCGGTTCTCGGCTACACCAACAACGCGCTCAGCCACGAGCAGAAGGCCGGCGCGCTGAGCGAGATCCTCGGGCACGCGGCGGCCGGCCGCCTGTCTGCCGACCACGAGACGCTGCCGCTGGCCCGAGCAGCCGAAGCCTGGTCCCGATGCGGCCGTACCCCCCACCGCCGCGCGGTCCTCATCCCCTGATTCCGGGGGCCGTGGGACCCCCGTTCGTCCTGCCGACTGTCGGCGTTGCCGAACGTCGGCTGGCCGACCGGGTGCCCCGCGGCTGGGCAGGCACGGGGTGAGTTGACGGAGGCAGCTGCTCGGAGTAGCGGCGTTCGGCGCAGCCGACAGCCGCGGCTCCGAGCGGGTGTCTCCGGTGGCAAGGTCCGTCAAGACGGCAGCGATGAGTTGCGCTCCAGCCGACGGTCCAAGCAGGCATGGCGAGAAGAATGGAGGCCCGATGAGTCAGGAACCGCAGATTCAGCAGCGCGCCGGGCAGCGCTACGCCGGGATCCGGGTGCGCGTCCCTATGGACGGCATCTCGGCAGCGGTGGACGAAGCCTTCCCGGAGCTGTTCGGGTGGCTGGCCGAGCACGCGATAGCGCCCGCCGGCCCGCCGTTCATCCGGTTCCACGTGATCGACATGATGCATGATCTGGACATCGAGCTGGCTGTCCCGGCCGAGGTGACGGACGAGATGACGGCCGGCCAGGACGGCCGCGTCCGGACCGGCACCATGCCCGGCGGCCGGTACGTGGTGCTGCGGCACGTCGGGCCCTACGACGGCCTGGTGGCCAGCAACGCGGCGTTGCAGGAATGGGCGGAGCAGCACGGGGTGCAGTTCGACAGCTGGGACACCGACCGCGGCAGCGCCTGGCGCGGCCGGGCCGAGCACTATCTCACCAACCCCGCGGAAGAGCCCGACGCATCGAAATGGGAAGTCGACGTGGCCTACCTGACCAAGGCGACCTGACCCGGGGCGGACCCGCCCCGGCTGGGCGTCGGAGCCGGCGTTCCCGCGGGAACGCCGGCCGCCACTGCGGGTCGCATTGGGGCGCGGGAAAGCGACGTCGCGGTCTGGCCAGCACTGGCCGCGCGCTGGCGCGAGGATGAGTTCATGACGGCGACAGAACGGCGACTGCGGTTCGGAGTGGTGAACGAGGTCATCCCCGGCCGGGACGGATGGATCGACCACGTCCACCAGGCCGAGGACTCCGGGGTCGACACACTGCTGATCCGGGACCACATCGCCCCCGGCCCGTTCGGACCGCAGCTCGCACCGCTGGCGACGGCGTCGGCGGTGGCGGCCCACAGCACCAGGCTACGGGTGGGGACCATGGTGCTCAGCAACGACTACCGGAACCCGGTGCTGCTCGCGCACGAGGCTGCGACGATCGACTGGCTGTCGGGCGGCCGGCTCGAGCTCGGCCTGGGGGCCGGCTGGCTACGCGACGAGTACCGCCAGATGGGCATGGCATTCGACCCGGCCGGGACCCGGATCGCCCGGCTGGAAGAGGCTGTCGGTGTCATCGCCGGCCTGCTGGCGGGGCAGACGGTGACCTTCCGCGGCGCGCACTACGCCATCGACTCGGCGACCCTGCCGGTCGCCGCGGCGCAGCGCCCGCGGCCGCCGCTGATGATCGGCGGCGGCGGGCCGAAGATGCTCGCGCTGGCCGGGCGGCACGCGGACATCGCCGGGATACTGCCCGCCCCCATCCGCGGTGACGAGGACAGCGACGACTCCGCTGACCGGTCCCCGGCCGCGCTGGAGGCCAAGCTCGCCGTGCTGCGGGACGCCGCGGGAGAGCGGTTCGCCGAGCTGGAGATCAGCACGTTCGCCACCTTCCGGGTCACCAGCCAGCGGCGGCACGACACCGAGGACCTGATCAGGCAGCGCGGCTGGCAGGGCATCGACTGCGAGCAGGTGTGGGCGATGCCCATGGTGTTCATCGGTTCGGCCGGGCAGATCTGGCACGACCTGCGTGACCGCCGCCGCCGGTACGGCCTGTCCTACTATGTCACCTCCGACCGGGATCTGGAGCAGCTGGCGCAGGTCATCGCGCACGCCGGGGCGGGCTGACATTTCCGCGGCCACCGTCGAGATGGGCCGGTCCGCCGCCGCTCACGGGGACGTGCTCGGGGAGGCGGGCAGGGACGAACTCGGCGGGGTCGAGGCCGGCGCGCTCGGAGGCGTCGACGGCGGCGTGGTCGGCGGGCTCGACGGCGGGCTCGACGGCGGGGTCGAGGCCGGCGTGCTCGGAGGCGTCGACGGCGGGGTGGTTGCCGGGGATGACCGCGAGTGGCTCGGCGCCGGCGACGAGGCATGGGTCTGGTCCGGGGCAACCAGCGGCGGCGACTGCACGTGGCGCGGGCTGGGCGCCAGCAGCAGGGCCATGGCCGCGACGACCACGCCCAGCACGGTGACCAGGCCGCCGACCGTCGCCGCGCTGCGCCCGAGGCCCCGGCGGTCGGCCCGCTTCCACTCGGAGGTGCGGCGCTGGACCAGATCCGGAGGCAGGGCCGCCCGCTGTGCGGCCCAGCTGTTGAGCGGCGCGGCGGCCAGGCCGATGGTGGGGAAGAACAGCAGGGCGGCCAGCAGTGGCCCGGCCAGCTCGTTGTACCGGGTCAGGGCGCCGGCGATGCCGGCGGTGCCGAGCAGGGCCAGGGTGGTCTCGGCCCAGTTCGCCCTCAGGGCTTCCCACCATTTGGCCTTCTCGCTGGTCTTCGGGGTGCGCAGGAAGGCTGCCTTCCGGGCGAACAGCGCCAGCACCGACGCCCGCGCCACCACCACGGAGGTGGACTGCCAGATGAAGAACGCACCGGCCGCGTCCCGCCACGACGCGCCAGTGCCCCGGCGAAGCAGCGCCACCGCGCGGACCAGCCCCAGCGCAACCAGCACCGGGATGGTGGCCACCAGGAACACGCTGAGCTTGATGAACAGCGCGCTGCCGCCGGTGGCCAGGTTGGCCGCGCCGGCCAGCAAGAACACGAAGAAGACCAGGCTGAGCAGGTCGCCGTACCACTGCACCGCGCCGGAGAAATAGGCCCACCGCTGCCCGGTGGTCATCCGGTTCTCCCGGGTGGCCCGGCCGGGCAGCAGGGAGCGCCAGTGCATCCGCAGGATCTGGATGCCGCCGAAGCACCACCGGTACCGCTGCCCCTTCAGCGCCTCGAAGGTCAGCGGCATGACACCTTTACCCCAGGACTGGTCGACGTGCAGCCCGTGCCAGCCCGCCCGCAGCAGCCGCAGCGACAACTCGGCGTCCTCGGTGATGCACCACTCGTCCCAGCCGCCCAGCTGATCCAGCGCCACCCGGCGGATCAGCCCCATCGTGCCGGCGAAAATCGCGCCGTCCCGCTCGTTGCGCGACGGCTGCGACACCGAGAAGAAGTACTGGTAGGAGTAATACAGCCGCCGGTAATACCGCGACCGCTTCCAGCCCCGGTAGTCCTGCGGCGCCTGCACGAACCCCACCCAGGAATCGGCGAACAGCGGCGCGCACCGGCGCAAGAACCCCGGATCAAGCTGATAGTCGGAATCCACCACGCCGATCAGCTCGGCGGCCGGGTCGGTCAGCTGGCGCAGCGCGTAGTTCAGCGCCCCCGACTTATACCCCGGCCAGTCGGCCAGGTGGGCGAACTTCACCCGGTGCCGGGCGCACCACGCCTCGACCGGCCGCCACAGGCTCTCGTCGTCGGTGTTGTCGTCGATCACGACGATCTCATACTGCGGGTAATCCAGCCGCGCCAGCGCCCGCAGCGTCTCGATCACCATGTCCGGCGGCTCGTTATGCGCCGGCACGTGCAGGCTGACAAACGGGAGCTCGGCGCCGATAGCCGGGAGCGTCGTGGTGGCCGTCACCCGCCGGCCCCACCGCTCCGACCCGAGGGCGTCGCAGATTTCCCACAGGTAGGCGCAGGCCAGCAGGGCCGCGAACACCTGGCAGAGCCAAAGCAGCAGGCCGCCGAGAGTGCTCGCCACGCCCAGGTGGCTGGTGAATATCCAGTCCAGCACGAAGGCCAGGTAGATCACGAACAAGAAGATCGACGCGGCCCAACACAGGTGCGCCCGGGCGGTCCACCGCCGGGTCACTGGGAGCCACACCAGGCTCCCGACGATGATCCCCGCCGAGCCGGCGATGATGTTGCTCTCCGATTCCGATAGCAGCCTGAGCACGCCCGCGACGACCGCACCGAGCACCACCGTGCCCACGATGGCGAGGGCGAACCGGCGAGTCGAGGGCCAGGCCCCGGACGTGCGGTCAGGCCGCCTGGCCCGCGTCAGCAGGCCGATCGTGCACAGCGGCGCGGCCACCAGGCCGGCAATCAGGAGAGCTCCGAACATCGCAGTCATCTGTCCAGGTTCGCGGCAGCTATCCGCAATCGGGGTGGTACGCCCGGCCGGGCCGGACGGCGGAACATGCGCCGGACATGCTCGCGCACCAGGATGCGGTGGTTTATCGTCGGCACAGCGGTCAGTAAGGCTACCGGGGATTTTGACCACAGGAGAGTGCCATGACAGAGGGCGCTGACCGTATTGACCGCGCCGGGGGCGCCAGCCGGCGGGTAGACGAGGCCGTGCAGGCGTACATCGATGGCATCGCCGCCGAGCACCGCCCGCTGTTCGACCGGCTGCACGGGCTGATCCTCGACGTGCATCCCGACGCCGACGTGGTCTTGTCGTACGACATGCCCACCTACAAGGTCGGTCGCCGGCGCCTCTTGCTCGCCGCGTGGAATCACGGCGTGTCGATGTACGGCTGGCCGCGAGATCACGACGCCGGCTTCACCGCCCGCCATCCCGCGCTCAAGTCCGGCAAGGCCACCATCCGGCTGCGGCCCGAAGACGCGGCCGGTATCCCCGATGACGAGTTCCGCGACCTGGTACGCGCCGCGCTGGAGGCCTGACCCGAACCGGGACCGCTGACCCGCAGCATGCTCCCGCGGCATGCTCCCGCGGCATGCGCACGGTCGGCCCGGGCGTGTGCTCCCAGCCGGGCTGGCTCGGCTGGGAGCACGCAATCGGCCTGCCCAGACGCGCTCCCAAGCGACCGGTCCGCTGCCCGCACGCGACCGGCCGGCCCGGATACGTGCGCACCCGGGCCGGCCATCTGCGTGATGAATTGTCGTGTTTTGCGGGGGATGTTACGGGGTGGCGAGCATGCCGTCGGTGTTGTTGGCGGCGTCGGTGTAGAAGCCGACGAGCTTGCCGGTGTTGTTGACGCCGTTGACGGTGGTGCCGGTGCCGGGGCCGTTGGCGACGACGTTCGGGTCGTCGATGGCCTGCCAGTGCGAGACCGGGCCGAGGGGGGACTTCAGGGTGAACCCGTGCAGCACCCCGGCGCCGTCGGTGTAGGAGCCGACGATCTCGTCGTGGTCGTTGATGCCGAGCGCCGTGGTGTTGGACTCGCCGGGGAACTGGTAGGTGGTCAGGTGCCCGTTGTGCAGCAGCCAGCTGGACGTGGTGCCGGCCGCGTCGGTGCCGAACCCGACGATGTCGCCCAGGTTGTTGATCCCGGCCGCGGTCGTGGACACGTCGCCGGGGATGCGGATGGCGGTGAACACGCCGGTGGCCTGGTTGACCTCGTAGGCGTGCGCGTGGCCCTTGGCGTCGTTGTAGAAGCCGACCGCCACGCCCTGGTCGTTGACGCCCAGCAGCTGGTTGACCGAGCCCTTGGCCATGGGGGTGTGCGGGTTGGTGAAGGATTCGAACACGCCGTTCCACTCCACGAACCCGCGGTTGGTGTCGGCCCTGTTGACCCAGAACCCGGCGGTGTTGCCCTTGTTGTCGATCCCGATGACCTGGGTCTGCGCCGAGCCGGGGAAGTTCTCGCTGGTGTAGTCGGCCTGCCCGTACGGCGGGGCCAGCTGCTAGCCCTTGTTCGGGTGCACCGTCGGCGGCGTGCCGGAGCCGAAGTAGCCGGCGATCACGTTGTGGCTGTTGATCCCCAGCAGCTGGTTGAACGTCGGGTCATTCTGGTTGTCCAGGGTGGTGAACGTGTAGCTCGTCGCCGACGTCGTTGCGGCGGCGTGCGCCGCCGTAGCGGCCAGGCCGAGCGCGCTCGCGCCGCCGGCCAGGGTGACGGCCAGCGCGGCGACCGAACGCCGGACCCGGTGGGACTGATGCTTCATGGTTGTTCCTTCGCTCGTGAGCTGATGTGCGTGGTCGCGCAATCAGCGGACCCCGTCGAACGAACCGTTTTCGTTCGTGACTGCAGCCTGCCGCCGCGTCGCGCCCGTGCCATCCGTGGCCACCACGGATCCACCACGGATTCGCTACGGACGCTCCCGGGCGTCCGGGCCGCGCTCGGCGAGCGGCCCGGTGGTCGGGGCCGAATAGCCGCCGATCCACTCGTCCTTCCAGGCGTGGTCGAACTGCTCGGCGTTGCAGCCGGGACGGTAGATCGCGGTGAGCTCGCGGGCGATCTGCTCCCGGTGTCCGGGACCGCCGCCCGGCACCTCGTAGGTGCAGATGTACACCTTCCACTTCGATCCGGCCCGGCGCACCCAGCAGTGCGCGCGGGGGTGCTGGAACGGGAACCGCTCCCCCGACAGATCGTCGGAATGGCCCACGTAGATGACCGCGTACCGTTCAGTCTTGGTGTCCGGCTCCGGCTTGTAGACGATCGCGTAGACCGCGGGCACGGCCGGCGGGGTCCAGCCGCCGAGCAGGCGCGGGCCCTCGAACGGGTACCCGGCCAGCGAGCCCAGCCTGATCATCCGCCGGATCCTCCTCAGCTCAGCGTCGGCAGCAACGCGGCCAGCTCTTCCAGGCTGCGCAGGTCGTGCCCGGACAGCATCAGGTCGATGTGCGGAGCCGCCACCATCATGCCCAGGGTGCTCGGCCGGAACCCGGGGTCGTCGCCCTTGTGCGGGTTCATCCACAGCAGCGTGTGGCAGAGTCGCCGCAGCCGCTCCATCGCGGTGGCGAGCACCTCGGGATCGCCCCGGTCCAGGCCGTCCGAGCAGATCACCACCACCCCGCCCCGGCACAGCCCGCGCCGCCCCCAGGACCGGACGAACGCGTCCAGCGACTCGCCGATCCTCGTACCGCCCTCCCAGTCGAACACCTCGCGGGCGGCCCGCTGCAGCGCGAAATCCGGGTTCCGCGTGTCGAGCGCCCCGGTTACCCGGGTGAGGCGGGTACCGAAGCAGAACACCTCGACCTTCCCCGCCGCGCGCTTCGCCGAGTAGGCGAACTGCAGCAGGTTCCGCGAGTAGTCGGCCATGGAGCCGGAGATATCCAGGATGAAGATCAGCGGCCGTAGCCGTACCCGGCGCTGCCGCCACAGCAGTTCGGCCGGATCGCCGTGCATGCGCATCGACTCGCGCAGCGTCCGGCGCAGGTCGGGCACACGTCCGGCCCGGGCCGGCGCGGTGCGCCGGGTGCGCCGCCGCGGCGGGGTCAGCCGGATCCTGGCCATGATCCGCCGCAGCGCGGCCAGCTCATCGGCGGTGCAGGCCGCGAACGACTTGCGTTTGAGTGCCTCCACGTCGGAGGCCATCCAGCCGAGCACGGCCTGCTCCTCGTGCCCCTCCCCCGCCGGGTCGGTCAGCGGGATCGCGAGCACGGCCTCGTCGGTGGTCAGCCGGGCCTTGAGGGTCAGCAGCTCGGCGGCCGGGCTCGCGTCGTCCAGGAAGTACCGCCGGAACACCTCGTCGTAGACGTCGATGCTCTCCCGCCTGCTGACCAGCGTGGTACGCCCGGCCCAGTACAGATCGACCAGGTCGGTCGGGTCCAGCGCGGCCACCGCGGCGCAGTAGGCCGCCGCGTCCCCGGTGCCGACGGCCAGCCCCGCGGTCCGCAGCTCCCGGACGAAGTTCACCAGCACGCCGGTGAACGCCGCGCGGTCAGGCACCGGAGGTGATCTCCTCCAGGTTTTCCCTGACCAGGTCGAGGTCGTCGCGTTCCTTCACCACGGCCCCCAGCGTGTCCGCCGCGTTCTGCGGGTCGAGCGCGCGGGCGCCCAGGAAGTCGAGGGTGCGGACCCAGTCGATCGTTTCGGCCACCCCCGGCGGCTTGGCCAGGTCGAGCTCGCGCAGCCGGTGCACCGCGGCGACCACCTTCGCGGCCAGCGCCGCCGGCACGCCGGGCTCGCGCAGCAGCACGATCTCCAGCTCGCGATCGGCGCTGGGGTAGCCGATCCAGTGATAGAGGCAGCGGCGCTTCAGCGCGTCGTGCAGCTCGCGGGTGCGGTTGGAGGTGAGCACGACCAGCGGCGGGCTGTCCGCCTGGACCGTGCCGATCTCCGGGATGCTGATCTGGAAGTCGGACAGCACCTCGAGCAGGAAGGCCTCGAACTCGTCGTCGGCGCGGTCTACCTCGTCGATGAGCAGCACGGCCGACGCGCCGCTGCGGACCGCCTCCAGCAGCGGCCGCTCCAGCAGGAACTTAGGGCCGAAGACCTGGTCGACGGCGTCCTGGTCGGTGACCTGCCGCTCGGATAGGGCCCGGATGTACAGCATCTGCCGGGCATAGTCCCACTCGTAGAGGGCCTGGTTGGTGTCGATGCCCTCGTAGCACTGCAGCCGGATCAGCCTGCGGCCGAGCACCGACGCCAGGACCTTGGCGACCTCGGTTTTGCCCACCCCGACCTCGCCCTCGAGCAGGACGGGACGCCGCAGGGACAGCGCGACGAGCAGCGCCGTGGCCAGCCCGCGGTCGGCCAGGTAGCCGCCCCGGAGCAAGATCTCGGTCAGCCCGCCGACGGTCTGCGGATAATCCATCCAGCGCTCTCCTCGCGGGCCGTCCGACTCAGGCAGGATCGGCCGGCCCGAGCACCAGGTCCCTGACGCTGCCGCCCGCCCCATCTAGCTTGCCCTCGCGCTCCAGCCGGTCCCGCCACGCCGCACGCAGGTCCTCGTCGTCGCCGGACATACCGTCGAAGCCAACGCCGGCCATTCGCTGGCAAGACTTCCCGTGGCCGCCGTGCTCTTCGATGTCCGCGCTGGTCTGGCCCTGGGCGCTCCACACTTCCCTGAGCACCTCAAGGGCGTCAGGGACCTCGTCCGGCGAGCGAGTCATGGTCTGGCACCTTCCAGCACTAAGGTCCGAGATCTCTGAATGTAGCCGCTGGCGCGAGTCCAGGCGATCTCAGATTAAGGGTTCTCTTATCCGGTGCCCGGCCGGCCGCTACGGGCGCCGGTTTCGTCGCCCCTCCCCGGGGTCGGCGTGAGCGACGCGAGGCGCGCCCGGATGAACGCGCGCTCGGCCGCCGGCGGCTCCAGTTCCAGCGCTGTCCGATAGGTCTCCAGGGCCTCCCCGGTGCGGCCCAGCCGGCGCAGCAGGTCGGCCCGGGCCAGGTACAGCTGGGGCCAGCGCCGGAGCTGGGGATGGCCGACGATGGTATCGAGGATGACCAGCCCGGCCGACGGGCCCTCGGCCATGGCCACCGCGATCGCCCGGTTGGCCTCGACCACGGGTGTCGGCTCGTACCGGATCAGCTCGCCGTAGAGCGCGGCAATCTGCCGCCAGTCGGTGTCCTGCGCGCGGGCGGCGGTGGAATGGCAGGCGGCGATCGCCGCCCACAGCTGGTAGGGGCCGGGCCGGCCCTGCGCCAGGGCCGCGCGCAGCAGCCCGTCGCCTTCGTCGATCATGAGCCGGTCCCAGGCGCCGCGGTCCTGATTTTCGAGCAGCACCAGTTCCCCGGCGGCCGTGGTGCGGGCGGGACGGCGGGCGTCGGTGAGCAGCAGCAGCGCCAGCAGCCCTCCGACCTCGGGCTCGCCGGGCAGCAGCTCGGCGAGCCTGCGGGCCAGCCGCACCGCGGTGTCGCACAGGGCGGGCCGCACCAGGTCGGGTCCTGAGGTGGCCGTGTGGCCCTCGGTGAAGATCAGGTAGATGACCCGCAGCACATCGGCCAGCCGGCCGGGCCGGGCCTCCGGACCTGGGACCCGCAGCGGTATCGCGGCCTGACGGATCTTGTGCTTGGCTCGCACCAGGCGCTTGGCCATCGTGGGCTCGGGCACCAGGAAGGCGGCGGCGACTTCGGCGGTGGTCAGGCCGCCGACCGAGCGCAGGGTGAGCGGCACGCGGACGCTGGGGTCGAGAGCCGGATGGCAGCAGGTGAAGATCAGGGCCAGCTCGTCGTCACCCACCGGGTCTGGATCGCCAGCAAGCGGGTCCGGGCCGGAAGCAGTGCCGTCCGGGTACAGGCTGGCGGCGGCCGCCTCCTTCTCCGGGCGCCGCGCCTCGCGCCGGATCCGGTCCAGCGCCTTGTGCCGGGCCACCCCCACCAGCCAGGCCCGCGGGCTGGCGGGCACGCCGGCGGCGGGCCAGCGTTCGACGGCGAGCGCGCACGCATCCTGGACGGCGTCCTCGGCGAGGTCGAGATCACCGACGAGCCGGGCGACAGCGGCCACCGCGCCCCACCAGTGGGCGCGGAACAGTTCCTCGCTCAGTTCGGCGTCCGGGGGGCGGGGTCCGGCATCCGGGGGGCGGTGGGGCCGGGACCCCGGGGAGCGAGGACGGGACGGATCTCGACCGATGCCACGGCCGCGGCCGGCAGGCTGGCCGCCCACTTGATCGCCTCGTCCAGGTCGGCGCACTCCATCAGTGTGTAGCCGCCGACCTGCTCCTTGAGCTCGGCCGCGGGGCCGTCGGTGAGCAGCGTCTGGCCGTCTCGCACCCGTACCGTGGTCGCCGCCGAGGCCGATGCGAGCGGCGCGCAGTCGATCAGCACGCCCGCCGCGCGCATGGCGTCGGTCGCCGACGTCCACGCGCTGACCATGGCGGTCGCCTCGGGGGTACCGAACTCGGGCAGGTCCTCCCCGGCGCCCCGCTGGAGCAGCAGCAGATACTTCACGTCAGCCTCCTTGCCGCCGGCCGGCGCCGGCGCCTCTATGTGTAGTCGAACGGCAAGAGAGCCGATGGACAAGGCCGGGGTCCCGCGCCGCAGTCGGCGCGGGACCCCGGGTAAAGGTGCTAGCTGAACTCGGTATGGATTCGGGTCAGCCTGTCGGACAGGGATTGTTGATGGCCGGACTGCGGAAGTCGTTCAGCCGGATGGTGACCGCGCCGAACGGGGCTGTCGGGTAGTGGATCGCCCGCAGCGGGCCGAACTCGGCATGGGCGCTGCCGCCGAACTTATTCGTAGTACCCGGAATGTAGGGACCGCCTTCCTGCCACATGCAGCCGCTGGCGGTGTTCCGCGTGGTGTAGAAGGGATAGAAGTTGGAGTTGGGCGGCGGGTTCACGCAGCCCAGACCCGGAAGCGGGTCTCTCGGGTTCTGCACGTGCCGCTGGCACGGGGTGTCCACCCGGAAGGCCGTGTCGGAGGACTCGTTCCGCGACTGATCCCCCTCGAAGGCCATCTGTGGGTAGTTACTTCCTCCGGTGGTCGGGCTGGAGAACAACTCGGACGTCGGGTGCAGCAGCGCGTCCGCCGTCGGGTTGCTGATCGAGCCCGGCCAGTTGAAGCCGTACGGCACGCCGTCGAAATCGCCGTCGATGTCGCTGACGCACCCGCCGATCTT
>Ga0207693_10000927_pt1 | contig 26363 bp, 40 predicted proteins | sample LARL81metaG_FD_184347 | JGI IMG/M metagenome (GOLD analysis project Ga0207693, IMG submission 184347) | Corn, switchgrass and miscanthus rhizosphere microbial communities from Kellogg Biological Station, Michigan, USA - LAR L8-1 metaG... | ecosystem: Host-associated > Plants > Roots >... | reverse complement strand
CCCTTGAAGAATCCGGTGTGGTGGATAGCGATCTGTAGCAAGCCACCGAGTGCTGTGTTCACATCCATACCATCTGCTACACACTTGGTAGTGATAGCATCGATAGACTTCTTGAGAGCTGGCGTCATCTGAATGAAGACGTGGTTACGTCCACCAAGTGGGAACACCATGAAAGAGTTTGGCACGGTCTTGCCATAGCGCTCAAACATAGTGGACACAATAATACCAAGGTCATCAATCATCTTGACCTGGCTTACCTGGTTCTGTGAGGCTACTGCCGAAGCAATAGAGCGCTCACGTTTCTGCTCCTGCTTGTAGAACTCGCTGAATGACTCAGCGTCCTCGAAACCCATACGCTCCATGATGATGTCGAGACCAAGCTGGTGCTCAACAGTCAAGCGATTGATTTCTTCCGTGAAGAGCGTGCGGTCGATCTCACCTCGTACGAAGTTGCGACGTACAAGTTGGATACGGCCTTCTACTTCGTCCCAATCGTCACGAAGCACGGCTGGAAACTCTTCCATGCCTGCGGCCTTGCCAGCACGACGACGGTGGTTACCAGACACGATGAAGTAGCCTGGCGTTGCGTCACGGCGAGGAATGATGATAATAGGCTCGTCGAAGCCGTGTTCCTGGATAGACTCCATGAGTTCCTGGTGCACGTGTTTGGACTGCTTGTTTGTGTTGTTTGGATGGTCAAACAACAACTCATCACGAACTCGAATGACTTCGTGAATCTTCGGAGCCTTCTTCTCTGTTGGCTCGATCGTCTTTGTCTTCTTTGCCATTTGTTACCTCGAAAAATCGCCAACCATGTCCGCCACACCAGGTGCAATACGGACTGTATGCAAAGTCCGTCCAGTTACCCCAACATGCAGTGCATGTCGTGGTGCCAAGCATCACTTCCCCTTCAAGGACTTCAAGAACAGGCTTGCGTAGCCGTTTCTCTTGACACCAAATACCCACTTCGATGACCAGAAGCGGATTTCTTCCACGCCGTAGGACACCGCAGTATCCCATGCGAGTTGCATGGCTTGTGCTTCCGTGTGACCTTCGAACTTCTGGTCATAGGCGGCCAATCCACAGCAAAGCTTGTGTGTTCCCTTGACCTGCTTAGCACGGTCAAGCGTGAACACTTGCATCTTGCCGGGTGCAAGTTGTGTGCCCCAGGGCACCTTCACATCGTTTGCACGGTCAGCCACAGAGTACGCCTGCGGTAGAAGGCGGTTCACGTGCGTAGCCAAGTCAGCTTGTGCACTGTTCTCAGTGTGAGCAGTGAACGTGGTCAACTCGATGCGAATGTCGTGCTTCACACTCAAGCGGTTCATGATTGCAGCCAGGTAGTCAGCTGCCTGATGAAGCGTTGAGAATCCAGAAACCTTGTCCTTGATCCAGTTGCCTTCGGCATCGAACTCAAGGGCTGCACACCCGGAAGCTACGATGTAGTCAGAAATGTGAGCTTCCATTTCGTCGAGGTACTTCTTGTTTGGTTCAGGCCAAAGCGTGAGTACGATTTCGACGTTCCTGGAAAACGCCAAGCCGCGAATGGCTGTCAGGTCTGCGATCGTGTACATCGGGTTGAACCCGTTGCCAATCGATTCTAGCATGATGCCTGCGGTTGTGATCCCGTGTGCTGGGAAGTTGTCCCAATACTGCGAGGTTAGTACCATGGATGGCGGATCATCGATCCAGATTCCCTTACGTGTCATTTGTGTCTCCAAGTCTTTCCTCGTACTATACGAGAAATCGTAGTCTTGTCCACACCAAAAGTCTGTGCCAGCATCGTTATTGTGCCGCGGACTAGTGGTGTTGTTCTGATATCTGCTACTTGTTGGTCGGTCAAAATGTGGCGAGGATGTTGAACGCCGCACATCACACCACCTCGGGCTCTACCTTTGCTACACTTATCCTGTACGTTATCAGAGTCAGTACCTAGAAACAAGTGAGCTGGATTTATACACTTAGTATTATCACAGTGGTGACATACATGCAACCCATTTGTTGAACCAACAAACGCTTCATATGCCACACGATGTGCCTTCTGCCCACGGCCCTCAACCCACACCTGACCGTAACCATCCGTATACGTCGCACCTGTCCAGTTTCTGCAACCAGTCACTGGATCTAGCTCACTGTGATCGAGCAATCGAACTCGTATGTCAATCTTGGGAGGTGCCAACTTCGTGAAGCCTTTCTACAATCATGGCTTCTTTACCCAACACACCGATATGTGTGGGCAATGCCACAAGTTTCTTCGCAAGACCTTCGGCTACGGGATAGCTGGGCTTCTCAACCCAACGTCGATTGATGTCGCTGAGCATGTGCAGCGGAAACACGGGCTTCATCACAGTGATTCCGTGTGAGTGCAGGTGAGCTACCACACGGTCAGCGTTGTCTACGCGCACAATGAAGTACGGCCACTCAGGACTCTGGTCGAACGGATACACATACTTCTCGTGCAGTAGTTCCATGTACCGTTTTACCACGATAGCTTGCTGACCTCGACGAACACCCAGCGATGGGTCGGTAGCCAAGCGCTTCATAGTGTACGCAGCTAAAGCGTCGTTTAAGTTTGCTGCAAGGCCAAGGATGCCTGCACGCACCATCTTGAGTTCACGAACCTGCTGTGCAAACTTGTGGAACACCAATGCTCCTGTGCCTACCAGGGGTGCTAGATCGAAGACGTTGAATGTGCAGCAAAGGTTTGACTCGATGTCCTCGTGTGGCGGAAGACGGCTGTCCAAGATGGTTGGAAGCTCGGCTGTCATCGCCAGCAGCTCGGGGTCCAGGTCTTGGCCTCCTGGTCGCGTTAGGATGACCACAGCGGCCTTCACCTCAGCCAAGACCTCGTCCAGCACCACCGGGTCGATCTGTAGCGTCTGAGGGCGGATATCGAGCAGGATCGGGTCTCCTCCACCACGCAATACTGCCGAGATAGTATCTGGCGAGGCTGTGATGGGAAGCACAACCGGAATCATATGAGAGCGAGAACCGAGGACTTCTAGGATGGCTGAAATAGCGTTCTGGTATGTGTTGAACGCTACAGCACTTGGTCCGAAGTGTTGCTCAAGCTTCGCTTGCTCTACGGTGCCGGTAAAGTCGTTGCGTCCATCCCAGCAGTCAAAAGGAATCATCTGATCACGGCTCCGGTAAATCTGTGGACAAGTTCTACCTTGCCAGTGAGCTTGCGGACATGGTTCGCGTACTTCGAATCGAACTTGCCCTTGTCGTGATTGATCTCGACAACATAGCCCTTCTCAGTGTCAGCTTCGATGGCTCTAACGATGCGAACACCATCACAATAGGCGTGGTGGGCATCACCTTCTACTGTACCTGCTACGATCTTCATGGTTCACTCCGATGGAATGACTATACGACGACACTCAGGACACTTCCAGCCCTTTCGTGTACTTCGTAGCGGACCGTCGTATCCGCATTCAGCACAGCCTTCTTCTTGTTCAAACAGCGCGGTCGTAAAGCCTTCCTCGGCTTGATCGGTTGTCGCTCTATTCCAAGAGTTCCCTGTTTGGAACCCTTCTGAGTCAATGAGTTGTTTTCTTGCCATCGTCAATCTTCCTATAGATGACGATGCACTCGCCATCTTTCCAAGCATATCCATGCTTTACCAAATCGTCAAGCACTTTCTGTGCCGCCTTGGAATCCAAGCCCGTAGACTTCACTTCGAAGTACACCGCGGGCAACATGTCGAATACTCGCTGTCCATGCTTGATTTCACTCAAGGCCTTGTGCTTCACTGATCTTCCTTTCGTACGAACCAACGGTTTCTTCGAGACCACGAACCATGTCAATGCTGCGACGATGATGAACAGACACGCCGTGTATTTTCATCGCATCCGTGTGAGCGGGAGTTGGGTAGCCCTTGTTTGTCTTCCAGTCAAACTCAGGACAAGTCTTGTGAAGTTCCACCATCGTGATGTCACGAGTGACCTTCGCAGCGATGCTTGCAGCACCTACAGCACAGACGAACTTGTCAGCCTTAGGGAAACACGTCTGTACGCCTGTGTAGCCCTTGATCTTGTTGCAGCCGTCCGTGACAAGCAACGAGTTCGGAAACAACGCCAAAGCCTTGGTGGCAGCGGTCAAGAACAACTGCTGTAGTACAGGACCAGCACCGTAGAGTTCTAGGTCACTTGGAGAAGCTGTCTCCACACCAACGTACGCTGCGGTCGAATGCACGAGAGCAAAGGCCTTCTGACGCGTCTTCTCAGAGAAAGACTTGCTGTCTCGAATGCCCTTGTTCGTGTAACCAACTTTGTATACAGCGCAGCCAACAGCTACTGGTCCAGCGATAGCACCCCAGCCGACTTCATCGATTCCAATGATGTATTCAGGCTTGTGCGTGGCCAATAGTTCACTCAACATACTTCTGCGCTTCTTGAACTTTCCATGAGGGATCTTGATCCGTCTATGGCGCATAGTCAAGCCAAACCCCAACCATTTCTGTGGTCTGAGTTGTACTGTGCGAGATCACCTCCGGTGACCTTCCTACCAGCGAGGTAGATGCAGATTACACGAACCTTCGGTGTAATGTGTGGGTCGCCTTGACGTGTGCCAACAATCGTAACTAGTTCCATCTGAATGGAGCCTTTACGTGTGCGGGCAGCTTCGCGTGTGGCTGTACGTCCCTTACCTTCGGCTTCGTAGTAAGTGTACGGCCCTTCCATTACAGACTCCTTATCCACACGCAAGTAAAACTCACGTAGTGGACCAGGAGTGCTGTTGCTTGGATAACTCACAGAAGTCCTGTAGCCACAATAGCTGCTGCATCCGCCAACCCAACTGCGCCATAGCCAAGATAGGTTTCAGCTGGATGAATAAGGTCTGCGGCACGTAGTTCAGGTGCGCCTGGATCCGAAATGCCATGTGCACCCCAAAGTGCCGCCTGAGTTGCCAAACCGGCGTTGTACGTATCACAAACCGCGTTGTTGGTTCCGTAGTTTGCAACGGCGCCTGCACCGGGCTTGATCAGCTTGCGCACAATCAAAATAACGTCTGGTATGCTCGCAAAGATTTGCGCAGCAATCAGCGCGTTGTAGGAGTAAACCTGTGCCGCACTTTTGTTGGCCGCTGGATGTCCGATATCATTTACACCCCAATTCATCACTACAACCGGGCGAGCGCGGGAGCCTACGGTGCCAGTGAAATACGTTGTAAGTTCAGTAGCAAAAGTCGATAGAGCGTTGGATACAGTAAATGCCTGCTCTCCGATGTTTCCACGATGTAGCCTAGCTGGGTAAGCAGTTGCGCCATCATCGTGTGGACCAACACTCTTACATGGGTAGCCCTGCCTTCGCAGCTCTGCGAGACACACGTTGCGATGAGTTCCATAGAAGTTCGGATAGTCTGCTTGTTCCGAATCGCCAACAAACATGATTTCACGCTGTTTCAAGACCATGGTGACTCCGTAAGCGAGTAGAGGTAGGAAGCCAGGGCGGCAGCCGTAGCCTGAATATTAGCACTAGGTGGAGTGTTCCAGATTGGGATACCTCCAAGAATGCCACTGAAAAATGCTGTGCCATTGTAGCCGAACGCAAGCACCTCGCTTGTAGGGGCGATTGAGGCACTACATGTAGCGGTCTGCTCAGATGCACCATCCACAATCACACCAACTGTCGTACCATTCTTTCTGACACGAATCAGATGAGGAGCTTGCGGAGTGATAGAGGCTTCTGCTGCTAGAAGCGTTGCACCAGTTCCCCAAAACCCAACCTTTGCAGCACCACTCACTTGGTAGAAGGACAAGCGTAGATGGTTACCCACTGATCCAACTACGCACTGACCGCTATAGATTGACGTCGCATCCGCCACAGGCAATGATCCCGCCGCAGTGCTACCTATTACTGGAACTAGTGCCCAGACCTTTGAGGCATCTGGCAATAGCGTTGCGATCGTAGGCCCACGAAGGTTGCTAGCCGGACCCGTGAGGTACGTAGGCTCATAAACGCCGTTGATGTGACCAGGAGCGCCATTATCAGACAACGGCCCAAATACCGCACGATTGGCATCAGTAGCCTGCACCATTGTCGTGTGCGCATTTCCGCTCACATCAGTTTGTGCGCTGACCTTCGTGCCCACGAGAGTTAGCCCGGTGTTATCGTAGATCGCGTCAGGTGGTGTTGTCAGCTGTGTATACGCCGACAAACGCAGTCTGTTGCTCTCTATGCTCTTACCTGCTGCGTTGTGTGCAATGAGGCTGAACCACGGTCCACAATCTTCCGCGGTATATACATATGTTGAGAACGAGTCTCCTTGTGGAACACCACCAAGAACACGCTCATACGACGTAGGCACGCTACCGCTGCCTGGTGTAATAACCAGTGCACTACCAATAGTGGGCAAACCCGAGATAGTGGGTGCGTTTGGTGGGCCATTGTTGCTATTGGCGGCCAAAAGAAGTGACCTACTCATGCTGACTTTCCACTAAACCAGTTCAGTCCGTCGCGAGAAGTCAAAGAGATTCTCGTACGACCTACAGTTGCAACGAAAGCTACACCAACACCGGCACCATCGATTTGAGAAGTACCACCGGGCGTGATGGTTACTGCCGTGGCTGCACCTTCGCATTGAATGGTAAGAATCAACTCACGACCAGATTGAAGTGCAGCAGAAAGATCTGGCAACGTTACAGCCTGTGCCCCAGCACCTGTTGCATGTCCAACTGCACCAATGTGCGCGCTCGACAAGGCTAGCCCACCTGAGAAGTTGTACGATGGAGGCTGTGCTACAGTCTTGGCAGCAGCAAGCGTTGATGGCGTAACCAACTTCACTGCATCGGTTCCAGTGTCAACTTCTGTTTGAGAAGCAAGCTGCACTGAAATGGTGCGGTCTGCTGACAGGTCGGCACTTGCTGCGCCAGAGATTCGAACAGGCGCTGTGGCCAGCAAAAGACGAGTAGCTGGAACGGCTCCTGCCCCAAGGCCGTCGTTAAGTTCTTCAACGGCTTGTGTCAAATCCGCGGTTACACCAGCCATTACAGCAGAGTTAAGCTGTCCTTTTGCGAAGACGGCTTGAATACGTGCGAGGATGTCAGCTACAGTGCTCATGATTCTTTCTCACTTCCAAATAGATTCAAGGGTAATGCCACCGGCAGTTCCCGAATAGTCGATACGTGCCTGAGAGGCAGAAACTGGTGTTGCAGCCACAGTACCTGCGTTTACGTCTCCCGCATTCGCTGCACGACACCAGTCAGGTTGTCCGTCAAACGTTAGCGAACCACCTATGTCGAACGAAACAGTATCTGGACTTGTGCCGGATGTCGTGTAGTTGCGTAGGATGCGACTCAAGTGCAGCTTGCCATTGCCTGGGGTCACGAACTGTCCGCCATCCAGCTGGTAGTTCGATCCACGAACGTCAAGGATGATACCATTGTCGGCGATGATGTTGAAGCCACCAATGTTTACTAGGTCACAGCCACGAGCAGTCGCACGAAGCGTATTCGCAGGAGGTGCCCCCGCCATCTTGAGCTTGAGCGCAGTGTTCACCTTCACGCCGTATAGGTCGAACCTGTTGCTAGGAGAATCGAACATCGGGTTACCCGAGAAGTCGTACTGTTCAACGAAGCCACCGTACTGCGTGATGCCAAGAGAGTCAGTCAGAGCATTACCACTGACAATGTGCAAAGTGCAGCTGTGGAACTCCAACTTCTGTGGCCCTCCGATGAGCTTGAGGTCGCTGGTCCAGGAGCATGCACGGAACACAGAACCAGCCGAGAAGCCAGGTCGGTCAACGTCAGTAGAATCATACGAGTGGTCGATCTTGCCGAATACACAGCCTGTTGCGAAGATCGCGCCGGACGATATGACCTCCATCTTCGTGTTGCCTCCGATTTCGAAGAACACATTGCTCATTACGGTGAGACCTACATCCTTCAAGCGCGCAGAGAACGTATTCGCTGCGTTGAAGAAAGCACAATCAATGAGCACCAAACTGCCATTGAAGCTACCACCGAGGTAGTTGCCACCGCTTCCAGTACCGTCACAATACAATGGACGTCCAGAACCCAAGGTAACTACTGCCTTCAAGTTGCGGATTCCGAGATACGTCACGTGAGAAGGTGGCTGGAAAATGTGTGAACCGTCGTTGCCTGTGTTGGTGATAGTAGTTCCGCCGCCACCAGTAAGATCACAACCAGAACCTTCGATGGCAAGCTGGTGCAGACCAGCAGGCCATGCAGGAACGTCAGCGGCACCAGCTAGCGTGAAAGCTCCTGGGCCAATCCTCAACACGTCGCCGTTCTGGCAAGCTTGAACAGCTGCCTTAAAGGTACCGAAGGGCTTGCTGGCATCACCACGGGCCGCAGAACCGTCTACGCCGCCCACAGACAGGTACACAGCGTTTGAGGGACCGGCAGGACCAATCAAACCGAAGAGCGTCTCAACGCCTCCGTTGTCCTTGTATGCTGGCTTTCCGTCAGAAGGGCGGAAGTAGAAACGACGAGTACCTGATACGCCAGGGGTTCCTGGCGTAGTGTCACCGATACCAAAGTCCCAAAATCCAGCAAGTGTCATGTCTATCTCCGATCAAAAGTTTCCGCCGTGACCACCAGCAGAGATTACGAACGCACCGCCTGCTTCAATGGTCATGTTGCCGCGGATGAAATACTGGTAGTCTGCGGGTACTGTTACGACTTCCCCGTTATGAACTACGTCTTTAATACCCGCAGGCCAATCTGGCACCCATGCTGCACCGTTCCAGCGCAGCTGTTGAGTTGATAGTGGAGGTGTAGCAGAAATAGGACGTCCTTGCAACCCTACTACTGTAGGACTTGGCAGAGAACCTGACAAATCGCCACTTACTGGTCCGGTTGGTGTAGAACCGGCAATCAACGATGGATGTACTTTACCCGTCGCAGGGTCTGTCAAAACCAAACGACTGATAGCACCAGCGAATGTAACGATGGCATTCTCGATTTCCCAGATGCCAGCCTCGATCTCTTCATAGATCAAGTCCTCATTGGTAGCCCAACCACGGGGGTTGATGTTCGAGGGGAAACCAAGCCCAGCGTATGTCTCATTGTCTTCGGACGTTTCACCGGCAGCCTGATAGCGCCACGCAAGTGTTCCGGCTGCGAAGCTGCGGATTGCGAGGTACGACGAATCGTTATCCACATCGGCAACCGACCCGTTGACCTGTAGGGACACGGTATACGTACCCTTTACATCCGGAGTGAACGTAAAAGACGCACCTGTACCAGTAGTACCACGAACTAGCGCAGAACGAATAGGTACATCAACCAAAGTCCACAAATATGAGGACTCGGGCGTGTTGTTCGTACACGTCACTAGTTGGGAGACAACACCGTCAGAACGCGCTTTTCCGGCTGTTCCTGATGGACGGGTTGCCTGATTTACGATTATCAAGGCACTCATACTGCTGCGGCCTTTCTGGGTCTCTGAGCCCGAGCAGCATTATTGGCCGCCACACAGATATGACAACGATCCCAAGCCTCTGTGGGACGTCTGTATGTATTTCCGGCCTTTGCATGGCCACAGCCAAAATGTGTCTTTTCAACCTTTGGCAGTTTTTCAGTTGGCAAACGTACGAGACGCGACGCTGTGCGCAATCTGTGGCAACACGCGCAAACAAGGTCACACTTCGCAATCTCAGCCAATACAGCGTCCCAAGTACGGGCGTTGCAGGTCACCGAAATATCAAAGCTCTTCTCCTCGCCAGGACGATGGTCAAAATCCATACAGACCGCAGGGAATCTCCTCCCGCAGTCCATACAAGGCTTGTTCTTTAGTTCAGCCACCATCAGTGCACGCTTTGCTCTAAAGCGACGGCTGATGCGCTTCTTGGCTTCGGTGAGGGGCATCAATACTCCTAGGGCTTGGAAGCTTCCAAGCCCTAAGTGTACTAGATTCCGAGGTCTATGACAAGTGGCGGATTTGTAGGCTTGTATGCTTCCGTACAGATCGCCGCGTTCAACATCATGGTACTACCCAACATGGCGAAACCATGTCCGGCGTGGATGTGACCGCAAATGTGCACACGTGGCTTCTTCGTGAGAATCACGTCTCGTAGGTCCATACAACCCACACGTTCACCACGAGGCGTGAGATCAAGAGCACCGTAGGCAGGACCGTGCGTGATGAGAATGTCGAGTCCTTCGGGGATCTTGTCCCACTTGGACCTGATTTCTTTGCCTCGCTCGGCATTGAACACCCAATGCTGCTTGAAGAAGGCAGGCGTCCATGGCGAACCGTAAATGCGGAAACCAAAGCGCTCAATCTCTTCGTCCTCGATGTATGTCACATCCGGCAACAAAGATTTCCACGTCTCTGGGTCACGTTGTGCCGTGAGGTCATGATTGCCAGCGATACAGACGACTTCACCGACCTTGCCACTGTCCTGTAGAGCAAAACACCAGTTATTGAAGTCCGTGATCTGTGCGTACTCTCCACGGTCCGTGATGTCACCAGCTACGATGAGCAAATCACAGTTGGGCACCTGTATTCTATTTTGGTACGAGTGCATGTCCGAGATAGCGCAAATACGCTTCGTCTTCACAGGAAGTTGCGGCGTCTGTGGCTTGTTGCGCCAAGCTCGTGCTGATTGAACCATGTCGCCCGTCATAGCTTCCTCAAACATTTCCGCGTGCCATCAAGAAGAGTCCGCTTCGGAGTGATACCCTAGGCTTCCATTTACCATCAATACGGAGTCTGTCAAGTGATGGTACCTTCCACCAAGCATGACGCTCGATTGGTTCCACGGTGACAATCTCGACGTCCTTCTCGAAGGCGTGGCCAACAGACTTGGCTAGAGAGAGAATCTCCACCTGTTCATCTGAGCCGACGTTGTAGATGCCTCTGTGACCCTTGAGCAAGCGCTGTACCAACACACCGATTGCGGCTGTGAAGTCTTCTTCCCAAAGGAATGTACGGATTTGGCGACCAGGATGGTCAACAAGCAGCGGGTGGTTACCACGTGCTTGCTTCATGAACTTGTTCACTACGCCGTGCGTACAGGTAGGTCCGTAGACGTTGAATGGTCGTACGACCACAGTCTTACCCGTTGGGCGCTGCACAAACATGTGCTCGGCAAGCAAGGACGTGAGCGGACGCACAGCACTCTCATCAAGAGGCGACGTAATCACATGTCCTTGCGCTTCATCCATAGGTTCTACTTCACGTAGATTCAACGCGTAGTCTCGGTCAGAATACACGCTGGATGAAGAAAGAAGAAGCACGGGCCAATCCTTGGACTGTACCGTGCGGAGTTCGTCGAGTAGTTTGTATGCGGCATCGCGGTTGTGTACCTCTGCTCCGGCTAGCACGAATACAGGGTTGTCTTGATCGACCTGCGAAGGGTCAACGACGAGGGCAAAGCCCTGCGAGATCAAGAAACCAATCGTGATCGGAAGAAGTACGTGGCGACCTACTACGACGAACTGTGTACGCTTCACTTTTTGAGTTCCTTTTCTGCACACTTGCAGTGTAGGACAATCTTCTTGCACTTGTCGCACTTAGGCAAGATCTTATCGGTCATACAACCAGCTCTCTTTCATGGTCGAGAACAGCACAGACAACGGGAAGATCACTACACAATCTGCCGTTCCCAACTGAGTTTCAAAGTATGTCTTCGACGTGGACAACTTATGCCACAGTTCCGGAGTCATGTGCATGCGACGAACCATTGCGTACAGGGGCGCATGGTTCTTCGTAAACACAAGCAATGGAATCTTCCCCTTCGGCGTTTCCGTCAGGGTCTGTTCCCACCACTTGTGCATCAAAGTCTTGTCAGACGTGAGCATCTGCTCCAACGTCCAACCTTCGACCTTCTTGCTTTCCACACAGAACGGGAACGACTTGTCGGGCGTCACGAGATCGCCGCATGCGTTCCAGTCCTCACGAAACTTTGCCGTCGCGAAGCCACCTGAAAGTGGCGTACGTGCAAAGTCCGCTCCCCACCATACCGAGAATAGCTTTGCCAGCTTCCTCTCGGCCGTCTGTCCCTTCTTGCGTCCGTTTACTGCCATTCACGGATGATACGCCGTGAATCACGAACTGTCAAGTCAAATCCCACTCGGTTTCAACTTCGATTAGCTTGGGCTTTTCTGCCTTTGCTTTCGGAGGGTTGGCGAGAGGCGTACTGGACACGGATTGGTAACCCTTCTTGATCTTCTCGCGCAGCACGTTCTCAAAGACTTGCAGGGCATCGTCCTCAGTGGAGTATTCGCCGAAGCCAGATTGGCCTTGTGTGCCGATCTTGCCCCAACGAGTCTTGAATGCGTGCGAACGTCCCGTACGACCAGCAGAACCACGGCCGCTGGATACGAGCTTGAGTGCAGTAAGTTCGTAGAACTTGTTCGAGTTCTCAGCTACGTTCTTGTACTCAAGATACTCACGACGTAGAACCTCGTAGTCAAGTCCGTTCTCTTCAACTAGGTTAGCCATGTTTCTTCCGTGAAGGTGTGAAGGCAACTTCTTTATGGTCTGTCCAACCGCGGTCAAGACGCTTGTACATTGTGAACTCAGAGACTGAGCAGCGCGGGTCGCGGGACCACTCACTGACTGTCTTAGTCTCTCCATCAATGGTGAGTTTGACATTTGAGCGAGTATTCTGGTTCTGTTCATAGCGAGTTGCCCAACGAACATTACCTGGCTCGTAGTTGCCGTTTGAATCCATGCGCTCAATCGTGTGCTTGAGTGTAGGACGCTTGCCTACCATGAACAGGAAGGCTTCGAAGCTGTCTCGCCACATATCACACACGACGATGCCGCGACCACCATAGTTCTTGTAGTCTTTGTTGTTCGGGTTGTGGCATCGTTGAATCATGTGCACCCAAGTATTGTACTCGGGCGATGCTTTACCGTATGGCGAAGCACCATGGGAAGTCTTTGACACGGAGACTGAGCAACGTCGGCACATGAGACTCTTGGCATGCGTCAAGTCATACTTGCGCACTGCTTTGGTCGTACGTCCGCACGAACAGGTACAGATCACCTTTGTGGTGTCTTTGCTCTGCGCGGTTACGGTCCATGCACCGAACGTTTGCCCAATCGCCAGGTCACTCATACGATTTCGAGTGCATCACGATGAACACGCATGTAGTTCATGTGGTACTCGCAGTTGTCCAGCTCGTTGAACCAAGCACACACGAAACCATTACGTGTATGTTCATCCTTCGAGACAACGCTCATCGCAGGACAAGGGAACAGTCCCTTGAGCTTGACACGAGACCCGATACCCACTACTTGCTTCTTTGCCATGTTTCCTCCTCAGCAGATCGCCGATGCGTGCCAACCCTTGGTTCCGTATGCGCTGCCATAGGCATCGTACCTGGCACGAAGGTTGTCATCCGCATCATACCACTTCTTCGTGTTCTTGGGCTCGTAGGTCACGTCGAACGAGGCACCGTCGAGATTGAAAGTAACTGGCACGCCAGTCTCTTCGCAAACCTTCGCGAGTTCTGCCATGGCTTCCTTCACAGTCTTCTCAAAGACTGCCTTCTGCGCATGGACCTTCTCAGCCGCTTCAACGAACTGTTCGTCTAGTGTTTTCTTGGTCATGATTATCGCCTCTTCGGATCCTTGTAACGACGACCACCCTCAGCCTTCTGCTTTGCTGAGTCCAGGACGGCCTGTGCCTGGCTTCCAGAGACGACCTGGATGCGTTCCGCTTCCGAGACTGCCTTGCCCTGCATCTTCGACGCAATGACCTCAGGCGGGTTCTCGATGACCTGGAAATCGATTTCCTTGGTGTCCTCGTTGATGACCTTCGTGAAGGTGAAGTAGAGGCTCACAAGTTCACGGAAACGTGCCGACTCCATGAGTCGAGAAAACATGATTCCGTATTCACGAAGCTTGGCATCTGCAAGCTGATCCTCGGTCTCTGTGCTCATACTTGCTCCAACTTCGTCTTGATGGTCACGGTCACATCATGCCCAGATTGACGGTCCTTGAACATGAAGCTCACGCCGTAGTCCGTAGGCACATGACGGATGACTTCACCGTTCTTGCCTTCGATGGGTTCGTAGTCAACAGTCTCGGCGTACTGAGACACGTGGTCATTCTCGACCAACTCAGTGATAGCCTTGAGACGCCCAATCAGCTCTTTCTTGAATACACCACTCATAGATCAAACTCCGCGTTTAGGGTTGTGCCGTCCGATTCAACTTCTGTCTGCAACTCACCGTCGATGTACACCTTGAGCTTGAGTGTACCATCTGTTTCCTTGCGTGTGACAACACGCACATGACGCTTCTCTTGGGGCGCAGCCGGCAATACGATCTTCGTACCTGTAGTCGTGTCAGGCAACACTGGATACGGCTCGAATGGGATCTGCGGTACTGTAGGCGGAATCCATGGCTGGTCGCCCGGCCACGGGCCAGGTACGGGCGGTGCGCCGTACATCATGACTTGATGTGTTGCCGGAGTTCTATTGCTCATTGTCCGCCTGTGAAGATTTGTTCGTTTGGAATACGCTTGCGATACTGTTGGAACGGTGCCGCAAAGTTACCATACCCAAACTTGGCTTCTGGGTCACTTGGGTCGATGACAAATGCTTGATGCTCGAACGGAGACATGTGCCCGTTAGTCAGAAGCATGTCATGTAGTGCGTGGTCTGCCTTGTAGTCGATGACGTTGCGGTCGTGAGTAAGATACGACACCCGAGCGCATCGCGCAACCGAGCATTTCAGAAGGAACAGGTCCACTCCACGGTCATCGTACTTGTACGCCTCTTCAATGTCCTCAGGACGGATGTAAGGTGCATGAAGATCGCCAACACAGCGTGGAATAGGCGTACTCTTCTCGATAGCCTCACGTACATTCTTCGCGACAATCTGAATCTCCGGCTGTGCTGCTGGATGCTCACGAAGCGCCAGGAAGTTACGCCACTCTGTTGCCGAACAGATTACCTTGTGCCAAGCATACGGCTCGATGATACGGTTCGCCCACTGCTTGTGAACGCCCACATCCGCCAAACGCTTTGCGTGCTTGGTAGCAGAAGCACACGCCTCCAACCAAATCTGACGAGCTTGTGCCTGTGCGATTGGGTCGAGCGTGTCACCAGCCTGCATACCCTTCTTGTTTGCAAGAAAGGCTTCTGGGATGAATGGGTCTGTCTGCAACATTGCGATGCGCTTCTCAACCGGAATAGCTCGACTTGATGCCGAGTTGCGGGAGAACATGCGATGTGTGTTGAACTCTGCCAGGATGAAGCGCGGCATGTCGATCAACAATGTGATGAGGACTTCCCCACCCGCAGACGAGTGTGCGAGGACTTCTACTTCGTAGCTCACTTCGAGTTCCTCAACTGATCTTGAAACTTGCGATAGCCTGCGGCAAGTGCTGCATACAAGCAGAGCCAAGCAACGCCTACGAGTGCGAACACACCGCCAGCGAACAGGTTTCCGACCAGCAGTTGTGACCCGCCGATGCCCAAGCATAGACCGCCTAGAACCGCAGCCAACCTACCACTGTACAAAGACATAGTGTTCATGTTCCCTCGTGCTGTGCCTTGTAGACAAGCATGTACGTATCTACGTTGGCGTACAAGTCTACTAGCGTCTTGTCGTTGTTGAGGATGAAGTCGAAGTTGTTGATGTCGAAGTCTTGTGTCTCCGATGCATGACCCGCTACCCCAAGCGTTGTTGCCTTCGCATCCGAAGAAGGACGTAGCACGCGGATGACACATCCGCCAGCGTCGTGAATCTGCTTGAACTCGTTCTCGAAACGAATATCAGTCACCACAACACCCTCAGGCATCTTGAAGCCCTTGAGCTTGCGAACCTTCAAGCCTTCCAAGCGGTCATAGCCGTATGGAATCATGTCGCCCTCTTCATTGAGCAGCTTGCGAGTGGTACGTAGAAGGCAGTCAATCCACAGGTTTGGACCCACCGCTTCACGACCCCACTCAGTTCCTAGCGTCTGCAACATGATGCGAGGTGACAGCTTTCCGGTGTAGTGATCACGGAGCCAACAGAACCAGTGAACTAGATGCTTGTACGCACCAGCTACGAACTGCGGTTCTGAGTTTCCAGTGACACGTTCGATGTACTCGTGCCCGTACATTTCGATCCTGTACTGTGCCAGGTTCCAAGCTTCTACAGTGTGATATCTTTCGTCCACACCATTGCGGCGATCACTCGGACCCCATAGCTGGTCCTCAGTGAATCCGAATACGTGATAGCCAAGATGCTTGATTGGATCTGCCAATGCAATCTTGGTGAAGTCGTACTTCTCGACAAGATAGTCACCGACTGTATCCTTGCCAGAACCTGCTTGACCAGAGACACCCATGATACTGAGCTTGTGCATCACTTTGGCTTTCGTAGATAGATTTGACAACGGTCCATTGTTGCCCAAATAACAAGGACCACGAGGATAGCAGCGTCACACCAGTCTAGAAAGGTCATAGTCCCATCCTTTGTGCATCAGCAAGCGTGATACGGTATACGCGTGTCGGACTGAAAGACTGTCCGAGAGTCGTCAAGGCTCGAATCTCTTTCTCAAGCCATGCAGCCTTCTCGATACACGCCTTGAAGAACAAGGCGTTTGCTGTGAGCGAAGCGTCACCAGCAAGCGAAACCATCAGTGCTACTGCGGTCTTCTTGTCCGGCATTTCCAAGTCCATGCGATCGAGCAAAGCCTTGTACTGATCCTGATACAAACCGACACGATTTCGGATGATGTCTCGTAGAGCTTGGCCTTCGGCTTCAACGTGATCGCCACCTCTGGCATCTAGGATAGGAGCTTCCTTCATACTACGAAACCTCTAGCTGGCGTGAGAGACTTGATGCCACTGAGGGCGAATGCGTGTGCGTCATCACGCTCAAACACTGCGGCCTGCAACTGACGGTCAAGTTCCTTGAGTCGGTGCTGTGCAAGACGAATGGTCTCTTGTTCCTTAGCGATGAGCTTCTCAACGATGCGCACACGCTCTACACGCTCAGCGTACTCCGAAACGAACTTCATTGCGAGATTTGAATCCATGTCCATCCTCCGAGCTTCCAAGCATACTACGAAACGGTCGACGTTCAAGTATTACTGGAAATCCTTGGTCAGTGTTGACACGCCGTTTTCCTTCGTGATCACAATCTTCTGATTGAAAAGTTGCTTGAACGAAGACTTGTGTGTCACAACAAACACAGTCTTGTAGCGTTCCTTCTGGTCTGCAAGCAGTGCGGTGATTGAGAGGTTGCCTGCGTCGTCGATGCTCTCGAATGGCTCATCCAAGAAGCGCCAAGGCAGTTGCTTGGCAGTTCGGAACGTAGCCAGGTCGCCCAGGGCCATCGCGATTACGAGGTCAGCACGAGCCTTCTCGCCCTTGCTGACGCCCTTGTACTGCTCACCGCCATGATTGTAGATGACACTGATCTGGAACTTGTCCTTGACGTCGCCCTTCTTCAAGGCAGTCTTGGTAGAGAACGTGACCTTCATTTCGTTGCCAGTAAGCACACGAGCATAGTAGGCAGCACGGTCATTCAGAACAGGTGTCACATAGTCGAGCATGTAGCTGCGGAGACCAGCCGGTGAGAAGCCATCGACCCAGAAACTGCAAAGCTTCTGCTCGCTTACCAACTTCTTGTGCTCAGCCATGAGGGCACACAGCTTGTTCACCAACTCTATTACGAGCTTTGCCTTGTCTCCGAAGATCTCTCCGAAGTTGTGTTCCTCTGATTCTACCTTCTGCAAGGCCGCTTGTTCCCGAGCCAAGTCAGTCTTGTGGCGAATCATCGAATGAGAGAATGCAGACTTGGTTGTGGCAACAGTGCGCAACGTGTTCATAGCCATAGTCTTTATGTTGACCATGCCCTGCAACGTCGCTAGCTCGTTTGCTGCGGCATTGATTTCACGCTGGATTTCCCCATCCAACAACTTGATTTCCGTAGTGTGTGCAAAGATGAGGTCTTGGTAGCCTTGCTTCTCCACGTCAACTTGTGCCAGTGCAGACTCAAGATGATCGGGTGTAATCTTGGCTTCACAGGTCGGACACGTGCCCTCAAGCTTTTGCAAGCGTTCACGACGCTTATCCTGCGTCGTGATGCCTTCCTTGCCGATCATGAGTTGTAGTTCTTCGTGAAGGCGTTCGTCCTTGAGCTTCTTGATGCGAGCCTTGGCTGGTGTCTCGATAGCAAAGATCTGCTTGTTGAGACCGTCAATCTCACCCTTGATATCCTCAGCCTCTATTAGAAGTTGAGGTACCTTATCTAGCTCAGCCTGACAGTTTGCAATGTCCTGGACGAGCAACTGTATTCTTTCCTTGATATTAAATACGCTAGCCGCCTTGTTTTCAGTAAAGCTTTTCTCCAAAGCACGAAGCTGCCCAACTTCCTTCTCGATAGCATCGAGGGAGTTGCGACAGCTTATTTGCTTCGAAGCATTCAGCGACAACGCACCATCGAGTTCACGTGCACGTTCGCGGGCTTGTGCATATGCCGAGGAAAGCTGTTCTGTCTGCAACAGCTTCTCAAGCAGTTCCTTGATTCCAGTATCGGTCAACGTAGCTACGTTGACACCAGCACCAGGCATCATGGCACAGAAGGTGATGAAGTCGAAGCCAACAATCTGATTGATGACCTCTTGCAACTGCTTCATCTTCTTGGTCTTTTCGACCCCATTGATGAACAGGCGCAAGTCGTTGGGCTTGTCGATGCGGGTATCCTTACGATGACGAGACACGATATACGTGTTGTTACCATCGCGGAGCTTGAGCCTGACCGCACAATCCTTTCCATGGCGACGGCGTACCACGTCATCACCGCTCAACTCTCGGGCAGTCTTATCCCAGAGACACCAACAGATCGCGTCAAACAACAGGCTTTTACCGGCGCCGTTGCTCTCGAATCCGATAGGTGCGTCCTTGTTGACACCCGTGACCAAGATGAGACCCGGCTGATTGAGCTTCAACTTGACATGCTCAATGGTGCAAAAGTTCTCAATCGTGATCTCTTCAAACTCCATGCTTGCCCTCACGTACGTAGTTCGTAAGCTCACACACTACGTCATGGATGATGTCTGTTCGGTAGAAACCGGAAGAGTGGATGCAGTTGATTTCCACGACCTTGAGGTCGAAGCAACCACGACCAGAGCCGTACTTGCCATTACCGTCCGCAGGTACACACGCTACATCCAGCACGAACGCACCCGCCTCAGCGATCTTATCGCCTTGTTCCTTCGCGAACTGCTTGATTTCATAGGCTTGCGAGATATCACGCAGCGAACCGTCTGGCGCGGTATCTACGTCCACCAACCATGGGTCAATACGACCGTTGTGCTTGTAGCCTACAACTGCGGCAATCTTTCCACCAATGTACCAGGTGCGGTACTCTGTGCTGATTGGCAGTACGCGGTTGACGTACACCGGAGAATCCAAGGTGAGAGACAAGTCGTCACCTAGACGTGGCGCATTGTCCACAATCTGCTGGAAGCCTTGTACGTCTGTGACCTTGCCACCGAAGAGCTTGATACCCAACTCAGGACGCACAAAGAAGTCCTTCGTAGGATCCTGTGCCAGTGCTTCACGCACGGTCATCTTCTGTGCACCAGCGTTCAAATAGTCAGCGCCAAAACGTGGGCCATACCACGGCACCGAGTGCATTACCGGGTCGTAGAAGAACGCTGCCTTGTCACACAGTGTTGGGTCGTTGTGCACCATCTGCACAAGCTTGGTCGACCCGTAGTAGATACGAGGACCATCCCACGTGAAGTTGGGTACCTGACCGACAAACGGAGGAAGAGGGAACGCACCCCAGCTAATGCCGAAGGCGTTGAACACCTCGACCATATTGGCTGCGCTATCTTCCTGCTTGAGTCGGCTCTGGACCAACCACAACACTTGTGACCAACTGTACTTCATACGTCTCTTCCACAGTCTGGACAGTACATGGACAGTTCTCCCATGCATGAAGCTCGACGCTGATTCGGATGCTCGCAATCGAGTTGCAAATGCTTGTACTCAATCTGTAGATGATCTTGCTGGCGCTTCAACTCTCGACTGAGGTGGTCGAGTGCTCGCTTACGCTCACGCACTGCTTCTGGTGTCATGTGACCTCGTGGACATGGTTCACATTGATCCAGTGACCATCGACACCCGGACCCTCGCCGTCAGTTTCGCGTGAGTCCAACTCTGGGTAATGTTGAACGATCAGCTTCAACCACTCAGATTCGTTCTTCGGTGCTTGTGCCATGTCAAACTGCATGTAGTAGTCATCACTACTTTCACTCGTGACGTGAACTACAAACTTCTTCATGATGGCTTTCTTCATACCTTCTCCCTATTCGGAGCCACATCCTGGAACGGCTTATCTAAGCCCAAGTATTCCATGTGCTTGACGAAACCATTGCGAGTAAAGAAACCCCAATCCTTCTCATCCGGACCAGACACGAAGATTGTCCATGCGCCAGCCTTGAGATCCTTGAGTACCACTCGATGGAACGTGTCACCTGTGATGTAGTTGAATCCAGGTGCCTTCCTGTCGAACACATCCGGTTCCAAGTACGAGAGCGCGTGCATAGCGTTGTGTCGGTACTCGTAGTACCCACCCGTCAGGATGAGACTGAAAGACCAACGCCACGGATGGTTGTGTAGGTCACGGTCCGGATCACTCTGATAGAAGTGATGGAGGTAGATGCCTGGAAGACGCCCGTTGTGCTTGAGATAGAAACGATGAAGATACGGCTTGCCGTCAACTTCAATCAGCTTCGCTCGTCCCGGAAACTTCTTGATCAGGAAGTTGCCCACCAGATTCACGATACGGACCCAGAGTTTCATCATGTTCATCCCTCGTAATCACGGCGAAGAGCCGTACGTTGTAGTGTCCGAGCGGCAGTGTAGCCTTTCCTACGCACGGTGCAAGTGCCACTCGGTTCACGACCTCAGCAAAGTCAGCTTCGGTCTGATCACCTTCTGCTCGCAAGGTGAAGTCTACGTCAGCCATAATGTCAACTATCGACGTGTTGACATTGGCGCTGAGTTCAATCTGATGCTTCACTGTTCGCTCTCAGTCTTGCAGCCGCATCACCGCGAATCTCGCTGATCTTCTTTGGCTTGTTGCGAACAGCCATTGCTTCATCGCCGTGAACCAGAATGTCGGTGTATGTCGATTCGAGGATGAGGAACTTGTCCACATTCACGAGTAGAGCCCGCATGTCACAAGGCCCAAACATGTGAACTTCCTTCTTGGATACAACCACGCGAGCCTTCCACTCGCCAGGATTGCGCGTCTGAAAGAAGTGCACGTCCACGTTCTGTGAAGCAGGCTTGAGCTTGATGTTAGAGAAGTCAGTCATTCTCTTGTACTTTCGCGAGGATAGTCCTGCCGTATTCGATCAACTCCTCGTGAGTCACATCGGGCATGTTTTCCTTGAGCCAAGGTTCGTTTGCCTTGACCCACGTCTCAACCATAGCAGCCGGGGTTAGGTGCTTCTCGTCTAGTTCGATAGCTTGCAGCTTGGCTTTCGGTGGCACGTAGATGACCTCGCAGTTGGTGGACTTGATCGTCTTACGCATAGCATCTGCGTCTGCCGGAGACAACCGCTTTTCCGTGAGCACCTTCACGAAGTCCTTCTCGCGAAGGTTTGCCGTAGTGAGTTCTTCTTCCGTCACTGCAATGAACCGTGCAGCTTCACTCTCAATGAAATCGAACTCGATGTGGTGCTGGTAGACACGCACATGGAGAAAGCCACGCTTAGTATTTACATCACCCCAGTTATGTTGATGGGATGCTCCGATGTACCAGCCATTAGGAAACAGTGGTTGATGCTGGTGGAAGTGACCGAAGAGACACCCTGCAAATGCTGTATAGGGGATGTCACCAACGCCAATGTCGCCTTCGCTAACCAAAACGTAATCGCTGCCAACCTTGGCACCCTGCATGCCCAAGTGAGCAAACAAGAGCTTCGGACCTTCACACGCAGTGTCTGCGTGGTTGCGAATCGTGTCTATTGCAAGTTGTCTGTTCTCTGTGTACGGAACAAAACACAGAGTGTACGTGTCTCCACGACGACCACGAACATGCGATCTCAGACTGCCTGAGCGCTCCCAACCCTTCACGACGACGTTGGGTATGTGGTCAAAGACTTCCAGGGAGTGGACCTTACCCTCACGATCAAAGCAATCGTGATTACCGACCAGCATGTAGACTGCTTCTACATTCTTGGCGAACTTGGCAATCTCACGCGACGTGAAGTTGAACGCGTCGGTAGACACTGCCTCACGTGTATGAAACAGGTCCCCACCGAACACAATCTTTTCGATGTCGTGGTCGTCCGCATACTTGCGCATCTGTTCGATAACCTGGCAAGCGTCTACAAGACGGGAGTTCGTAAGAACCCCGTCGTGCATGACTTCTTGTGATCCGAACGGAAATGGGTGTGCGTGATGGTCCGAGAAGACGAGCAACTCGTCAATCAATACATCTGCCATGTGGTATTTCGCTTGGCTTGTATACAGGACAACCCGCCTTTACCCAATCCATACGCTCGCCTGTAACATCGCGCACAGAGTTCTGAGGGTCTGCCAGTTTCTCTAGCAGCTTCCTCAGAACCGGATGGAGCGGTGTGAAATCAACCCTTGAGATCATAGTGCTTGCGGATCGCCTCGGAAAGCGGAGCAACCATGTCTGGATGCTGCCTGAGATATTCCACAGCCTTGTCACGGCCTTGTCCAATGCGCTCACCCTGGTAGCTGTACCATGCGCCGGACTTCTCCACAAGCTCAAGCTGTGCGCCGATATCAATCAGCTCACCGAAGTAGTCCACACCCTTGCCATAGAGAATGTCGAACTCTACTTCACGGAACGGGGGAGCTACCTTGTTCTTGATGATCTTCACACGTGTACGCGTGCCAATCACGTCTTCTCCACGCTTGAGCGTACCGACCTTGCGAATGTCCAAGCGGCCAGAAGCGTAGAACTTGAGTGCGTTACCACCCGTAGTCGTCTCTGGGTTACCGAACATCACACCGATCTTCATACGGATCTGGTTGATGAAGATGACGAGTGTCTGGCTCTCACCTACGATTGGTGTGAGCTTACGGCATGCCTGGCTCATGAGACGAGCCTGGACACCCATCGTCGCTGCGCCCATGTCTGCCTCTTGCTCTGCCTGAGGCACCAGGGCGGCCACAGAGTCGATGACGATGACGTCGTAGGCTCCGGACTGCGCAAGGGTCTCAACGATTTCTAGGGCTTCCTCGCCGCTCGATGGTTGTGCGAAGGTGAGTGCGTCCATATCCACACCAAGCGCACGAGCGTACGCAGGATCAAGAGCATGTTCAACGTCGATGAATGCAGCCAAGCCGCCATTCTTCTGAGCGTTGGCAATCGCGTGCAGCGTCAAGGTCGTCTTACCGCTGGCTTCTGGACCAAAGATTTCGATGATGCGACCACGTGGGTAGCCACCAACACCGAGAGCGATATCCAAACCGAGGCTTCCCGTAGTGAGAACCTCAACATCCTTGAGTGTGCAGTCACCAAACAAGTTCACTGCGTCATCACCATGTGTCTTCTTGATGAGTGCAATAGCAGCAGCAGCGGCCTTCTTCTTGTCACCGCCAAACTTGGTTAGGTCGACCTTCTCTTTTGGGGCCTTCTTGCCCTTGCGTTCGATAACTGTTTCTTCGTCTGACATGTTGTACCTCTACAAATAGAAAAGGCCCACAGCTACAAAGTAGCCATGAGCCTTCGCCATTCCCACCCTTGCTCTTCTCAGTCGTCGAGCTGCTTGCGCATGTCCGCAGCGAGGTCATCGCCGCCGTCATCGCCCGCCCATGCAGTCGAGGCTGCCGACTTCTTCGAGCTACGTGTCTCAGGTTCCGCTACGACACGAGTGTCCGATGCGCTTGCAGGAAGCAGACCGGAGAACTCCGATGCGGGACCTTCACCGAGCAACTTCACCATGTCTGCGTAGCTGTGAACCTTGCCGATCTTCGAGAGGTCGGGAAGCTTGAAGTCCGCAGGGATTGGCGCACGAGTTGGCTTCAACTCTGGCGTCACGGTGTAGCGCGTCTTGAGTGGATCCTTGTTCGGGATCTTCGTCAACACGATGTTGTAGCCTGCCTCAGCGTCCGTGATGTCCATCTCGTTCGCAACGACGATGTTCATCACCTGCTCAGCGATCGTGGACGTTGCTGCGTAGCACTGCACCTTCGGGTCACCAACCTCGAACGGACAATCCGAATCCGGACGTTCCTTCTTCCAGTCAGCGATATCCTTCGCGGTGTAGCTCTGGTCATTCATGTCAACAATGGACATGAGATACGCGAGCTTCGCACGCAAATCCTTGACAAGCTGCTGGGCTTCTACGTCGCCCTTGCGCTGCTTGAGCTGGTCCACGAACTCACAGATAGGGCACGACTTGTCGTCTGCCGCGTGTGGGGTCTTGTGTGGGCAGAGCACAGGTCCGGTGCCTTCCGCTACGTTCCAGTGCTGATGCACCTCACGGAAGAACTGACCAGCCATCGGACCCTCATCCGTCCACGGAGGAAGGATGCGAATCACGTTCTTGCCTGCCTGGGGCTTCCAGAACTTGAGGCTTGGTCCGCCACCGCGTGCCATTCGTGCCTGTAGATCCTGCGCCGCCTTCTTCAACTTTTCGTAATCAAGTGCCATTGTGATTTCTCCTGTTTGTTTTGTTGCTACCTACTTGGTAGTTGAGCCAATACTTTACCACGGACGTGCGAGTTGTCAACGAGTATTACCCGAAATCGTCTCTCGCACGGCGGCTGCCTTGACAGACAAATCTGCCTGCATTTCAGCCCTAAACGCAGAGCCAAGCTGGATGAGCATGTCCTTGCGTTGAATCATCGAAAGCATTGCAACCTTGAGCACGGAACACTGCTTCTGTGCTTCAACGGTTTCCTCTTGGAATGCTAGGTAGCGGTCGTCTGTCACCACTGAGTTTTCGATCATCTTCTCAGTGACCTTGACACCCGCGTTCATCAGCTCTGCACGCTTCTCATGATCGATGAGAGCATAGAGACGCTTGAGCGCGTTCTCATGCTGCTGCACCTTGATGCTCGCAAGTTCGTAGCAAGTTGCGTAGAACGCGAATCGTTCTGGCTGCTTCATGAACTCGCTGTTCAAGTCACTGCGATTGACGAAGAGGTCTTCTTCTAGTTGTGAGTTGTAGGTGGTATTGCCTACTGTGAATGTTGGGTTCAACTCTCCGAGAGTTGGTGTCTGTTCGATGTCTGGCATTTGTTTCCTCGTTCGCTCCATCGTAGCAGGGCGATTGCCACTGTCAACGTATTACCAGGTCCGGGATCTCCAACGACTTCTTCTTGCCCCATGACGGATCTGCTTCGGAGAAGTCGGCTAGGATCGGCACAGTGAAGTGCCAGTCTTCCATTGCGTGCTTGATGCGCGGCAGTACATCCAACTCAGACCTGTGAATGTACATTTGGATTTCGTCGTGAACCAAGTTCACGATCTTCGATTTCTTTCCCTGTAGGATCTTGTCAGAGCGAACTACTGCAATCTTAAACAAGTCAGCAGCAGTACCCTGAATCAAGAAGTTGACGCCCTGGCGCTGTGCACGAGCTTCCATCCAGAAGAGCTTCTTGTCTCCGAGAAGCTTGCAAGCCTGTGCATTCGGCAAGTGACGTACACGACCGAAGTAGTTCTCAAGCTCTGCGTTCTTCGACACGAGACGCTTGCCCTGGTTCACGAAGCGCTTTACGCCCGTGTACTTCGACAAGTATTGGTCGATGAACTTCTGACACTGTTGAATCCATTCCTCTTCGGAAAGGTGCTTGTACTGTGCCGGACGGGTAACTTGCTCACTCAAGCCCGGAGCACCTACACCGTAGATGATACCGAAGTTGATTCGCTTTGCCACTGTACGAAGCTGGTTGTATTCCTCAGAGAGTGGGTGATTCTTGTCCTTGAGAATCTTCGCCACTTCCTTGATATCCAGCCCGAACATTTCGCAGAACGTTCTGGTGTGAATATCCTGGTTCTTCGCATACGCGTCAAGTAGTAGTGGGTCCTGAGAGTAGTGCGCAGTTAGTCGCACTTCAATCTGCGAGTAGTCGGCAAGTACGTAGATGTACTCGTCATTCCAACTAAGGAATGCTTCACGGATGATCTTGCCGGTAGTCGAACCTGGAATGTTCTGTAGGTTCGGGTCCTGGGACGACATACGACCAGTCTTCACATTCTGATTGAACTGGCAGTGAAGAATGTTGTCGTCAGTCAGCTTCTCAAGGATACCCTCGACGTACGTGCCTTGGAGCTTGGACAACTCACGAAGCTTGAGGATATCCCCAATGATTTCGTGCTTGTTCTTGAGCTTCTCAAGAACCTTCTTGTCCAATGCGAAGCGAGCTTCCTCGCCAGGCAACATGTCCTTGGCATCCTTAGTCGTCTTGGTCAGCTTCACACCCGACGAAATGAG